>Ga0194132_10000092_pt1 | contig 160611 bp, 161 predicted proteins | sample TA2KigOf80mmetaG_FD_148612 | JGI IMG/M metagenome (GOLD analysis project Ga0194132, IMG submission 148612) | Freshwater microbial communities from Lake Tanganyika, Tanzania - TA2015054 Kigoma Offshore 80m | ecosystem: Environmental > Aquatic > Freshwater > Lake | place: Tanzania: Lake...
CCCATTTGGTGGCCCAGCGCATCTTCTCGACTTCCTCCTCGATGCTGGACGCGACGGCGCTGTTGCCGATGTTGGCGTTGATCTTCACGAGGAAGTTGCGCCCGATGATCATCGGCTCGGACTCGGGATGGTTGATGTTGTTCGGGATGATGGCGCGGCCGGCGGCGACTTCGGCGCGGACGAATTCGGGGGTGATCTCGACGGGGATGCGTTGGGGGAAGCGGCGGAAGATGCTTGGGAGATAGGAGTTGGAAGTTGGGAGTTGGGATGAGCCGATATGCTGCTTGTCCAAATCGTTTCGAACGATGTCGCGAGACAAATCTCCTATCTTCGATCTGCCATCTGCCATCTGCGTTCTTCCCATGTTCTCGCGTATGGCAATGAATTCCATCTCGGGTGTGATGATGCCCGCGCGGGCGTAGGCGAGTTGCGTGACGACCTTCCCGGATAGGGCGCGGAGGGGGCGGCGTGGTTGCGAAGGCATGCCGGGGAACTCCAGGAGACGGTTCTTCTCGGCTTTGCTCGCGTATTCGGCGTGTTGGCCGGAGAGGTAGCCGTTGTCCTGCGGCTTCACTTCGCGACCGTCAATCTCCTCCACGTCGCCGCGGGCGAGGATCCATTCGCGGCGCAACGCGGGAAGCCCTTGCTCTACGCTGCCGGTAAACGCGGGGTCGCCCCAGGGCCCGGAGCAATCATAGACGCGGACGGACTCGTTCTGGTGCAAGGTTCCGCTCATGCTCTTGGTGGGGGCGAGGGCGATCTCGCGCATGGGCACGCGTACACCGGGATGGAGGGTGCCGGAGGCGTAGATCCTGCGGCTGTTGGGCAAAGGCTCGGAACTGTGCGGCTGGATGAATGATTTGTCGGCAATCATAAAAATAGTGGCGGGAAAGGAGGGAATCTCCCTTCGCCGGCATGATCCGGATCAGGTTCAACCTTTGAACGACGGCTCAAAGGCAATGGAGTGAGGCAAGCGTGCTTCGCGCGGGCGCCCGCCGATTTCCAAGCCATTCAGTCGTGGTTCAAGGTCATGCGGGTCGGCGACGCTCGCGCGCCACCCTCTCAGCCTGGACTCGATGGTCGATTGAACCAGAGTCCGACAGGCTCCCCGGTGATGTAACAAGGGTAAGTTTGGCCCGGGTGGAGGTCAAGGTTGGTTGAACCTCCCGACTCACTTGATGCTGAAGTTACTCATCATCAAGTGAGTCGGGAGGTCTAACCGGATCATTCATACTGAGCTTGAATCCTCGACCGTTTGCCTCGTGAGGGCACGCGGCCTAAAATCGCGCCTGCCTCTGTGTTTGCAGGCCCGGTGTCCTCATCGGGCGTCCCGTGCATGAAATAGGCAGGTTAAAGCCCCAAAGCCACGGAATAGGGGCGATGACATCCGAGAGAGGACCACGAATATTCTTGGTTCTGGACACGACCTCTCCGCTTTACCCTGAGCGGGTGGAGCGTAGATTGAGCCGGATGCCGAATCGTTCAATCGCCTCCTTTCCATCGGTGCTTTCCCGACCTCCCAAGCGGCCTGGGGCGCTTGCTTCTCGAACCGCAGCGCTTTGGCTCGCCCTCCTCGTGTCCTCCTGCCAGCCTCCTCCCTCGCCGAAGCCCACCCAATCCATGAGTTCGATTCCTCCAGCCTCGCATCCCAGCCGACGTCCCAATCAACTTTCTCAAGAGAAGTCGCCCTACCTGCTGCAACACCAATTCAACCCGGTGGATTGGCTGCCATGGAGCTCCGAAGCCTTCCGCCTCGCCCGGGAATCAGGGAAGCCCCTCTTTCTCAGCATCGGTTATTCCACCTGCCACTGGTGCCACGTGATGGAACGGGAGACATTTGAAAACAAATCGATCGCCTCCTTTCTCAACGCGCATTTCATCTCGATCAAGGTGGATCGTGAAGAAAGGCCGGACGTGGACAAAATCTACATGACCTACGTTCAATCGACGCAGGGAGGCGGCGGCTGGCCTTTGAATGTTTTTCTGACTCCAGATCTCAAGCCGTTCTATGGCGGCACCTACTTCCCGCCCGAGGCCAAGCTGGGCCGGCCCGGGTTTCGGCAGTTGCTCGAACACATTCACGAAATCTGGACCGAGCGAAAGGCGGACGTTTTCGCTTCCGCGTCGCAAACGCACGCTCAACTCCAGAAATTCACCGCGAGGGAGCCGGAGGCTGGTCGTGTTCTGACGTTGCGCGAACTCGATCACGCCTTCGCCAAGTTCAAGGATGAATACGACGAAAAGCACGGAGGGTTCGGGAATGCCCCGAAGTTTCCACGACCGAGCCAGCCCGCTTTTATGCTCAGGCAGGCAGTGCGGCGCCAAGATGACCGTGCTCTCCGCATGGTGTTGCACACCTGTGAACGAATGGCGGCCGGAGGGCTGCACGACCAACTCGGCGGCGGATTTTCCCGCTACTCCGTCGATCGGAAATGGCTCGTCCCGCACTTCGAAAAGATGCTCTATGACAACGCCCAACTCGCCGGCCTCTACCTCGACGCCTACCGCGTTTCGGGCCACCCGGGTCACGCGCAAACGGTTCGCCGGCTGCTTGAATACATTCGCCGGGACATGACGCATCCGGAGGGCGGGTTCTACTCCGCGGAAGACGCCGACAGCGAAGGCAAGGAAGGCAAATTCTATTGCTGGACGCTCGATGAGATCCGGACTTTGCTCGCCCCGGAGGAAGCCGCCCTCGCCATCCGCTACTATGGCATCACCGCCGAAGGCAATTTTCACGATCATAGCGATCCCCAGGCGCTGGCGGGCCAAAACGTTCTTCACGTCGCGGACGCCCGGCTCTCCCCGGGCGAGGAACCCTTGCTCCAATCCGTCCAAGCCAAGCTCTTCTCGGCGCGCGCCAAGCGCGTTCGCCCGCATCGGGACGACAAGATCCTTTCTTCCTGGAACGGGTTGATGCTGGGAGCATGCGCCCGCGCCTACGCGATACTGGAGGAACCCGCCTATCTCGAAATGGCCCGCCGCAACCTGCGCTTTTTGCAACGCCGCCTTTGGGATCCGGATACAAAAACACTCTACCACCGCTGGCGCGAGGGGCACCGGGACGACGTTCAATTGCTCGACGCCTACGCCTTCCTCGCTTCCGGAGTCCTGGACTATTATCAAGCCACGCTGGAACCTTCGGCGCTGAGCTTCTGCGTCGAGTTGTGCGAGTCGATGTTGAAAGGATTTTTCGACGCGGCGAATGGCGGTTTTTGGCAAAGCGCCGGCCAGGCTTCCGATCTGATTCTCCGGCTCAAGGAGGACTACGACGGTGCCGAGCCGTCGGGAAACTCGGTGGCCACCGGGGTCTTGCTTCGGCTGGCCACCATCACGGAACGGCCGGATTTTCGCGAGGCCGCGGAGAAGACGCTGCGTCTGTTCGCCGACCGCCTGCAGGAACTGCCCCAGGCGGTGCCTCACCTCCTCCTCGCGCTCGATTTTTGGATCGATGTACCCCGCCGGGTGGTCGTCACCGGAAACCCCGCCGAACCGGGCACCGCGCAGCTCTTGCGGAACATCCTTCAGGTTTACCAGCCCGGCATGGTCGTGCTGGGAACCACGGGTGCCGTTGAACCCTTCGCCAAGACCCTGCCCCTGGCCGGAGCCCCGCTCGCCTATGTCTGCACCGGCCAAACCTGCCAGGCGCCGACCCGGGATCCGGCCGCGCTCCGCTCACTCCTGATCGACAGCCCCACCGGGGGCGCGAACCGCTTGAAACCTCGGGATTAACCGCGCATCCCTTCTTGGTCCCCGCCCCCCCCCTCAGGGCTCGTGACGATTTCGCTTGCGACCTCGCGGAACAATTGATGCACATATTTCTGTCATTACAGAAATGACAAGCACGAAAGGCATCTTATGAATCCTGAGAATCCAACCGTCGCGGCGGGCGACTACGTCGTTCATACCTACCTCGCCTACCTCCTCATCAGCGTCGCCCTCACGGTCTGGGTGGCGCGCATGATCCATAAGAACGGACGCATTTTTCTCGTGGACAGCTTCCTCGGGAATGAGCCCCTGGCCGATTCCGTCAATCACTTGCTCGTCGTCGGCTTCTCCTTGATCAACGTGGGCTTCGTCACCCTGGCGCTGAAATCGAATGACCCGGTGGATACCACCCGCGTTGCCGTCGAAGCGCTGAGCCTGAAGGTGGGGCGCGTCTTGTTGGTCCTCGGCGCGATGCACTTCTTCAACCTCTACGTCTTCTCGAGGATGCGAAAGCGCGCCCTGCTGAACAAGACACCTCCGCCACTTCCCACCACTCTGGGCGCCAAAATGAACCCGGTCTGAGTCCAATCCGTGCTTGCCTGTTTTGACGCTCACACCTGAAACTCAGGCGTCCCAAGCAAACTTGTCCGCCGCCATCGCTTTGCTGCCCTATGAATCCTAAACCCCACCCTGCCACACCCGATCGGCGCGCCTTTCTCAAAGCTTCCGCCCTCGGCGCCCTCTCCACAGCCCTGCTTCCATCCTCCGCCAGCGCCCAGGCCGCTCGCGACTGGACCGGTGTCATTCCAATGCGCTATCCGGATCCGGATCTGGTTTCGCTTGATCCGCGTTTCGACAAATACAAATTAGGCAACACGCCAGTCCAGCGGTTGTACCATGACCCAAACATGCTCTGGGCCGAAGGACCCGCCTGGAATGGAGTGGGCCGCTACCTGCTCTGGAGCGACATCCCCAACGACGTGCAATTGCGCTGGATCGAGGACGACGGACGCGTCACCACCTTCCGCAGTCCCGCCGGCAACAGCAACGGCAACACCTTCGACTTTGAAGGACGCCAAATCAGTTGCGAACACGGCAACCGCCGGGTCGTCCGCTACGAATACAACGGTCGCGTGACGGTCCTGGCGGACCGCTTCAACGGCAAGCCGTTCAACGCCCCGAACGACGCCATCGTGCATCCCGACGGCGGCATCTGGTTCACGGATCCGGGCTACGGCAGCATGATGAATTATGAAGGCTGGAAAGGCGCCCTCGAATTGAAGGAAGCCGTCTATCGGATCGATCCCAAGTCGGGCAAGATCGAAAAGGTCACCGACGAAATCGAAAAGCCGAATGGCCTCTGCTTTTCCCACGATTACCAGAAACTTTATGTCGCCGACACCGGAGCGCCGCGGAACATCAAGGTCTGGGACATCGCAGGCTCCACCCAACTCAAAAACGGCAAAGTCTTCGTCAACATGGCGATGCAACCCCGGTCCATCAAAGGACGAGATGGCAACTTCACGGTCGGCGGCCAGGGCGGCTCGGACGGCATTCGTTGCGACGTGGACGGCAACGTCTGGGCCTCGGCGGGATGGCACGGGGCCGGCTTCGACGGGGTCCATATCTTCGCTCCCGACGGCACGCGCATCGGCATGATTCTCCTTCCCGAAATTTGCTCCAACCTTTGCTTCGGAGGCAAAAAGCGCAACCGGCTTTTCATGACCGGCAGCTCCTCACTCTACGCCGTCTACGTGGAAACCCAGGGCGCCCATATCACTTGAGCGAACCCCTGCCTCCGCCATCTTCGTCCGCCCCGCACGCAGGTGATTCGGCGCCCCGGCGGCGGAGACCGCGCTATTCAGGGAAATACCCGAGACGATTCGAGGACAAGTACAAGGAACACCAGCCGGATCGATTCGGTGACACGGTGGCCATAGTGCTGGCCAGCGGCAAGACACCCGCTGGCACCCACCGTCCGATCATGGTCTCCGAAACGCTGGACGCGCTCCGCCCTCGTCCAGGTGAAATCTTCGTCGATGGCACGCTTGGATACGGCGGCCACGCCTTGGCCATTCTCCCGAAACTGGTGCCGGGAGGAAAACTGATCGGGATCGACGCGGACCCCATCGAGCTTCAGAAAACCGAGAGCCGATTAAGGGAACAAGCATGGAGTGAAGACCTTGCCGTCATCCGGCGCAGCAACTTTGCCGGACTTCCTCAGGTGCTGGCTGCGCTGGGCATTGAAGCGGTGGATGGACTGCTCGTGGATCTCGGCGTGTCATCAATGCAACTGGACAATCCGGCCCGGGGATTCTCCGCCAAGTTCGACGGCCCGCTCGACATGAGAATGAATCCGGCCAGAGGCTATCCCGCTTCAGCACTCCTCGCGAAGTCCTCCCCGGCCTCTCTCCAGCTTTTGTTGGAGTCGCACGCTGACGAACCGCACGCCGCCTTGCTCGCTTCCGAATTGGCTGGACGAAACTTCTCGAGCACCATGGCCTTGGCGGACGCGATCCGGACGGTTCATGTCCGAGTCTCCAAAGCGGATCAGGACGCTTCGATTCGCCGGGTATTTCAGGCACTGCGCATCGAGGTGAACGACGAGTTTTCGGCTTTGGAAACCCTGTTGCGCTTCCTGCCAGGGCTGTTGCGCCCGGGCGGTCGAGCCGCGATTTTGACCTTTCATTCGGGGGAAGACCGCCGGGTGAAGAAAGCCTTTCTTGCGGGCAAGTCCGGCGGCTGGTTCGACGACATCGCGCCAGAACCAGTCCGCCCCTCGACCGAGGAACGCCGGGACAATCCCCGTTCGACTTCGGCTAAACTTCGGTGGGCGCGGCGTTCGACTCGCCTCCCGGAGGATCCGGTTGTTTCCGTTCCCCATCCATCCCTGAAATAACCGGCACTCCGGCCAGCGTGAGGGGGCCATGGGCTCGACCGATTCATGAATCGGCTCGTGGAACGGCTTCTCCCGCTCACCGTCTGCTCACCTCAAATTTCCTTCGCCCGCGCCCGCGCCTGTCTTAACCTGCGCGCACGATGAGTCTTGAGGACCGGTTGTATCCCCTGCTCGGCCTGTACGAACGCCTTCCCGAAAGCGTTCGCCAGGGGTTGGGCTGGTGTTACCGCCGGCTCCCGGCCCGCATGCGCTGGGGACGGTCCTATCTCGATTTTCGGCGGCTGGCAGAGGAATCGGAATCCTGGAACGCGGAGGAAATCGAAGCGTACCAGATCAAACAGCTCCGGCGCACCCTGCATCACGCCATGAGCACCTGCCCCTACTATCAGAGCGCGTTCCTGCAAGCGGGCTTCAAACCCGAACATCTCCAAAATCTCCGCCAGCTTTCCATTTGTCCCACCCTCGAGAAACGCAACCTGATCGACCACCTTCCCAACCTGGTGTCGAGAGAGGTTCCAGAATCCAAACGCCTTTATATCACCACCGGAGGCTCCACCGGAGTGCCCGCCGGCTTCTATCTCGAAAAGGGTGTCAGCCGCCCCAAAGAACAGGCGTTTCTTGAAGCCATGTGGAGACGGGCGGGCTACGAGGATGGACTGAAACTCGCCGTGATCCGCGGGCACGTCACGAGTTCCGATTCCAAAGGCCGTATCGTTTCCCACGACCCAACCCGCAACTGGCTGATGCTCTCCTCCTACCATCTCATGGAGGACCGCCTGTCCGAGTACCTTGAAGCCCTCGAAACATTCCGTCCGGAAATGTTGCACGCCTATCCTTCCGCGGCCCTGCAACTGGCCGAGTTTCTTGAACGTCACGGACAATCCTGGCGCATTCCATTGCGGGCGGTGCTCTGCGGGTCGGAACGTCTGACCCTCCCTCAGAAACGCATGTTGGAGCGCGTGTTCGGCTGCCGCGTTTACCGGTGGTACGGCCATGCCGAACGCGTGGTGTTGGCCGGCGAAGGGCGAAAAAGCGAGTGGTTCCACTTTTTTCCGGCCTACGGCCTGGTCGAATTCGGCCCCCCCGACGAGGAAGGTTTGCGGGAAATCATCGGCACCTCGTTCCACAACCAGGCCATGCCTCTCATTCGATACCGAACAGGCGATCTCGCGCGACTGGCGGAGGATTCGGATTCAGTCCGGCGCGAATGGCCCTGGCCGGCCGTCGTGGAAGTGGTGGGGCGGGATCAAGAATTCCTCCTCGGCGCCCACGGGCGCAGGATCAGCCTGACGGCCTTCAATATGCACGACGACGTTTTCGACGGGCTCTATGCGGTGCAGTTCTTCCAGGAGGAGCCCGGAAAGGTGGAATTTCGCTTCGTGCCCGGCCCCCAGTTTCACCGGTCGCGCCTGGAGCGCGTCGAACAAGGCATCCGGCGCAAGCTCGGCGACGACTTTCAACTCGTGCTGCGCGAGGTCAAGGAAGTGGAGAAAACGGCGCGAGGCAAACACCGCTGGCTGGTCAGCACATTGCCGGGCGCCGGTTTACGCAGTTGACCCCAAGGGGACAAGACGGTTAATCCCACCCAGCTTTCGTGAAACAAATCGCGCAATACCAGGACGGGCGGCTCGAACTCCAGGAAGTGCCGTTGCCCGCCCTTCCTCCCGGAGGGGTGCTCGTGCGCACGACCCATTCCGTCATCAGCATCGGCACCGAGAAGATGAAGGTCGAGCAGGCTCGCATGAATCTCCTGCAAAAAGCCCGCGCCCGTCCCGATCAAGTCCGCAAGGTGCTCGACACCGCCCGCAATTTGGGATGGAAAAACGCGCTCGAAAAAGTCCGCAACCGGCTGGAGACCCCAACCCCCCTCGGCTACAGCGCAGCCGGAATCATCGAGGCGGTGGATCCACTCAACACGCGTTTTCGCGTCGGCGACCGCGTGGCTTGTGCCGGAGCGGAATGCGCCTTTCATGCCGAATGGATCGCGCTGCCCGATTTGCTGGTGGCAAAAATTCCCGACCGCGTCGAAGGCTGGCAAGCCTCCTACACCACCCTCGCGGCCATCGCCATGCAAGCTGTGCGCCAGGCCGAGCCATCCCTCGGCGACCGGTTCTTGGTCATGGGCCAGGGGCTCATCGGCTTGCTCATCACCAACCTTCTCCAGTTGGCCGGGGCGCGCGTGCTTGCCGTGGATCTTCAAGCGGCCCGCGAAAAATACGCCCGCCTCGCCGGAGCCGAACGTTTTGTCATTCCCGGCGCTCAAAATCTGCCGGATTGCGTCCGGGATTGGACCGAGGGCATGGGGGTCGATGCCGCAATCGTCTGCACCGCCACTCAAAGCAACGCCCCCATCGAGCAGTCCGCCGAAGCGCTGCGTGACCGCGGACGTCTCGTCGATGTGGGCATCACCAAGATCGAACTGCCCTGGAAGATTTTTTACGAGAAAGAGCTCGAAGTGCGTTTTTCCCGTTCCTACGGACCCGGACGCTATGATCCGTCGTATGAATGGGGCGGACACGATTACCCCGTCGGCTATGTTCGCTGGACCGAACAGCGGAATTTCGACGCGTGCCTTCATCTCATGGCGACAGGAGGCCTCAAATTGGCCGAACTGACCACGAAGCGGGCGCCGTTCGAGAATGCCCTCGAAATCTATGCCGCGCTCGGCAACCCCGGAACCGAAGACATTGGCGTGGTCCTGGAATATCGGCCCGGGAAGGCATCCCTTTCAGAGGCGAAACCGGGGGCTCCGGCGCGAAACCTGGAAACGCGAAAGGAATCGAAACTCGACTCAGCCTGTTCGGTGGTGGATGTCATCGGAGCGGGAAATTTCGCCCGCACCATGTTGCTGCCGCATCTCAAGGGCCGTGTGGAACTCGGCTGGGTGGTGAATCAAACCTCGCTCAGCGCCAACCACGTTCGGACCAAATTCGGATTCGCGTCGGCAGGCACCGATCCCGCGCAAGCTCTGAGCGCCGCGGGCCGGCGAGCGGTCTTGATCGCGACCCGTCATCATCTGCATGAACAGCATGTCGTGGCCGCGTTGACCGCTGGACGCCCCGTGTTTGTCGAAAAGCCCCTCTGCCTCACCCTGGCGGAACTGAGATCCATCGACCGGACCGTCCAGGATCGCCAAGGGCATGTCCAGGTCGGCTTCAACCGGCGCTTCGCCCCGGCCAGCCTGGAACTCCAACGCGCCCTGGCTCGTTGTCCCGGCCCGAAATCGGCAACCTTCCTCGTCAATGCCGGAAGGCTCGATCCCCAGCATTGGTACGCCCATCCGGCGGAAAGCGGCGGACGTGTTTTGGGCGAGGCCTGCCATTTCTTCGATTACCTGTGTTTTCTGCTCGGCTCGCCGGTGCGACGCGTCACCGCCCAGCCCATCGGCCCTGTCGGAGGGCGCCTGCCCTTTCCGGACAGCATCGCGGCGCAGATCGAATTTGCCGATGGATCGAGCGGCCAATTGATCTATTCGGGCGACGGAGATTCGTCCTTTCCGAAGGAGTCGCTCACCGTTTTTGCATCGGGCTTGGTGGGACGCATCGAGAATTTTCAAGAACTCACCCTCCACTCCGGACGCAAAGAGCGCCGTTTTCGCTACACATCCAAGGGCCATGCGGAGCAAATGGCCTCGTGGCTTGCCTTCCTCTCCGGGCACGCGGAGCCACCCCTGCCCTATGCGGTCGCAAGGGAGAGCATGCGACTGACCTTCGCCGCGCTGGAATCCATCCGATCCTCGGCCCCCGTCGAAATGGATCGCTTCGAGGCTTAGCATGGCCGGCGAACGGCTCTCCTGGTACTGGCACCGACTGCGCGCGATGAGCGCCGCGGAATGGAAGGGCCACGCGGCCAAAAAGTACGCTCAATGGATGGACGCATGGCGTGGAGATCCCGGCCCCTTCCCGCCCGGCCCTCGCCAACCCGGCAGTTTTCCCCAATTGCCTGACCGCGCCCGAATGCCATCCACGCTCCTGGACTCCCTCTCCCATGACTGGCCTTTGCTGGCACGAGGCCAATGGACAGCCTTCGGACATCTCCCGCTTCGGGTTTCCATTCCACCGGACTGGCACAAGGATTACAGGGTCAACGCGAGTTTCGAATCGCGGAGGCCCGCCGCCCGATTGAATCATCGCCAACTTCCGCTGGGAGCGGACATCAAGCTCATTTGGGAACTCAGCCGCTGGAGCCCGCTCGTTCGCCTGGCTCAGGCGGCCTGGGCACTCCAAGATCCCATACCGGCGGAACTCGTCCTCCGTCTGCTCGAAGACTGGCTGAGCAAAAACCCGCCCTATCGAGGCTGGAACTGGACCAGCGCCCTGGAGGCGGGCATTCGCCTGATGCAACACGCCTGGATCGAATCGCTCCTGGAACCTCTTGTTCCGAAGCACGCCAGACGGCTCGAAAACATCTCGGGACAATTCCTTCCCGCCCACCTCGCCTTTGTGTGGCGACACCGGTCCTTCGGCTCCTCCGCCAACAACCATCTGTTGGGTGAACTGGCGGGATTGATCGTCGCTCTGAGCGCGCGGCCCGGGTTGGCTTCATTCGCGAAACCCGTCGATGAGCTGCAGCTTCTGTGGGAAGCCGAGGTCCTCTCCCAGTTCGCTCCCGATGGCGGCAACCGGGAACAAGCGCTTCACTACCAACTCTTCAGCTTCGAGCTTTGCTGGCAGACCTTGCTCGCGCTGCAATCCGCGGGCCGGTCCATCCATCCCGCAGTGCTGGAACGGCTGGGTCGCGCGATCGATTTTTTCGTAACGGTCCAATCCGAATCCGAACCGTGGGATTATGGAGATTCCGACAGTGCCTGGGTTACACCCTTGGCCACCCGGGAGGAGGAGCATGTTCAGACTTGGATGCATTGGATGAACGGGGTGGAAGCGGACAATCCCGTGAAGTATTGGCTGGGCGGGCCGCCGGCGCCCAGCTCCAGCCCGGCTTGCATCACGCTGGCACCGGGACGGATCCTTTTTCCGGACTCGGGACAACTTGTCTGGATGGATGGCGGATGGATGGCGCGATGGGACTTGTCCGAGCTCGGTTACTTGTCCACGGCCGCTCACGGTCATTTGGATGCCTTGCATCTGTCGCTGTGGATCGAGTCGCGGGCCTTCGTCATCGATCCCGGGACGGGCGCCTACTACGGAGACCGGCGTTTGCGCGAGTATCTGGCCTCCTGGAGAGCTCACAACGGTCCCACTCCGGTGGCCGGAGCGGAGCCGCGCCGCCGTGGTCCGTTCTTGTGGGGCGGAAAACATGACCGTCCCGCGCTGGATCGGACGGAATCCAATGCCTCGCACGCGATTCTCCGGCTGAACCAAGGATGGGCTGAGCGCACCGTGACACGCTTGGTGGAAGGCAATGGCTGGCAGTTGGATGACAACTTTACACCGGCTCCGGGCGTGGCCGACCAGCCTTTCACCGTGTTCTGGCAATTCGCCCCGGGCTGGAAAGTCGAGGCACTCCACGAGAGGATGTTTCGTCTAACCCGTGACCATCTCGAGGTCGAAGTGGGACTCGATGCGGCATGGCAAAAGGTTGAATGGTTCCTCCCGGAACCGCCTGAAGATCTTGGTTCCTTGCCGGAGGATCTTGGCGGATTCTGTTCGCAGAAGTTTCGCGAGGTGAGAACGGGGCCGGCCCTGCGGCTGGTCGCCCGGGGCCATAATCCTTGCCTTTTCCGCACCACCTTCCTAGCCTCCCGCGCTTCATGAATCTGAGTGTTTTCGGCCTGGGTTATGTGGGGGCCGTGACGGCGGGATGCCTGGCCCGGCGCGGACACCGGGTGCTGGGTGTCGATGTCGCGCCCCAGAAAGTCGAACTCATTGCCCGGGGAGAATCACCCATCGTCGAGCCGGGTCTCGGCGAAATGATTCGAGCCGGGCACGCCTCGGGACAACTCACCGCCACCACCTCCTGCGAAGATGCAGTGCGGAACTCCGAGATTTCTATCATTTGCGTGGGCACGCCCTCAACTCCCGCGGGCGCGCTCGACCTGAGCTATGTCCGCCACGTCGCCGGCGAAATCGCGGAAGCGATCGCCCGCAAGCAAAGACCCCACACGGTCGTGTTCCGCAGCACGATGCTGCCAGGAAGCACGGCGGCGCTGGTGCGGGAATTTTTCTCCGCCGAAACCGTCGCGCCCTTCGCCCGCATCCTCTATTTTCCCGAATTCATGCGCGAGGGGACCGCAGTCGAGGACTTCGAGCATCCTTCCCTCGCGGTCCTCGGCACCGCCAGGGGAGAAACTCCGCCCGAGTCATTGGCCCAATCCCTGGCCGGTGAACGCGTCGAGGTGGTTTCCTGGAACACGGCGGAAATGGTCAAGTACGCCTGCAATGCCTTCCATGCCGCCAAGATCGCCTTCGCCAACGAGATGGGCCGGCTCGGCAAACAACTCGAGGTCGACGCGCGAAAAGTCATGGCGCTGCTTTGCCAGGACACACGCCTGAACATCTCGCCATACTACCTGCGCCCGGGAAATCCGTTCGGCGGCTCCTGCCTGCCGAAAGACGTGCGCGCCGTTTCCCACCTCGCCCGCCAAGTCGGCCTTCATCTCCCCATGGTGGAAAGCCTGCTCCCCAGCAACGAACGGCACTTGCAGAATCTGCTCGGCCAAATCGTCGAACGAGCCGGTCCAGAAATCGTGATTCTGGGTCTTTCCTTCAAGTCCCAGACGGACGACCTGCGCGAAAGTTCGATGGTCGAAGTGGCCCAGTATTTCCTGGGCCGGGGCCACCGCGTCCGCATCTATGATCCGGCGCTGAATCTTGCCAGCCTCGTCGGGAGCAACAAGCGGCTCATCGACGCGCGCATGCCTCACCTCGCCTCCCTGCTGAAACCGACGCTGGCCGAAGCGTTGGGCTCACAGGGCCTCGTCGTCGTCTCCCAACGCTGCGCGACCCTCGACGAACTCAAGAACGCCTGCACTGAAGGCCACTCCTTTCTCGATGTGAACAGCTGGCCCGAGCTTGCCTCCGTGGGCCGGCCCGTCCACGGATTCTGCTGGTGATCCGGACGACAACCTCCCAGGCCCTTGACCGCCTCCGCCAACGCCTCTCCCGCCCAACACCCGCCTTCCTCCGGTCGGCCCGGAGTGCTCATCTTGGTGGAGAATCTGCCGGTCCCGCTGGACCGCCGGGTCTGGCAGGAATCGTGCGCCCTGAGGGATGCCGGATATCAAGTCACCGTGATTTGCCCCCGCATGCGCGGGCACATGAAACCGGAGGAGGTGCTCGAGGGCATTCAAATCTACCGCCACTGGATCAGCGAGGAAGCCTCCGGATTCATGGGGTTCGCCCGAGAATACGCCAGCGCCCTGTTGGGAGAAACATGGCTGGCATGGAAGGCCTGGCTCAAACACCGCTTCAAAATCATCCACCTCTGCAATCCGCCCGATCTCCTCTTCCTGGTCGCCTGGCCCTTCAAGCTTCTTGGCGTCAAAGTCATTTATGATGTGCATGACGTCTGGCCGGAGATGTTCGAAGCCAAGTTCCAACGTCGCGGGGCCGTTTATAGCTTGGTCCGCCTGGCGGAACGTTGGACCTACGCCTGCGCTGATGTCGTTCTCGCCACCAACACCTCCGTTCAATCCATCGCCCTCCAGCGCGGCCACAAAAATGCGGACCGCGTCTTCGTCGTCCGCACGGCACCCCGCGTGGCCGCCTCCAATTATCGCGCCAGCCCTGAACTGAAAAAGGGGCGTAAATTCCTGGTCGGCTACGTCGGAGTCATGGGCAACGCGGATGGCGTGGACCTCGTTCTCCAAGCCGCCCATCACATCGTGCATGGGAAGAAACGACATGACGTTCAGTTCCTGCTCATGGGGACCGGGCCGGAGTTCGAGCGCCTCACCACGCTGCGCCGGGAGTTGCAGCTCGAAGATTGGGTGGACATGCCGGGTCGAGTGACCAATGAATTCCTGTTCTCGGCCCTGCAAACGATTGACCTCGGTGTGTCAAGCGACCCGATCAACCCGTACAACCACCATTGCACGATGAACAAGGTGTTGGAATACATGACCTTTGGAAAAGCGCAGGTCCTCTTCGATCTGAAAGAGGGTCGCGCCTCGGCCGCTGAGGCCGGCCACTACGTTTCCCCAAGCACCGGACCCGCTCTGGCCCACGGCATTTTGTCCCTTCTCGATGACCCGGTGCAGAGGAAAACCATGGGGGAAGCTGGAGCCCGTCGAATGCGCGAGGTCCTCAACTGGGACTGTTCTGTCGAACAACTGCTCGCGGCCTACGCCAAGGTCCTTGAGCCGCAAAAGACAAGAAACAGATTTGATTGAGCAAAAGATCAGGGACATTGTCTGACCCATAACCGAGCGCGTCCTTGCGCACAGAGTTCAACATGACCGAATCGACACAAACCGAATCTGTAGCCAGCAAAGCACCGGGAAAATCTTGGCGGGAGGAATTCCTGGACTGCTTGAACGCCATGCCGCAGAAGGGGCTGTTCCTGGTCATGCTTTCCCTTTGGGGGCTCCTCTTCCATTTCATGGGCAATTCCACCCTCGGTTACAAGGCTTCCCGATCCTTGTTCGTGTGGATGGATTACGCCTACGACCAAAGTGCCGACGACAGCCACGGCAAGATCATTCCCCTGGTTGTCCTGGGATTCTTATGGTGGAAGCGGAAGGAAATCCTTGATGTCACCAAAGCCCCATGGTGGCCGGGATTGATCCTCGTGGCGATCGCGCTCGCCGGACATCTTCTCGGTTACCTCATTCAGCAAACTCGAATCTCCATCCTGGCTTTCTTCCTGGGTGTTTATGGGATCGTGGGCGCGGCTTGGGGAGTCGGCGTCCTGCGAGCGGTCTTCTTCCCGTTCATCCTGTTCGCGTTTTGCTTCCCGTTGGGAACCATGGCCGAAAGCCTGACCTTTCCACTCCGGCTCATCGCCACCGAAATCACGGCCTTCGTCGCGGGGTCCATTCTGGGTATTCCGATCATCCAGGAAGGCGCCCAGATCGTGGATGCCAAACATACATTCAGCTATGAAGTCGCGGCGGCTTGCAGCGGATTGCGCAGCCTGACCGCCACACTCGCCTTGAGCACGATCTACGCCTTCGTCTATCTCCGCGTTCCCTGGAAACGGGTGCTGATGCTGTCCTCGGCCATCCCGCTGGCCGTCCTGGGCAACGTTTTTCGACTGACCTGCATCATTGTCGCGGCGGAAGCTTTCGGCCAGGAGGCGGGTAACTTCGTTCACGATAACTCCCTCCTGAGCATGCTTCCCTACGTCCCAGCGATTGGAGGACTCTTCGCTTTGGGCTGGCTCCTCGACGAAGAACGAGCGCGCAAACCTGCCAGCCCTGTTCCCCCGGAGGATCCCGAGACTCCCCTGGAACCAGCCCAGGACAGCGCCCAATCATGAAATCCTCCCCAGTCACCATTCTCATCGCCTTCGCCATCATGGTCGGGGTCACGGGATTTTTTCTCGGAGGTTTGCAATCCAGCCTCAAACTCGGGCAACCCGGCCTCAAACTGGTCGCGGAAGAGCTCTTCGACGAAAACAAGAAACTTGCCGCCACCAACGCGGTCTTCCTCCCCCCTCAAGTCGGCCAGTTTAACTCCACGCCATTGGAAGTCACCCGGATGGAACTCGACTGGCTTCCCGCGGACACCACCTACGGGCGCAAGCGCTACACGGCCCCCAACCAGTTCGTCGCCGATGTCAGCGTCGTCCTCATGGGCCGTGACCGCACCAGCATCCACAAGCCTCAATACTGCCTGACCGGCCAAGGCTTCAAAATCGAGCAAACAGAGCGCGACCGCCTCGTCATTTCCAAGCCTCAACCCTACGAACTGCCCGTCATGAAGTTGACCACCCGCAAACTGCTTCTGCACGAAGGCCAGAGAATCGAAGCGGTGGGGATTTATGTTTATTGGTTCGTCTCCGAAGACCAGCTCACCGAGGATCACCTGACCCGCATGTGGTGGATGGCCAGGGATATGGTTCAAACCGGCACCCTGAAGCGATGGGCCTACGTCACCGTCTTTTCCCTCTGCCACCCCGGCCAGGAGCGAGCCACTTATGATCGAATGAAGGCCTTCATCACGGAAGCCGTCCCCGCCTTCCAAACAACCGCCGGGATAAACTCCGCCCTGCAAGGTACTTCCAATCCGGCTCTGGCTCGGTTACCTTAGCCGCCGTTTACCGGTCCGCACGCCCGGCTTCCGAAACCCCGGGCACCATAAACCATGCTCCGCCGACAAAGACAAATTCGCACTCAGGTTCACAAGATCCTGGATGCGGGGTTGTTTACCCTGGCGTTCTGGCTCGCCCACCTCATCCGTTCCCACTGGCGCATCGAGGTTTTCGGCGGCTCGGCCGAAATCAAACCGTTCGAGGACTATGTCTGGCTGACTTTGTTCGTCTTCCCCGTCGCCCCCATCGTTCTCGAGTTTCAAGGATTCTATTCCCGCTCGCCAGCCGCACCCATGCGAACGGCCCTTTGGCAAGCCTTGCTGGCCTCGGTTTGGATGACAGGCCTGATCGTGGCCGTCTCGTTCGTCGCTCGCGAGCAACCTGCCCGGTCCGTCATCATTCTGTCCGGCATCGTCAGTTTTCTGATGCTCGCGATCCGCCTCATCGTTTTTCGGCGCCTGTTGCGCACCGGTTTCGGCCAAGCCCGCCTCGGCACCCGCCTGTTGCTGATCGGATCTCCCGAAGAAACGCAGGCCCTTCGACGCGAACTCTCCAAACAAGCTGGGAATTCCCTCGAAATCGCCGGCGAAATGCCGCTCGAGGGCACCGCGGCCGGCAACTTGGTGGAACGTATCCATGACCTCTCTCCAAGCGCCGTCGTCATCGCCGCGCGCCATACCTACTTCGAAACGATTGAACGGGCGATCCACGCCTGCGAACTCGAAGGCGTGGAAGTCTGGCTCATGGCCGACCTCTTCAAAACACAGCTCAGCCAGACTTCCGTGGACGATTTCTTCGGCCGGCCCATCATGGTTTTTCGGTCAGGTCCCGAAGCCTCCTGGCAAGGCATCGCGAAACAATTCCTCGACATCTTCGGTGCTCTGGCCCTGCTCCTGATCTGCGCCCTGCCCATGGCCCTGGTGGCCTTGCTGATCAAACTGACCTCCAAAGGCCCCGTCTTCTTCCGGCAGCAACGGAGCGGATTGAATGGACTCCCTTTTACCATGCTCAAGTTCCGTTCCATGGTCACAGACGCCGAGCAACGCCAGCATGAACTCGCGGTCCTCAATGAAATGTCCGGCCCCGTCTTCAAAGTCACCCACGATCCGAGGATTACTCCCATCGGCAAATGGCTCCGCAAATACAGCATCGACGAATTTCCCCAACTCTTCAACGTTCTGCGAGGCGAGATGAGCCTCGTAGGTCCCCGGCCGCTGCCGGTGGATGAAGTGCGGCGCTTTGACGACTTGGCCCATCGCCGCCGCCTCAGCGTCAAGCCGGGCATCACCTGCCTGTGGCAAATCAGCGGCCGCAGTAACGTCACCGACTTTCGCGACTGGGTGCGGCTGGACTTGGAATACATCGACAATTGGTCGCTCTGGCTCGATTTGAAAATCCTCCTGCGCACCGTTCCCGTCGTCCTGCTCGGAACCGGCGCCAAGTGATCCATTCCGCGGCATGACTGCACCCACGCCCGCTTCCCTTTCCACCCCTTCGCGCACGCCGGAATGGACTCCCGGGCTCCGCCGCTATCTGCACCTGACCGCGATGCTTTCGGGCGCCGCGGTTCTGGTCGTCGAGATCCTGGGCGCCAAGATGCTGGCGCCCTTCGTCGGGACCTCCCATTTCGTGTGGACCGCCCAGATTGCGGTCACCCTCGTCTCGCTCGCGTTCGGTTATCAACTGGGCGGGTGGGCCGCCGATCGCACTCCGAAACTCGGGCTCTATTACACTTTTCTCGCCGCCGCCGGTCTCGCCCTCGTCCTCTGCATGCCACTCGTCGAGCCCATGGCCTACGCCTGCTTGAAGTTTCCTCTGCCCCTGGCCGCTCTGCTCTGCTCCGCAGGCTTGTTCGTGGTCCCTCTGACGTTGATGGCAACCACGGTGCCCTTTCTCATCCGGGTCATGGCCAGGTCCGTGGAGAATGTGGGAAGCCAGGCCGGGCGCCTTTCCGCCATCAGCACCCTCGGCAGCGTCGGGGGCGCGGTCATGATCGGTTATGTGCTGCTGCCACTGCTGCCGAACTCCATCACCCTGGGATTGACCGCCGCCCTGTTGGCGGTCTTGGGCTTGATCTACGCGCTGATCTGGGGCCGCGCCGGCAAGCACCTCGCGCTCCCCGTGGCCACGCTCTTCGTCTCCGCCGCCATGACCGCAATTACCTACCGGGCCGAATCTCATCCGCGTTTCAAGGGCATGAAGGAAATCGCCCGGCACAATTCCAACTTTGGCCAACTCCAGGTGCTGGAGGGACTGGACAGCGGCGATCCGCGCCGAATTTACCTCAACGATTATCTCGTCCAAAACACCTACGACCGCGAACGCAAACAAAGCACCTCGCTTTTCACGTTCATGCTCCACGGATTGGCCAAGGCTTATACCGAGAAATTGGATCGCGCGCTGTGCATCGGATTGGGCATCGGCATCGTCCCCATGCAACTGGCCCGGGAAGGGACTCAAGTGGACGTCGTCGAGATCAATCCGGACGTCATCCCACTCGCGCAACGTTACTTCGATTTCGACCCGGCCTTGATGAAGATCGCCGTGGGAGACGGGAGGCAGTATCTCAACCAGGGGGAGACTCGCTACGACGCGGTCATCCTCGACGCGTTTCTCGGGGATTCCTCACCCTCGCATCTCATGACCCGGGAGGCCTTCGCCGCCATGCGACGCCGCCTGGAACCACACGGCGTGCTCGTCATCAACTCCTTCGGCGACTTCGCCGCAGGGGCGGACTTCTTTGTCGGATCGATCGACCAAACCCTGCGGGCGGTCTTCAAGCAAGTGCGCATCCACGCCTCGGGCAATGGCAACGTGTTTTTTGTGGCCTCCGACCGGGAAAACCTCTCCATCCTTCGGACGTTCGATTTCGACGCGGTTTATGGCGGCGTGCGCCATCAGGCGCGTGATGCCTTTTCCAGCGTCCGCGAGAATCCCCTGGGCAGCGGCCGCGTCCTGACCGACGATTTCAACCCGGTCGATTTTTATGACGCCGTCAACCGCGAGAAAATGCGGCGCAACCTGGCGATCTTCGTCCGCGGACTCTGATTCCGGCCGATCTCCATTCCGCCGTGTTCAGGGCTTGGCGGCTGGCCGGCTTTGCCATCGCTGCCAGGCCAGCCCCGGACGATCCACCCGAAAAGCGACCAATCGCCGGTGCTCGACTTCCGTGACGTAAACGGTCCGGCCATCCTCGCCTCCAAAACATAAATTGCTCGGCTTGCTTCCCAGGACCCCAATCTCCTTCAGAATCTCTCCCTTCGGACTCATCTTCACCACGGTGCCTTTGCCATAGCGCGTGATGTAGAGATTCCCGTCGATGTCCGCCCTCATCCCGTCAAACCCGAAATCCTCAAATTGACGCACCAGCCGCTTGTCTTTCAAATCTCCCGCCGCGTCGCGTGTCCAGGCCCAGACATTCCGCTGAACGCTCTCGTTCACATAGAGTGTTTTCCCGTCCGGACTCATCTCGATGCCATTGCTGGTCCCAAGGTCCGCGGCCACCTTCTTGACCTTTCCTGACCGATCGAAACGCCAGATCTGACCCGTGCCCTGACCCCAGTTGGGATCACTGCCATAAAGCATGCCGTCCGGCGCCAGCGCCAAGTCATTCGGCTGATTCATGCCCTTGTCATGCGCGAAGACGGCAATCTTCCGTGTCTTCGGATCGATTCTGAGGACGTTGTGCCCGGTGTAGTCCGCCACATACATCATCCCGTCGAAACCAAACACAATCCCGTTCCCGGTGCTGCCCTCAGGCAATGTCACAAAGACTTCCGACCGCCCATCGGGCGCCGTCTTTCCGAGGGTATGCTGACGCGCAAAATTGACGGCATAGATGTGGCCATCACGATCGCAGGCTGGCCCCTCAATCCCCTCCGTAAAAACCCCTGAAGCCGTCACCGCCCAGGGTTCCCACAAAGTCGAAACGGCTTTGCCCTTCTCAAGTTGGGCGTTGGCCAGCCACGCCGGGAAAAGAATCAACCCCAGCCCCATCACGGTTCGAATCGAATGTCGCGCGGCTCTCAACACCTCCGCAGGCTTGACCAAGCTGAAACCTTGTTTCATGGCGCCCCTCTTATCGCGATCGCCTGCCCCCGCGCGAGGCTGTTTCACCCCCGGCACTGGGAGGGGGCACCGCCCCCGGCGGCAGGGACGCGGAGTTTTCATGAATAACCCTGTCTTTGGGGATTCCGTAACGTTTCAAAATCTGCGGCGTCGATGACTCCGCTTCTTTCGCGTCCAAAACCAGCCTTCGGATCGCGTCGCCCTTGGCGAATTGCATCCGGTGAAATCCGTCTTTGGACATCGTCAAGGCTTTCGCCACGTCTTGCAACCCGCCGATCTTCATCCCGTTCAGTTCATCCAGCACCAGCAATCTCATGTCTTGGTAACCCACATTGACCGGATCCGGGAGCATCCCGGTGAGAATCACCATCCCCGAACGTTCCTCGGTCGGGTCGTCATTCCGATAATAGGCCAGTCTGAAGGGCGCGCGGCGCTTCCAATCATCACCCCAACTGCGAAGGAGCGGAATGCTCAGGGGTTGGAGAATGAGCCCTCCCACAATCAAGTATTCCGGTTCGCGATCGAACAGTTGTTCCGGAAGGATTTTGGTCCGGTAATTCACCGCCGGGATCTTGTAACGCACTTCCATCGTCTTGCCGTCCCGCAATACCTGAATGGGAATCTCGTCCCCGGCCCAGCGATGGCGCGTCGCTAAACCTTCCATGTTCAAATTGCCATAATCGGGATCCCGATAATAACCGTCGCTGTCGATCTCAAATCCATCGACTTTCAAGATCACATCCCGCGGTTTCATGACCGTGCTGGAAACGGGCTGCTTCGGCACCTCGATCACCACCACGCCGCGCGGTTTGCCCTCCAACTTGAGATGGCTCAACAAATCAGGGTTTTCCGCCTGCTGCCACACGAAATCGAAGAATCCGAGTCCCCGGTAACCGCCCTCGCGGCGCGCCTTCAGCACGTGTTCAATGGTCGAGGCCGGGATGGCCCGGCAGGTGTTCCCGTTTTGAGACGAGGCCATTCCGGCAACCTTGTTGCCCAAGATAATCGCCTCACCCCAACCCACCCCCTGGGTCTCGGAGCTCAGTTCAAACTGAATCATCTGCGCCTGGCTCGTCTTGGCGTCCTCCACCACGCACTGGTTGAACTCCATTTTCCGAACTTCCAGATTGCCGTTGCGCCAGCGCAACAACTGAAATCCTTCTTTGCCAATGGGAACAGGAGACAAAAACCCAACCGGTTTCAATCCGCTCCAGAACTCTGCTTTCTCCGTGGAAACCACCGCCAGATTGGCATAGTAGTCAATCCACACCAACTCGGCGTCATACCACAATCCACGCCCGTCGCGTTGAAATCGCAGAAGGGTGCGGTCATTCAAGTCCTCGGCGGTCGTCAGCACTTCACGCGGACCAATGACAATCCCGCTCTTGGTGGTGGTGCGGACGCGGCGCGACCACGGTTGAAACAAATCGTATTGCCGCCGCGTCCCCTCGATCGTCACCAGAGAATCCTTCCAACGATCGACTGATTTCGAAGGTGAAGAGGCCGCCTCGCTCCCGGCCAACGTCAGTGCGGCCAGCCCAATGTAGGCAAGGTAAGTGTAACGCATAGGGAATCAGAACCAACCAACCGCCCGGGTTCGAGCTGCAACACGCCGCTTCGTTCTCCATTTCACCCGGACAGCCCCTGCGCCTCGGCGACAGGCTTCGAGCTTGGAACCCATGGAACCCATCATAACCGCCGATCGTCCGTGATGTTGTAAGCGCGGAGAATATCCGGATTCGCCTTCTCGACTTCCGCCCGGTTCAGACAGTCGATGGTATTATTAGGAATAGCCTCAATGACGTGAAACTCCGATTCGGCCGAGGCAAAGGCCCGAATCACATCCTCCAGCTTCTCAATGCGAATCCCATTGATCCGGTTGATCATGCTGCGCGGCTGAAGTTTCACATTGGCGTTGACCGAATGAGCCAGCACGGACGCAAGCACAATCGGCTCCTGGCGTGTGGTCTTCGGCGATTCGACTTTGCGGTAATAGAGATCGTAAACCAACTCCGCGGCCGCGGAATCCGACCAATTCCGTCCGAACGTCTTGAGATAATCCAAGCTCAAAGGGACAAACACCAAACCACCATAGACGTAATAGCGGGGCAGAACGTCGTATTGATTCCCCGTGACCTTGTCGGCGTCATACACCTTCACGGGGAGCTTCACTTCCATCGCTTTTCCGTCCCGCCAAATCCGGAGAGGCACGGACTCGCCATGCTGGCCCATCTGAAACGCCAAGGCCATGCTCACCCGGTTGTCCTGATAAAGCACCGTGCCGTCGCTCGCCACGTCAAATCCGCCCGCGTTCAGAATCACGTCCTCCTCCTTCAGCAACTCCTCGGTCGAGGGAATCGGCAGCAACCCGTCGATCCGAGCCCCCCGGTCGTCGTCCGGCAGCTTGAGGGCGCGCCGGTAAGCCGGGTTCTGGAACGGCGTGAAACGAATGCCGGCCTGCGGAAATCCGTGATACGTGCCATCCTCCACGTCCTTCAAAAAGTGATTCACCACCTGGGTGGGAATGAAAAAGCCCGTGTTCTCCAGGCCCGGCGCACCCATGAAGGCAACCCCGACGACCTTGTCGTCCTGAATCACCGGTCCGCCACTGTTGCCCGGATTGATCGCCGCATCGGTCTGCACACTGAGAAAACTGCGGTTTCCAATGTGAACATAATTCTGGAGTTCGATCCGCGACACCACGCCTCGGGTGTAGGAAATCTGTTCGCCCCCGGCCGGATAGCCATAGGTCACCACCGTCGAGCGCACCTTCGGCAACTCGCCCAGCTCCAATGGATACAGCCCGTTGAAGAATCGCTCATCCTCCACTTCCAAAATCGCGAGGTCGCAGTCGTGCCCGACAAACGAGACCTTGGCGGGATAGGGCCGCGGATCCTGATACCGCTTGAGCAAGATCTGCCGGGCCCATGCCACCACGTGGGCGTTGGTCATGATCTTCTTCCCCTTAATGAGGAAGCCGGTGCCACTCCCCCGCTGCACGGATTGAAACCGCCAGGGCGAGTCCCATTGAGGCGGCTGGGAAAAGGTGAAGACTTGAACCACCGACCGTTCAGGATCAGCCCCCCAAGTCACCGTCATCGCGCCGAAAAGGACACCGAGGGAAAGTAACGTTTTGAATGGCACGAAGCCAAAGTGGTATCGCTTCCGGAAGTGGTCAAGCCTCGATTGGCCAGGAAAAATTTCCGATGGCAGCCGCACGCATTGTCTTGCAGTATCCACAGAGTGCTATGAGCCGGTGGATCTTCACAGCCTTGGCATTCACTCTCCCGACCTACGGGTGGTTTGTCTTCGCCGAGGGCTGGATACCCCTGGCCGCCTACGTTTCCATCGCCGCCGGCGGATTTTTCGGATTCTTCCTCGCCGCTGCCCACCTCCTCGTCTACGGCACGCTGGAGTACGCCTTGGCGAAGCTCTTGACGGCAGGGCTAACCCATCCTTCTTGTTCAGGCCATCTCCGAACCTTCATTCTGGTTCTCTTGAGTTGCTCCCTCGCGGCCCTTCTCCTCTTCCCATGGTATTCGCCGCCAAGCTTGAGCGGTCCAAAGTGGTGCAACGGGGTGACGCTTTGGAAGTACTTTCCCTTTCACAAATAATGAGCCGTCCCTCGCCAAAGGGATCGACGCAAAATCTTATGAGACTTTTCGATGGAACAACCCGCGGGAGGAAGCTTCGCCTGGAGTTCCGCGCATCGCTTCGAAGTTCATCGCCCACGAGCGTCGGCTTGGGTGGATGAGAACACCGTGGAAGGTCCCGGCGCCGGCGCGGCCCCCGGGATCCGGGTGCTGGAAAAGGCCGGCGAGAAATAGCGGCATCCCCGGAAAGTGAAAGGGGTCCCACATCATCAAATGTTTTTGGAGTGACGACAGAGGTGCCCGTCCGCACGCTACGCGCCTGGCCCGCCTACTTCACGTTCAAGCCCTCCAGCCATGGACCACGCCCTGAACCGCCGCCGGCGCGGGAAACGACGCTGACGCTGGACTGGCTTGCCCGGCGGTTGAACATGGGCGCGACGGGCTACGCCGCGCCATGCCTGCGCAAGCCTGAGGAGAGATGAACCAGGACAAAATCATACGGATATGCGCGGCTGACCCCTTTTCGGAATAGAATTAGACATGGTTCTTATAGGTTCATGCTTGTCGTTAAGGCCGAAACCTCCGGACGCAAAAGACCAGGGCTTTCTGTAGTTGATAGGCATCTTCTGTTTGACGCTCCGCGATCCGGCGCACCTGCAAGTTGTCGGGGGGGCGCCGTTCACGGCGCTTCCGCTCGCGCCCATTGGCCGCGGCGATCTCCTCCCGTTCCATGGCACGCCCTGGGTAGATGCCTTCGCTCTCGACCCTTGCCCCTTGAACCGGCCATGCCCCTTTGAAGATACGCCCTGAAGCGGCGTGAACGCCGCGCAACTCACCACCACCTGTGGATGCACGGTCCGCGATCCGGTGCATCCCGATGTTGCCGGTGATGCAGGTAGGGCGCGCTCGTCCCGGCGCGCCGCCGGAGCATGATGTTTTGCATCCAGTGGGCGGCGGGCTGGGACAGGCCCGCCCTACCAACAACATAGGGATACACGGTCCGCGATCTTGAGATCAATCGCTCCCTTGACAATGCCTTGTGGGTCTGGCACTTTCAGCCCAATGCCACGACGTTCCTGAAATGTTTTCCTTAGATCGTCGATCCCTCCAGGCGCGGCGAAAGGCCGTGGCAACCGTTCCCACGAAGCGAGGTGGTTTCACCCTTATCGAGCTGCTCGTTGTCATCGCGATCATCGCCATTCTCGCAGGAATGTTGCTGCCCGCCTTGTCCAAGGCGAAGGAACAGGGCAGAAGAGCGAAATGTATTTCGAACTTGCGTCAGTTCGGCATGGCGACCTCACTCTATGCGCTCGATCACAAGTCGTTGCTCGCAACCGTCAGCCCGAGTGGCACCTTTCGACTTCCCTCGGTCATCAACGTAAAATCGGCAACCGGCCCGGACGGTCACAAATTCATCAACCTCGAGAAGATGGCTCCCTACGTGACTGGAGTCACCCTCGAACCGCTCAATGTGGGAGGCATTTGGTGGTGCCCAAGCACCAAAGTGCCCGATGCCAAAGCCGTGGCCGAACAGGGCAAAGTCTGGGGATATGTCTCAACCAGCTATTCCTATTTTGCACGCGTCGACACTTTTGCGGCAGGAACCGCGAGCAAGCCGGAGGATTTGACAGCCAACGAACTGCTCGCAGACCGACTGCTTATGGCTGATCAACTCTTCTCCTGGAATGCTGATCGACAATACTATTACAACCATGGAGCAAACGGATGGAAGGGCTCGCGCACTCTGAGTTCATTTGCTGGGATGCACCACCTCTACGGAGACGGGCGTGTGATCTGGAAGTCGTCCAAACAATTTGACCCCGCGATCACAAAGCCGGCGAACAAAAACTCCGGCTGGGTTGTGAGCTTTTCCACCGACACAAGTTTTTATTGAATTCGCTCCGGCCCCGTTGGCGAGCGTCACGCCATCAAAGCAAAGGCCCCTCATCGCCGAGGGCAGCGGCTAAAGCCTGCCTGGGCGACTCGAAATTACGCCCAGACATCCTGACCCCAAGCGGGAGATGCGGGACGGATGCAAAAGGGATGTGAGACCAAAGTGACGTGAAGCGGCTCAGTCGCAAGCCGGAGGCTAGCCAGCGATAAGCCGGTGGTTGAGGAGCGCAGCGACGATCTCACCGGTCCACCTGCTCAGCAACCGAAACCTATCCTCCGGCAAAGACCGGACGGAATCCGGCTTCGACAAGGATGCGGGCCACTTCCTGACGCTTGTCGCCCTGAATTTCGATCCGCCCTCCTTCACCGTGCCCCCGGTGCCGCAGGCTTTTTGCATGGTCTTCGCAAGCGACTCTTTCTCAGGCAACCCGATACCGGTGAATCCGCTGACGACCGTCACCGTCTTGCCCCCTCGATGCGCCGTCTGACGAATGATGTCCACCCGTCCGCGGTTCTTCTGAGGTCTGGGACCTTCTTCCGCCGACCGTCTCCCAGCCTCGGCCGGCGATGTTTCACCTCCGGAAGGCAGACCCTCGTGACGGAGAGCCGCGAAAGGGTTGGGGACGAAGGACTGGCCGCCGTCGATATGAAGACGTTTGTTCCTGCTCATCGATTGAAATTCACAACTGATGCTCAATACCCCTTCAACTCGAAATGATTCTCGAGGTTGCCCGCGTTCACACAACCATTGTCGTCACCTGACCCAGCGAACCGAAATCCGCCAAGACTCGGCAGCCAGGCTCGATCGCGACCGGAACGACCGCGGTTCCCGTCGTCACGATGTCCCCCGAGCGCAATCCCGGACCGTAAACGCGGAGTTCGTTCGCGATCCAGTGCATGGCCCGCCTCGGATCCTCCAAAACATTGGCCCCCTTCCCTTCTCGCATGGGAACCCCATTGATCAGCACCCGGACCACGTGGGTGGCAAGATCGAGATGGCGCCAATCGCGCACCGGTTCGCCCAGCACGAACTGGAAGGCGCACGCGTCGTCCGCGATGAGTTGGGCATCACCCACCGCACAGAAGTCGCGAAAACGCGAATCCGGAACTTCAATGGCAGGATGCAGCGTATCAATGGCCTCCAAGACCTCATCGAACTCGTAGGGGCTTGCCTGGGACGGCAAATCACGCCGAAGACGAAAAGCGAATTCGGCTTCGGCGACGCGCATACCATTGTTTCCCAACCGAATCGAGGCACCGTCGGCCCCCACACGACCAGCCAGCAACCGTCCAGCCAGCGGCCCGTCCACTCGTAGATGCGCCTGTCCCGCCTGGCTGGTAGCAGCAATTTTCCATCCGAGCGTGGCTTGGCCGGAGACCTCGGCCAATTGACGTTGCACAGCGTAGCCCTCCGCGCGGCTCCGGGGTCGAAAAGATTCCGGAATCGCGTCGATGCGTCTTTCCTCCGTCCAAGCCTGCCAGATGCACTCCGCGGCAGCTTTAGCGGCTTGAGGGTTCATGCCTGCCTCCGATAGAGCTTTGACATGGGGTTAAACCGACCGGCGATGAAACTCGCCATTCTTCACCACCGCCAGCATCTTGCCGCGATCCAGCAACACGCCTGGATCGGCCAACGGATCGCCAGCGACCAACAACAGGTCGGCAAGGAAACCAGGTTGAATTTGCCCTAATTCTAGGGGCATTCCCATGGCAGCACCGCCGTGCTGGGTCATGCTCAGAATCGCCTCCATCGGGTTGAAATCACAGTAACGGATCAAGTGTTCGATGTCGCGCGCGTTGTCGCCATGCGGCGTCACAAAAAAACCGTAGTCACCCCCGCCCAAAATCCGAATGCCGCGCTTTTTCATTTCTTTCAGGCCACGAGCCGCCCCCTCCAGTTCCTCGCGAAATCCGAATTCCTGAACCTGCTGTTCCGTGAACCACTTCGAGCCGTGGTAGGCTGCCGTCGCGGTGAAACCAAGGTTGGGGCTCACGAAGACCCAATCCTTATTGGCCTCCAACAAGTCGAGCGCTTCCTCGTCGGCATAGTTCGCGTGGTAGATCACCTTCACCCCGTACTTCACGGCCAGCTTGACCGAACCGGCGCTTCGCGCGTGAGCGCTCATGCGCTTGCCATGTGCATGCACGACTTCAGCAGCGGCGGCAACCTCCGCCTCGCTCATCACCGTGCTCTGCGATGGGGCATGCGGTACGAACGTATCACCCGAAATGACAAGCTTGATGATGTCCACACCTTCACGAATGAGTTCGCGGGTCCGGGACCGAAAGGCCTCCGGTCCATCCAGGACCAACGCCATCGAGCTCATGTGCGGCATGTGCTGGGTGCGCATGTCGCCCAGCCCTCCGGTCACCGTCAGCCAGGGACTGGCCGCCAGGAGGCGGGGTCCAGGAATCTCTCCCTTCTGGATGGCGTTGCGGATGACCACATCCGTTCGTGGCTTCGCCGACGCCGCACTGATGCAGCTCGTGATGCCGCAGTCCAGGTAGAGCTTCGCATTCCGCACCGCAATCAGGGTGGTTTCCTCGGGAGGAATCATGCCGATCTTGGCGAGGTCATCGGCATTCTCAATGCTCAGATGCGCATGGGACTCAATCAACCCCGGCATCAATGTGGCGCCGCGACCTTCAACGAGATCCGCTTGATCGCGCGTCACGCGCGCGGGCAAGCGCGCCACCTCGGTGATACGATTTCCTTCGACCACGATTTCCCCGGGATAAGGTTGGGCCCCCGTACCATCAAGGATCTGAACTGAAGTGAATACCGTTTTGGTCATGGCTCGAGATCAAGTAACAAGGACCGAGCATATCGCAAGATTCACGCCGCGCCAAGTGCGTTGACGTCCTCATCCAGGACCCCCGTGTATCCGGATGTTGTTGGTAGGGCGGGCCTGTCCCAGCCCGCCGCCCACGGGATGCAAAACATCATGCTCCGGCGGCGCGCCGGGACGGACGCGCCCTACCTGCATCACCGACAACCTGGAGAGGCACGGCCAGTCACCGGGCGCGGGACCCAATTCTTCAACCGCCCGGCTTCAAGGCCAGGCAGTGAAAAGAGTGACGAGGAACGGGAGGATCCGAAACTTCCGAAGCATCCGCGCTCCCGCGGCGCGCCGCAGCTCCAGCGTGCCTTCATCTCAATCAAAGGTTCCGCGGCGAAGAAAGTGCACGGTGAGCCGGATGGCCTCGGGATGGCGCATGATGAAAGGATGAGTGGCGTGAACGACGCGATGGCCGGACATCCCTTCCACCTTGGTTCTTTCCACCGACACCTTGCCGTCATCGGGCCCTCGAATCATCCCACTGTTGATCCAATTGATGGATCGATCCCCGGCCAACACCCCGACTTCAAAAGTTACCGGACCCAATCGAATCGGCGTCGAGTCCCGGCCCGTCCCCAGTTCACGCCCGGCCGGACCGTTCAACGCTCCAAAAAGCCAAAGCCCTGCCAAGCGGTCCACGACCTCGCTGCCACCATTAGGGGGTCCCAACATTACCACACGTCCGAGTTCGGGAAGCTCGTGACGGCTCAGGTAGCTTCGAACCAGGATTCCCCCCAAGGAATGCGTCACGAAAGAGATCCGTCTGGCACCCTGTTTCCGGCATTCGCTCACCGCCCGGTCGACAAAGGTGTTGGCCAGCGACTCAACCGAGGCCGTCCTGGATGGGTAATCGAAGTTCAGCACCCGAAAGCCGGCTGCTTCCAACTCGCCCGCCATCTTCCGCATCGAACGACTGGTCCGGCACATGCCGTGCAACAACACCACCCATTCCGCTGCTTCCGTTCCCATCGCTAGTGTGCTCTTCATGAATTGGGTGGGCATTTGTTACGCCGATTTGGCGGTTCTGGCTAGGCGCGACGAGGGAGCATACCCGCCAGCGGTCTGTGACCGAGGAGCAACAACGCCAGAACCGCCAAAGCGGCGCAACCCTTCGGGCGGCGAGTCTTTCGGCCGTGGGCTTCGTTGCTCCTCAGTCACGTCTCTCTGCAGATAGGCTCCTTCGTCGCGCCCCGCCCACGGCCAAAATCCTTCGCCGCAAAGGCCCACCCAATTCATGAAGAGCACACTAGTTCACCGCCGCTTTGAAGGAATACAACGCTCGGACCGTGCGGATCAGCAGACCAGACTCCGACGCAACCGGAGTTGCGTAGATTTTCTCCTTGAAATCGCGAGATCCCAGCAAGCGCCAGCCCGGCTCGTTGGCCATCACGGTCACCACCCCTTGCTCGCTCGAGAAATAAACCTTCCCGTCCGCCGCCACGGGAGACGCATAGTAGGCTCCCATTCCCGGGAGCCGTTCCTCCCTCAACATCGTGCCCCCTGCCGCTTCGATCTGAGTCACAATACCCCCGTCCTTCACCATCCAGAGCACGCCTTGATCCACCAGCGGACTCGCGACATAAGGAACTCCACGCGGATGACTCCACAAGAGATCCGATGCGGGCAATTCCCCCCGGCTGACGGAGGGGCGCAACGCCAGCAATGCATTTCGAGCCGATTGAAACACGGCCGCATGTCTCTCCCATTCCTTGCGTTCGAGCCAGCCGTTTTGGTCCAGGTCCATGCGAAAGAAGCGATCCAGCACTTCCGGATTTCCGATTTCGCCCCTGGCGAGACGGCCGTCGCCATCCCGATCCCACTTTCCCACCGCGGCGGTCCAATCCTCCAGCGCGATCCGTCTGCCCGCATCGCCTCCAGGTGCCCACGAGGCCATGTAAATCCGGTCTTGGGACGGTACTGGAACGGGAATCACAATCCTCGCCAACCCAAGGGTCCACCACTGCTTCTCGCCCGTTTTCAGATCGTAGCCCGCCAACTCCAAGGCTCCTGCAACCAGCAACTCCGGCTTTCCCCCGCGTTCCCAAATCACCGGAGTCGAATAGCTCCGCACCGCGTCCGGCCTCGACGTGCGCCATCTTTCATGTCCGGTCTTCCGGTCGTAGGCCGCCAGAAAACTGTCGGTGTCATGGTCCTGCTGCACCACCACCATCCCTCCCGCAATCACGGGAGAACTGCCGGCGCCATATTCGTCCTGAAAAGGCCCCATGCGACGTTCCCAGAGCAGGCGCCCTCCGGCATCCAGCGCCACCAAACCGTAACTGCCAAACAAAACAAACACCCGCTCGCCATCCGTCGCGGGACTCGGCTGAGCCACGCCTCCCGTGGTGTGGTGAACCGTCTCCAAAGGCACTTCGGGCACCTCCCACTCCCAACGCTTGCCGCCGGTTTGACGATCGAACGAATTCACCACCAACCGGCGCCGGCTCATATCAAAACCGGTCACGACAATCTGATTCCCCATGACCAAAGGTGTCGAATGCCCTGGCGGCGAATCTGAACGCCAGCGCAAGTTGCGCGTATCGTTCAAATCGAAAGGCAACCCCTTGACCATCGTGGACGCCACGCCATGTTGAGAACGAAAAAACTGAATTCCATGGGAAGCAGCCCGGCCTTCCAACCACGCCACCACCATCGCGGCCAACATCGCCAAGACCCTCCACACCCGCATCGATGTTCGCATCTTCCTCATCGCGATCCTCCCGACGCGTCGCGACCATCATTCCCCTTGCTCTCGACGGCTTTCCCGTGAGCCTCTTGTGGTAACGAGAGGGAGGCGGTCGGTGATGCATCGGACAAGGGTTGCGAAACAGAACCTGCAAGTCCCGTCACCTGGGCCCAGCGCGCCGGCGCCGGAACTTGACCTCTCCTTTCGCTCCAGGTGATCAATCCCGCGCCCAGCACGATCAGCAACACCCCCGCCCAGCGAACCGCGCTCACGTGTTCACCCAGGAGAAATTTGGCGGACAGCGTCGTCAGCACAAAACCGAGCGCGGTCAACGGCCAGACCACGCTCACATCCGCCTCGGAAAGCAGATAGAGCAAGCCCAGAAAGAAAACCGTCTCCAAAGCCACACCCAGGAGAATAGAAGGATGGGTCGCCAGACGCCCGATCCAGCGTGCCAATTCCGGCATCGTCATCGCCACGGGAGGACCCGCCGCTTTGAGACCCTTGCTCAGGAAGACCACCCCGACGGCTTCAAAGAGCAGGGCCAACAACAACACCGCAACCAGTTTGCTCATGACACCAAATCCGAGTACCTCGCCAGCCGCACTTGGAATCGCTCCACCAATTCCCTCACCCGCGGGCTGGTCAACGCTTCCAACTCAAAACGAAAGTCATCGACGGACGGATGCGAGTAAAGCTCCGATTCGCCGAACTCCAGTCGCGGCAGCAGCCGGCAAAGATAATCCTCGTCCACTCGACCGTGTTGGAGCAAACCGAACACTCGCTCGGTGTAAGCGAACCTGTGCTGGCGCAACACGCGCTCCGCCCGCGCGCTCAACACACCAAACGCCGCGGCATGAAGCGCGCGACGAGAGCAGGAATTCGCTCGCGGATCCAAGACCGCACTCCCACTCAAGGGATCTCGCGTCAGCCTCATCGCCTTCACCCCCCAGCGCAAGGCCAGGCGCATCACCACCCCAAACACCACCGGATGCAAATGCATGTGCAGGTGCCCATTGACATGGTCGAAAGCCAGCCCGGCCGAGGCAAATTTGGTGAACTGCGCCTCCAACTCAGCCTCCAACTGGACCCGGAGTGAAGGGCGAAAGAAAAACTCCCACCCCGCCCGCACGGGATCCGCCCCAAACCGCCCCGTCGCATCCACCAATCCCGGCACCCGCTCGGGAGGCATCACCGGAAAACCATCGACCAAGGTCAAATGCAACCCCACCCCCAGCCGCGGACATTGCCTTGCGCATTCCACCGCCTCCTCAAACGCCTCCCCGCCGGCCATTAAACTCGCCGAAGTCAAGATCCCGCCAACATGAGCCTGCTTCACTGCCGCGTTGATCGCGGTCGACCGCCCGAAATCATCGGCGTTGACAATCAGGGTCCTGGTCATCGCCATGGCGGCGAGCTATAGGTCTCACCCCGCCGTCCCGTAACTCGGCGAAAAGGTGCCCAGGGTCGCGCGCAGCCAGGCGCGCAAAATCAGACAAGCCTTCGCCATCGAACCCACGCGCGTGGGACGAGGTCCAAACACATCGAACCGAGCCGCGTGCAACTTCCTGAACAACCGCCAATACACCGCCCCCATCAACTCAGCGGCCACCATCGACCTCCGATCGCGCTCGGGCAGCGCGGCCCTCGCGGCATTAAAAAAGTGCTCGGCCCTGGAGGCGACCGACGAAGCCACTTTCCAGTAGGATTCGCTGTAGCGGCGTTCGAAAATCTGAGCCTCGGTGACCCCAAAACTGCGCATCTCCTCCAGGGGCAGATACAGTCGTCCCCGCTCTGCGTCATTGCGCACGTCGCGCAAAATGTTGGTCAATTGCAGGGCTTTGCCCAAATGCACGGCATACTCCCGGCACCCGGGATCCGTGTAACCAAAGATCTCGATGCTCAGCAATCCCACCACCGAGGCCACCCGGTAACAATACAACTCCAACTCCTGGTAATTCTCGTAGCGGCGGATCTCCAAATCCATTTCAACCCCCTGGATCAATTCATCCAGCAACGAGTACGGTAGACGCCGATTTTGAATCACGGGAAACAGCTCCCGCAATACCGGCAAGTCCGGTTCCCGCCCACGGCAGGCGTCCGCCACCCCCTCGCGCCAACGCTCCAGCTTCCTGCGCCGGTTCGCCACCGATTCCTGATCCTCGTCGGCGATGTCATCCACCGCGCGGCAGAAGGCGTAAAGCGCCGTCATGCCCTGCCGCTGCTGCTTGGGCAGAATGACAAAGGCCAGCGCGAGATTCGAAGCGCTTTGAACCGTGATCGCCTGGCTGTGAACGGGCTCGTTCAATGCAACGGAGGCTGGGTGGTTCCGTCCTTCAAGGGGGGAAGTCCTCCGGTCTCCGCCAGCGTCGGATTCCGGGGCCGATGGTCTCGGCGCTGCCGTCTGCGCTTGCGCCGCCGCCGCGTCACGACTTCTCCCCGTTCCCCTGTATTCTCCTCCTCACCATCTTCCTCCTCGACTTCTTCCTTCCGAAGAGGGCTCTCCTCTCCAACCCTCGACCGGGAACGCCCTGACGAGGTGCGCCAGGCGCCTGAGGAGGAACTCCCGGACGGCTTCCGCAGATACTTCGCCCACAGAACCAGCACGACCCCGATTCCCAAGGCCGCCAGGATCACCCACCCCAGATCCCCCATCAGCACGCTGCCCCCGCGGGAGCCCGTGGCTCGGGCCGACGGAATGACATCCAGCGCGGCCCACACCGTCGGCGCAAGGACGGGTAACGCAGCAAGACAAAAACAACGTTTCATGAACATCACGCTTTGGTCGTCGAAGGTTCCGTGTCGCCGTCGGCTCCCGGGGAAAGATTAAGCCGCTGCATCCGATAACGCAACGCATGCCGGCTCAGCTTGAGCTGCTCGGCGGCCTTCGAGAGATTGAAATGAAATTGATTCAGGGTCGCCAGGATCAAGTCCCGCTCGAACTGCATCACGGAGTCGTCCAGCGAACCCAAGGGAACCGCTTCCGGACCTCCCGGTTTCCGCAACTTGGTCTCCAGTTCGAAGTCCGGCAGACTGGTGGGCTGGATCGTCGGCGTTGACTCCAAAATCACGGCGCGCTCCATCACGTTGCGCAACTCGCGCACGTTGCCCGGCCAGTGATGGGCCATCAACTTCGTCTCCGCGTCCTTCGCGAGTCCGGTGATGGACCGGTTCATGGTGCGCGCGAACTGTTTCAAAAAATGACCCGCCAGCAGAATCACGTCCCGCCCTCGCTCCCTCAAAGCGGGCGGACGAAACTGAACAACGTTCAACCGGTGATAAAGATCCTCCCGGAACTGGTTTTCACGGATGGCTTGAATGATGTCCCGATTCGTGGCCGCAATGAGGCGCACATCGACGCGCAATTCCTGGTTCCCTCCCACCCGGGTAAAGGTCCCGTCTTCGAGAAACCGAAGGAGCTTGGCCTGCAAGGGACGGCTCATGTCCCCGATTTCATCCAGAAAAATCGTGCCCCCGTCGGCTTCCTCAACCCGCCCGGTCTTCTGCCTCAACGCCCCGGTGAATGCCCCTTTCTCGTGCCCGAACAACTCGCTTTCCAACAAGGTCTCCGGGATGGCCGCGCAGTTGATGCGTACATACTGCCCCTGCCGTCGCTGGCTCAAGGTATGCAGGGCACCCGCGATGAGTTCCTTGCCCGTGCCGCTCTCCCCGAGAATGAGCACCGTCGCTTGCGTGGGCGCCACCGTCTCGATCAATTGCCTCAGCTCCTGCACCCGCGGCGACTCGCCGATGATCTGCTCCAGCCGATAGGGCTCGCGAATTCTGGCCCGCAAAGCCTCGTTCTCCTTCAACAACCGGTAACGGTCGGCGCACCGGCCCACCGCATGCAGCAACTCCTCGGGCGCAAACGGCTTGGCCAAATAATCAAAGGCCCCCGCCTTGATCGCTTCCACCGCCAACTTCGGCGTCGCGAACGCGGTAATCATCAACACGGGAAAATCCGGACGCCGCTTCCGCACCCGCTCCAGCAACTCGTATCCGCTCATCCCTCCCAGACGCGCGTCGGTGATCGCCATGAAGAACTCTTCATGCTCCAACACCTTCAACCCTTCCTCCGCCGATTCCACGGAACGGACGGCGTACCCCTCCGACAACATCACGCTTTCTAACGAAACACGCATGTTCTTTTCGTCATCGACGAACAGAATGGGGGGCAACACAACGCTCATTACCTCAGCTTCATCATCGTTCCCGCGGGCAAACTTAGGATGAAGGCCGTGCCCTTTCCAAGCTCGGATTCGACGGAAACCTTGCCCCCGTACAATTCCACGTTGTGCTTCACAATCGCCAGCCCCAACCCCGTCCCTTTCTCCTTCGTCGTAAAATACGGCTCAAAAATCTTCTCCCGAAATCCGGGATCAATCCCAGGCCCGTCGTCCGCAATGCGCACCTCCACCGCAAATCCCTCCGTGTAGGAGGAGGAGACGGAAACGCGGCCCCGGCCCTTCAACGCTTCCCGCGCGTTCTGCAGCAGATTCCCCAAAACCTCCCCCAAATGCGCCCGCTGCATCATCAAAGGCGGCAAATTCCGAGCCAGCGAACGGTCCACTTCCACGGTGTAACCCGCGCCGGAAGGAAACACACTCGCCACCGCCCGCTCGATTTCGACGTTCAAATCCAACCGCTCCACCCGGCCCTCGACCAGTTGCGCGTATCCCATCAACTCCGTAATGATCCGATCGGAACGCTGGACTTCCTCCCGAATGATCTCCACCTGCTGCAGCAGTTTCGGGTCCGCATCCTTCGCCACCCTCTGCAGCGTGTAGGCGGCATTGTTGATGATCCCCAGCGGATTCTTCAACTGATGGGCGATTTCCGCCGCCAACCGCCCCGCGGTCTGCAATTGGGCCTGCCGCTGCGCAAATGCGTCCGCCTCCCGCTCCACCAACCGCTCCTTGTCAAACAACACCTGCACCCCGTAACCGCACGCCGTCACCAACAACAGCAAGACCACCCTCAACACCACGGGCTCCGCAGACTCACCCATCCCCACATCCGTGGTGCCATACGGCGAAATCGACCCGATCAAGTCCGCCTCCGCGTCCCCCACCGAATTCTCCAACAACCCCGCCAGCGTGTAATAAAAGCAGGTCATCAAATTCACGACCACCTGCGGTATCCCCTCCGGAATGATCAACGCGTTCCGAATCAACAGCCCGATAAACACCCAGTAAACCAAACTCTCAAACCCTCCGGAAACCACCGTCAACCCCCCGAGGAATACACCGTCCACCATCGACATCGCAAAAACCGACCGGCGCACCCATTCGAACGGAACCTGGTCCATGCCCAAAATCAAGGCGCTGGAACCCACACAAAGGAAAAAATAGATCAGCGTAAACGAGCGAACCATCTGCAGCGCTTCCGCCCTCGGCAAGGTCAGGCCCTCGTACCAATTGGAGAAAAAAAGCAGATAGATCGAAAGCAGCAAGAACACCGCTTTCACCGGCACCAGCAGCCCCCGCTCAATGAACCGAATCCGGTCCGCCACCGCCCCGGCCGGGGGCGAGGATCGCAACCGCAGGGCCTGCCACTTCGCGAGCCTCGCCAGCAACCCGGCCCATTCCCGCTCCGCCTTGCCCGTCAAGTCCATGGCGTGGCGCGCAGCAGCTCAGCCCAACCGTTCCATAACCCTCCGCACAATGACCGCAGGTTCCGTCAACCGGCCCGCGCCTTCATAGCCGCATGAAAGCATGCCCTCATCCGGTCCGATAAACTCCACTCCTCGCGAGCGCAGCAGCGCCACATTGGATTGCGTCGCCGGATGGGCCCACATTTTGCCATTCATGGCAGGGGCCACCAGCACCGGTTTGCCGGGTTCCATCGCCAGCGCCACGCAGCCCAGCGCGTCATCCGCCAGCCCATGGGCCAGTTTCGCCAGCGTCTGCGCGGTCGCCGGCGCGATTAACAACAACGATGCCTCATCCGCCGCTCGCACGTGCGAAGGACACCACCCCTCTTCCTCGTCGTACAAATCCGTGATGACCGGATTGCGGGAAAGGGTCTTGAAGGGCAAGGGCGTCACAAATCGCTGCGCGTCACGGGTCATGACCACCCGCACTTTGAGGCCCTGCTGACGAAGCAAGCTCGTGATCTCCACCGCCTTGCAAGCCGCGATCGATCCCGTCACGGCTTGCACCACGCATTTCTCGCTCATGGTCATGTCTTTCGTTGTCGGTTCCGTCCCCCGCCCGCTCACCTCCAGGAGGTCAGCGGTCCGGACCGGAACACGCGCAGCTTCTCGGCTTCCAGAATGGCCTCCAGTCGTGCCGCGTCGCAGTCCATCGAACCGCTGACGAGAAGATAATCGAAGGTCGGCCAGCACGCGACCTCTTCTTTGGCCATGGCCAGCCTCCGTTCCACCACTTCCAACGCGTCCTCCCCCCGCGCCCGCAATCGACGCTCCAGTTCTGCCGGCTCCCCCGGAGTGAGAAACACGGTCACCAGGGCCCGCCTCAATCTCGCCTGTTCCGCGGCCCGCGCCCGCGCCTGGATCAATCGCACTCCCTGCACATCCACGCTCAACACGACGTCAAATCCAGCATCCATCCTTTCGAAAACCTCACTCGCCAGGGTGCCGTACTGGTTCCCATACACGGTGGCATGCTCGAGAAACAAACCCGCCGCCACCTTCGCCTCGAAAACCTCCGGGCTCAGAAAATGATATTCCACCCCGTCCCTTTCTCCACCCCGGGGAGCCCGTGTCGTGCACGTCACCGCCCGGCGCAAATCCGCCCGGCGCTCCAGCAACCGCTTCATCAGCGTGGTCTTGCCGCCTCCCGAAGGAGCGGAAAGGACCAGAAACACTCTGGCGAACTCATTCGACATTTTGGACCTGCTCCCGGAACTTTTCCAATTCGGTCTTCAACACCACCACCTCGCGGGCAATCGCGGCATCATTCGCCTTCGATCCGATGGTGTTGATCTCCCGGTTCATCTCCTGCGCCAGAAAATCCAGCGCGCGCCCCACGGGCTCGCCCGACTTCGCGATCGTTTCAAACTGGGCAAAGTGGCTGTCCAGGCGGGCGAGTTCCTCCGAGAGATCCGAGCGATCGGCAAAGATGACCACCTCTTTCAGCAAGCGATCGTCATCGTGCGCGGGAAGTTCAAGCCCGGCACTTCGGATGCGCTCACGCAGTTGCTCCCGATACCGCTCCAGAACCTTCGGCGCCTGTGCCCGCACCCGCGCCGCCGCCGCGCGCATCGTCTCCACCCGCCCTTTCAAATCCTCCTCTAGATGACGCCCCTCGGCTTCCCGCATGCCTACCAAGGCCGCCAACGCATCGCCCAAGGCCTCCTGCACAAGCGGGAACCAGCGCTCGATTTCCTCCGCCCCCTCCGGCGGCTGCAACACCCCGGGCACACGCAATAACTGCTCGAGCGTCACGCCTCCTTCCAATCCCAGCTCGCGCGCCAGCGCCCCAAGTTCCAACGCGTAGGCCCTGGCCAATTCCCGATTGACCCGCACCCCACCCGTCCCCCCCACGCCTTCCTGGCACACAATCTTGGCGTTCACTCGCCCCCGGGAAATCCGCGCGGCCAACTCGTCCCGCACCCGCGACTCCAGCGCGTCCAGGCCATTCGGCAAATTGATGGCGTACTCCGCCTGCTTCCGGTTGACCGCGCTCAACTCCACCGTCGCCTTGCATCCGTTCGCCGCGGCTTCGCCCCGTCCGTATCCCGTCATCGATTTCATCGGCGCCTCAGAGCTGAATCTTCGCGGCAACCTGCGCGACGTCCTTGTCACCGCGGCCCGACAAATTCACGATCACCACGGCTCGGGAATCCATGCGCGGAATCCGCTTCAGCGCCTCCGCCACCGCATGCGACGACTCAAGGGCCGGAATGATCCCCTCGATCCGCGCCAGTTTCATGAATGCCCCCAGCGCCTCCTCATCCGTCGCGTAGGAATACTCCACCCGCCCGGCATCCTTCAACCAGGCGTGTTCAGGCCCCACCGCCGCGTAATCCAAACCCGCGGACACACTGTGCGTGGATTGAATCTGTCCAAATTCGTCCTGCAAAATATACGAGCGCGTGCCTTGCAAAACCCCGAGCGACCCGCCTTGAAATCGCGCCGCGTGTTTCTCCGGCTCAATGCCTTCGCCGCCCGCCTCAACCCCGACCATGCGCACACCCGGGTCGGTCAGGAACGGATAAAACAAGCCGATGGCATTCGAACCGCCGCCCACGCAGGCCACCAGCAAGTCCGGCAGGCGCCCCTCCTTCGCGAGGATCTGGCGGCGCGCTTCATCACCAATCACACGTTGAAACGAACGCACCATCACCGGATACGGGTGCGCGCCATAGGCTGTTCCCAAAATGTAATGCGTGTGCCTCACGTGGGTCACCCAGTCGCGCATGGCTTCGTTCACCGCCTCCTTCAACGTCTGCTGCCCCGCCTTCACCGGGACAACCTCCGCCCCCAGCATCTTCATGCGGAACACATTCAACGCCTGCCGCTCGCAATCAACCGCTCCCATGTAGATCACACACTTGAGTCCAAACATGGCGGATACCGTCGCCGTCGCGACCCCGTGCTGGCCCGCTCCCGTCTCCGCAATAATCCGCGTCTTGCCCATGCGCCGCGCCAACAGGACTTGACCCATGGCGTTGTTGATCTTGTGCGCCCCCGTATGCAGCAGATCCTCGCGTTTCAAATAAACCCGCGCGCCTCCCAGTTCCCGGGTTAACCGCTCCGCCAAGTACAACGGGGTCGGACGTCCGCAAAATTCCCGGAGGTAGTAATCGAGTTCCTCCCGAAACTTCGGATCCTGCATCGCCCTCCCGTACTCCGCTTCCAACTCCTGCAGGGGATGCATCAGCGTCTCCGGCACATAGCGTCCCCCGTAAGGTCCAAAACGCCCTTGCGCGTCAGGAACGGAAACGAAGTCAGGCGGCGTCATTTGCATGCGGCCGATGCTCCCCCAAAACCCGTTCCATCGCCAATCCTTTACTTCACCCCCAAGCCCGTCCCCGAAAACCGCAGGCGCGAATCGTCCAGCCGCAGTCGATACAAGACTTGATTGTAGTCGTAGCGCGGTGTCTTCGATTGGGCTCTCGAGAAAGAGGCGGTGTAGGTGCCTTCAAAATAAATGACGCGGCCTCCCTCCCGATCCAGGAAAGAATGATGCACGGGATTGTAAAAATTATAGTCCAGATGCGAAGCCACCTTCTTCGCTTGCGTCCAAGGACCCGTCGGCTGCTCGCACTCGGAATACCAGATCTCCCCCGCTTCGCCCGAGGCCAGCATGATCCACCGATTCCGATGGGCATTCCACGCCACCGATCCCCGACCACCCTCGACTTCCTTCCCCGAGTCCACGTCCCGCAGTCGCAACCACTGCTCCTCCGGCTTGATCTTTCCCCACCGCGTCAATTCCCGCAACCGGCCCTTGTGCAACCGATCCGCGCCCGGCTTCCACGAATACACCGCCGCTCCCGAGGAGTCCCGGTCGATTTCGGTCAGTTCTCCCTTCAACTTCCCGTCGCCAGCCACACAGGTCCACGCTTCATACCGCTCCAACCGCCGCACCTCCTCCAACTCAGCCAGGACGCGGTAATTGGGATACAAATAAAGGTAATCCTTCTGCTGGCACCGATGCTGGAAAGGATGCGCGGAATCATGGCCCTCATGCCAATCCCACGCCGTATCCACCTCGAACCCGCCTCGCTTCTCGTCGAATTTCATCAGATACCATCCCAGCGCCGGCCCCAAATCCTTGTGATGGGCCACCCTCGCCATCAAATGCTCCCGGCCTCCATGCTCCAGGGTGAAAACGGACTCGATCCAGCGCAGTCCATGATTCGGCTCCGGACACATCGGACGCGAAAATCCGCCTCCATCCACGAAGTAGGACAACTCAATGCCCCGCTCAACGTCGAATCCCTTGCTTCCCGGCAAGGCCGACGTGGCGCCCGCCGCTCCGAAATGGCCCAAGGGATAGCTCAATCGCTCCGTGTCTCCCCAAAACCAGTGCAATCGTCCGCGAAACGGAACGGCAATGACCGTGTCCTGCCCCAACACCAGGCCGTTCAACAAAGGCTCGCGAATCGGAACCTTCAATCCCAGCAGCACCGAATCCCGATAAATGCCCTCCCCCGTGATGCGATACATCCGCTCCGCCAACTGCGTGCGCCTCATCCGAACCGTGTGCCTCTGGCCCGGAAGAACGCGCACCTTGAATCCCGCATAACCGAAGCCATCCCTCGGAATCTCGTAACCGTCGCTCCGCAAATGAAAGTAAACCTCTCTCCCTCTCCATCCCGGCTCCCCTATCGCCACCCACCCCTGACTGTCCGTCCAATGCTTCACCTGATGGACGGAAGACAACTCCGCCAGCGGAATGCCGCGCCCCGATTCCTCGTCCACCACCCGAATTCCAAAATAATCCGACGCTTCGGGACAAAACGGAAATGCAATCCACGCCAGAAGCAAGATCCGAAAAACCAGGCCAGCCACAAACCGGCCCGGCTTCGATAACGCTTCGCTATCCGCGGGACCCATCCGCCCAGGCTGCGCTCGAAGTTTCACCTCGTTCCCGGGTTCACGCCGGTCCCTGCACTGACTTGGATCGCGCCAGAGCGCCTGACTGCATCGGAATAAAATTGCCTTGCTCGCAGCAACGCACGAACGCTTCCGTCACACTCTTCAGATCTTCCCAGCGGGCGCGGATTTTTTTCGCCTCGTCCGGGGTGATGTGATTATCTCCCGCCGCCGCCGCAATCACCGACAACAGATCCGCGAATTCCTGCAAAATCTCGTTGGTGGCCGGAATCAAGCAATCCGGGTGCGGATGGGTGGTGGCCGGATTCTTGATGAAAAATCCCCCTGCCTTTTGGCAAATCCATTGCGTGATGCGATGATCCTGGGCACAGCGTTGCAGCACGGCCACGCGGTCCAATGGATTTGCCGCCCCGCTGCCTGAAACGTCGTCGGGCGGCTCCGCCCATTTGTAAACCATCGAAAGCGAGAGCCCCATCTCCGCAGCGATCTGCTTGGCACTGGACTGGCGAAAAACCTCCTTCAACAATTCATGGGAATGCATGCGCCCCGCATCATGCGCCTTTCTCCCCCACCCAATCAAGCAGCCATGCCCGCAAGCATCGCTCCTCTAACCCGTCGCGGAGCACGGACTTCAGCCCTCAACCGCGGCTCACGAAATCATCCGTGCTGGTCGCGTCCTGCAATGCGAGTTTCCGGTCGCGCCTCTCCCAATACCAGGCGATCCACACGCTGATCTCGTAAAGAATCTGCAAAGGAATGGCCATCATCACTTGCGTCAAGACTTCAGGCGTTGTCAGCACGGCACCCAACACCAGATTGATCGCAATCATGTACCGGCGAAAACCAGCGAGTTGCTCGTGGCAAAGGATGCCCAGCTTCACCAGCGTGAGAATCACCACCGGCAGCTCAAATCCCAGCCCCATGCCCAGCAAAAACTTGCAGACAAAACTGATATACTCCTCCGCGCGCCACTGATTCGCCGAAAACCCCAACCATTCGGAATACTTGACCGAAGCCCCCAGCGCCAGAGGCATCATCACAAAATAACAAAACGAAACGCCTCCCGCGAAGAGAAGCGTGCCAATCGCAAATCCAGGCAAAATGTGCTTCTTCTCACTCCGCCTCAGCGCGGGCAAAATGAACATGCCGACGTAATACAAGACAAAGGGAGCCGCCAGGACAAACCCGCCGTAAATCGCCACCTGGAAAGCCACATAAAACCCGCCGGCCGGATTGAGGTTGAGCAATTCAACCCGCTCCGCGAGGGTTTTCTTCGGAGGGACGTTGTTGGTCTGAAGCTGAAACGCCAGGAAGGTGTTCGTCGAACCGGGCAAAGGCAACGCCACCAAATTCAGCGTGATGTCCGGTGCCTGGCCGAGATCAAGCGTCCCCAAACGATTCGTTCCCAATCGCAGGCTGCCGACGATATTGGTTCCGATCGAAACATGGACCTGCTGATTCGTCCCCGCAGGTGTGATCGTAGCCCTCCCCAGCGGCCACTTCAGAACATTAACAAGCCAATTGCCCGCAATCAGACAGACGAGCATCGAGATGCCGAGGACCGTGGCACACCGGATGAAGACCCATCGCAGGTCCTCCAAATGCTCAAAAAAAGACTTTACCGGTCCGCCCTCTTCCTCTTCGACATCTAAGGGCGGTCCCTCCGGTTCAGTCGCCATGCTTGATACCCCTCAGCCGCCCCCTAGGCCTTGCGAACGTCTTGGGCAGGCGTGGTCGCACCCGTGCCGGCGACCGGCGTGCCGGACGCCGCAGAAGGAGCACCCTTGGCCGAAGCAGCAGAAGCCGAGGACTGAGAAGTCTGAGATTGTTGATACTGCTGATGATGGAGGTCATCATCAATGGCTCGATGGATCTCATCCTGCGCATCCCGCGTGGCGCGCTTGAACTCTTTGATCGATTGGCCCAGCCCGCGGGCTAACTCCGGCATCTTGCGACCGCCAAAAAGGATGAGCACCACAACCAGGATGAGGACAACCTGCCATCCCCCCACACTCAGAAACGCCAGTGAAATTGCATTCATAGAATCATTCTAACTTACGGTTACAGTACCGCAATCAGGATCAGCCGTAAAGCTTCCTTTGGCCCCCTATTGCGGCTTGGGCCGAAGCAGAATGAACTCGCCGCGGCGATTCTTCGCCCAGGCTTCCTCGTTTTCTCCTTGCACGGCCGGCTTGTCCTCACCGTAGCTCAAGGTGCGAATCCGCTCCGGTCCCACCCCTAAATGCGCCAGCATCTCCCGCAAAGATTGCGCCCGCCTCTCTCCGAGAGACCGGTTATATTCCTCCGTCCCACGCGAATCGCAATGCCCCTCAATGAGCAATTTGTTCGCCATGTCCCCTTTCAATTGCGCCGCAACCGCTTCAACCTTCGAGCGCTCCGAAGCCTTGACATTAAACCGGTCAAAATCGAAGTAAACGGTGTAATTCGCCAGGGCTGCCGGATCCTTCAACATCCCCTCAAATTCTTCCAAACCCGTAGCGGAAAACGTCCCATCCGGATTGGCCCCGATTCGGGTCGTTCGCGACGCGTCGTCCCCGCCCGGAACCACAGGACCACGTCCCACCGGCGGAAAACCTTCATCACCCGTCCTGGGCACTTGCGCCCTTTGCCCGGGAATTGGGGTTGGGCCTTTCAACGTGCGTTTGCACCCCGTCATTCCCAGTGCGAAGATGCACAACGCCACCGGGAGAATCAAACCAATGCGTTTCATGTTGTCGTCTTAAACTTTTGAAATGGAAGAACTTACCTGCCCCAACTCGGCTGCGAAGAGCTTCCCGAGATGCGCGCGATATCTTTGACGCGTTTGGTGGGAACGTCAAGCAAAGAGAGGACTCTCTTGCCACCTCCCACCCGCCGCGTAAAAACAACCGTCCGTGAATTGGGCGCCCAAGAGGGATCTTCACCCGCCACCAACACTTTGGCCTCACCTCCCTGAGCCGGAACGATACAAAGGTCGAAACCACCCGTCTGGGATGTGAAAATAATCCACTTGCCGTCCGGCGACCAGTCCGGCTCAGTCAAGTTTCCACCCACCCCAACCGTCGACACCCGCCGCATTTCCCCGCCTTCCGCCGAGATCTTGTAAAGTGCCGCGCGCCCACCCACCTGGGACGAAAAACACAAGGTCCGTCCATCCGGCGACCAACACGGAGACGATTCGGACTCCTTGGTCCGGGTCACACGGCGAAGATTCTTCCCATCCATGTCACACACATAAACGTCAGGACTCCCGTCCTTGCTGCAAATAAGCGCCACTTTCGAACCGTCCGGCGAGATGGCCGGGCTCGTGTTCAACCCCGAATACCGGGCCAAGATCCGGCGCTCGCCCGAGGCCGGATAATAAACATAAACGTCCGGATTGTCCTTCATGTAGGACGTAAAACAAAGCACCTTGCGACCCGCACCCCAGTTTGGCGCCGCCACAATGGATTGATCAGACGTGACTGCTCGCGCCCCGTGTCCGTCGTAATCCGCCACAAAAATCTCGCTCGTCTTGCCAAAATCACCTTTGAAAGCGATGCGCGTCCTCGCAATGCCTTTCACGCCCGTCAATTTCTCGATGATGTCATCCGCGAAAGTATGCGCCAGGGTGCGCGGCGACGCGCCGCGATATTCCTGTCCGAGCACCTGAGCCTTGCTGACCCGATCGGTCACGCGACCCACAAGGCTGGCACCGTTCGATCCCGACACCCAGTATTGAGCCTTGTCGGCGGCCACGACGCTGAACCCGCAAATCTCCAAGTCGAACTTCAACACGGATTCCACCTCGCCCGTGAATCCACTGAGCGAGATCGGAATGGTCTTCACCCCGCCGGCCAATCGTTCAATGTCGATCTCCTCGGCGGCCCTCACCCCCAGGACCAGGGACACCCACGCCAGCACCTGCAACATCAATCGCTTTTTCATCCGTTCATTCGTTTTTCCCGCAAGTTGAATCGTATCCGAAACGTCCGTTTCTCATCCTTCGCCCCCTCCGGAAAGGGCGCCACGAAACGCACTCGATCAAGCGCCTTCTGCACCGACCGATCCAGGGCGTCGTTACCCGAACGGCGCGTGATGAAGGTTCGATCCATCGCCACGCTTCCGTCACGCCGAATCTCAATGCTGGCCACGACGGTCAACGACTCGTCCACCCCGTCGCCAGGATCCTGCCAGGCATTGTCGTACACCGTCCGAACGACGGAATTATAATTGGCGTAAGCCTCACCTCCGGCGCCCGGGATCTCCACCGAAGTGCCCTTGCTCAATTTGCCCGAAAGCGCGGACACCGCCCCGCGAATGCTGGCCGCGCGCTCTGTCGCCACTTTCTCCGCCGCGGCTTGCCGCGCGGCTTGAGCCGCCGCCGCCTTGGCCTCTTCCTCTCGACGCTTCTTCTCCCGATCCGCCTTCGCATCCGCGGGAAATCGCTTCGCCAAATCCAAATTGACTTTAATCTCCTTCTTCTCCTTCAACGCGGTTTTGGCGCTCTCGGGATCCTTGGAAGTCGTGTCCTTTTTGTTCTTCTTGGGCAATATCGAGTCCGGATCGTCCTTCACTTCCGGAATCTTCTTGGGCTCCGGCGCGGGTTCGGAAACTTTCTTCCGCTCGAGCGGCTTTTCCACAGGAGGTATTTCTTTCCGGGGCTCCGGCTCGACCGGTGGGGGGGGATCGGAAGCAGCGCGGACCGGCGTCTCGACGGGCGCTTGCGGAGGCAAAGGCGGCACATCCGGACGCACGTTGGGTGGTGGCGCGTTGGGGGTCCCACCGCCGGAGAAGAGTTCGTCGGTGGTCTTGAACGGGATGATCTCGAGGAGTGGATACTTCTCTTCCGGCGGCTGTTGATCGAGGAACGCGGAGCCCACGATGGCGGATCCGATGAGCACCACGTGAAGCAACGCGGAGGTCACCAAGCATTTCTTTTGCAGCCGGTTCATCGACGCTCGTTGGGATTGCCCGCCAGACTGATCGGAATTTCTCGTTTCGAAAGCATTTCGAACAAGACGAACATTTTTTCGTAGTGCGTGGACTTGTCGCCTCGGACGAAAACCGCCAGGCGCGGATTCAATTGCCTCTCTTTGGCCAGAGCGGCTTCGAGTTGCTCGAAAGTCAGCCGGGTGCCCCCCATGACATATTCCCCGGCGCGAGAGACCTCGACGGTCTTGAAATCCTCCTTGCGGCGGGGTTTGTCCGAATGGCCGCCCTTGGGCAGCTTCAACTCAAGGCTTCCATCGAGCAGCGGAGTGGTGATGACGAAAATAATGAGCAGCACGAACGCCAGATCGAGCAAGGGGGTGATGTTGAGATCGCTCAAAGTCACCAGCGAGTTGCGTTGGGAAAAGCGGCGCATGGCGTGAAATCAGGCCTCAACGAAGGCAGTGTTCGCTACTCGACCGGCGCAGGCTGAAACTCCGCGAGCATGACAATGATCTTGTAAGCGAGGAGAATGCTGGCCACGAGCAAAACCAAATGGATCAATTTCACCTTGCCCTTGGATTTTCTCGAGAGCCGGTTCTCAATTTTTCTCCATAAGCCGCGATGCAGCCGCTGTCCGCAATCGTGGCAGTGGCTGCGCACCCGGGCATTGTGGGCTCCACACGCATTGCACGACACATAAAGGTGCGAGCCGCAGCGGCGGCAGGTGTGCTTGCCCGCGTCATTGACATGCTCGCATTTCGGGCAGGCCACGCCCTGCGCCGAAGTCGGATTCTCGCGGCGCTTGGATTCCTTCATGCTCCCTCCTCGTCCTTCAAAAACTCGCTCTCCATCCGTGAAACGAGGGCCTGGGCAAAATTGTCCAACTCGACGGTGAGCACCCGCAGATAATGCACCAGCCAGTTGTAACCAAACATTGAGGGAATGGCGACCAGCAGACCCGCCACGGTCGTGATCAAGGCCGCCGCCACCCCCGGCGCCATGGCCTGCAACGTAGCCGAGTTCTGCAACGCCACCTGCCCAAAGGTGCTCATCACCCCCCACACCGTCCCCAGCAATCCGAGAAACGGAGCCCCGCTCACCGCAATCGCGAGCAAAATCAAACCCGACTCGAGCCGCAGCGACTCCCGCGCGACGGCCGCCTCCAAACTTCGCTTCACGTGCTCCATGGCCTTCAAGGAGGCCTGCTCCTTGCGCGCGCCCCCGCCTGACTTCAACCGGGCATCCAGTTGCATGCATCCATCCTGATAGACGGAAAACAACGGGCATCCCTCCACACGCACCCGGCGATCATAAATCCCAAACACGGTGGTCTGGGACTGAAATTCGGAATCAAAAAAGGCGTTGAGCTTCCGGGCACGCCTCATCTGCATGGCTTTGTAAGCCATGACCGACCACGCGAAAATCGAGAAGAACACCAGGATGACAATGATGACCTTGGCCTCGGGCCGCGCCTGGTTCCACACATAAACCAGCTCAGCCTGAGTGCTGTCAGCCAGCAAAAAACCGGAAAAATTCATTTCATAAGTCGAGCCGCCGCGATGGGAACGAAGCGTGTCCGTTCAGGTTTAGCCGCCACGCTGCGCGAGGTCAAATCATCAAAGAATGACGAAGGACTCCCCAAAACCCCCGCCACTCAACTCTATTCCCACCAAAACTGTCGGCTTTCATTACAACTGACTCGAATCAACGCAAGAAATTCAATGCGAATCATTAACGAATCCAATTCCTTAAAATCAGATGCTCAAGTGTCGGATTTCTTAACAGTTTGGGGCCATTTCCCCCACTTCACCCTCCTAATCAAATCGAATTCTTGGATCTTAACCTGCTGAATACGAACATGTTGAACGACACATTCAAAATCAAGGCACTTAAATTGCTGCCCTTCTCACGATGAAAACCCACCCACTTCTGGTCCTTGTTGGTACGGGATTCCTGCTGTCCCAAACCGCGTTTTTAGCAGGATTTGTATCCCCAACCTCCTATGACATGCCCAACGGCAACGGCCATGCCTCAGGAGGGACCTTCAATTATTGGGATCAGGAATACACGGGCGCAGGCTCGACGACCGTCGATAACGCTCCTCTGAGCGGAGGATTGGGCAACCTCACCGACGGCGTCATCCCAACCGATAACTGGCACCTGGTCGAAAACCACGCCGGAACCGGACCCTACGTCGGCTGGACACTCGATCCCACGATCACCTTCAACTTCGCCGGTCCGGTTTACATCGATGACATCATTCTCCACCTCGATGACGCCAACGGTTTCGGAGGAGTGCAACTGCCTTCCGCCATTTCAGTCTCGGTGGACGGCGGCCTGCCCGGCGTGCAGGTCGTCATCGACCCCGTCACGGCAAATCCCATCGCAGTCACCATCGATCTCAACCAAACGGTCACCGGCACCATCGATATCGGACTCAAAAGAAGTTCGTTCTGGGTGTTCCTCAGCGAGGTGCAGTTTACAGGCGCCACTTCAGGGGTCCCGGATGCCGGAAGCGGATGGATGATGCTCGGTGGATCCCTCGCCTTCTTGGCCTCGATTCGTCGCCGCCGCTGATCGCGCAACATTCGAAATCATTCCGCGAAGGCCGGGGCCGGGAGATTCATCCCCGGTGCCGGCCTTTGGCTCTCAACATCGAGTACTTCAAATAAACCTCCCTCGCGCAGAGCCCGGCGATTTCCCACCCGCGTTGTCCATCCAGAAATCCCGCGCGAAAAACATACCCTCGCACCCAGCGGTGAGCCGCGTGCAGCAACGCGGAACCCACTCCCGCGCTCCTGCCCTCCGAAAGCTTGGTCTCTGCCCACAAGCGGGCGTAATGTTCCCCGCGCTTTCGAAAGTCCTCCGCGTCCGTGAACGAATAATGCTCCAAATCACCCTGCAGAGGCTCGATCTCGCCTTCGATTTCCAGTCGTTCATGAACCTGGCCGCCGGCAAAGCGCGCCCGATCCTTGCGAAATAATCGCACCAAACGATCCGGATACCAGTCTCCATGCCGAATCCATCGTCCTCGATAAAAGACGCATCGCGGCATCGAGTAACCGCTGACCCTCGCCGGCTCTTCACCGGATCGAAGCCGGGCGATCTCCTCCCGCAAGCGCGGGGATAAAGCCTCGTCGGCGTCGATGCTGAAGATCCAGGAATGCGAAGCGTGTTCGATCGCGAAGTTCTTTTGCCCGACATAACCGCGCCAAGGCTCGCCCATCACCCGCGCACCGAAATCACGGGCGATCTCCACCGTTCGATCCCGGCTTCCTGAGTCCACCACCACCACCTCATCCGCAAGACCCGCGAAACTCTCCAGGCACCGACCCAACTGCGCTTCCTCATTGAGGGTGATCAAACAAAAGCTGATTTTCCACGGACGGTTCATCGCGGGCACCCCCGCCGTTCCTGCGCCGCGAGGTGCAACACCGCCAGCGTCTCCTCCACGTTCCGCTCCAAATCAAGCTTCAATGAATCCACCTGCGCGGGCGCCAAGCGCGCTCGATCCCCCCACCGCCGCAGGACCTCCACGACCGCGCCGGTATCGGACGGATCCTCGATCACCTCGCCGAACACGCCGCCCTCAAGCAGCTCAGATGCCCCGTTGCTCGAGGTGGTCACCACCGGCAGTCCCGCAGCCAGCGCTTCAATCACCACATTGGCCGATGGCTCATAAATGGGCAAAAAAACGAATAAATCCGCGGCGGCACAGAGATCGGCCAGAGAGGCCACCGGACCGGTAAAGAGCACTCGGTCTGGCGCCGGACACGGTGGGTTCCCTTTTCCCGCCACAATCAAACGCTTGTCCGCGCGATCCCACGCTGCAAAAGCCCGCAGCAGAAATTTCAGCCCCTTCCGTTCCCAACCTGAGCCGGCAAACAACAGACATCGCTCGGTCTCACTCACTCCCAAGGCCCGGCGTGTCTCCGCCCGCTTGCCCGCTCGCAACAACGCCGTCCGAACCCCGTTGCGAACCAAATGGATTCTCTCGTCCGGAAATCCAAACCGGGCGGCAAGGTCCACACCCACCATCCTCGAGTTCACAATGATGTGTCGGGTGTTGGAAGCATCGAAGGTCCGCCGTTCCAACTGAAGCATGGTTCGGTGGAAACCGCCCCAGCCTACCCAGGGCTTTTTCCACCACGGCGCGAATTTGCGCCGCTGATCGAGCCAGGTGGCATGCACCCCGTCCCCGGCCCGATACACATCCTGCCGCAGGGTCCGCTCCAGGCTGAACACAACATCGAATTCCCCCGGCTGCACCGCGGCACGCACCGCCTCCGCAAAACGCCGCGGTCGCAACGAACGCGGACCCGTGGCCTCAATCGAATGCAAGACACAGGCACCGCCTTCCTGAGGCCAGGTCTCGGCGAAGAGATGCACTTCATGCCCTCCTTCCACCAAGGCCTCGATCAACCGTTGCAAATAACGCTCCGCGCCGCCCGTGGCAGAAAACTGTCGCCGGATCAATGCGAGCTTCATCATGCCAGCGTCCGTATCCTGTCCCCCCGCTGTCAAGCACCCGGCAACCCTGCCCGGGGGACGGAAAGGCCTCCCTCCCCGAACGCTCCAGGAGGACCTGATCGATCGAGGCCCATCAGGTTGCGATGGTTCCCGCTTGATTGCCTTTGGCGTCCTTTGATGGAATTCCCGCCTCCGATGCGGTGACGCAGCCATGAACGCCTTTCAAATCCTTTTCTTCATTGTCGTGTCCGTGGTGGCGCTGGCGTTGGTGCTGTTCCTGGCCAATATGATCCTGGGTTTGCTGGGATTCCTCGGTGCGCTCACCTTCGGGTTGCTGCCGCTCGTGCTCGCGATCGCGGGCCTCGTCAGCTGTTGGAAATCCACCCAACCCTCCAACACCAAGATTTTGTGGTCGATCATCATCGTGTTGGCGCCGATCCTCGGCCCCTTGCTCTGGTTCTTTTGGGGCAAAAAAAACACCTAAGCCGCTTGACCCCTCCTTTCATGCCGTCCTCTTACCCCAAGCATTATTGCGGTGTTTTCGGAGTCTTTGGGCATCCGAAGGCCTCCGAGTTGACCTACTTCGGCCTCTACGCCCTGCAACATCGCGGGCAGGAAAGCGCGGGCATCGTCTCGCTTCATGAGGGCAACTTCCAAGTCCACCGCGGCATGGGCCTGGTCCCACACGTGTTCGAAGGAGACGTGCTGCAACGGCTCCCGGGCGACGTCGCGATCGGGCATAATCGATACTCGACCACCGGTTCGTCCCGTTTGGAAAACGCACAACCCCTCACGGTGGATTGCGCCCAAGGCCAAATCGCCATCGCCCACAACGGCAATCTCACCAACGCCGCCCAACTCAGAGAGGAACTCGAATCGCGAGGCTCCATTTTTCAAACCACCGTCGACAGCGAAATCATCCTCCACCTCATGGCCCAACCCACCCTGGGCGGGCGCGAGAATAATCTCGTGCAAAGCGTGCGCCGCATCGAAGGGGCCTTCTCGCTGGTGATCCTCACGGAACAGGAGATGATCGGCGTGCGCGATCCGCATGGGTTCCGCCCTCTTTCCCTGGGCCAAGTGGATGACGCGTGGGTCCTGGCCAGCGAAACGTGCGCGTTCGACCTGATTGGCGCCCGCTTTGTGCGAGACATCGAACCGGGTGAAATCGTCATCATCAACCGTCAAGGCCTTCGCAGCCTCAAAGCCTTCCCCGAATCTCAACGCCAAGCTTTCTGCATTTTCGAATATGTCTATTTCGCGCGCCCCGACAGCATGATCGAGGGGCGTAATGTGTACAAGGTTCGGGTGGACATGGGCCGCAAACTCGCCCAGGAACACCGTATCGAGGCGGACTTGGTCGTGCCCGTGCCCGACAGCGGCAATTGCGCCGCGCTCGGCTATTCCCTCGAGTCCGGCATCCCCTACGAAATGGCGTTCGTGCGCAACCATTACGTCGGACGATCCTTCCTCCAACCCTCCAAGTTGATCCGTAACTTCAACGTCAAAGTGAAGCTCAATCTGATCGCCGACTTGGTCCGTGGCAAACGCGTCATCATCGTGGACGATTCAATCGTCCGCGGCACCACATGCCGCACCCGCGTCAACAGCCTGAAGGAAGCGGGCGCCCGGGAGGTTCACGTCCTCGTGAGCTGCCCTCCCCATCAACATCCATGCGTCTATGGCATCGACTTCCCGGACCGCAAGGACCTGATGGCCGCGAACCACACGTTGGATGAAATCCGCCTGTTTCTGAACGCCGACTCGCTGGGCTACCTTTCCCAGGAAGGCATGATCGCCGCCACTGGCCTTCCCAAGCAGAGCTTCTGCATGGCGTGCTACGACGGAGTTTACCCCGTGCCCTACAATCCCGAACTCGACAAACACATCATGGAACGCCGCCGCCGCCGTTCCTCAGCCCTGGGCGATTCCCTCGCGGCAGAAGAACGTCAGCCGAAACTCCTCTAGCCCGCGCCCAGGATGAAATTTCCAGGCCAGTGCTTTGTGCGTTCCCTCCCGCTTCCATTCCCCCGCCAGCTCAGGCTAGCCTCCCGCAAGGCCACAATGGCCTTCGCCTGCCTGCTCCTGCTCAGCCTCGCTTCACCAACCCTCGCGGCGCCACCTCCGAACCAGGAAGAATTGCCCAAGGCGGAGGCATTGATGGAAAAGGCCATCGCCCGCATCAGGCAAGTCCAGGCGCAACCCCATCCTCCCCGCTTCGTCTACCTGAAAACTTCCGTCACCGAGGAGTTGGATTCCAAAGACAAGGTTCAGTCAAAACAGGAAAAAGAATACGAGGTCACCCAGGTCGGCACCGCCACCCGCCAGCGCTTGCTCAAACTGAACGGCAAGGAACTGGCCGAAACCGAAGCCAAATCCCACGAGGCCCGGATGCGGAAACAACGAGGCGAAAGTTCTGACCCGGTCGAAAAACCCAAAGATCGCGGGCGGGAACGATCCGGATGGCTGACCGAAGATCTCATCCGCAAGTTCGAGTATCAAGTCCACCGCCGGGAAGTGCTTCAGGGGCGTTCCTGCGTGCTGCTTTCCTTCAAACCGCGCGCCCACGACTTGCCCGCCACCCAACTGGCCGATCGCATTTTCAACAAACTTTCCGGTTCCATCTGGTTCGACGAGCAGGAATCCGAAATCTGCCGCCTCGAAGTCAGCCTCAAGGAGAAAGTGTCCGTCTGGGGTGGTCTGCTCGGATCGATCCAATCCTTCGACATGAACCTGCAACGTGAGCGTTCCTCCTACGGCCCCTGGTTCAACAAGTCCTTCAAACTCACCCTCGAGGGACGTCGTTTCCTCGACACTCTTCGCCTCCGTGTCGCAGAGGAAGCACGGGATTTCCAACGCCGGGAATGAGCGCCCTGGTCACCATTCAAGCGATCGATTCCCACACGGCGGGTGAACCCACCCGCGTGGTCATCGCCGGAGGCCCCCCGCTCGGAGGCGGCCCTGTCGCCCGCCAGTTGCAGGTTTTCCGGGACCAGTTCGATGGCTGGCGCTCTGCAATCGTCAACGAACCCCGCGGATCGGATGTTCTGGTCGGCGCGTTGCTCTGCCCGGCGGAAGAGGCCACGTGCGCCAGTGGGGTGATCTTCTTCAACAACGTCGGCTTCCTCGGCATGTGCGGCCATGGAGCCCTCGGCGTAGTCAAAACCCTCGCCCACATCGGACGCCTCCAACCCGGAACAGTCCGCCTGGAAACCTGCGTCGGGGTCGTCTCGGCAACCCTCCACCCCGACGGCGGCGTGAGTCTCGAAAACGTTCCCAGCTTTCGAAAACACCCCAAGATTCCCGTGCCGGTACCGGGCCTTGGCATCATCCACGGCGACGTGGCTTGGGGAGGGAATTGGTTCTTTCTGGTGGATTCCGCCGACATCCCGGATTGCCCAAGCTTGACGTTGAAGAACTCCGAATCGCTGACCGACCTGGCGTGGCGCCTCCGCCAGGCGGTCAACTCACAGGGGTTTCCCGAAGTGGATCACATCGAAATCTTCGGCCCGCCGTCCGCCGCCCCAAGCCGATCGCGAAACTTCGTCCTCTGCCCCGGCAAGGCCTACGATCGGTCGCCTTGCGGAACGGGCACCAGCGCCAAACTCGCCTGTCTCGCCGCCGAAGGCAAGCTGGCCCCGGGTGAACCCTGGGTGCAGGAAGGCATTCTCGGCAGCTCCTTCACTGGGTCCTACCGCTGGCTGGGAGAAGACCGGAATCTCATCGTGCCCACCCTCCGCGGCACCGCTCACATCACTTCAAGGCTCGATCTCTTGCTCGACCCGGAAGACCCCTTTCAATGGGGAATTCGTCCTCATTGACACTTTTTCAAGTCCTCGGTGTTCTATCGGGAATCAAACATGAGACTTCATGCCATGCTCGCCCTGCTCCCTTGGACCCTGGTCCACCTTGTTGCCGCGGAGCTCGCTCCCGTCGCAGGACCCAAGCCTTTTACCTACACGAATGCGACCGACGCGCTGCCCCATTACATTTCGGGAGCCCAATGGGGGACAGAAGGCTCCCCGATCAAGTCCATGCAGGTGCCGATGAGCCCGGAAGCTTCGGCTCAACGCGTCGTGCTCCGCGAGGGATTCCAAGCCGCAAGGTGGGCGGCGGAACCGCAGATCAAAAAACCCCTGACCATGACGTGGGATGCGCGAGGCCGGCTCTGGATCGCGGAAACCGTCGATTATCCAAACGAACTTCAGCCGCCGGGCCAGGGCCGGGATCGCATCCTCATTTGCGAGGATCGCGACCAAAACGGGCGCGCGGAGACCTTCACCGTTTTTGCGGAAGGACTCAGCATCCCTACCGGCATGGTGCACTCCCGGGACGGACTGATCGTCATCGAAAGCGGGCGCACGCTCTTCCTGCGGGACTCCGACGGAGACGATAAAGCCGATGAGCGCGTGGTGCTGTTCGAAGGCTGGGGCATGGGCGACACCCACGCCACCGCCAGCAACCTCCGCTACGGCCACGACAACTGGATTTGGGGGGTGGTGGGTTACAGCGGGTTTCGCGGCACGGTCGGAGGACGTTACCACGAGTTCGGCATGGGCGTGTTTCGATTCACCCCGGATGGCAAGCATCTCGAATTCATGCGCTCCAGCAATAACAACACCTGGGGCCTCGGCCTCAGCGAAGAAGGGTTCATCTTCGGCTCCACCGCCAACAATAACGCCAGTTGGTTCCTGCCCATCCCCAATCGATACTATGAACACGTCCGCGGCTGGTCCGCCGCCCGGATGGAATCCATTGCCGACTCCCAGGCTTTCCACCCCATCACGGACAAGGTGCGCCAGGTCGATGCCCATGGACGCTATACCGCCGGGGCCGGCCACGCCCTCTACACCGCACGAGGCTTCCCCAAAGATTATTGGAACCGAATCGCGTTCGTCGCCGAACCCACCGGCCATTTGATCGGGCATTTCCGACTCGAAGGCGAAGGCGCCGATTTCAAAGCCCTCAACCAAAAGAGCTTCCTCGCCAGTGACGACGAATGGTTCGCGCCCATCATGGCGGAGGTCGGCCCCGACGGCGCACTCTGGTTCATCGACTGGTACAATTACATCATCCAGCACAATCCCACGCCGCGAGGATTCAAGACCGGCAAGGGCAATGCCTACGAAACACCGCTGCGCGACAAACGGCATGGCCGAATCTACCGGGTCACTCATCGTGACGGAAAGTTCCCCAAAGCTCCCGTCCTCGATCCCAATGCTCCCGGCGATCTCGTCGTCGCGTTGACCTCGGACAATATGCTCACCCGGCTGCAAGCCCAGCAACGGCTCGTCGAGCGCGGCCAGCGCGACGTCGTCGCCAGCCTCTGCGGACTGGTCCGCAACCTGTCATCTGATGAACTCGGCCTCAACCCGGGCGCTCTTCACGCGCTCTGGACCCTGCACGGCTTGGGCGCCATTCAAAGCGGCGTCGGGGCCGCCTACGACACGGCGGTCTCCGCGCTCCGTCATCCCTCCGCCGCGGTCCGCCGCGCCGCTCTGCAAACGATTCCCCGCAATCCCAACACCGAACAAGCCATCGCCGAAGCCGCCTCCTTGCTCGATCCCAACGCTCAAGTCCGCCTCGCCGCACTCCTCGCCCTCGCTGAATTCCAACCGAGCACCCAACTCGGACAAAAGGTCTACGCCTCGCTGCAAAGTCCCCTCAATCATCAGGACCGCTGGCTGCGGGACGCCATCGTCTCCGCCGCCGCCCGCCACCTCGACGGCTTTCTCAAGCAAGGCTTGCTGGCCGACAAAAACCCGCTTTCGTTGGACCCCGCCGCTTGGCCTGCGGTCGAAACGATCGTTGCTCACCTCGCCGCGGACCATCCCGCCAACGTCGTCACCGCCGTGCTGGTTCCGTTGCAAGCCGCCGAAGCCCCCAAGGCGAACGCGGTCCTTGACGGCCTCGCCCAAGGCTGGGGCGACGCGCCCCCACCCGCCTTGACGGACCAAGACCAAGAGCAGATCCGTAATCTCTACGCTTCGATCGAAGCCTCGTCGAAGGATCGCCTGATCGCCCTGCTCGGCAAATGGAATCACCTCCAGCCTTTCAACAAAGAACGAACGGAAACAACCCTCCGCCTGGCGGCCCAACTCGCCCATCAGGCCACCCCTGAATCCACCCGCACCGCCGCCGCCCGCAACCTGATCCGCATCGCGGATACCCCCGCCACCATCCAAAGCATCGTCGCTTTAATCCACCCCACCACCTCTCCCAGACACGCCGCCGAACTCGTTCAGACCATCGCGCTCAGCAAGCAGGCTTTTGCCGGATCGGGATTGCTGTCCGGTTGGGCGCAAATGACACCCTCAGCCCGGCGAGCCGCAGCCGCGGTCCTGCTGCGACGCCCCGAGTGGGCACAACTCCTCCTGGATGCAGTGGAAAAAGGTGCCGTCCATCGCAATGATCTTGGACGCGATCACTGGTCGCAGCTCCGACAACACCCGGACGCAAAGGTTTCGGATCGCGCCCGCAAACTCCAAACCGCCGCGACCGCCTCCAAAGGGTCCGCCGAACTCGAAGCCACCATCGCGCGCTTGCTCCCCGTCGCCACCAAACCTGGAAACGCCAAACACGGCCAGGGAGTTTACGAGAAAAACTGCCAGGTCTGCCACACCCCCACCCCCCAGGGATTCCGCATCGGACCCGATCTCATCGGCATCGGAGCCCGTCCCAAAGCCGACGTACTGGTCGACATCCTCGATCCCAACCGCTCCGTGGAAGCCAATTACCGGCTTTGGAACGTCACCACCAAGACCGGTGAAAGCTTCGCCGGACGCCTCGATTCCGAATCGGCCACCGCTGTGGAAATCCTGGACACCGCCGGTCAAAAACACGTGCTGCAACGTTCCGCCATCGACCGCATGGAGGCCTCGACTTTGTCCCTGATGCCCGGCGGATTCGAGCAACTTTCGGAGACCGACCTCTCCGCCTTGCTCGAATACCTCGCTTCGCAAACCGAACCGGCTCGTCGCTGATCGAGATGGGTCGCCGCATCCTCATCATCGGCGGGGGCGTTATCGGGCTCTGCTCCGCCTATGCCTGCGCCCGCCTCGGCCACCAGGTCCACGTGGTCGATGCCGGATCTGAGGACCATGCTGGCTGCTCGTATGGCAACGCGGGCATGATCGTGCCCAGCCACTTCACACCGCTTGCAGCCCCCGGCATGGTGGCGATCGGCTTGAAGTGGATGTGGAATCCCGAATCGCCTTTTTACATCAAACCGCGTCTGGACGCCGGACTGTTGCGCTGGGCGGCGGGATTCTGGCGCTCCGCAACCGTGGCTCACGTTCAGCGCGCCGCCCCGCTCCTGCGGGATCTCCACCTGCGCAGCCGCGCCTGGTTCGAAACCTTCCACGATTCGGATCAACTCGATTTCGGATTACAACGCCATGGTCTGCTCATGTTATGCCAGGGTCAGCACGCCCTCGACGAGGAAGCGGCCGGGGCCGAAAAAGCCCGTGCCCTGGGCATCCCCGCCGAAGTGCTCGATTCGAAGGAAACCGCCCGACACGACCCGGCAATCACCATGAACGTGGCGGGTTCAGTCTATTATCCAAAGGATTGCCATCTCGCCCCGGATCGCTTCATGAGCGCCTTGCGAAAGACTTTGGCCGGCCTGGGAGTGCAGTTTTCCTGGAACACGCCGATTCGAACCTGGCGGTGCGACCACGCCCGCGTCATCGCCGCGGCGGGAACATCCGAAAACTTCCACGCCGATAGGTTCATCCTCGCCGGCGGATCATGGTCTCCCAGCCTAGCTGATGAGGCTGGACTTCGCCTGACGATGCAAGCCGGAAAAGGCTATAGCCTCACCCTGCCTCATCCCCCGCAACTGCCACGCTTGTGCTCAATTCTCACCGAAGCCCGCGTCGCGGTCACTCCCATGGGCCAAACCCTCCGCGTCGGTGGGACCATGGAGATCTCCGGACTCGACGAATCGATCGACCCTCGCCGCGTCCGCGGCATGATCCGGGCGATGTCCGCTTATTACCCCGAGTTTCGACCCGAACATTTCGAGGGAATCCAGCCTTGGGCTGGTTTGCGACCTTGTTCCCCGGATGGCTTGCCCTATCTGGGCGTTGCCCGGCGTTACCCCAATCTCATCGTCGCCACCGGCCATGCCATGATGGGATTGAGCCTGGGTCCTGTCACCGGAGAAATCGCCGCCGACCTCGCCTCGGACCGCAAACCTGGCTTCGATCTCTCGCTCCTTTCGCCCGATCGGACCTGTTGAGATCCCCTCGGAAATCAAGAACCACCGGCAAAATCACGGCTGATCGAAGCGTCGCAGGCAGGAAAAAAGAAACGGCAATGGCCGCTTCCAGGCTAAATCGACTCGGACTCAGCCGGCCTATGCTTTCTTTGCGGGTGAAGCCGCTTCCTTTTCCTTCACCGTCACGGCACCTTTGCCCACGCGATGGCGGAGGTAGGTGAGCTTGGCGCGGCGAACCGCTCCACGCCTTTCCACTTCGATCTTCTCCACGCGCGGAGAATTCTCGGGGAAAATACGCTCCACACCTTCGCCGTAGCTGATGCGCCGGACCGTAAACGTGGAGTTCAACCCCCGTCCGCGCCGCCCAATGACCACTCCGGAAAAAATTTGAATGCGTTCCTTGTCGCCTTCCACGACCCTCGTATGCACTCGGATGGTGTCGCCAACGTTGAATTTCAGGGGTTCTTTGCGGAATTGCTCCGTTTCGATTTTGTCCAGAATTGCTTGGCTCATAATCAGTTGATATTTTCTCGGTTCAGACTGGGTTCGAGGTCCCGGCTTGACCTCAACAGGTCGGGGCGTTCCCGCTCCGTGCGGCGGATGGATTGCTCCGCCCGCCATGCCTCGATGGCCGCGTGGTTGCCGGACAACAACACATCCGGCACACGCATCCCGCGAAATTCCGCCGGACGCGTATATTGGGGATATTCCAGCATCCCCTTTGCAAAAGATTCTTCAACCGCACTGGTTTCATCCCCCAGCGCCCCCGGAAGCAAACGCGCCACCGCGTCGATCACAACCATCGCCGGCAAAGCGCCGTTCGTAAGCACATAATCGCCGATCGACAGGGAATCGTCTGCCAACGCCTCACGAATACGCTCGTCGAACCCCTCGTAACTGCCGCAAACAAGCAACACATGCTCCCTCCGGCTCAACTCCTGCGCAATCGACTGGGAAAATCGCCGCCCGCCTGCGTCCATCAAAATCACATGCGTGGACTCCTTTGCCAAAGCATCCACCGCCTCGAAAACCGGCTCCGGCTTCAGCAGCATTCCCGGCCCGCCCCCAAACGGCCGGTCATCGACCGTCCGGTGCCGGTCATGCGTATAATCACGCAAATGATGGATGCCCAAAGACAACACTCCCGCTTCGCGAGCCCGCTTGACGATGCTCTCGTCGAGCGGGCCGGCGAACATGCCGGGAAAGAGTGTCAGGACATCGATGCGCATGACCAAAGTTCCAAATCATACCGATCGCGGAATCGCCGATCCAGCCTACGAACGCCCCCCTTCATCCCCGTCTTCGACGATCTCCAGCGAACATCGCTTGCCTTGCTTGGCCGCACCGACTTGCAACAAACCTCGGATGGCGTGGATGGTGCTGCCCTGCTTGCCAATAATGCGACCCACGTCCGCTGGATCCAGCCGGACCTCGAGCACGGTGGAATCGCCTTTCGTCACGGGCGTGACCATCACCGCCTCCGGTCGGTCCACCAATCCCTTCACGATAAATTCGACAAAGGCTTGCATCGCGTTTCGTCCCGCGTCAACGGGCACCGGTGAACGCTAGGCCGCCCGCGCGGCTTTGCGCAGAAAACTTGCCACCGTGTCGCTCGGCTTGGCTCCCTTGCTGATCCAATAGCGGGCGCGCTCAATGTCCATTTGCACATTGCTTCCCTTGACCAAGGGATGATACGTGCCCAATTCCTCGATGAATTTCCCGTCACGAGGACTGCGCGAGTCGGTCACCACGACCCGGTAAACCGGCGTATTGCGGGCACCCACGCGCTTCAAGCGAATCTTGACTGACATAGCAATTTAACTCAGTAGTTCCAAACGAGTGATTCCGTCCCGGAACCACTCAAAAGAGCGGTGAGGGTATGCACCCCCCCCGGCCTTGGCAAGCCCTGATTTTGAACCCCGGTGGAGGTCCGTGTATCCCGATGTTGTTGGTAGGGCGGGCCTGTCCCAGCCCGCCGCCCACTGGATGCAAAACATCATGCTCCGGCGGCGCGCCGGGACGGACGCGCCCTACCTGCATCACCGGCAACATCGGGATGCACCGGACTCCGTGCTTGAACGAGCGCCCGGTTTGATGTACCGTTCCAGAATGGACATAGAGGGAATTCGACAAGCGTTGCACAAGCAACCGTTCGATCCTTTTTCGATTCGTCTGGCAGACGGTCGTGCGCTGCCAGTCCCCCATCCCGATTTCGTCGCGGTGTCGCCACGTCGCATCATTGTCGTCGCGGAAGATGGTTCCTGGTCTGTAGTCGAGCCCATCCTCATCGTCTCCCTCGATCATAATGGTGCACGTTCTGTCCCGCCGCAGGTTTGACGGATCGCCGAACCAAGCGCTCCGCGCGAATCGCCGCCACGAGCCTCCACCCCGGTGCACCAGGGTGATCGGACGCCGGATTCGCTGCCAGCCCCCCTCGCCTGCGGCGGTCGGTGAGCTGAATCGTTCTGTGCATTGACAGTATGGCTGCGGCAAATTCAATGCGTTCTTGGCTTCCGGAGATGCTCGATGAACTGCAGGAAACGTGGAGTCGGTCCTTGAGGTGGGAGGAATATTTATCGATTTGTGACCGCATGACCACGATTCGGACGCGGATTCGTCAGGAGCGGGGCGTCAAGGGGCCAAAGATGTTCTGTCGTCACTGCCAGGAGGTTCACGAGATGAACCTCGGTCCGGTGACCATTCGGTCGGTGCTGTTTGCGCTCAGTAAGAGAGGATTGCTGACAGATGAGGAACTTCAGAACATGGATGCGGAGTGGCGACGGTATAGATCGAAGCATCGGTTGGATGGCAGTGGCAGAAAACGCGCAGAACCAGGGCGCTGAAAACCAGAACAACAGATGAGATGTTTCGCTTCGCGAAAGCTCGAACGACCTCTCCGCCGTCCATGCGGATGCTCGCGCGTTACGACGAGGATCATGGCGAGTTCGAGGTTGATCTCTGGAAACGTGGCAAGGGCTTCAGCCTGCGCCGCTCTGCCGCCACCCTCGGAAGGCACCGGTCTCCTCAGTCAAGATCAGCGGACGGCAAGAGTCTTCGAATGACCTCCGAAGCCCGATCCAGCAACGGAGGTCCGTGCGCGAAGACAGCCCGTTGAAAAGCGGGTATTATGTCGATCCATTGTCCCAGAGATCGTCGCAGCAAGGCCGCATCCTGACAGTACTTGTCCGGAAGGATCTCGAGTCCGCGCACATTCACCACCGCATCCCCAAAAACCACCAAGCTTCTGGCGCGATCGAAAAGCACGAGTTCTCCCTCCGCGCCCCCGGGTAGTTTCCATACCTGCCAGCCACCCCCGGGCCATTGGAACTCCTCCACTGCTGATCCCCCACCCTTGCTCCAAATCGAGTCAGCCGGAACCCGCACCAGAAGTTTTTCCGATAAGATGGATACTCCCCATCGCGCAGCCAGTTCCTGAGAAAAGCGAGGGTGATTCGAATTGGTGAGCAAGATCCGCCCCGGCGGGGCCATTTCCATCAATGCGGCCTCGAACTGCGGAGGCAGGGGGATCGGATCAATGCAATCCCAACTGCCCGAGCCCAGGACCGCGTGCGAAGTGAGCTCGACGCGATGTTCGCGCGACTCGACCGACCACTCCCACACCCCGTGGCAAAGTTCTATCACCGGTGAACCCAACTCCATTTCAGCTCACCTTCCCGGTGCGGTTAGAGGGGATCCGTTGTCGGCAGGTCCAAGCGCCAGAAGAAAGGGCACGGCCCTTCGAGCCCAAACCTCGGGCGTCGGATAGTGCGCCGCTCCTTTTCCAAAACAACTTCGCAGCATGTCGGTGTCGATGACCCCGGGATTCAACGGCACCGCGCACATGCCCGCGGGCAACTCCTGGGCCAACGCCTGGGTCAAGCCCTCGATCGCCCACTTGGTGGCGCAATACGGCGCGACTTCGCCGGCCGTCGAACGGCCCCAACCCGAACTGAAGTTCACCACCACACCGGCCCCGCGCTCAATCATCGCGGGGAGAAAATGGCGCAGCACGTTGGCCACGCCTTTGACATTGGTGTCGATCACCCGCGAAAAGTCTGCTTCAGAAATCTCCCACAGCCTGGCATTGGCGTTGATCACCGCCGCGTTGTTCAACAACAAATCGGGAACGAATCCGACGCTCGCCAGATGCTTCGCCCAATCCGCAACTTCGCGGTCGGAACAAACATCCACTTTCGACCAACGGTGCGGCTCCGGATGGGCCGTGCGAAGTTCGTCCAGGGCACTCCCTGTCCTCGCGGCCCCGGCCACGGTATGGCCGAGGCGAATCAACTCCCCAACCATGGCCCGGCCCAGTCCGCGCGAGACACCCGTCACCAACACACACTGGCGTTGCTTGGAAACGGGTTTGCTCATGAGCGATGGCCGCGTCACTTCTTCCCCGAACGAATCGACTCCATCCACGCCACGACAGCTTGGGCGTTGTCAGGATGGGTGCTGACATACGTCTGAAGGATTTGAATCGCTTCCCCGGCCCGGCCTGATGAGGCAAGCCACTGAGCCAGCCGGTGCGCGGCCTGACCGCTGTCAGGCGCCAGCTCCGCCGCCGCCCGATAAAGGGTTTCGGCCTCGGTGCGGCGATCCGCCGAAGCCAGCACACTCGCCTGGCCGATGGCCATTTCCGCCCAGCCTTCGCGAACCGCGGGGGCGGTCGAGAGGGCCGGATCGAGCCGCAGCCGTTCCGCCGTTTGCTGCCAATAAGTGACGCTTCGAGCGGCTTCTTCCGGACCCACCTTGGGAGCCTTCCCGTCCCCCCCGGCACCCAGCACCATCAGCGGCCCCGCCAATTCCGCCCCGGCATGCGTTGAAGGCATCGCGTGGGACTCCTGGACGGCGAAGCGAACCTCCGGATTCTTGGCCTGAAGGAAAGCCACCAGTTTTTCGTTGATGGCCGTAACCGCATCCTGGCCCCCAACCATCACCACCCCGTTCGCGTCCGGTTTTCCATGCTCGCGGACCACAGCCTGAAACGCTTGCTCGACCTCGCCCGGGTCCGGCAGGTGCAGCCTTTCACCGGCCTGGAAGCGCGCATAATTCATGTACATTCCATCCGCGAAACTCGACTGGGCGAGAATGAGGCGCCCGTCACCTTCCCCATTGTTTTCCATCAGCGTGGGCACGAACCTGGCCGCATCGCCTCCCGCCAGCAACACGGTATTGGGGCCCAGGGAGTCTTGCAAAGCGCGCCCAAATTCGAGCAGCGCGGGAGCCGGCCAATTCCGGGTGGCTTCGGCGACCCCTCGAGCTTCCTCAACCACCGGCCAGAGCGCATCCAATCCAGGTGCCGAAGAGCCCTGCTGGACGTTGCGAAGAGCGTCCAGTCTTTCGGCGCGCCGGACCGCCTCCTCCACATTGCCCGACTCGAGGCTGGTGAAAAACTGATCCACATCTTGAAGCACCGGCACCCCTAAGTGCCTGGCATAGGCATGCAGCACCGCGCGCTGGCGCTGGCTGTATTGCACCAATCGATCCTTCACCTCCGCGTTCGCCCGCGCCAGGGCCTCCTCGCTAAGTCCCGGCCGGAAACCCCGGTCCAACTGGGGGGAACGGCTCGAGACCCTCCTCTCCCCCGCGCCGCCTGACTCCCCGGACGAAACTGGATCCGGCCCGGCGCCGGCAGAGGGCGGACTCGAGACATCGCGCCGCACCCAAATGAAGAAAGCGACCACCGCAACGACAGCGACCGCGAGCGTGAAGAAGAGCTTCTTGGATCCGCCGGATTCTGGGGCTGGCCTGGACACGCTTTGAATCGTCCTGAACCCGCCGCGCGAATTCAATCTTGAACCTCCGTGAGAACTTGATTGCCAACCCACGTCCCTCTCTGGTTAGTCAGGCGTGACGAGGCATGCGCCCCGATGAACTGCAAGTGATCGGATCAGAGCTCGCCGTCCGCTGGCCGGACGGAACGGAAACTTTTCTTCCACTCGCCGCCTTGCGCCGGGCCTGTCCCTGCGCCGGCTGCAAAGGCGAAATGGACGTGATGGGAAACCTTTACAAGGCCCCGGAGAAAGCCCTGAGTGAAGCCAGTTTCCGCGTCAAACACCTCGGATTGGCCGGCGGTTACGCCGTTCAACCCGTTTGGGAGGATGGACATTCCAGCGGCCTTTACTCCTGGGATTACCTCCGGACGGTCGCAAAAAATCTTTAAGTGAGGCTTGGCGCAACCGCGCCGTCTCGCCTATCCTGCGCGCCGCGTATGCTCCAGTTGATCCAAGGCGTTCACCGGTTTCACGCAAAGGAATTCGGACGCTATCGAGAGTTGTTCCGGCGGCTTTCCCATGAGGGACAAAAGCCGCACACCCTTTTCATTACCTGCTCCGATTCCCGCGTTCTCGCGGAACTCGTCACCCAAAGCCGGCCTGGGGATCTTTTCGTCGTCAAGAACGTCGGCAACATCGTCCCTCCCAGCCAAGTCGTCGGCGAAACCAATTCCACCGCCGCAGCCATCGAATTTGCCGTGGAGATCCTGGGCGTCCAGGACATCGTGGTTTGCGGACATTCCCAGTGTGGAGCCATGCAAGCCTTGATCCAAGGATTGCCCGCTCCCCGGGATCGAGCCCACCTGGCCCGATGGATTGAAATCGCCGCCCCCGTTCGTTCCACGATCGAATCCAAATACACCCATTTGTCCGATCCCGAATCCAAATTGCGAGCCGCGGAAGAGGAGAATGTTCTCTTCGCCCTCGAAAACCTCAAGACCTACGCCTGCGTGGAACGTAGATTGAAGGAGGGCGATTTAAGGCTGCACGGATGGTTCTTCCAAATTGCCGGAGCAGAACTCTTCGCCTATGATCCCGTCGCCAGCCAGTTCGCTTCCCTGATTCATCCCGGTGCCGGCGCTCCTTGAACGCCGATCCGTTCCCCGCGATGCAGAGTTCTCCCATCCTCGAAGTGCGACGGCTCACGCGCGGCTATCCCAACGGGACCGCCACGCTCACCGTCCTGAACGAAGTGAGCTTCTCCGTGCAGTCCGGAGAAACCTGCGCGATCCTCGGCCCCTCCGGCAGCGGGAAGACGACCCTGCTTGGACTTTGCGCCGGGCTCGATGCGCCCAGCTCAGGCGACGTCTTGCTGGCCGGGCGCCCGCTGGCCGGGCTCGATGAGGATGGACGCGCCAAAGTTCGCAACGACGTCGTCGGCTTCGTCTTCCAGAATTTCCAGCTCATTCCCACCCTCACGGCGCTGGAGAATGTCATGGTTCCCATGGAACTCCGCGCCGAGGGTTCCGCGGTCAGGCGGACGGTGGAGAAGGAGGCTGGAGAGCTTCTCCAACGCGTGGGCTTGGGTGAGCGACTGCATCACTATCCCACCCAGCTCTCCGGGGGCGAACAGCAGCGCGTCGCGCTGGCCAGAGCTTTCATCAATAAACCCAAAATCCTGTTTGCCGACGAACCCACGGGCAATCTCGACGCCGACACCAGCCATCGCATCGTCGATCTGCTCTTCGCCATGAACTCGGAATGGGGGACCACGCTGATCATCGTCACCCATGACATTGAACTGGCCGCCCGCACGGGACGCATTCTCCGGCTTCGCGGCGGCCAGTTGGTTTCCGACGAACGCCATCGCATGCTGGCCGGCGGCCCGGCCGCGCCCCCCCTCGAAGCCCACGCATGATGGCGCTCCTTCAGGCGCTCTTTTCCCCTTGGACCTGGGTGATGGCGTGGCGAGACAGCCGCACCAGCCGGGCGCGCCTCTTCCTCTTCTCCACCACCATCGTGCTCGGCGTCTCAGCTCTGGTCGCCATCGGATCCCTCGGACGCAACCTTCACGAGGCCATTCAAGAGCAAGCCAAAGGATTGCTCGGAGCCGACCTTGTCCTGCAATCCCGCTCGGCGTTCACACCCGCGATGGAAGAGTTTTTTCGCGGACTTCCCGCCGTCGAACAATCCCGCGAGGTCAGTTTCTCCTCCATGGTCTATTTCCCCAAAAGCCAGGGTACGCGTCTGGTCCAAGTGCGCGCCTTGGCCGGCGGCTTTCCCTACTACGGCGGACTGGAAACCGCCCCCGCCTCCGCTCGCGATGCTTTTCGATCGGGCCAGGGCGCGTTGGTGGAAGAAAGCCTGATGATTCAATACCGCGGCGCCATGGGAGACCCGATCAAGGTGGGCAACGCGGAAACGCGCATCGCCGGGACGCTGCTGAAGATTCCGGGTGAAACAGTGGCCTTTGCCACGGTCGCACCCCGCGTTTACATCACCATGGATGAGGCCGAGAAAAGCGGCCTCCTCAACCGCGGAAGCCTGGTGCGCTACAAAGCGGCATTCAAATTGCCCGCAGGCATGGATGCTCCTTCCTTGGTCCGTCGCATCCGGCCCCAACTCGAAGAATTTCGGCTGAGCCATGAAACCGTCGAACGCCGGCAGGAAGACTTGGGCCGGTCCATGGAAAACCTCAATCGCTTCCTCAATCTTGCCGGATTTGTCTCCCTGCTGTTGGGCGCGGTCGGCATCGCCAGCGCCATTCACGTTCACATTCAACAGAAACTCGCTTCCGCCGCCATCCTTCGTTGTTTGGGTTCGACCGTGGCGCGATCATTCGCCATTTATCTCGCGCAAGCGATTGGCCTGGGGGCCGCCGGCGTGCTCCTTGGCACGGTGCTCGGGCTGGCAGTCCAACAGGCCATCCCCCACCTCATCGCCGATTTTCTCCCTTTTACCGTCGCCTTCAAAATCCATCCCTGGCCTGTCCTCCAAGCCATGGCTACGGGACTGGGCGTCTGCATCCTTTTTGCGCTGGGGCCTTTGCTCGCCGTCCGCCGTGTTTCACCGCTGGCGGTGATTCGCGGCGGCGAATTGGGCGCCGCTGAAAAAGATCCGGCGCAATGGGCCGTGGCCCTGGCCCTGGCGGCGGCCGTCATCGGCTTCGGCATCTCGCAAACGCACAAGTGGGAGCAAGGGTTGGGCTTCGCCGCCGGACTCGGCGCCGCCTTTGGCGTGCTCTCCATGGTGGCCAAGGGCCTGACTCGAGCGGCCCGCGCTTGGACTCCGCGGAGCTGGCCTTACCTGCTTCGGCAGGGCCTGGCCAACCTGTACCGCCCTCAAAACCGCACGCTCCTGCTCATGGTTTCCCTGGGATTGGGCACGTTTCTCATCCTCACTTTATACCTGGTGCAGCGCACGTTGCTCACGCAATTGATCCCCCAGCACGACGCGTCCCGGCCCAACGCGGCCCTGTTCGACATTCAAATGGATCAAAAAGACGCCGTCGCGGAAATCGTGAGGGCGCAGGGACTCCAAGTGATCCATCTTTCGCCGGTTATTTCCATGAGACTCAAGTCCGTGAAGGATCGCCCGATCGAGGAGATTCTCAAAGACCGGGCCCGAGCCATTCCAAACTGGGTGCTGCGACGCGAGTATCGATCGACGTACCGCGATCATCTCACCGATTCTGAAAACCTGGTAAAAGGGCAATGGATCGGCACGGCAACGCCAGGCGCGGAACCCTTTCCCATTTCCCTCGACGAGGGCATCGCTCGCGACCTGCACGTCACGCTGGGCGATTCCCTGGTCTTCGACGTGCAAGGCGTGCCGGTGAAGACCACCGTCGCCAGCCTGCGGCGGGTGGATTGGCGCCGGGTGCAATCCAACTTTTTCGTCGTCTTCCCGAAGGGTGCCATCGACGACGCGCCCGGATTCGCCATTCTCACCACGCGGGTCGAAAGCAGCGAGGCGTCCGCCCGATTGCAAAGGGCGGTCGTGCGTGAATTTCCAAATGTGTCGGCGATCGATTTGACCCTCATTCTCCAAACTCTCGATCAGGTGCTCGGCAAGATCTCCCTCGTCGTGCGTTTCATGGCGTTGTTCACGGTGCTCACCGGATTTCTGGTGCTCGTCGGCGCCGTGTTGACAGGACGCTTTCAACGGGTGCGTGAAAGTGTGCTGTTGCGCACCCTGGGCGCGAGCCGTCGGCAAGTCCTCGGCATTCTTCTCGCCGAATATACCTTGCTGGGGCTCATGGCGAGCGCGACGGGCGTCTTGCTCGCCGCCCTCGCGGGCTGGGTCCTGGCCCGTTTCGTTTTCGAAGTTTCGTTCGCCTTCGTCGCCATCCCACTGCTGGTGGCCGTCATCGCCGTCACACTCGTGACCGTGGTCACCGGCCTTCTCATGAGCCTGGGTGTGACCCGCCATCCTCCTCTCGCAGTTCTCCGCGCCGAAGGCTGACGCACACTCCGGAATCGAGAGTCCCGCGACGTCCTCAAATCAGGCCTCTCGACGAGCGTCGTTCACCCCACGGGTGGCATGGCCCCCGTCGTTCTGTTTCCAATCAACCCCTGGAACAGAGTCAACACCGCGCTCCCCAAAATGACAAAGGCGGCCACTTTTACGTTCCCAAATTCCGAATTCCGTTGCTCAATCCCTGCCTCGAACTTTCGCATGAAATCACCGCTCCTCGCCATGAGCCTTGCCACCGTCGCGTTCCTCACCCCCGAAGCGCAAGACCGCTCGCAAACCCGATCCATGGTCCTTTCGCGCGATGGCATCGTGGCAAGCGAACATCCCCTGGCGTCCCAAGCCGGCGCAACCGTGTTGGCCCAAGGAGGACACGCCGTGGATGCCGCGCTCGCCGCCAACGCCATGATGTCCGTCACCGCCCCCATGATGTGCGGCCCCGGCGGCGATCTTTTCGCACTCGTCTACGACGCCAAGACAGGCCAGACGTTTGGGCTCAACGCGAGCGGATGGGCCCCTCAAGCCCTCAACGCGGAATACCTCCGGCGTCTCGGCCACACCAACATGCCCCAGTCCGGCATTCATTCCGTCACCGTGCCAGGCGCCGTCGACGGATGGCTGGCGCTGCACCGCCGCTTCGGCAAGATCGGACTGAAGCAGGTGCTGGCTCCCGCCATCCTGACCGCGGAACAGGGAGTCCCCCTGACCGAATGGGTCGCCGCCTATTGGAAAGAGTCCGAAGCCAAGTTGCGCACGAACGCGGAATGCGCCCGGGTTTATCTGCCGCAAAACCGGGCACCCCGAGTCGGGGAGGTTTTCAAAAACCCCGATCTGGCGCGCACCTATCAACGCATCGCGAAATCCAAGCGTGCCGGGTTCTATGCTGGTTCCACCGCTCGCGCTTTCTTGAAGCTTTCTCGGGAACTCAAAGGGACCATCACTTCGGCAGACCTTGATGCTTTCACCTCAGAATGGGTCACCCCCATCTCCACAGATTACCGTGGCTGGACCGTCCAAGAAATCCCGCCTGGCGGCCAGGGCATTGCCGCTTTGCTCATGCTCAACATCATGGAGACCTTCCCCCTGAAGGGCTACGGAGCAGGTTCCGCCGACACGATCCACACCATCATCGAAGCGAAGAAGCTGGCCTATGCCGACCTTCTCCAATACATCGCCGATCCACGCCAAGCCAAAGTCCCCACGACTCATCTTCTGAGCAAAGCCTACGCTCATGCCCGCGCGAAATTGATCCACCCAAGCCGCGCCATGACCGGCCCGGAACCCGGACGGCCTTTCCACCCAGGAACCGACACCACTTACCTCTGCGCGGTGGATGCCGAAGGCAACATGGTGTCCTGGATTCAAAGCATCTATTCCGGTTTCGGTTCCGCCTTGGTCCCGGAAGGAACGGGAGTCCTGTTGCACAACCGCGCGGGCCTTTTCTCGCTCGAATCAGGCCATCCCAACGAACTGGCGGGACGCAAACGTCCCTTGCATACCATCATTCCCGCCATGATGATCAAGGACTCCCGCCGCATCGCCTTTGGCATCATGGGTGGCTTCAACCAAGCCCAAGCCCACGCTCAGTTTGTGTCCCATATCGCCGATTTTGGATTGAACATCCAGGAGGCCCTGGAAGCCCCGCGCTTCACCAAGTTGACCTTTGCCGGACGCGACATTCGCATCGAGGACCGCGTACCAGCCGCGGTCAGGGAGGAACTGAAGCGACGCGGGCACGAACTTCAAGTCCAGGGCCCTTTCTCTTCCGTGGTTGGCGGCGGCCAGGCCGTGATGAGAGACGAGAGCACTGGGGTCAATTACGGAGCCTCAGATCCTCGCAAGGACGGCGCCGCCCTTCCGCAACCCTTCTGGACACGACAGTCCTCAGCCGCCTCCCCGCGCAAGCGCTGAGGATCGCCCGCGTGAGACCTCCACGGCGCACCGTCGCCGCGCCCCCTCACGGAGCGGGGGCGACCCGCCGACCCACGGACCTGCTCATCCGCTTGTTCCGCCCAATTTCACCCGGTCGCCGCCAGCACGGACACTTCTTCACGATCGCAAGCCTTCAAGTCCTCACGAGGCGCGCTCGACAGTCCTGCCACGCCCGTGCGAAGCTCCTTCCGTGTTGGATGTCAAATTGCGCCGTCTCGAAGAAATGCTCGCCGGTTACGAGAGTTGCTTGGTGGCGTATTCGGGCGGAGTGGATTCGGTCCTGCTCGCGGCCATGGCGAATAAGATCCTGGGTCCCCGATCCCTCGCTGTGATCGCAGATTCTCCCAGCCTCCCGCGCCGAGAGCTGCAGGAGGCCTTGGACATTGCCCGAAGGTTCAACATCCCCGTCCGCGTTACCCGCACCTCGGAATTCGACAATCCCAACTACCTCGCGAATCCCGTCAATCGCTGCTATTTCTGCAAACACGCGTTGTTTACAGAGCTTGAACCCATCGCCAAGGCCGAAGGTTTCAGGGTCATTGCCTACGGAGAAAACGCTTCCGATCTCGGCGATCACCGCCCTGGAGCCACCGCCGCCGCCGAGTTTCAGATCCGGGCCCCGCTCAAAGAAGCCGGTTTGACCAAGAACGAGATCCGCGAACTCTCCACTCGATTGGGTTTGCCAACCGCCGACAAGCCTCAACTGGCCTGCTTGAGCTCGCGCATCCCATACGGCGAAGCCGTCACTCCCGAAAAACTGGCCATCATCGAACGGGCCGAAGAAGCCATTCGCCAGCTTGGTTTCAAAGAATTCCGAGTCCGCCACCACCAAGCGTCCGCCGGACTTCCCCTGGCCCGCATTGAACTCGCCCCGGCTGAAATGGAGCACTTCCTGGAATCCGGCGTGCGGGAATCCCTCGCCAAAGCGTTGCAATCCGCTGGCTATCAACACGTCACTTTGGACCTGTTGGGATACCGCCGCGGCAGTCTCCTGGAAGCGGCACCCATTCATTTCCGCCCCGTCCCAACCGATAATCATCGGTAGATGCCGGAAACTCTGGTCTGCCCTAACTCAACCCGTTCTCCAAAGCCGTCAAGGCCTGGAATTAGAGCCTCCCTTCGCTCGGCACTGCTCCTCTTCCTAGGAATCGCCACTCCTAGCCTGACCCTCACGGCGAGAGCCGAAGTGATTATCCCCGGAATCCAGGCCGCCCGACTCCAAGGCGTGGAGGCCGGCATCGTCCTCATTCAAGAACTCAACTGTTTCGGATGCCATTCTCCGGGAACAGGGGAAGGGTTCAAATCCAAGCCGCGTCTCGGTCCCGATCTGGCCGATGCCGGCTCCAGGCTCGAACTTCAATGGATTCGCGCTTTCCTCGAACAACCGCACCAACTCAAGCCCGGCACACCCATGCCCAATATGCTGCAAGCCTTTCCCGTGCAAGAGAGGCCCAAAATGATCGACCGGCTTGTCCACTTCCTGGCCGACCAGTCCGGCCACCAACCGGACGAACCCGTCGCCGCCAGCGATGCCATCATCGAGCAAGGCCGCCAACTCTATCATCGCGTTGGCTGCGTGGCGTGCCATGCCCCTTTCGATACACCCACCGGCTTGGCCACCCCCCTCAAACAAGGAGTCAATCCCGAACCCTCCCTCCCCACTTTGGCCGCTTCCATTCCCCTGGGCGATCTCGCCACCAAAACGACCGTCCGCTCGCTGGCGCGGTTTCTGATGGACCCCCTCAAAACACGTTCAACCGGGCGCATGCCTTCACTCGGGCTTTCCGACCCCGAAGCCTCCGCCATCGCCATGTACTTGGTCCGCGCCCAAGCCGTCTCCGGTTCCGAAGCACCTGCCCGCCAATTGTCCGGTGTCGCTTATCAGTATTTCGAGGGCGATTTCAGAGAACACCCTCCCGACTTCGCCAAACTGGTCCCCGTCGCCGCCGGCACTTCCACAAACTTTTCACTCGAGATGCGCCAGCGTGATGCCCATTTCGCGTTGAGATTCTCCGGCACGATCACCATCACCAATGCCGGCACGTACACCTTTTTCACCGATTCCGACGACGGATCCCTGCTCAACATCGGGAAAACCACCGTCGTCACCAACGACGGTTTCCATGCCGCCACCGAGCGCTGGGGTTCGATCCATCTCGATCAAGGCGAACATCCCATCGAAGTCCTGTATTTCAACGGGGGCGGTGAATCACTCCTCCGCGTACTCTATCAAGGCCCGCGCCTGCCGAAACGCCCCATTCCCGCCACGGCCCTCAGTCACTTGGCGGTTCCCATGACACCGGCCGGACGGGTGCCGTTCACCCTCGACATGACCAAAGTCATGGAGGGCCGCGAAGTCTTCTCAACCATCGGTTGCGCTCAATGTCACTCCGTCCCCGGCGGACAAGCACGAACCCAATTCGCTCCCTCGTTTCGATCGCTGGCCGATTCCAAAGCGGGCTGCCTTTCCGCCGCGCCTCCGGTCAAAGCTCCTCGCTACAACCTTTCCGAATCTCAACGCATCGCCATCGCCGCCGCGCTCCGCAACCCCTCCTGGCTGGACCGCAACATGCCCCCCTCCACTTCGGCCTCGCTCACCATGGCCTCCCTCCATTGCTACGCGTGCCATAGCCGCGACGGACTCGGCGGACCTGACGGCGACCGACTCGAGTATTTCCTCACCGAAGGGCAGCTTGATCTCGGGGACGAGGGCCGCATTCCTCCACACCTGACCGGAGTCGGCTCGAAGCTTCGTGAGGAAGCGCTCCGCAACGCACTCAACGAAGGCTTCCGCACCCGGCCCTACATGCAAACCCGGATGCCGCTCTTCGGCGACCACCAGGTCTCCGGCTTTCTCGCATGGTTCTCGCTCGCCGACGCCTTCGTCGGCGCCCAACAACCCCCGCCCTTCTCGGCGGCCTACGCCAAACATGGACGCACTCTGGTCGGCACGGACGGACTCTCTTGTATCTCTTGCCATAACATGGACGGAAAAAGATCGCTCGGCATTCCCGCCATGGATCTGGCCCACGTCGGACCGCGGCTCCGTTACGATTGGTTCCGACGCTACCTGCTCGATCCCGCCTCGCTCCGGCCCGGCACACGCATGCCCGCCTTTTGGACCGAAGGAAAAAGCTCCAAACCTGGCATTCTTGGCGGAGATCCCGAAAAACAAATCCAAGCGCTTTGGACCTACCTGCAATCCCCCAAACTCACGGGATTGCCCGAAGGACTCATCCAACCCAAACAAGAACTCATCCCTTCTCAGGAACCCATCCTCTACCGCAACTTCATCACCGGTGCAGGTCCTCGCGCCATCGAGGTGGGCTATCCGGAGAAAGTGAACCTCGCCTTCGATGCCGAAAACGTCCGGCTCGCCCTGGTCTGGCAAGGCGGGTTCATGGACGCCTCCCGCCATTGGACCGGCCGGGGCGAAGGATCCGAGCCGCCCCTGGGACACAGCGTGATCCCCATGCCCTCCGCACCGGCCTTCGCCGTCCTTCCCAGCCCGGACGCCCCCTGGCCCGCCGTACCGGGACGAAACAACGACTTCAAAATGATGGGCTACGAGCTCGACGCCAAACGCCGCCCGAAGTTTCTCTATCGATTTGGAACACTCCAGATCGAAGAATCCTTTGAACCCATTCCATCCGACCTCGATCACGGTTTGCGTCGCTCCTTCATCCTCCGCGGTTTGACCAGCGATCGATCCGTTTGGATGCGAGCCCTCGAAGGCCGCACCATCGTCACCCACGAAGGACCCACCTGGCTGGCCGATGGCCGAGTCCGCCTCCAACTCTTGCAGCCACCCACCCACAACGCGGTCGTCCGCAAGCTGCCCGGAGATCGCCGCGAACTCATCGTGCCCATCCCGAAAGACGCCGCTACAACCACGCTTACGATGGAGATCCAATGGTGATTCGTACGTTCATTCGCCCATCGCCCCTTGCACCGGCGGCCAAAGCCCGTTCTCCTCTTCTTCCCCTCTGGATCACCGCGGGACTCTTGTCCTCAGCCTGGATGGATCCCCTGCCCTCTCACGCCGCTGAAACCGCCCCCGCCCCGGCCTCGAGCGAGCCTCTTCCCAAGGAGGAGGACTTCTACCGCATCGTCACTCTGCCGATTCCGCCCGGAATCACCTTGGAAGCCGGGGCCATGGCCTTCTTGCAAAACGGTCAGCTCGCCGTAAGCACGCGACGAGGCGAAATTTATCGAGTGAACGGGGCCATGCAGGAGGACCCAGGCAAAATGAAGTTCCACCTCTTCGCCAGCGGACTCCACGAGGTCCTGGGCTTGGCCGAAAAGGACGGCTGGCTCTACTGCGCACAGCGCGGTGAAATCACCCGCATCAAGGATCTCGATCAGGACGGACGGGCGGATCGGTTTGAAACGGTTTCCGACAACTGGGGCCTCACCGGCGATTACCACGAATACGCGTTTGGATCGAAGTTTGACACCGAAGGCTATCTTTGGGTTGTCCTGTGCCTGACCGGATCATTCACCAGCGACGCTCCGTTCCGGGGCTGGTGCCTCCGCGTGGCGCCCGATGGGAAAACGATCCCCACCGCCAGCGGACTTCGTTCTCCGGGCGGCATCGGTGCCAATCATCTGGGCGAAATGTTTTACACAGAAAATCAGGGGCCTTGGAACGGCGCCTGCACCCTGAAGCATTTGGTCCCTGGCGATTTCATGGGCCATCCCAGCGGCAACACCTGGTACTCGCTCGCCCCCGAGATGGGCCCCAAACCACCAACCCCCGCCAGCGGAGGCCGCCTCCACCTCGAAGCGGAAAAGAATCCCCGCCTGCGCCCACCCGCCGTGTACTTTCCGTATCCCAAAAAGGGGCAATCCGCGAGCGGCATCGCCTGCGACACCACCGGCGGCGGTTTCGGACCATTCACCAACCAACTCTTCGTTGCCGATCAAGCTCACAGCACAGTCATGCGGGTCTCCCTCGAGAAGGTCAACGAAGTCACTCAAGGCGCATGTTTCATGATGCGCCAGGGCTTCGACTCCGGAAATCTTGCCCTCGAATTCGCACCCGACCACTCTCTCATGGTGTATGGCACCGACCGGGGATGGGGCGCCCGAGGAGGCAAACCCTTCGCCCTGCAACGCCTCGTGTGGAATCAGAAAACACCCTTCGAAATCCGCCAGATGCTCGCCAAACCGGACGGGTTCGAACTCGTCTTCACGACGTCAGTTCAAACCGCCACCGCATCCAACCCGGCGGACTTCCAACTGAAAACCTACACCTACATTTACCAAAGCCGGTACGGCAGTCCCGAGGTCGATCCCACCCGGCTCAAGGTATTGTCGGCAACCCCAAGCCCGGACGACCTCCGCGTCAGGCTGAAAACAAACAAGCTCATGGCGGGACACGTCCACGAACTGAAGATCACAGGGTTACGTTCCGCCAATGGCCTGCCGCTCCTTCACGGGGAAGCCTATTACACGATGAATCAAATTCCCAAAGTGACGAACTGACGGGAAGGGCTCGTCCGTAAGATTGGCCCTCCGTTGAGCTCACCGGCGGTCGACCCGGTCATGCCGTCGAAGTTCCGCCTCATTCCAAAGATGCTGCGACTCAAGACAGCGAAACCGCACGGAGAGTAGGCCAATTTCACCCTGAAAATGGCAATTCAGCAGCGTCGAGATGCGCCAAACCCGCCACCAACCGCAGAAGGATCGAAGGAACCAGGGCGCTCAAGGCAGACCCTGCCTCCGCGTTGCCCCCGTCATGGATGAGCGCAGACGTTCCTGCGGCCCCCAGACCCGTCAAAAAGGCAGCAGCTTCTTCTTGAGCAAATCCCCCACTTTGCGCCCATCCCGTTTCTTGGTGGATTTCTCGGACTCCCCGCGTCCGGGTTCCTCCTCTTCCCGGGCCTGCTTCGTCATCTCCGTCATCATCATCTCCTGCATGTTGGCGTAACGGGTGTAACCCGAGGGAATCTCGAAAAGTTCCCCCGCGGGCTTCGCAAGCTTCACCTCCTGAAAATCCAGGCGCATCGACTGCCCCTGACTCATGGTTTCAATGCGAACGGGAAACTGCTTCAGATCCGTCGCATTCCAAACGGTCGATTCATGACGCGTCCCCTGTGCATCCGTCACGACCACCCGGTTCTTCTCACAGGGATGGCCGTCCACCGTCTCTTTCCCAATCAAAGTAACCTCCATCTTGGATGCGTTCGGGACCGCGGATTCAACCGTCCCCGTCAACGCGGTCTCCAGGTAGCTTTTCAATCCCGGCCAGACGGAATAACTCAAACGTTTGTCAGGACGCGTGATCGCGATCATTTTGTCCATCCCGGCCGCCGCCGCATCCTCCGCCGCCTTCGCTCGCCCTCACTGCATGCCCGCCAAATCCATCTCGAAGCGAGTCTTGCTCTCATCCACGAACATCTTGCCCGGAATCTTGATGGATTCCGTTCCATCCTTGGTGGACATCACCATCGTGGCCGAAAAAGCAGAATGGTCACCAAACAGCCGCCCCGCCGCTCCCTGAAAATCCGGACCACTCGGCATTTTCCCAAACTGGGCAAAACCCGCCGTGGGGATCAACCCAAGGCATCCCGCCAACACCCATCGTAAGATCCATGAAGCCGTCGCATTTCGAGCACGCATAAGTCAAAACTCCCATGAAGTGTTCTACCGCGATCTGGAATGACTCGCTCATTTCTGACAGGGGAAACCTCGCTCGAACCTCGACGATTGTCGATGCGAACTTCAACCGCATCACCGCTACCCCCATCATCCCCCCTCAGTCCAAGCTCACCCGCCTCCCCCGGTCCCGCCGCCACACCACAACCAAAGCCACCCATCCCACCAGCAACAATCCCCCCACCGTCCAGGTGCCCACGTCCGGATGGTCTGGAGCCAGCCAGAGCGAAGCGGCCCCGGCGGCCGGACCCGCGAAAATGCCCACGCCCAGCGCCGCTTCGTGCAACCCGCCGTGCTCCCCATGCGCATCACCGGCATCCATCGAATAGAAAAGCGAGGAGTAATAAATCAATCCCAATGCCAGTCCGAAAACCAACTGCGCTCCCACCGCAACCGCCAGATTCGGAGCCAGCAACAATCCCATAAATCCCGCGATCAATCCGGCATAGGCGGTAAAAAACCAGGAGCGCCGGTAATGCCATCCGGTCCACTTCCACAAAATCGCAAAGGCCGCGAACCGCCCGAAAAACCACAGCGAACAGAAGAAACCCACCGCAGACGGCGGCAGGGCAAAGCGCTCCGCCAGTGTCGGAATTACGGGCAGCACGGAATTGATCGCGATGTAGGCAAAGGGATTCGCCAGCCAGGCCATGTGCAGAAAGGACTTCGCCTTCGCGATGGGACGCGGATTCAACTCACGCCCCGCCCCTTCAAGGGCTCGCCCGGCTCCCAAAGGCCGGCAGTCGACAGGTCGGATCAACAGCACGAGTTGCAGGGCGTGCAAAAGTGCCGGCACCCAGAAACGCGAGTTCTCTCCCAACGCCTCGATCAAAGCGCCCCCCGCGAAATAAGCCACCGAACACGAAGCGGCCCACACGAGATTGTAAATGCCCAGCGCCCGCTGCAATCCCAACGGCGTCTCCTTCGTGGACGCCATCGCTTCCAAGGCCGGCCACGTGAACGCCATGCCAAAGGACCACACCGACACGACCGCCACATGCACGGCCAAATCCCGGCTGAAACTTGCGGCCAGCATGGAAAGACCCATGACGCTGAAACCCAAGCGCAGCGACTTCTCGTATCCTTGGCGCTGCGCATAACGCCCCGCCAAAATCGAAAACGCCGCGTAAATCAACCCGTGCCAGGCCGCCAGGGCCAGATTGGCCCGGTCCCCAAACCCGAAGTGCTCACGGGTGAAGAAGAAATAGTAAAGAAAGTAAATCGAAGTCGCGAAAGAGTTCAGGCTCTCCAACACGAACACCCTCGCCTTTCCGCCCCAGAGGAACCTCAAACGTTACCCTTTCGTCTCCGCGCGGAACTCCCGCACCGCATGCTCACGCGCATTCTCAAAAAAAGAACACTACACCATCGCCCAAGCGGGTGGATGCTCGAGCCGGAACAACCGTTCCCCAGCCTTGGGCACCCACAACACCCCCTCGTCCTCGCGATGAGCAAAGGTCTCAGCCTGAATCGTCGCCGGATCGCGATATCCCAAATTGATGGAACGGCACTTGGCCTCCGAGATCGCGGTCGCCAGCGTGACACGCGCCCGTGGTGTCTCCACCCCGTTCTCAAAAGTGCCGAGCCCATAAACATGAATCGAGTGCGCCAAAACTCCCCACGGGAACGACTGAAATCGCTCCCATTGCTTCAAAAAATAGTCCCGGCAATGATACCCCACCTGCTCGATCACCCGCCCGTGCGTGAAGCTCACTTCGCGAATGTGCGGCGCGTAAATGATCAACTCCCCGCCATCCGCCAGCACCGGCTCCAGCTTGTACATGCACTTGCCACCCGTCCAAATCTCGTCATACATCGCAGGCGCGCAGGCCAAAATGGTCTTGAACGGACGCGGCTTCAGCGTGATGTGCAAAAGGGCCGATAAATCCGCCGCGGCCGACCACGCTTCCTCCGGCGTGCCGGCGTACAAGCCCGACAACTCCCCTTTCGCCCCAACCACAAGGCAAAAACAAAGCTTGGGAACGTTCACCATCGACCCCGCGTGATCGATCACGCGCCGCACCGGAGTCCACTTGTTCCCAATGATCTTCGGCGTGCTGATCACCGCCCCCAGCCAATGAAAGAAATTCAACACTTCGGGCCCGGCCACTCCCGGAAATAAATATTTGTTCCCTCCCGAGAATCCCACGACCTCGTGCGGAAACACCGGCCCCACGATCACCACCTGATCGTAATCGAAGAGCATCTTGTTCACCCGCACCGGCACGTCCATCGCAAAACGGCCCTCCGACAACCGGTGAATCTCCGCCGCGGAAATCGTCCCGAGGGTCCACAATGCCGCCTCATCGTCCCAGGCATGGTTAAAAAACCGTACCGCCCCATAGGGACCCCTCCGTTCTTCCACGGAAATCTCAAGCCGACCGCAAATCGCTTCCTCGCTCATCGGTTGGTGGGTGCCCAGCGCCACCAGCACGTCCAATCCCGCCACCTCAGTCCGCAATTCAGCATGGATCGCTTTAAACAACATCCCCACCGGCGCGGTCCGCGTTCCGTCGGGAATGATCAATAACACGCGCTTCCCCCGCCAATCCCCGCCCCGGCATGCGGCCGAAACAATGTCGCGCGTCTGCCCCTCGTCCAACCCTGCCTCCGCCATCCTTCCTGTTGCCGCCATAAAATTCCTAAATGGTCTGCGCCAAAAATCCTCCGTCCACGCGCAGATCGGTCCCGGTCACAAAACTGCTGGCCTTCTCGCTCGCCAGGAAAACCGCCGCCCCGATCAATTCCCGCGCTTCGCCAAACCGCCCCATCGGAGTATGCGCCCAAATCGATTTCGTCCGCGGAGTCGGCGAACCGTCCTCGTGAAACAGCAGCTTGCGGTTCTGCTCCGCCGGAAAAAAACCGGGCGTAATCGAGTTGACCCGCACTCCCGACGCCGCCCATTCCCTCGCCAGAAACTGCGTCAAGCTGAGGACCGCCGCCTTGGCCGCCGAGTAGGCCACGACGCGCGACAGCGGGATGTGAGCGGAAACGCTCGCAATGTTGATAATCGAACCCCGGCCCCGTGCCGCCATCCCCGCCCCAAATTCCTGGCAGGGCAGCAACACGCCACCCACCAGATTCAAATCAAAATTCGCCTGCCACGCCGCCAACCCCAACTGCTCAAAAGGCCGCTCCGGCGTCACCGTGGCGTTCGGATCGTTTCCGCCCGCCGCATTCACCAATATGGTCGTGGCTCCCAAGGCCTTCTGCACCTCGGCATGCGCCCGCGACAAACTCTCCAACTTCAAGGCGTCCGCCGCGAAGTAATGGGCGTCCCCCCCCTTCTCGCAAATCCGGTCCGCACGCTCGCGGCCCTTGTCGCCATTGCGACCCAGGATCGCCACGTGCGCACCCGCCAAAGCCAGTCCCTCGGCCATGGCACCGCCGAGGACCCCCGTCCCTCCAAGCACCACCGCCACTTCTCCTTTCAAACTAAAAAGATTCATACTGAACTCGCCAAACCTTCCGCCGTTTTCCTCAACAATGCCTCCACCGAAAACGGTTTGACCAACCGCCCCAGCCTCAACCCATTCGACGCCATCAGCATTTCCTCCTTCTCATCCACTTCGCTCAACAAAATGATCCTCGCGTCTTGTCTCAAATAGCGCATCGCCCGCGCGGTCGTCACGCCGTCCAACACCGGCATGCGAAAATCAATCAGGGCCAGCATGACCTCGGCCGGCTGCCGGGCAAACAACGCCACCGCTTCCGGACCCTCCTTCACCGCCGCGCGCGCCATGTGCACCGCAAGCAGGATCGGCGTCAGGCTGTCCTTCAAATCGTGGGCGATGCCGCCGGCCAGCGTGCCCACGCTCTGCAGACGCTGCATGCGCAGGAACTGGCTCTGCAAACGCTTCTTCTCGGTCACGTCGCGCACCAGGATCTCGACAGAAGGCGCGGTATCCCACTCGAAATACCCCGCCGTGATTTCCGCCGCGAAAGGCTCGCTCCCAGGCGGTTCAAACACCGTCTCGAGCGAGACGGGTTCGGCGTCCTTTTGAGTCAAAGGCGCAATCTCCCGGGCAAACGCATCCCGCTTGCCTCGCGCCACCAACCCAATCACCGATTGCCCGATGAGGCTCTGGTCGTCACGCCAGCCCAGCATCAAGCGAAACGCCTGGTTCGCCACCCGGATATGCCCAACCTCGTCCACGAACTCCAGCGTGTAGCCATCCGCGGCCAGAAAGGTCTTCAGGATCTGCTGGGAAATGATGTCGTCCTCGGCGATTGAGATGGTGCGTGGCGTTTCCATATCCTTCAAGATCGACACGGTTCGCTCCCGTGGCTCAAGCGATAACTCTCCGCGCTTCACTCGCGCGCGGCAAGGCGAAAGGCACTTCGACATCGAGGCAAGTTTCGGCTTTCGCACACTCATCGCTCCGCTATGCTGCCGACCGCATCCTCCGCCACATCATGAAAACGATCACCCTCGGAAAAAGCACCCTCCATCCAAGCCGCCTCGCCTACGGATGCTGGCGCCTCGGCGGCTCCTGGGAACCCAGCGAGATTTCCCCCGAACGCGAAGCCGTCGCCCGCAAAGCCATCCTCACCGCCTTCGAACAAGGATTCACCTTCTTCGATCACGCCGACATCTATTGCCACGGGCACTCCGAAACGCTCTTCGGCAAAGTGCTCCACGAGGTCTCCGGCATGCGCGATCAAGTAACCCTCGCCACGAAATGCGGCATCCGCCGCAAAGGCGAACCCAACCCCGACAGCCCTTACCGCTACGATTACTCCTCGGAGCACATCATCCAGGCCTGCGAGGGATCGTTGCGCCGACTGGGCGTGGACACCCTCGATCTGTTCCAACTCCACCGCTACGACCTGCTGACGCATCCCGAAGAAGTCGCGCGCGCCTTCCAAACGCTCCGTCATCAGGGCAAAGCGCGCTGGTTCGGAGTCAGCAATTTCACGGCCTCCCAGTTTCGCACCCTCCAATCCTTCCTCAACGAGCCGCTCATTTCCAACCAGGTGGAAATCAGTTTGATCCGGCTCGATCACCTGCTCGATGGCACTCTCGACCTGTGCCTTTCCGAGAAAGTTTCGCCACTGGCCTGGAGTCCTCTCGCCGCCGGACGCCTGGCCAGCCACTCCGCCATCGATCTCAACTCCCCCGATCATGCCCATCGCGCCCAACTGCGCGAACGCCTCGACGTCGTCGCCCACGCGCGCCATACCTCCCGATCAGTCATCGCCATCGCCTGGCTCCTCGCCCACCCCGCCGGCATCATTCCCATCATCGGCGCCACCACACCCGACCACATCGTGGACGCCGCCAAGGCAGAGTCGCTCGAACTCACGCGCGAGGAATGGTACGGGCTTTACGAAGCCGGCCTCGGCCATCGCCTGCCTTGAATTCTTTCACGGCCTGGGCATGCTCCGCGCCGTGCCATCCGCCCGTTCGCATTCCCCTCCCGCTTCTGCTGGCTTCTTCATGCCCGCGGAATGGTCGCCCCACCGCTCCACCTGGTTGACTTGGCCCCGCCCGGCCGGGATCAGCTTCCCGGGACGCTACGACGAGGTGCCGCCCGTCTACGCCAAATTCATCCGTGAATTGACCCACGGCGAAGACGTCAACATCAACGTCTGGGACGCCACCATGGCTCAAGACGCCGCCTCGCGCCTCCTCCGCCTTGGCGCGGCGATCGACCGGGTCCACTTCCACACCTTCCCATCGTACGAACCCTGGTGCCGCGACCACGGTCCGATCTTTCTCAACCGCATCCCATCCTCGCCGGATACATCGCCCGAAAACCAAGCCATCGTCGATTGGCGCTACAACGCCTGGGGCGGTAAGTACCCTCCCTTCGATCTGGACGACGCCATTCCTCAGCACGTCGCCAACCTGCGCCGCCTTCCCCTCTACAGCCCGGACATGATTCTCGAAGGCGGCGCGATCGATGTGAACGGACAAGGCGATTTGCTCACCACCGAAGCCTGCCTCCTCAACCCCAATCGCAATCCCAACCTCACTCGGGACGCCATCGAGACCTTCCTGCGCTCCTACCTGGGCGTGCAGCGCGTCCATTGGCTCGGCGAAGGCATCGTCGGGGACGACACCGACGGCCACGTGGACGATCTTTGCCGGTTCGTCGCGCCGGACACCATCGTCACCATCATCGAGGAAGATCCCGCCGACCCAAATTATGCACGGTTGCGGGACAATCGCGAGCGGCTTGATCATCTCCGCGGAGCCGAAGGACGTCCCTTCCGCATTCTCGAACTGCCCATGCCTGGCGTGGTGGAACACGACGGGCAGCGGCTTCCCGCCAGTTACGCCAATTTCTACATCGCCAACGCGGCCGTCATCGTCCCGACTTACCGCCATCCCAATGACGCCAAGGCGATCGAAATCTTAAGCCGCTGTTTTCGCGACCGGCCTGTCATCGGACTGGACTCCATGAATCTCATCTGGGGCCTCGGTTCCTTCCACTGCATCAGCCAGCAGGAGCCGCTTCCCCTGCCGCCCCCGTCCGCCCACCCACCACCCCATTCCCCGATTGCCAGTCCAAGAGTTCAAGGCTAGTTTCTCCCAGACCGGTTTGAAATCGGATGGTTGCGTTCTCCGACATGCCATGCGGATGAATCAACTCGAAACCCACGCGCCCATGCGCCCCGTCCCAGGACGAGCGGCCAACTCTCGCGTCGCTCATCCAATGACCCACCGGTCGTTTGTTCCATGCTCGCTCAAATACTGACCTATCTGTACGTCATCGCGGCCGTTGTTCTCCTGTTCGGCGCCGCCGTCTTCGTCCACGAATTCGGCCACTACTGGGTGGCCCGCAAACGGGGCCTCAAAGTCGAGGCCTTCGCGATCGGATTTGGTCCCAAGATCTTCGGATGGACCAAGGATGGCATTGAATACTCCTGGCGTTGGATCCCTGCGGGAGGTTACGTCAAACTCCCTCAGATGATCACCTCGGAGGCCATCGAGGGGACGCACCAAGGCGAACCCCTTCCCCCCGCCTCTCCGTGGTCCAAAATCCTCGTGGCGTTCGCCGGTCCCCTGATGAACGTGGTCTTCGCCTTCGCCATCGGCACCTTCATTTACTTCGTCGGACTCCCGGTTCCCGTCAACCCCTCCATCATCGGCTATGTGAAAACGGACAGCCCGGAGGGCAAACTCGGCATCCAAGCCGGCGATGCCATCGTCGAGGTGGACGGCAAACCCACGCGCTCCTGGGAGGACGTTTACCAAATCACGGCTCTCGCCCGAACGAATGTGCTCAAAGTCGTTCTCGATCGCGCGGGCACTCGCTCGACCTACAACCTCGAAACACGCGAAAACACGCCCCTCCCGCTCAAGGTCCTCAACCTGAATCCCCAAGACCATCCCGTCATCTTCAAAGTCGAACCGGACGGACCCGCCGACAAGGCCGGCCTCAAAACGCAGGACAAATTCATGTCCTTCGCCGGCATTCCGGTCCACAGCCAGGAACAATTGGTGGACCTCATCCGGAAGCGCGGCGGTGAACCCAGCGAGGTCGTCGTGGAACGAAACGCCCAATCGCTTACCCTCAACGTGACCCCGATGTTCGATCCCCAAACCAAACGCGGACGCATCGGCGTCGGCCTTTCCTCGGGCTCCATTCGATACGAGGTCCAAAAGCCGGGTCCAACGCCCTGGGCACAAGTCAAAGAGACGCTGGACCTCATGTACAACACGTTTAGCGCGCTGGTGCATTCGGAACAAACGGGAGTCGGGGCCAAGGACCTGAGCGGTCCCGTCGGAATCCTCACCATCATGGCCGCTCACGTCAAAACCGATTACCGGCTGGCCCTCAAGTTCCTCGTCCTCCTCAACATCAATCTCGCGATTCTCAATCTCCTCCCCATTCCCGTGCTGGACGGCGGCCACATCGTCATGTCGGTCATCGAAAAAATCCGTCAGCGCCCGCTCAGCATCAAATTTGTCGAATACACCACCACCGCCTGCGCGCTGGCGCTGATCTCCTTCATGCTCTACGTGACCTTCCACGACTTCCGCCGCTTCTCCCTCTTCAAATCCTTCTTCCAACGCGAAACTCAAATCGAGCAAACCCCACCCCCCTCCCCCATTCCCGCTCCTGCTCCCGCCCCACGATAACCACTCGCGAGCGTGCATCAGCTCCACTCCCAGTCGGAACAATCGCCCCCCTCCTTGCCATGAACTTTTGTTCATCCCTCTTCCGCTACCAACGACGCCCGACACGCGAAGTCGTCGTGGGCGACCCGAATCGTGGCGGTGTGGTCATCGGCGGACACCACCCCGTGGTCAAACAGTCCATGCTCACCTGCGACACCATGGACACCGCCTCCTGCATCAGCCAAACCCTCGATCTCGTCGCCGTCGGCTGCCAAATCGTCCGCATCACCGCTCCCACGGTGAAAGACGCCGCCAACCTCGAAGTCATCACCCGCGAACTCCGCGCCCGCGATTGTTTCGTTCCCCTCGTGGCGGACATTCACTTCAAACCCGAAGCCGCCCTCGAGGCCGCCCGCTGGGTCGAAAAGGTCCGGATCAATCCCGGCAACTACGCCGATTCGAAGAAATTCGCCATCAAAGAATACAGCGAGCAACAGTACCAGGCCGAACTGGCCCGCATCGACGAACGTTTCACACCGCTCGTCCTGCTCTGCAAACAACTCGGTCGCGCCATGCGCATCGGGACCAACCACGGTTCCCTCAGCGACCGGATCATGAATCGATTCGGCGATTCCGCCCTGGGCATGGTCGAAAGTGCCCTCGAGTTCGCCCACATCGCCCGCCGGCATGACTTCCACAACTTCGTGTTCTCCATGAAGTCAAGCAACCCCAAGGTCATGATCCAATGCTACCGGCTGCTCGTCGCCCGCCTCCATGCCCTCGGACCGGATTGGAACTACCCCATCCATCTCGGCGTCACGGAAGCCGGGGACGGAGAAGACGCCCGCATCAAGAGCGCCATCGGGATCGGCTCGCTCCTCTGCGACGGCGTCGGCGACACGATTCGCGTCTCCTTGACCGAGGATTCGCCCAACGAGATTCCCGTTTGCAACTCCCTCCTGGCGCAAGTCTCGAAGCTCACCCAAACCCAGGCCGACTTTTCCGCTTCACTCGTCCCTTTCCAGCCTTTCGAGTATTCACGCCGCGACACTCCTGAAATTGAGCTGAACGAAACCGTCCGCTGCGGCGGCCAGCAAACCATACGCGTCGTCGTCACCCAAGCCGTGTTCGATCAATTGGCTCCGAAAATCCGACCGCGCGATGATGTGCGCCCGGAAGCCGTTTATGAAGAACTCCAAGTTCAGGAGGTCGACCCCACCGAAGACTTTACCACGGCTTGCGACGCACAACTCATCACCGTCCGTGACGGCGTCGCCCTGCCCACCCTCGCCGCCTTCCGCCTCTTGGCCGCGAAACTCCGCCAACTGGGGTTCCGTAATCCCATCCTTCTCAAAGATTGCCTCCATTTTGAATCGACGCCCCCCCCACCCGATGTCGCCCTCCTGCGCGCCTCGGTCAACCTAGGCTCCCTGCTCGCCGACGGGATCGGCGACGCCATCCTCGTTCGCGGCGAATGCGGTGCCGGACAATCCCTCCGTCTCGCGTTCAACATCCTCCAGGCCGCCGGTTGCCGTTCCTTCAAAACCGATTACGTCGCCTGTCCCTCCTGCGGACGCACCCTTTTCAATCTCCAAACGGTCACCGCACGGATCAAGTCCCGCACGGACCACCTCAAGGGGGTCAAAATCGCCATCATGGGATGTATCGTCAACGGCCCCGGAGAAATGGCCGACGCCGATTTCGGATACGTCGGGGGCGCTCCCGGCAAAATCAATCTCTACGTCGGAAAAAAGCCGGTGAAATTCAACATCCCGGAAACCGAAGCCGTGGATCGGCTGGTGGATCTCATCCGGGAACACGGTAAATGGGTGGAACCAGACCTCGTGCCCGCCCTTGCCCCGGAGTCCTGAGGTGGAGTCCTTCGAACTCGCCGCCCCCTACCAACCCGCCGGCGATCAACCCGCGGCCATCCGAGCCCTCACGGAGGGTCTCCGTCAGGGCCATCCGCACCAAGTTCTCCTCGGCGTCACCGGTTCGGGAAAAACATTCACCATCGCCAACGTCATCCGCAACGTCAACCGCCCCGCGCTCGTCATCTCCCACAACAAGACCCTCGCCGCCCAGCTCTACGCGGAATTCAAATCCTTTTTCCCCCGCAACGCGGTGGAATACTTCGTCAGCTACTTCGACTTCTACCAGCCCGAGGCTTACATCCCCCGCACCGACACCTTCATCGAGAAGGACTCCAGCGTGAACGAGGAGATCGAGCGCCTGCGCCTCTCGACCATGAGCTCCCTGTTCTCCAGGCGCGATGTCATCGTCGTCGCGAGCGTCTCTTGTATCTATGGCATCGGCAGCCGTGAGGACTACGAGGCTTCCATCATCCCCGTCCGCGTGGGACAAGCCCTCAACCGCGATCAACTCCTCTGCCGGCTCGTCGATCTCCAATACCACCGGAACGACATGGAGTTTTCCCGGGGTCATTTCCGCGTTCGCGGCGACGTCGTCGAACTCTGTCCCTCCCACTCCGAAGACGCGCTCCGCTTCGAATTCTTTGGCGACGAGGTCGAGCGCCTCACCCGCTTCGATCCCCTCACCGGCGAAACCCTCGAACCGCTCGAAAGCCTCACGATCTATCCCAGCAAACAATACGTCACCCCCATCGAAAAAACCAAGTCCGCCCTCCTCACCATCCGCGAGGAACTCGGCGAACGCGTCGCCTGGTTTGAAAGCCAGGGCAAACTCCTCGAAGCCCAACGCGTCAAAATGCGAACCGAATATGATCTCGAAATGCTCGAGGAGATGGGGTTCTGCACCGGCATCGAAAACTACTCCCGCCACCTCAGCGGTCGCCCCCCCGGCTCCCGCCCCTACACACTCTTCGATTTCATGCCCGCGGACTATGTCCTCATCATCGACGAGTCCCACGCGACCCTCCCGCAAATCGGCGGCATGTCCGCCGGCGATCGTTCCCGCAAAACGGTGCTGGTAGACCATGGTTTCCGCCTGCCCAGCGCCCTCGACAACCGCCCTCTCCGCTTCGACGAATTCCAAGCCTGGCAAAAGCAATCCATCTACGTCAGCGCCACCCCGGCCCCACTCGAAACGGATTGGGCCGGACCCCGGGTCGTGGAACAAATCGTCCGGCCCACCGGGCTCGTCGACCCCAAAATCACGGTGAAACCCCTTCGCGGCCAAATCGACGATCTCATCGAGGAAGCTCGCAAACGCGTCGAACGCAAGGAACGCGTGCTGGTCACCACCCTGACCAAGCGCAATGCCGAGGAACTCGCCGACTACCTGCGCAACATCGGAATCAACGTCCGCTATCTCCACAGCGAAATCGACGCCATCGAACGCGTCGAAATCCTCCGCGCCTTGCGAAGGGGGGATTGTGAAGTGCTCGTGGGCATCAACCTCCTCCGCGAAGGGCTCGACCTGCCCGAAGTCTCACTGGTTGCAATCCTGGACGCCGACAAGGAAGGCTACCTGCGCTCCGCCACCAGCCTCATCCAAACGGCCGGCCGCGCCGCCCGCCACCTCCACGGCGAGGTCATTCTCTACGCGGACCAGATAACTCGAAGCATTCGCAGATTCTTGGAGGTCTCCAATTACCGCCGGGAAAAACAGCTCGCCCACAATCAGGCCCACGGCATCATCCCTCGCTCCGTCAGCCGCGCCATCGAAGGCAGCCTCGTGACCAGGGAAACCGCGCAAAAGAAATCCGCCTTCGTCCTCAAGGAATCCACCACCCATTTCGACCTGGTCGATACCATCCGGGAACTCAACGCGGAAATGCTCGAAGCCGCCAACAACCTCGAATTCGAAAAAGCCGCGCTGCTCCGCGACCAAGTCAAGGAACTCAATCGCCTGCTGGAAGGCGGTGCCGCCGGAACGTCGACCACCAGCCCCCCTCTCGCGACCTACCCTCGCCCGTCTCGCAAAAAAGCAGGCGCCGCACGACCCACCAGACGCGGTTGATCGCTGGGCTTCTGGCTGTCGCCCTCCGGGTTGGGCCGTCCTCCAACTCCACCGAAAACAGCGAAGAACCGATCGATGCAGATCAATGGCCGTTGCCAGGTCAATCCAACCTCCCCGCCGGTCGAACACCCCTCCCCACCTCGCCGGTCAGGCTGTCGCCCAAATCTCGCCGCACCCGAACCGCCGCCTCCTCCAGCCGATTCGCCATGTCCGGCCTTTGATCAATCAAATTCTTTCGTTCCGCAGGATCCTCTTTCAGATGGTAGAGAGCCCGCTCCTGACGCTGCGTCCGCAGAGTCCCCGGTTTTCCACCACGCCCCGGAGGCATCGGCTTCAGATAGGCGTGAGGAAAGTGGAGCTTCCAATCCCCGACGCGAATGGCCTGCAACTCCTTTCCCCAATAATAGGCGAAAGCTTCCCTCCCGGGATCGCCGCCCGCCTTCCCGGTCAAAATCGGCCAAAGGTCGCGTCCATCCAGGATCCTTCCGGGCGAAAGCACAGCACCCGCCCTCGCCGCCACCGTGGGAAACCAGTCCATGCTCGAAACCCAATGCCAGATCTTCTTTCCCTTCGGCAAAACACCAGGACAGGACACGATGCATGGCACTCGAACCCCACCCTCAAACGTCGTCCCCTTGCCCTCCCTCAATCCCGGCGCCCATCCCGCGTGATCGCCATAGGACAACCAGGGTCCGTTGTCCGATGTAAAAATGACGAGGGTGTGCTTTCTCAGCCCCAACCTCTCCAACGCCTCGACCATTCGCCCCACGGAATGATCCACTTCCTCCAACACGTCGCCGAACAATCCCCGCTTCGTCCTCCCCCGAAAACCTTCCCCCGCAAACAACGGCACATGAGGCATGCTGTGCGCCAAATAAATGAAAAAGGGCCGTGCCCGGTGCGTCTCCATAAATCGAATGGCCCGATCCGTGTACTCCCCCGTCAATCGCGACTGGTCCGGATTCAACGCCACCACTTTCTCGCCCTCCATCAGCGGCAAGTCCGGATACGTTCCGGTCGGATGCCTCGGCCACATGTCGTTCGAATAAGGAAGTCCGTAATACTCATCAAACCCGTGCCGCAAGGGGGAGAATCTCGGATGATCACCCAGATGCCACTTCCCCAATACCGCCGTCGCGTAGCCTCGCTGCTTCAGGATCTCGGCCATCGTGATCTCCTCTTCGTGGATCCCCGTTTTCGACCCGGGTCCCAGAGCGCCAAGAATCCCCACCCGGTTGGGATAACACCCCGTCAGCAGCGCCGCCCGAGAGGCCGAACACACGGCCTGCGGCACAACATGCCGCTTCAAGATTACGCCTCCTCTTGCCAAGCGATCCAAATGCGGAGTGCGATACCCCTTCGCCCCATAACAACCAAGATCACCAAAACCCAAATCGTCCGCAAAAATCAGCACCACATTCGGAGGGTTCCGCCCCGCGTCCGCATGGGCAACCATCCAGCCCCCCAAAACCACCACCACGAGGAATAGGTTCATGGCCAAAGCCTGGACCTTTTCTCCCCTTGACCCAACCCGAATCCGCCGAACTCCGCTCACCTCCAAACGCTCGAAATAGTGTCACAACAGGCTTCTTCCCAACCTCGCTTTCTCACACCATCCCCTCCATGCACGACGTCATCGCCCGCCTCGAAAAGCACCTGGAGTCGCCGCCCCGCGTCGGACAGTGCGTTTATATCGCCCAGTCCGCCACCGTCCTCGGCGACGTGGAACTCGGTGACCACTCAAGCATCTGGTACCAAGCCACCCTTCGTGGGGATATCGAAAGGATCGTGGTCGGACACCATAGCAACATCCAGGATAACGCCGTCGTCCACCTCGCCGATGATCTCCCCTGCATCATCGGCCATCACGTCACGGTCGGACATTCCGCCATCGTCCACGCATGCACCGTTGGAGACGAAACCTTGATCGGGATGGGAGCCATCGTGCTCGATGGGGCCATCATCGGAAACCAGTGCCTGATCGGCGCCGGAGCGCTCGTCACCCCCGGCACTCGCATTCCCGATGGATCTCTGGTTCTGGGAAGGCCGGGAAAGGTCGTTCGAAAACTCCCGGAGTCAGAACGAGCAAGTCTCAAACTTTGGGCAGAAAAATACGTGGCCAATGCCGCTTACTGCCTGGCGCGTGGAATCCAGGTCGGCACGCCGCTCACCGTGCCTCCCCGAGGCATCCCATCCCAAACCAGAGGCGCTGGTCACGAGCAGGGCGGGTGATTCCTTCCTGCGATCCGCGGGCGAAAGAGGGTTGGCGCCTCACCGAAAGTTCACCCAATCCTCGTTCCAACTCTCGAATGAGACCTCGCATCCTCTTGGACCTCGCCACCGACCCCCTCCTCGCCACCCACGAGTTCTTCGCCATCGGCGACCAGGATTTCCTCCGTTCATCCACGCCATTTCCACCGCGAGCACCGGAACCGAAATAACCTATTCTTGCCTGTTTTATCATCAGACAAGCGAAATCACTCTTGGAAAGACGCAGCCAGGGAAGAAAATCGGTTTCTTGCGGTCTTGGATGAAACATTCTTGGCGAATTCTTGTCATGAATTCGAACCGCAATCGTGGTGGTTGTGCCATTCGCGACAAAATCGACGGATTGGCGAAGCATGAGTGAACAAGGCTCCGTTCGCTCTTCAGCGAGGTTCCTGACTGTGTGGACCAGCCATGACCGCAAAACGAGAACTGCTCTTCGACCCCAAACTCGGCAAGACACGCCCCTTCTTCCCTCACGAGCCTTCCATCACCAGCGCCGCCGCGGATTGGCAAGGCATTCTCTTGGAACAGATTCGATTTTCCCAAGTGGAATGCAAAGACGTTTACTGCGTCAACCACGTCGTCTTTCTCCAACTCAACCAAACCACGGAGGTCGAATACGAATGCAACGGCAAGACCGCTCGCCAATTCCTCCAACCCGGGCAAATAACATTTATGCCCGCCGGCGTCATCCACTCCGCCCGATGCCGTCAGGGCGGGGAATACCTGTCGGTCTCCGTCTCTCCACAGTTCTTGGAATGTGCAACCCATGAACTGGCCTTCGAAAGCAAGTTGGAACTCACTCCCCAATGGGGCGTTGAAGACCCGCTCCTCAGCGCCCTCATCGTCACCCTGAAGCAGGAAGTCGAATCCGGAAATCTGCGCGGACGCGCCTGCGCCGAGGCCCTCGCCACCGCCATCGCCTTCCAAATCGTGCGCCGCTTCGCCACCACCCGCGATGCGCAACCGCGCGAAGTCAAAGGCGGACTGGCCCGATACCAACTCCGCAAAGCCCTCGACTTCATCCATGCCCACCTCAAAGAAGACATCTCGCTCGCCGTCCTCGCTTCCCAGGTCAAAATGAGCGCGTTCCATTTCGCGCGTTCCTTCAAACAATCCACCGGACTTCCTCCCCACAAATACATCGTCCGCTGCCGCATCGAAAAGGCCAAGGAAATCATGATCGCTCAAGTCATGCCGCTGGCGGATGTGGCTCAAGCCGTCGGCTTCTGCGACCAAAGTCACTTCACGTTCCATTTCAAGAAAGCCTACGGCCTTCCCCCCAAACAATTCATCCGCCAGGCCAAAGCGATCTCAACGCCCTAACAACAGCGAAGGCTCGTCGCTATCCTTCCCCACCTTGTAACTCGGAAACGCCTTCAAAGAAAACGTCAGCGCCACCGTAAAATCATCCGGGCGCTCCCCGCGATGATCCCTCACCCGGAACGTCAATCCTCCGGTCCAACTCCGAAAATCCCGGTAAACGGTGTAATACTGTTCCTCCATCGTGCCATCTCTCGCCTCGAAATGGTGGGACAGACGGAGCCCCCAATTCGGATTCAATCGGAAATAGATGCTGCTGATGATCAAATTGTTCCCCAGTCCGTAACTCGCGACATCGTCCCTCAGATAACGGTGCCCCACACTCCAGTTCCAGAGGTCCCCTGGAAGGATCGTCGCCTTGTGGTTCGCCTCACGCCACCGCTCCTCCGCCACGTCGAACCTCACCTCCGAACTCAAGGTCAACCAGGATCGGGGGCGCAAATCGAACTCCGAATACAAGTCCGCAAAAGTCGACTGCCCCCTCCGCGGATGCAGCCGCCAGTCCGTGTAGAGCGCCCAATGAATGAGGTTGTCGGCCCCCCAATCGCCCCGCCGTGTCTGCACTTTGTTCCTCAACGCGAATCGCAACACGTTCTGGCTGTCCACGGAATCAATCGCGTGATAATCGGGAAACTCGATCGGAAGCAGCCGGAGGGTCGGCAACTCATAATCGAACTGAGGCAGTTCGCGGGGAGCCCGGCTCGGCGAGGGCACATACACATAGTTGATCGAAGGCTGCAAAATATGCCGCAACCCATCCACTTCCCAGAATGAGCTCCGGGCTCCTCGCCACACGCGCGAAGCCTTCCAGGACACTTCCGCCCCGGTGTTCAACACCCATCGATCCGTCGAATTCAGCGTGGTATGCTCGCCCTCCGTTTCTCCGTAATGCGTGAAGCGGCCCCCGACTCTCGGAGTCACATTCAACCATCCCCACAAAGTCTTCGGTGCCACAATCTGATGGTACGTGTCTCCCCTCCACGCCGCGTAATCATTGGTCCACCCCTCCGCGAATCGTCTCCGAAAATATCCCATCGAGCTTTCCGACTCGTAGTAAAGCGGCAGAATGCCCAACGACTGCCGCCATCCCGTCAGCTTGATGTCCGGCAGCCGCTCCACCGTTTCATAAAAATCGTTCAACTGCGGCTGCGCGAGAATATCCAGGCTGAAATTCGGCCAGGAGTACGTGGCCTCCAAGAACGACGAAGGCTGATTGTTGCGCCGGTATTCCGCCTCGAAAAAGTCCCGAATGATCTGGGCATCGCTCTGCTCGCGCACCACCACTTTCGCCACCAAGTTCGACCCGTGCTCAATCATGTGCCAAAACGAGGCGCGATGACGGTCGTCCACGATCATTCGGCGTTGAAGATCCAATCCCGGATCCTCGTCATGAGCATAGTAAAACTCCGCGTGCCCCTCCCCCCAGGCCCCCAGGTCATACCGGAATTCAGGCCCCGCCCCCACCCCGCGCTTTTGCCGGTAATCCAAATGCACCGCGCCCCAAAGCCGCTCATCGTAAACCCAATTGTAGGTCCCCAACAAATACGGCCCGTGCAAACTCCGATAGCCCGGAGTAAACTCGAAGTTGTTCGGATGCCTGCGGAAACTCTTGTGGTAGTAAGGCAAATACAACACCGGCACATTCCCCAGCACCAAAACCGCGCCCCTCGCCTCGATCGATTCACCCGGTTTCAAGATCAATTCCCGCGCGCGAACCCGGTATCCGGGATTCGAGACGTCATCTCCGGTCACATAGCCACCCTGCGCCCGGTACACCCGATTGCTGGTGTCGGCCGCCAATCCCAGCCCTGCCGCATAGAATGGGCTCCTCCCAGTGCGAAAGGATTCGCCACTCACCTCCCCCGTCTTGAAATGGTACGCCAGCTTCTCCCCCCTCCACACCTGCCCCTGCGATTGAATCACCACCGCCCCCTCCGCCTCCGCGTGTCCGCGCTCCTGATCCAGCTTGGCGCGTTCCGCCGTCAAAAGGGCGCTTCGTCCTTCGGCAGGGTCCTCATAGCGAATCACCACCCCGCCCCATGCCTCCGCCACCCCGCGATCCGGATCGAATTCCAACTCGCTCCCCGCGTCTCGTCGCTCCAGCTTCCAAAACGCCGAGGCCGGAGCGGCCGCCGGCTTCACCGGCTCCGATACCTGTCCGATGACCCCCAGCACCCACCCGAAACAACACGCCCAAATCATCCCCATTCGCCAGCCCTGAATTGAATCGTTGCGCATGCGGCGCGGCCAGAGTATGCGGAGCTCCCGCTCGCGGCCAGCGGGATTTTGATCTACCTCCTCACGCTGGTCCGGTCAGCCAGCCAATCGAAATCAGTCGAAGGCACCGCTGCAAACCCGCCGCCCGCCCCACCCTTCACCGGCGGCTTTGCCGTCCCCCCCGGCCCCGTCACCACCCAGCGCCGATTCTCAGAATGGCCATCGACAAACGTGAAACTGGTGGCACCCCCATGATACGTCGCGGGAAGGTTTCCCCAGCTCTTCTCATGCAACCGGTTCATGAAAAAGCCGTCGTTGATCGTGTCCGGATGCTCATCCAAAAAAAGAAAAGTCATCGAGGGATGGCGAACGTCCGCGGATTTGAAAAATTGAATGTAGTCAGGATTGAACCGGTTGGTCAAAACCCCCGGATCCCCCACGAGCGAATTCATCGACATGCTCCGGTTTCGCGCCCCATTGTCAGCCCTCGACCGGTCCGCCGGACATTTGAAAATCCGCACCGACTTGCCCACGTAGCTCCCTAACTTCGCCTCCGTGAGATACGTTTCGTTGGTGTTCTCCTCAATCGGCCCCCAATCGAGCACGTTGTTCACCCAGTTCAAACGTGTTTCCCGCGTCTCGTCCCGTCCGTGATTGTTGACATAACGATCCGCTTCGTCGTCGGCGTACATCCCCCACCCTAACGTCAATTGCCGAAGGTTGTTGGCGCAACCCGCCGCCTGCGCGCGTGCTTTCGATTTGCCCAACGCGGGCAACAGCATTCCCGCCAGCACCGCGATGATGGCGATCACAACCAGCAGTTCAATGAGGGTAAAAGCCCTCCTCCTCCGGACTCGCTCGCCGGCGTTCGTCCGCAAACCTCTGACCTGATCGCTCTTCATGCTCCATCCCAAAAGAAAAACAGGAGGAATTGACTTCCTCCCGTTTCCGTGACGTTCAATCTCAACTCTTTCCCTCGATCAGGGTTTGGATGCTTCGGAGGCAGGGGGCGCCGCCGTGGCGGCCGCGGGTGTTGCCGGAACCACCGCCGCTGAGGCCGGCACCGGCAAGTCCACCCACTCCAGGATGGCCTGGGGAGCAGCGTCGCCTTGCCTCGATTCCAACTTCAGAATTCTCGTGTATCCGCCCGCGCGGCTCTTGAAAACCGGCGCCAGTTCCTCGAACAGGATCCGCACCACGTCCTCATTCTTCTTCCAAGCCTCGCGGACCACCTTGCCTTTCAACGTGGGAGTTCCACGGTGAAGCGACTTGGCCTGCTGGCGCAAGCGCGCCGCCGCCAATCGACGGGCGTGCAGGGTGCCCTGCTTGCCGAGAGTCACCAGCTTTTCCGCCACGGGCCGCACCGCTTTCGCCTTGGCCAGGGTGGTGGTGATGCGCTTGTGCTTGATCAAACTGCATACCAAGTTCGCAAGCATCGCGTTGCGATGCGATCCGGTCCGGCCCAGCTTGGCCGTTCTCTTCAAATGGCGCATACAGATTCCTTAAACTGAGGGCAAACGGTTCTCCTCTTTCGGAGCTTCCAACAAGGCCATGTCAATGTTCATGCCCAGGGTCAACCCCAATGCCTGCAACTTCTCCTTGATCTCGTTCAGCGATTTCTTTCCAAAATTGCGGTACTTCAGCATCTCTGCTTCCGTCTTCATCGCCAACTGGCCCACGGTGGTGATGTTCGCGTTGTTCAGGCAGTTCGCCGCGCGCACGCTCAACTCGATCTCGTTCACACTCATGTTGAGCAGCTTCTTCTTCTTCGCCTTCTCGTCGTCCTGCTTGTCCTCAACTTGCTCAAATTCGACGGCGTTCTTGTCATAGCCGACGAAAGGATCGAGATGGTGCTGCAGAATGGCGGCCGCCTGGGTCAAGGCATCGTCCGGGGTCAGCCGCCCGTCCGTGGTCACTTCCAAAATCAGCCGGTCATAATCCGTCCGCTGTCCTACCCGCGCGCTTTCCACCGCGTATCGAACTCTCGAGACGGGCGAAAACAACGAATCGATCGCCACGACCCCGATGGGCTGATCCGTTTTCTTGTTCTCATCCCCGGGGCAAAATCCGCGCCCCACCTTGACCTCGAACTCCATCTCGAGCTTCTTCTTCTTATCCAGCGTGCAGATGATCTGCCCGGGATTCACCAGCTCGATGTTTTGGTTCAATTTGATGTCCGCCGCCGTCACCGGACCATCCTTGTTCACCGACAACAACAGCGTTTGAGGTTCACGCGAGTGGGCCTTGAAAAGAATCTTCTTCAAGTTCAACACCACGTCGGTCACGTCTTCAACCACCCCGTCGATGGTCGTAAACTCATGCATCGCACCGTCGATCTTGACGGACGTGATCGCCGCGCCTTCCAGGGAAGACAGCAGCACCCGCCGAAGCGAGTTGCCGACCGTGTGCCCGTAGCCCGTTTCAAAGGGCTCGGCCACAAATCGCGCGTAGGTGGTTGTCGCCGTCGCCTCGTCTTTGACAAGGCGTTTTGGCATTTCGAATCGTCCTAATCGTACTGGCATATCGTGTTCTCTCCGTCGGCAATTTTAAACTGACCTGGCAACTTCCCGCCCGCGCCAGGTCCATATAACTGCCCGCCCCCTGAACTCCAGGGAGCTCTGGGTTCCATTAGCGGGAATAAAATTCAACTACGGCCTGCTCGTTGGCAATGGGCTGAATCTCCTCGCGACTCGGCACGCGCACCACCTTGCCTCGAAAGGCGTCCTTCTCCAACGCCACCCAGTCGGGCACCACCCGGCTGGTGGACATCTCCAGATTCTTCGTGGCCAACTGACGTGAAACGCTCTTGTCTTTCACTTCAACCACGTCGTTCACTCTCAAAGCACAACTCGGAATCGTCACCTTCCGGCCATTTACTCGAACATGTCCGTGCGCCACCAGCTGCCGGGCCGCCGGACGTGTCGTGGCAAAGCCCAAATGATAGACCACGCTGTCCAATCGCAGCTCCAAAATCTGCAGCATGGTCACGCCCGTCACGCCCCGGCGCTTCAGGGCCTTCTCGTACACTCCCCGGAATTGGCGCTCCATCAACCCGTAGTAATAGCGAAACTTCTGCTTCTCCAGCAGCCCCTGTCCGTAATCGGTCACTTTCCGGCGCGACTTGGGGCCGTGAACGCCCGGACCGTAATTGCGCCGCTCGAGGTATTTCGAAGGGCCGAAAATCGGAAGACCAAAGCGACGGCTGATGCGCGTGCGCGGACCTGTATATCTTGCCATAGGTGTTTCCTTTTAAATTGCCAATGTCCTTTACACGCGACGTTTCTTCCGGGGACGGCATCCGTTGTGCGGCACCGGCGTCACATCCTTGATCGTCGTAATCTCCAGTCCAATCGCCTGCAACGCCCGGATGGCCGACTCGCGACCCGATCCCGGTCCGTTCACCTTCACTTCCACCTCCTTCACCCCGTGCGACATGGCCTGGCGAGCCGCATCCTGGGCCACTTGCTGGGCCGCGAATGCCGTGCTCTTGCGGGACCCCTTGAATCCGACCCGCCCGGCGCTGGACCAGCCAATCACATTGCCATGCAGATCGGTGATGCTGACCAAGGTGTTGTTGAACGTCGCCAAAATGTTGGCCACGGCCGAAGTAATGTTCTTCGATCCCTTGGCCTTGATAATCTTCTTCGAGGCGGCGTCATCCGCCAGCAACTCCGCCGCCGTCAACGCCGCGGGTACCGCCGGCGCGACCGCAGGGGCCGCCCCCGACCCGGCATCCGCCGGCTTCTTGGCCGGTTTAGCCGCTTCCGCCGCTGCCGGTGCTCCTGCCGGCGCCGCTGTCGCAGCCTCCGCTTTCGTGTCTTTCTTTGTCGCCGGCTTCTTCGCCTTGGTCTCTTCTGACATACTGCAATGCTCCTGGTTCGGGATTAATCGATCTGCGCCAATCGCTCTGAACAATTAGTGGATGCCGGTCTTGGCATTCGGATTCCGCTGCACACCGACAGTCTTCCGCGGCCCCTTCCGGGTTCGCGCGTTGGTGGACGTGCGCTGTCCACGCACCGGCAGGCCGCGCAAGTGCCTGACACCGCGATAACTCTTGATCGCTTGCAAACGCTTCAGATTCAATCCCAGTTCCCGGCGCAGATCACCTTCGATGACATACTTGCCGTCCTGGATCGCATGCACGATCTGAGACAACTGCTGCTCATCCAGGTTCTTGGCGCGAATCGCCGGGTCGATCTTCGCCTTGTTCAGTATTTCCACGGCATTCGTCGGTCCGATGCCGTAAATGTACCGGAGCGCGATGTCGATGCGCTTTTCACCGGGAATGTCCACTCCTAGAATTCGAGCCATATCTATCCTGTTTGAGGTTCAATCCGACTAAGCCTGGCGTTGTTTGTGGCGGGCATTCGTGCAGATCACACGAATCACACCCTTGCGACGCACAATCTTGCAGTGCTCGCACAATCGTTTCACTGATGCACGTACCTTCATAAATCGACTTTCACTCGACAGGCGACCGGTCCACCGGCACACCCATCACTTTGGCCTTCGACAAATCGAAAGGAGTTAATCTCACCACAACGCGCGTACCCGCGCAAATCTCATTTTCAACGGCTCGCGCCGCGCGGCTCGCATACGCCAGCACTTCGTGGCCGTTCGACAATTCCGCCCGCCACAACCCCGGTTGCAACCGCTCCTTCACACAAGCGATTTCCTGGAAGGGATCGCGGGGCCGCATGTCAAAATTTCCGGCAAACCATCCGTCACCAACACCGTGTGCTCGAAATGAGCCGAAGGCCTCCGATCCTTCGTCACCACGGTCCAGCCATCCGACAACACCGAAACCGCAGTCCCACCCGCGTTCACCATCGGTTCGATCGCCAGCGTCATGCCCGCCCGCAGCTTCGGGGAAGGCTTATCTTCCACATGATTCGGAATCTGCGGCTCCTCGTGCATGGTTTTTCCCACGCCGTGACCCACAAACTCGCGCACCACACTGAATCCGTTCGATTCCACGTGCCGCTGCACGGCCCGCGAAATGTCCACCACTCGGTTGCCGGGCAGCGCCTGCTCAATGCCCAAATACAACGCCTGCTCCGTCACATCCATCAACTTCTGGCCCAGCGGATCACAGCCGCCCACCGGAACCGTCCGGGCGTTGTCCCCGATGAATCCGTTCAACACCACCCCGACATCCACACTCACCAGGTCGCCAAACTTGAGCCGCCGCGCTCCCGCCAAACCATGCACCACTTCCTCGTTCACGGAAAGGCACACATGACAGGGATACCCTCGGTATCCCAAAAAAGCGCTCTTCGCACCATGCGCCCGCAGCCGCTCGGACGCAAAGTCGTCCACCTGCCGCGTGGTCAGGCCCGGAGCGATGTGCCGGCAAATCTCATCCAGCACCAGCGCCGCCACCGAGCAGGCCGGCCTCATCAACCCCAGGTCTCGCTCGGTCTTCAGAACAATCACAGACTCCGCCCCCGCTTCATGATCATCATCAAAGAACGTGCTCGGCGCGCTTGCTCAACTCGCCTCCAGCCGATTCCACTCGAATTAGAAACGGCCCTTCAGCCGGCCCTTCTTCAAAAAGCCGTCATAATGCCGCATCAACAAATGGCTCTCCATTTGCCGCATCGTGTCCAGCATCACACCCACCGTGATGAGCATGCTCGTGCCGCCGAAGAACTGCGCCACGTGAAAATCGATGTTCAGCAGATTCCTCATCAAAATGGGAATCACCGCGATGACGGTCAGGAACACCGCCCCCGCCAGCGTGATGCGGCTCATGGTCTGGTGCAGAAAGTCGCTCGTGGCCTGGCCCGGACGCACGCCTGGAACATAACCGCCGTGCTTCTTCAGGTCATCGGCGATCTGAAGCTCGTTAAACTGGGTCGCCACCCAGAAATAACTGAAGAACAAAATCATGAACCCATAGAGGATCAGATAAAGAGCCGATCCCTCCTGCAACAACCGGGCGAGCTCCTGGAAAAACTTCAGATCGAATCGCGACCCGATCTCCAACGCGATCAAACTCGGAAACATGAGGATGGCCTGGGCGAAAATCACCGGCATCACCCCCGCGTAATTCACCCGCAAAGGCATGAACGACTGACCCCCGGCATAAACCTTCCGCCCCACCGCACGCTGGGCATATTGCACCGGAATCTTGCGCTGCGCTTGAGTCACCGCGATCACACCCGCCACCACCGCCAACAGGAGCAAAACCAGCGCCGCACCATGCAGCAAGTTGAACTGCCGTTGCACTCCTTCCGGTGGGAAAAACATCGTGTGCAGAACCTGTCCAGCCTGGGGAAATTGCGCAACGATGCCGATCGTGATCACCAGCGAAACGCCATTCCCGATGCCGCGCTCCGTGATCTGCTCGCCCAGCCACATCAGAAGCAACGTGGCCGTGGTCAGGATGATCACCGTCTGAAAACGATACCACATCAGGTTCTCCGCCAACACCAGCTTGCCGGGAAAATTCGAGAAACCCGGAATCTTGGTCGGATGTTCCCAGCCAAAGGCCATGAACAAGCCTTGCCCCAAACAGAGAAGCACCGTCAGATACCTCCCATACTGAATCATCTTCGCCCTGCCGCCCTCCTCCCTGGCCAGTTTGCTCAACTGGGGCAGCACCGCCGTCAACAATTGAATGATGATCGTCGCGCTGATGTAAGGCATGATCCCCAGGGCGCCCACCGCGCACTGTTCAAACGCGCCCCCGGTGAAAAGACTGTACAGCCCCACCAGGGAATTCGCCTGCGCGGCGTTCTCTTTCGCGAATTGCGCCAGCGCCGCTCCATCGAGTCCCGGAATCGGAACCATCGAAATCAAACGGCAAATCGCCAGAACGACAAGCGTGAAGACAATCCGGGACTTGAGTTCCGGAATCTTGAAACAATTCGAAAAGGTACTGGCGATCTTGGAGAGCATGCGAACGTTTACCCTTTCAGATGCTCGCGGAACCCGCCGTCTCGCAGGAACCTCCCGCCGCCTCGATCTTCGCCCGCGCCTGCCCGCTAAAAGCGTTCGCCACTACCGTCAACTTGCGTCCGAGCTCCCCCCCGCCCAAAATCTTCACCCCGTCCGCCCGGCCCGAAACCAGCCCCGACGCCCGCAGTGCCGCCTCGTCCACCCGTGCCCCCGCCTCGAAACGGTTCAGCGCTTCCACGTTCACGGGCGCGTAAACGGTCGCATGACGCGCATTGTTAAAACCGCGCTTCGGCATGCGCCGGATCAAGGGCATCTGACCGCCCTCAAACCCGATTCGGATGCTGCTTCCCGATCGCGCGCTTTGCCCTTTGCCGCCCCGGCCGCTCGTTTTCCCGTGCCCGCTGGACTCGCCCTGTCCGAGCCGTTTCGTGCGATGTTTGGCTCCCGGACGGGGGCGCAATGTATGTAGTCTCATAGCTGTGTACCTTTGGCTTCGAAACTTAGACTCGAGCTTCCGCCGGCTTCAACCTCGACTCAAGCCCCCGGCTCCGGAAAATGTCCTCGCGCAACCGCAACCGCCGCAGCGCTTGCAAGGTCGCCTTCGCCACGTTGGCCGCATTCTTCGATCCCAGGGATTTGCTCAAAATGTCCCGCACCCCGGCAGACTCCACCACCGCGCGCACGGTCTTGCCCGCGATGATGCCCGTTCCGGGAGACGCCGGCTTCAAGAGAACCTTGGCTCCCCCAAAGGCCGATAAAACTTCGTGAGGAATCGTCGCCGCTCGCAGCGATACCTTGACCAGCTTGTGTTTGGCGTCTTCCCCGCCCTTGCGGATCGCATCCGCCACCTCGCCGGCCTTGCCTAAACCAATGCCCACCCGGCCATTCTTGTCCCCGGCCACCACCAGCGCGCTGAAACTGAATCGACGCCCGCCTTTCACCACCTTGGCCGAACGATTGATGTAGACCACACGCTCCACGATCTCGCTGCCCGGACGCCCATCGCCTCCGTCCGCGTTGTCCGAGGGACCTCGCCCGCGACGGCGTCCTCCCCGCATGTTGCCTCCCCTGGAGTCGCTACTGTGAGTTCGAGTTTCTTCTGCCACAAATCCCTCTCGTATAAATCGTTAAAACTGCAATCCCCCTTCGCGCGCGGCATCCGCCAGCGCCTTCACTTTTCCGTGAAATTTCGCCCCCGACCGGTCGAACACCACCGCCTCGATCCCCTTCGCCTTGGCCACTTCCGCCGCCCGTTTGCCAAGCTTCTGGGCGCTCGCCACATTGGCCGAAAGCTTCTCCTGCTGCCCCCCCGCCTGGGTGATGGTCGAAACCGCACCCAATGTTTTCCCGGCGGAATCGTCGATAAATTGCACGTGGATGTTCTTGCCCGTGAACCGGACACTCATCCGCGGACGCTGCGCGGTTCCGATCACCTTCTTGCGAATGCGCCAGGACCTCAGCTGCCTCAATTTCAGTTTCTGTTCCGTTCTCATCGATATTCCCAATCTCGCGGTCCGTCCAGATTGAAGCCCGGATCGTACCACCAACATTATTGCACGGTCTTGCCTTCCTTGCGGAGGACTTTTTCGTCGCTGTATCGCACACCCTTGCCCTTGTAAGGTTCGGGAGGATAATAAGCCCTGATCTCCGCCGCCACTCGTCCCACCAACTCCTTGCTCGGCCCCTCGATGGTCAGCTTCGTGTTTTCTTCCACCGTCACTTTGATCTGGTCGGGAATGGGATATTGGACCGGATGAGAATAACCCAGGCTCAAATTGACCAGCTTGCCTTGCACCGCCGCCTTGAAACCAACGCCCTGAATCTCAAGCTTCTTGACGAATCCGTTGGCAACGCCGTTCACCATGTTGTTCAGAATGGCGCGGCTCAACCCGTGCAGGGCCTTGGCTCGCTGATCATCCCCCTCACGGCTCACTTTCAGCTCCGTTCCGCTCAAGGTCGCCTGCGTCAAGGCAGGCATTTCAAAATCCAGTTTTCCCTTCGGGCCTTCCACCCAAACCTTGCGGCCCTTGACTTCCACCTTGACCTTTGGCGGAACCGTAATCGGTATGCGTCCAATGCGTGACATATGCTTGTCTCTTGTTTCGTTCAGCCGCCAAATCCTACCAGATAAAGCACAGGACTTCGCCGCCCACGTTTTGTTTCCGCGCCTGGCCTCCGGTCATGACCCCCTTCGGCGTGCTCAGAATCGCGGTCCCCATGCCTCCCAAGACCCGCGGAATCTCGCCGGCACCCACATAGCGGCGCAATCCCGGGGAGCTCACTCGTTTCATTCCGGCAATCACACTTCGCCGGCCCTCGAACTTCAACTTGACCCGCAATTGCTTGATCTTGGCACCGTCCACCGCCCAGTCAGCGATGTAGCCTTCCTGCTTCAAAATCTTGGCGACACTTTCCTTGAGGCGCGAATGCCCCATGATCACCTCGGGAATCAGCGCCGTTCCGGCATTCCGGATCCGCGTCAGCATGTCTGCAATATTGTCCATAGACTTTCCTTACCAGCTCGCCTTGACCACACCGGGGATAAGCCCCGCCAGGGCCGCCTCGCGAAACGTCAGGCGGGAACATGAAAACTTGCGAATGTAAGCGTGCCGACGTCCGCTGATCGCGCAACGGTTGGTGACGCGCGTGGGGCTCGCGTTCTTGGGCAATTTCGTCAGGCCCTCATAATCCTTCTTCGCCTTCAACTCGGCCCGCAACGCGGCGTATTTCTTGACGGTCTCGCGCTTCTTCTTCTCCCGCTCAATCCATGCTTTCTTGGCCATACAATGTGTGGTGTTACTTGGCTTCCGCAAACGGCATTCCCATCAATTTCAACAATTCAAACGCCTCCTCATCGGTGCCCGCCGAAGTCACGATGGTGATGTCCATCCCCTGCTGGCGCTTGATCTTGTCCAAATCAATCTCAGGAAAAATCGTCTGGTCCGGAATGCCAATGGAATAATTGCCCTTGCCGTCGAAGGACCGCCTCGACACGCCGCGAAAATCCCGGATCCGCGGCAGGGCCGCCGCGACCAGACGATCGTAAAACTCGTACATCACTTCCCGCCGAAGGGTCACCCGGCAGCCGATCGGCTGTCCCTTGCGCAACTTGAAATTGGCCACACTCTTGCGGGATTTGCAGATCACCGGCTTCCGACCCGTGATCATCGACAAATCCTTGGCGGCGTCATCCACCGCGCCCTTTTCCAGAGACGCGCTCACCCCCATGTTCACAACAATCTTTTCGATCCTCGGGGCCTGGTGGACATTGCCATACTTCCGCTTCTCCATGAGCGCGGGACGAACGCTTTCCTCGTATTTGATTTGCAGCCTCGGCTTCATACTGGACGTCTTTAATGCCTGGTTCTCGATCAAGATTGCGCGACCTCGGCCGCGGCCTTGGCCCGGCGGGGTTTCGCGTCGTAAACAGAGGCTCGCATCACCTTGGACCAATGCAACATGCCTTCCTTGGTCACGATGCGGCCTTCAGGATGGGCCTGACTCTTGCGCATGTGGCGTTTGATCATGCGGATGCCCTCCACAATGACCCGCTGTTTCCCGGGCATGACCTCAATGATCTTGCCCCGCTTGCCGCGGTCCGCGCCGGAGAGCACGACCACCTCATCACCCTTTTTGACATGCACACTCGCCATAACTCGATTATTCCTAAATTCCGTTTCAGATCACCTCGGGGGCCAGGGAAATGATCTTCATAAATCTCTTTTCCCGAAGTTCGCGCGCCACGGGCCCGAAAATACGCGTTCCCTTCGGATTGTTCTCTTTGTCGATGATGACGATCGCATTGGAGTCGAATCGCAGATATGACCCGTCGCCCCGGCGAATCGCCTTGCGCGTGCGCACAATCACCGCGTTCACAACATCGCCCTTCTTCACCGACCCGTCAGGAGCCGCCTCCTTGATGTGCGCCTTGATCACGTCCCCGATCTTCGCGTAGCGCTGATTCCGCCCCAGCACGCCAATCGCTGCCGCCTTGCGCGCACCCGTGTTGTCCGCCACGTCCAGGATCGATCGAATTTGCAACATAGGATTCTCGCTTTCTCGTTCGTTAAACGGATTGAGCCTTCGCCGCGCCTGAGGCCTCTACCACTTCCACCAGACGCCAGCGTTTGGTCTTCGACATGGGACGCGTCTCCGCGATCTTCACGAGATCCCCGATCTTCGCCTTTCCCTCCTCGTCATGGGCGTAAAATTTGTTGAAGGCGGTCACCACCTTTTTGAACACCGGATGCCGAAAGCGCCGCTCGACGCGCACCACGATCGTTTTTTGCATCTTGTTCGAGATGACTTCGCCCGTGCGCTCCTTGCGCGTGGCCCTGCATTCCGCTGATTGCGTCGTTTCCATGCTCTCCAATTATCCGTTCGTTTTCATTCGAAGCTGCGAAACCCGGGTCTCCACCCGCGCAATATCGCGCCGCAGCACCCGCAAACGCGCCGGCTTTTCCAGTTGGCTCGAAGCCTTCTGAAGCAGCAGATTGAACAACTCCTGGCGCAGGTCGCGGCTCTTCGCCGTCAACTCCGGCAGGGTCAAGTCTTTCAAATCGATCATCTTCATACCATCGCCCAAAAATTCCGCGCTACGTGCCGTGATGACGGGACACAAACTTCGTCCTGATCGGCAGTTTCGCCGCCGCCAGGCGCATCGACTCCCTCGCCACCACTTCGGTCACACCATCCACCTCGAACAAAATGTTGGCCGGCCGGATCACGGCCACCCAGGATTCAACTCCGCCTTTGCCGGTGCCCATGCGCACCTCCAGCGGTTTCTTGGTGTAAGATTTGTCGGGGAAAATGCGGATCCAAACTTTCCCGCGCCGCTTCATGAACCGTGTAATCGCCACCCGCGCCGCCTCAATCTGCTTGGTGTCCAGCCAGCAACGCTCCATGGCCTGCAACCCAAATTCTCCAAACGCCACCGTGGCGCCCCGCGAAGCCAGTCCGCGGCGGCTCCCCCGCTGCATCTTCCGATACTTGACCCTTGCCGGCATCATCGCCATATCAGCACCTCAATATTTCCGGTTGAAATCTGTTGTTGCTCGCATCCCCAGGTTCACGCGCTGGCCGTCAGGGCCGCCGCCGGCGCGGGTCCCCCCGCCGCAGCCTGTCCTCCCCGTTCCTGCTTCATCTCGCCTTTGCAAATCCAGCACTTCACTCCCAATTTGCCGTAGACCGTGCTCGCTTCCGCGAACCCGTAATCGATGTTGGCCCGCAAGGTGTGCAGCGGCACTCTTCCTTCATGATACGTCTCCACGCGCGCCAACTCCGCACCCCCCAGCCGCCCCGCGCAACGAATCTTGATGCCGTCCGCCCCGAAATCCATCGCCGTCTGCACCGCCTTCTTCATGGCTCGTCGGAATGAAATGCGCCGCTCCAACTGCAAAGCCACGTTCTCCGCCACCAATTGGGCGTCGATTTCGGGACTCTTGACCTCCTGGATGTCCACATAGATCTCCTTGCCGGTCAAACGCCCGAGCTCTTCCTTGATCTTGTCAATCTCGGCACCTTTGCGCCCGATGACCACGCCGGGACGCGCCGTGAAGATCGTAATCCGGCACCGTGTGGCCGCGCGCTCGATCTGAATTTTCGGAACCGAGGCCGATTCAAGCTTCTTTTTCAAGATGTCCCGAATCTTGCGGTCCTCCGTCAGCAGTTTGCCGAATTCCTTCTTCCCGGCAAACCACTTCGAACGCCAGTCTTTCGTCACCGCGACCCGCAGACCGATCGGATTGGTTTTCTGTCCCATAAGCTCTTAGGTATCCGAAACCACGATTTTGATGTGGCAGCTCCGCTTGACGATGGGCCCGGCCGACCCGCGGGCCTTGGGGGTGAATCGCTTCATGCTGGTCGCCGTTCCCGCCACCGCCTGCACTACCCGCAGCGACTCGGACCGGAGCTGGTTGTTGTTTTCCGCGTTTGCGATCGCGGACTTCAATGTTTTTGCCACCACGCGCGCCGATTTCCTCGGCACCGCCTCCAGCACTGCAACCGCCTGGACGGCGTTCATCCCCTGGATCTGCCGGACCACTTCCCGCATTTTCTGCGCGGACATCCGAACGTTCTTGGTAATCGCTTGAACTTCCATGTTCGCCCCCTATTTTGCCTCGGCCTTCGCGGTGTGCGCGCCGTGTTTCTTGAACGTGCGGGTCAACGAGAATTCACCCAGCCGGTGCCCTACCATGTTCTCGGTCACAAACACCGGATTGAAAACCTTGCCGTTGTGCACGTTGAAGGTCAGCCCGACAAAATCGGGCGTGATCATCGACCGGCGCGACCACGTCTTGATCGGAACTTTCGACTTCGTCTCTTTTGCCTTCAGGATCTTGCTCATCAGCGGCAAGTCCACAAAGGGGCCTTTTTTGATGGAACGTCCCATAGGTGTTAGGATCTATGCTTCATCGGCCGGCCATCGCGCCGGACCAGAATAAAACGGTTCGAATATTTGAACTTTTTCCGGGTCTTATACCCCTTTGTAATAACCCCCCACGGGGTCACCGGATGACCGCCCCCGGAAGTCTTGCCGGCCCCGCCGCCCATCGGATGATCCACCGGGTTCTTGGCGACGCCCCGGCTCAGCGGCCGAATGCCACGGTGACGGGCACGCCCGGCTTTGCCCAAAATCACATTCTCATGCTCCACGTTGCCCACCTGGCCGATCGTCGCGAAACACAACTCGTTGAATTTGCGGATCTCGCCCGAAGGCAGCCGCACTTGCGCATAACCTTCGTCTCGCGACATCAACGTGGCCGCGCCACCCGCGGATCGCACCAACTGCGCGCCCCGTCCCGGAACCAGCTCCAGATTGTGAATGGGCATTCCAACCGGAATGCTCTTCAGCGGAAGACTGTTGCCCAGTTCCGGAGCCGCCGCGTCCCCGCTGCGCAACACCGATCCGACCGACAGCCCGTTCGGAGCCAGAATGTAGCGGCGCTCCTTGTCCGAGTACTCCAGCAACGCAAGGCGGGCGCTGCGCATCGGATCATACTCGATGGCGATCACCTTGGCATCCAGGCCATGCTTCTTGCGCTTAAAATCCACCAGGCGAATCTTTTGCTTGTGGCCCTGCCCAATGCCGCGGCTCGTCACCCGTCCGTAGGCGTTGCGTCCGCCGGTTTTCTTCTTGATCTGAACCAGCCGGCGCTCGGGGCGCGTCTTCGTAATCTCATCGAACGACGCAATCGTGATGTAGCGCGTCGATGGAGTCAGCGGTCGGAAAGATTTTACAGCCATAGCTACCTCAAAAGTGTCCGTCTTAAGTCAAACTGATCTTGTCGCCTTCCTTCAAGGTCACCAGCGCCTTCTTCCAGGAGGGGGAACGCCCCGCGTTCGCAGTCCGTTGGCGACGCGCCTTGCCACGCACATTCAAGGTGTTCACGGCGAGAACCTTCACTTTGAACAATTCCTGCACCGCCTGGCGAATTTGCAGTTTGCTCGCCCGGCGATCCGCCACAATCGTGTACTGATTGAAACCCGAGGATTGGCGGGTCCCCTTTTCGGTCAACCTCACTGACTTGACGATTTCGAAGCTGTTCATAATCCGTTAAGCTACCCCTTTCAGACGGCTTCCCAAAACTTCCAGGGCTCCCTTGGTAATCACCACATGGTCGGGTCGCAACACCTGGTAGGTGTTCAGATCGGCTCCCGTCGCGAGCTCAAGATTGGGAATATTGCGGGCCGAGAGCGCGAGATTTCGATCAACTTGCGCGTCCACGATCAACGTCGTGCCCTTCAATCCCAGCGCCCCCAGGAGTGCCACAAAAGCCTTGGTCTTGGGCGTCTCCAGCTTCACGGCGTCTAACACCAAAACATGACCTGCCCGCAAGCGCTCGCTCAACGCCTTTCGCAGCGCCAGTTGACGGGTCTTCTTGCTGGTCTTGACCCCAAAATCGCGGGGCTTCGGACCGAACACCACCCCGCCGCCACGCCACAACGGCGATTGAAAGGACCCGGAACGGGCGCGGCCCGTACCCTTCTGCCGCCAGGGCTTCTTGCCAGTGCCCGCGACCTCACCCATGGTCTTGGTGCAGGCCGTACCCATGCGCTGGGCCGCCCGGAATGCCACCACCGTGTCATGCACGGCCTGAGTCCCCTTGCCATCCTCGACGACGACAAAGGGAACTTCAATTTCCCCCTGAACGTTGCCTTGAGAATCTTTAACTGAAATTTTCATTCGCTAAGGTCCTTCCCTCTACTTGGCGGCCTTCTTGGGATGCTTCTTCGACTCACGGATGACGACGAAGTCGCCCCGGGCTCCCGGCACCGCGCCCTTGACCAGGAGGAGGTGATCCGCTTCGCGAACCTGGATGACCTCCAGGTTTTGAATCGTGCGTCGCACTTGGCCCATATGCCCCGGCATCTTCATGCCTCTCATGACCGTGCCCGGAAAAAGCCGCTGTCCGATCGCGCCCGAACGACGATGCCACCCCTTCGCTCCGTGGGTCATGTCGCCACCCCTGAATCCATGGCGCTTCACCACGCCCTCGAATCCCCGCCCCTTGGTGACACCAATCGCGTCCACAAAGTCTCCGGCCGCAAAAACGTTCACCCCCACCTCGCCACCCTTTTCCACCGGCACCGGAAAATCTCTAAATTCCCTCAGCAAGCGCACCGGCTTGGATTCATGCTTCCGCAGGTGTCCCATCGCCGCACGGTTGAGCCTCGACTCCTTCTGGTCCGAAAACCCAAGTTGCACGGCCGCGTAGCCGTCCTTTTCGGGGGTACGAATCTGCACCACCCGGTTCGGCCCCGCCAAAATCACGGTGACGGGAACCAGCACCCCCTTCGCGTCATAAACGCGCGTCTGGCCGATCTTCTTTCCAAGCAAGCCTATCATAACATTCCTAGATCTTGATCGTAATATCCACGCCCGCCGGCAAGTTCAGCTTCTTCAACTCGTCCACCGTCTTCGCCGTCGGATCGATGATGTCCAGGAGACGCTTGTGCGTGCGCTGCTCGAAGGTTTCATGCGACTTCTTGTCGGCGTGAGGAGACCGCTGCACGGTGTAACGTTCCACGCGGGTCGGCAGCGGAATGGGCCCCGCCACCCGAGCGCCGCTGCGTTTGACGGTCTCCACGATGTCGTGAGCCGACTGGTCGATCACCCGATGGTCGTAGGCTTTGAGCCGGATGCGAATTCTTTGTCCTGCCATAACCAAATTGTGTGCTCTATTGCTTCACTGTTCCGAAATGCTAAGTCCGGGCGGCCGGCCGGGACTTGGCGGAATCCAAAATTGCGGTGGCGATGCTGTTCGGCACCTGCTCGAACGAAAAAGGCTCCATCGAGTAAGAGGCGCGCCCCTTGGAGAGCGATCGGATCGCGGTAGCGTATCCGAACATCTCAGCCAGGGGAACCTGCGCGTTCAGAATCGTTTGCCCCGACTTCGCGTCGATGCTGACAATGGTCCCCCGCCGGCGGTTAATGTCCCCGAGCAAGTCCCCTTGGTACTCGTCGGGCGTGGTCACCTCCACCTTCATGATTGGTTCCAGCAGAATCGGCGAGGCCTTCTTGAAGGCGTCTTTCAAGGCGAAAATGCCCGCCATCTTAAACGCCAGTTCGTTGGAATCTACCTCGTGGAAAGTGCCGTCCACCACCTGCACTTTGACGTCGATGACCTGATAGCCCGCGTAAACTCCCCCGCGAATCGCTTCTTCAATGCCGTCGATAACCGCGGGAATGTATTCCTTGGGAATGGCTCCGCCGACAATCTTGTTCTCAATCTCAACCCCCTTGCCCTTCTCGTTGGGCTGAACCTTGATCAACGCGTGCCCATATTGGCCGCGCCCGCCGGATTGGCGGATGAACTTGCCCTCCCCATCCGCGGATTTGGTAATCGTTTCGCGATAAGCGATCTGGGGCGCTCCGGAGTTCGATTCCACGCTAAATTCCCGCTTCAAGCGGTCGCAGATGATTTCCAGATGCAACTCACCCATCCCGGCAATGATCAACTGGCCTGTTTCCTCGTTCGTAAAACAACGGAACGTGGGATCTTCTTCCGCCAGCCGTTGCAATCCTTCGGACATCTTGTCCCGGTCCGCCTTCGTCTTGGGCTCGACCGCCATGCTGATGACCGGCTCCGGGAACGTCGGGGGCTCCAAAATCACTTCGAACGACTCGTCGCAAAGGGTATCGCCCGTGGTAATATTCCTCAATCCCACCAGCGCTGCGATGTCGCCTGAATATGCCACTTCGACATCCTTGCGCTCACTGCCCTGAATGATCATCAACCGGCTCACCCGCTCCCGACGCCGGGTCCGAGGGTTGTAAATCGTGTCTCCCTTTCGGAGCTGGCCGCTGTAGACCCGGAAAAACACCAGCTTTCCAGCATAGGGGTCCGTCCAAAGTTTGAACGCCAGCGAACAAAACTTGGAATGGTCGTTCGACGCCACGTCGATCCGGTTTTCCGTGCCCTGCTCGAATCCCTGGGCCGCCGGAATATCCAGCGGAGAAGGCAGATAATCGATCACCGAATCAATCAGAAATTGCACGCCCTTCTTCTTGAAGGCAGACCCGCACAGAACAGGAACCAGCTCGATCTTGCAGGTAAGCCGCCGGATCGCGGCCTTCAAGGTCGGAGCATCCACGGGCTTCTCTTCCAACACCAACTCCGCCACCTCATCGTCCTTGTTGGCCACCGCGTTGATCAATTCCGTCAACGCCGCCGCCGCCTCCCCCTTCATGGCCTCGGGAATCTCACGAATCTCATACCGAAGTCCCTCATTCTGAACATCCCCCGGTCCCCACACAATGGCCTTTTGATTGACGAGGTCAATGACGCCTTCGAACCGGTCCTCCGCCCCGATGGGCAGACAAATCGGGTAGGCGTAAGCATTGAGCTTGCGCCGCATGTCGTCCAAGGCGTTTTGAAAATTCGCTCCGGTCCGGTCCATCTTGTTGACGAACGCGATGCGCGGCACTTTATATTTTGTGGCCTGACGCCACACGGTCTCGGACTGCGGCTGCACTCCGGCCACTCCGCAAAACACAGCGACGGCGCCGTCGAGCACACGCATGGATCGCTCGACTTCAGCCGTGAAATCGACGTGGCCCGGCGTATCGATGATGTTGATGCGATGGGCCACGGTGGCGAAGGACTTGTAAAGTCCCTCTTCCTTCTTCTGGGTCCAAAAGCACGTCACCGCAGCCGAGGTGATGGTAATGCCGCGCTCGCGCTCCTGCTCCATCCAGTCGGTCACCGTGTTGCCGTCATCCACGTCCCCAATCTTGTGAATCAAGCCCGTATAGAAAAGGATCCGCTCGGTCGTGGTCGTCTTCCCGGCGTCAATATGGGCGGCGATGCCAATATTCCGAGTGCGCTCCAGGGTGTAAGCCCGGTTCGGCGAATTCGGGGACTTCTGAGTTTCGACGGCGGAGGTCATTTTGATTCGGAGACTAAAAGCGCCCCGGGCTTTCCAGCGACCGGGGCGCGGTCAAATAAATTTCAGTTTACCAGCGAAAATGGGCGAAGGCTTTGTTGGCTTGGGCCATTTTGTGAACCTCATCGCGTTTGCGAATCGCGTTGCCCTGGCCCTGGTAAGCCTCGAGAATCTCGGCGGCCAGCGCTTGCTTCATCGGGATCCCTTTGCGCGCGTCGGCAAAATCAACCAACCAGCGCAAGGCCAGCGCAAACTGACGGTCCGTCGGCACTTCGAGGGGAACTTGATAAGTGGCCCCGCCCACCCGGCGGGCCTTGACCTCGAGCCGAGGCTTCGCGTTGTCCACGGCTTTCTGCAACACTTCCATCGGGTTGCTGGTGGGGTTCTTGGCCACCATCTCATCGAATGCCCCGTAGACAATGCGCTGGGCCACACTCTTGTTGCCACTCCGCATGACCATGCTCACCAGGCGCGAAACCAGGGTGCTGCCGAACTTGCTGTCGGGGGTGATCGAACGTTTGACTGCTTGACGACGTCTGGACATAGGAGCCTTGCAAAATTACTTGGCCGCTGCGGGCTTGGCCGCTTTCGGCCGTTTCACTCCGTATTTGGAACGGCTCACCCGGCGCTTCTCGACCCCCGCCGCATCAAGCGTGCCTCTCACGATGTGGTAACGCACCCCGGGCAGGTCCTTCACACGGCCCCCGCGGACGAGGACGATGGAGTGTTCCTGGAGATTGTGGCCTTCATCGGGGATATAAGCGATCACCTCGTAACCGTTGTTCAACCTCACTTTGGCCACTTTGCGCATGGCCGAATTCGGCTTCTTCGGCGTCCGTGTCATGACCTGCAGACACACCCCCCTGCGAAAAGGGGCGCGCTGCAAAGCCGGGGACTTCGACTTGTAACTTAACTTGTTTCGCCCTTTTCGGACGAGCTGGTTGATGGTCGGCATTTCAAAAATCGATCGTTAAAACACGGTCACCGCGAACTTCCGGGAAAACGGAGTGCGGACTCTAGCAAAGGAAGTCTTCGTTGCAACTGTATTTTGAAATATTTTTAACTCGCAGTCGGCTCTTCCGTCATGGTCGGCCCTGTTTCCTCGGGCAACACCTCCACCAGAGGTTTGAGGTTGACTTTCCGGTGCATGTCAAAACCGGTTCCGGCAGGAATAATGTGACCCATGATCACATTTTCCTTGAAGCCGCGGAGGTAATCCAGCTTGCCCATGGTCGCCGCCTCCGTCAGCACGCGCGTCGTGTCCTGGAACGAGGCCGCACTCAGGAAGCTTTCCGTCTCCAGCGATGCCTTGGTGATACCCAGCAGGACGGGCTGCGCTTCGGCGGGCTTGCCGCCCATTTTTTCAACCCGCTGATTCTCATCCTCGAAGGCCAGCTTGTCGATTTGCTCGCCCCACAGGAAGAGCGTGTCCCCCGGCTCCGTGATGCGGACCTTGCGCAGCATCTGGCGCACAATGATCTCAATGTGCTTGTCGTTGATGGTCACGCCTTGGAGACGGTAAACTTCCTGCACCTCGTTGACCAAATGCTCCTGCAACTCCTGAGGCCCGCAGACATCAAGAATCTCGTGCGGGACCACCGGACCCTCCGTCAGTTGCTGGCCCTTCTTCACGAAGTCGCCCTTGAACACGATGACGTGGCGTCCGATCGGGATCAAATGCTCCTCCTCCACGCCTGTTTGCGGATCCTTGATCAAAATGCAGCGCTTCCCGCGCACGCTTTGTCCGAAATCCACCACCCCATCGATCCGCGAAATTTCCGCGGCATCCTTGGGACGGCGCGCCTCGAACAACTCGGCCACGCGCGGCAGACCGCCCGTGATGTCTTTGGTCTTGGAGGTTTTTCGCGGTGTCTTGGCCATCAAGGTGCCGGCGACGATCTTGTCGCCCTCGTTCACCACGATATGAGCGCCGGAGGGAATCGCGTAACTGGCCAGGGTTTCGCGCTTGTCGTTCTGGATGATGATCTGCGGATGCAAATCCTCCTTGTGGTCGATGATCACCATGGCCTCCTGGCCCGTGGTCTCGTCCACCTCCTGCTTCATCGTGACGCCTTCGATGATGTCGTGGAACTTCACCCGGCCCGCTTTCTCCGAAAGAATGGGGACGTTGTAAGGATCCCACTGGACGAACGTATCCCCCTTCTTGACCTTGCCCCCATTCGGCACGGAAATCACGGAGCCAATGACGACATTGTGAGTTTCGATTTCGCGCCCGTCCTCCGTCAGCAGCGACACCGAGCCGTTCTTGTTCAACACGATGTTGTTGCCGTCCTCAAGCTTCACCAGGCGCAAGTCATTGTAGCGAATCACGCAGTCATGCTTGGACTTGATCTGCGGTTGCTTGAAGACCTGTGAGGCCGTGCCGCCGATGTGGAACGTGCGCATCGTCAACTGCGTGCCCGGTTCGCCGATCGACTGGGCCGCAATAATGCCCACCGCCTCGCCCATCTTGACCAATCCGCCGGTGGCGAGATTCCGTCCGTAACACGCAACGCAAATGCCATGCTTGCTGTCGCACGTCAGCACCGAGCGAATCCGGACGCGCTCCACTCCGGAACGTTCGATCTGCTTGGCCCGAACTTCGTCGATCTCATCGTTGGCCCGGATCAATTTGACCTTGGGTTCGCTCGGATCGGAAATGTCGTCGCAGCAGAACCGCCCCACGATCCGCTCGCTCAGCTTCACAACCTCGTCCTCGCCCTCGTAAATGGCCTGCACCCAGATTCCATTCGAGGTGCCGCAATCGTGCTCGCGGATAATGACGTCCTGCGCCACATCCACCAGTTTCCGCGTCATGTAGCCGGAATCGGCCGTCTTCAGAGCCGTGTCAGCCAGGCCTTTGCGGGCGCCGTGCGTGGAGATGAAGTACTCCAGCACCGTCAAACCTTCGCGGAAGTTGGAGAGAATCGGCTTCTCAATGATGTCGCCGGAGGGCTTGGCCATCAGCCCGCGGACGCCGGCGAGCTGCCGCACTTGCTGGCGATTGCCGCGGGCGCCTGAATCCACCATCAGCCACACCGGATTGTACTCCCGCTTGCCCTGGTTGTATTCCAGGGTGCGCAACATGACGTTGGCGATCTGGTCGGTGCAGTGGGTCCAGATATCGACCACCTTGTTGTAGCGTTCGCCGGGAGTGATGACGCCTTTGCGATACTGCTTCTCCACGTCGGCGATCTGCTTCTGCGCGGCTTCGATCTCCTGCAGCTTCTCCTTCGGGATGATCATATCATCGATGCCGATGGAGACACCCGCGCGAGTGGCCTCCTGGAAACCAAGCTCCTTCAAGCGGTCCAGCGTGGTGACCGTCTTGTCGTGCCCGCAATGCTTGTAACAATTCCAAATCAACTCGCCCAACTGGGATTTGCCCACCACCCGGTTTGGAAACCCGAGTTCCGGCGGCCAGATCTCGCTGAAGATCACGCGCCCGACCGTGGTCTCAATGATTTTCTTCTCGGCGTCCCCGTAGACGGTCTTGACGCCATAATCGGGATTCGCGATGCGGATCTTCTCGTGCGTCCGCACTGCGCCGTCGGCCAGGGCGAACACGACTTCGCTCTTGCCGCCAAAAAGCTTGAGTCTCTTCTCGCCGGACGACTTGCCGATTTCACGGGGATTCGCCGTCAGGTAATAGCAGCCCAGCGTGATGTCCTGGGTCGGCGTCATGATGGGCTTGCCGCTCGACGGACTGAAAATATTGTTCGGAGCCATCATGAGGAGGCGCGCCTCGAGCTGGGCCTCGACACTCAGCGGAACGTGCACCGCCATCTGATCCCCGTCGAAATCCGCGTTGTAGGCGGTGCAGACAAGCGGGTGAATGCGGATGGCTTCCCCCTCGATGAGCACGGGCTCGAAGGCCTGCACGGAAAGACGGTGCAGCGTCGGAGCGCGATTGAGCAAAACGGAGTGACCCTTCGTCACCTCTTCCAGAATGTCCCACACTTCCGGAGACTGGCGTTCGATCATCTTCTTGGCCGATCGAACCGTGTGCACATAGCCAAGTTCCTTCAGCCGCCGAATGATGAACGGTTCGAAGAGAACCAAGGCCATCTTCTTGGGCAGTCCGCATTGGTGAAGATGCAGCTCGGGGCCGATCACGATCACCGACCGGCCCGAGTAATCCACACGCTTGCCGAGCAGGTTCTGGCGGAAACGGCCGCTCTTCCCCTTGAGCATGTCGGAAAGAGACTTGAGCGGACGATTGCCCGCTCCCGTCACCGCGCGGCCGTGACGGCCGTTGTCGAACAGCGCGTCGATCGCCTCCTGAAGCATGCGCTTCTCGTTCCGGATAATGACCTCCGGCGTCTTCAACTGAAGCAGGTTCTTCAACCGGTTGTTGCGGTTGATGACCCGGCGGTAAAGATCGTTCAGGTCCGACGTCGCAAAACGACCGCCCTCCAAGGGGACCAAGGGACGCAAGTCGGGAGGGATCACCGGCAGAACCGTCAGAATCATCCACTCCGGACGCATGTGCGACGACAGGAATCCTTGAAAGAGCTTGATGCGCTTGGCGATCTTCTTGCGGATCTGCTTGCTCTTGGTTTCGGTCATCGCCTGCTGCAACTGGGTGATCTGCTCTTCGAGTTCGACCTTCCCCAGCGCCTCCCGGACAGCCTCGGCCCCCATCTTGGCCAGAAAGGTGTCGGGACCGTAAGTTTCACGCGCCTCCCGGTATTCGATTTCACTCAGCAGTTGGTGCTGCTTGAGTGGCGTGGAGCCGGGGTCGATGACGAGGTAATCCTCATAATAAATCACGCGCTCCAGGTTCCGAGCGGTCATGTCGAGCATCAACCCGATGCGGGACGGCATGCACTTGAAAAACCAAATATGCGAGGCCGGCACCGCCAGTTCGATGTGCCCCATGCGTTCACGGCGCACCCTCGAGAGGGTCACCTCAACTCCGCAACGGTCGCAAACAACGCCCCGGTGCTTGATCCGCTTGTATTTGCCGCAGGAGCATTCCCAATCCTTCACGGGGCCGAAAATGCGCTCGCAGAACAAGCCTCCTTTTTCCGGCTTGAAGGTTCGATAATTGATGGTCTCGGGATTCTTGACCTCCCCTTTCGACCACGATTTGATGGATTCCGGCGAGGCAACTGAAATGGCGATATGCTCCACCAAGTTCACTTTGTCCAAGCCGAGCAGCTCGCGGGCGGATTCTTTGCTGGTCATCATAGGATTCCGTTGGTTTTCGGGTGGATGGCCGGATCAGGCCAGAGTGGCCAAACTGGGCTGTTGTTGCACCTGATCAACCGGATTGGAATATCCGATTTTCACATCGAGGCCCAGGGACTGCATTTCTTTCACCAGCACGTTGAACGACTCGGGCACGCCCGCCTCAAGGGCGTTGTCGCCCTTGACGATGCTTTCGTAGATCCGCGTGCGCCCTTGCACATCATCGGACTTGACCGTCAGCAATTCCTGCAGCGTATAAGCCGCTCCATAGGCTTCCATGGCCCAAACTTCCATTTCGCCGAACCGCTGGCCGCCATATTGTGCCTTCCCACCCAGGGGTTGCTGAGTGACGAGCGAGTAGGGCCCCACGGCGCGGGCGTGAATCTTGTCCGCCACCAAATGCCCCAGCTTCATCATGTAAATGTAGCCCACGACGATTTCCTGGTCGAAGGCCTCCCCCGTTCGTCCGTCGTAAAGCATGGTCTTGCCATGCTCCGGAAGCTTCGCCTCTTTCAGGTAATGACGAATGTCCTTCTCTCGAATGCCATCGAACACCGGCGTCGCGAAACGCAGCCCCAAGAGCCGCGCCGCCCAGCCCAGGTGCGTTTCCAACACTTGCCCCACATTCATGCGGGACGGAACCCCCAGGGGATTCAAGACGATGTCCACCGGAGTGCCATCCGCAAGGAACGGCATGTCTTCCTCGGGCACAATCTTGGCCACCACCCCCTTGTTGCCGTGCCGTCCGGCCATCTTGTCGCCGACGGACAGCTTGCGTTTCGAGGCGATATAGACTTTCACGGACTTGATGATGCCGGTGTCCACCTCGTCCCCGGACTCGACCCGCTCCACATCCTCGTCATGCTGCATTTGCAGCTCTTCGAACTTCTTTTTGAAGCTGCCGATGATTTCGTTGATCTTGTTGCGAATCGGTGAAGGATCGATTTCGATGCGGTCGTACACCGCTGCCAGTTTCCGCAGCAGCGTCTTGGTGATTTTCCGGTTGGCCGGAATAATGATTTCCCCGGTTTCGGAGTTCACCACGTCGAGCGGAATCTTTTCGCCGAGGAGGATGTTGCTCAGCCCTTCGGTCAATTGTTCCCGCAGATCGTCGAGCTTGCTCTTGTAGCTCTCCTCGACCTCCTTGGCGTGCTTCTTGGCCTCGCTCGGATTCATCCGGGTCCCGGGCTTTTCATTCTCCTTCTTCGAGGAGACCTTCACATCCATGACAATGCCGTAGGTTCCCGAGGGAACCTTGAGGGAAGTGTCCTTCACATCGGCGGCTTTTTCGCCGAAAATCGCCCGGAGCAAGCGCTCCTCCGGCGCCAGTTCCGTTTCGCTCTTGGGCGTGATCTTGCCCACCAGAATGTCTCCCGGTTTGACTTCCGCGCCCACGCGAATCACGCCGTCGGCGCCCAGATTCTTGAGAGCTTCCTCGCCCAGGTTTGGAATATCCCGGGTGATTTCTTCCGGTCCAAGCTTGGTGTCGCGAGCGCCTACCTCGAACTCCTCGATGTGGATGGACGTGAACACGTCGTCCTTCACGATGCGCTCGCTGATCAGGATCGCATCTTCGAAGTTATAGCCGTTCCACGGCATGAAGGCGCAAAGCACGTTTCGCCCCAGAGCCAGCTCGCCCCCGCTGGTGCAGGGGCCATCCGCGACGACCTGCCCCTTCTTCAGGGTATCACCACGGGCCACGAGAATCTTTTGGTTGATGCACGTCGCGGCGTTCGAACGCATGAACTTCCGCACTTGATAGACGTGCAACCCCTCGCCGACATCCGTTTTGATCTTCTTCTTGCCCTCAGGCAACTTGCCGTCACGGGACACAATGATTTGGCTGCCGGTCACCGAGGCGACTTTGCCCGCGTCCTCGGCGACGATCACGGCCCGCGAATCCTTGGCCACCCGATCCTCCAGTCCCGTCGCCACGAGGGGCGCTTCGGTCACGAGCAAGGGCACCGCCTGCCGCTGCATGTTCGAGCCCATCAACGCGCGATTCGCGTCGTCGTGCTCAAGAAAAGGAATCAACCCCGCTGCCACCGAGACCAGTTGCTTGGGCGAGACATCCATGTAATCCACCCGGGTCGGCTCCACATCGATGAAGTCCCCTTTGCACCGGCACGTGACCCGGTCGGTCAGGAAGTGCCCCTTGTGGTCGATGGTGGCGTTGGCTTGCGCCACGATGTACTGCTCCTCGCGGTCGGCGGTGAGGTACTCGATGTGATGGGTCACACGGCCTTTCTCGACCCGGCGATAAGGAGTTTCGATAAAACCAAAATCATTGACCCGGGCGAAGGTCGCGAGGGACGCGATCAGACCGATGTTCGGACCTTCCGGCGTCTCAATCGGACAAATGCGGCCATAATGCGAGGGATGCACGTCACGGACTTCGAATCCGGCCCGGTCACGCGACAGACCTCCGGGCCCCAGCGCCGAAAGCCGGCGCTTGTGGGTCAATTCGGCCAGCGGGTTGATTTGGTCCATGAACTGGGACAATTGGCTTCGCCCAAAGAAGTCGCGCACCACCGCCGAAAGGGCCTTCGGATTGATCAGCTTCTGCGGCGTCATGGTGTCCATGCCCTGATCAAACAGAGTCATGCGCTCCTTCACGAGACGCTCCGTCCGGGCAAGTCCGACCCGGCATTGATTGGCAAGCAACTCGCCCACGGTCCGGATCCGGCGGCTGCCCAAATGATCAATGTCATCCAGCGTGCCTTCTCCCTTCTTCAGCTTGAGCAGGTACTTGGTGGCGGCAACCAGGTCCTCCTTGGTCAAAATGCGCGACTCGTTGTCTTCTTTCAGACCCAGCTTCTGGTTGATCTTGTAGCGACCGACACGGCCCAAATCGTAGCGTTTGGGATCGAAGAAAAGGCGCTTGATCAAGGCGCGGGCATTCGCCGCCGTGGGCGGATCGCCCGGACGCAGCCGGCGATAGATGTCTTTGAGGGCCTCCTCTTCGTTCTTGGTGGGATCCTTCTTCAGGCATTTGATAATGATGCCATCGTCCACCGCGGTGTCCACCACCCGGATCCTGCTTTGGCCCAGCTCGGCAATCTGCTTGATCACCGCCTTGGAAAGGGGTTCGAAGGCGCGCGCGACAACGATATCCTTTTTCTCGTCGGTGACGTCCTCAATCAAGACCTTGTTCTGGATGTCATCCAGGCCGTCGGCGGCTTTCACGCTCAGCTCCTGAATGTCGTAAAAAAGCGTCAGAATATCGGCATCGGTGCCGTAGCCCAAGGCTCGGAAAAAAGTCGTGGTCAGAAACTTTCTCCGCCTCTTCTTGCGGTCCAGGTAGACGTAGAGGAGATCGCTGGTGTCGAACTGGGCTTCGTACCACGAACCGCGATCAGGAATGATGCGGAACGAGTGGAGCAGTTTGCCGTTGGGATGCTGCGTGGCTTCAAAGGCGAGGCCGGGCGAGCGATGCAACTGGCTTACGATCACACGCTCTGCGCCATTGATGACGAACGTGCCTTGGGGCGTCATCAGGGGCAGTTCCCCCATGAACACCTTTTCCTCCTTGGCCCCTTTTTCCTCCTTGAGGATAAAGGTTACATGAAGCGGCGACCCGTAGGTCAGTCCCTCCCGCAAGCACTCCAGCCAATCCTGCTTCGGATCGCCAATCTCGTAGTCCTTGTAATCGAGGACGGTCTTGCCGTCATAGCTTTCAATCGGAAAGACTTCCGCGAAGACAGCCTGCAATCCGAGATTCGCCCGTTTCGAGGGCGAGATCTCGGCTTGGAGAAACTCCCGATAGGAGTTGATCTGAACTTCAATCAGATTGGGAGGGTTGATGATCTCTTTGATCTTCCCGAAATTGATGCGCTCAGGCACTCGCGTTGGCATGATTTCTGACTAAGCTATGGCCGCACTGCTGCGGCCGGTTCGACGGCTGAATGTGCAAAGGGCGACCTGCCGGCGTTGCCGGTGGCCGCTTGAAGCTGAATACCCCGCTGGGAACAGATTCTCCCGCTCAGCATCCGGGAGAACACGGGTGTAAATACCATCGTTCCAATTCTTTTCCGGTCCGCCCAGGCGGCGGGGCGCCAACCCCGCCGCCTTGCAAGACCCCAAAATCACTTGACTTCGACTTTCGCGCCGGCTTCCTCAAGCTTCTTCTTGGCCGCATCGGCGTCGGCCTTGTTGGCGCCTTCCAGAACCGGCTTGGGCGCTTCCTCAACCAGTTTCTTCGCTTCCGCCAAACCCAGTCCCGCTTTGACTTCGCGGACCACTTTGATGACTGCGATCTTCTTGTCGGCGGGGACCGAAGCCAGAATCACATCGAAGGCCGTCTTGGCTTCCGCCGCGGGGGCGGCGGCGCCGGCAGCGCCTCCGGCAGGTGCAGCTGCCACGGCCACGGGCGCGGCCGCGCTGACACCCCACTTGGTTTCGAGTTGTTTGACGAGCTCGGCGGCCTCAAGGACCGTAAGCTTGCTCAGTTCTTCCACGATATTTGCAATGTCTGCCATTTTTCCTTTCAGTCTCGTCGCGATCCCCGGCCAGAGATCGATCAAGTTCGCGGCCCGCGAACCGGCGATTTACTTTGTTGTTTGTTGCTGTTGTCTCGTTCCGCCGTGGCGACGATGGAACAAATTGGATTGTCGATGGGAGATTCCCCTCGGATTCAAGCTCACGCGGCCTGATCGGAACGGGCCTTGATCACGCGCGCAAGCTGGGAACCGGGAGCGCTCAGCACCGCAGCCAAACGCGTGGCGGGGGCTTGAATCAGCCCAACCAATTTCCCCCTCAACACTTCGATCGACGGCAAATCGGCCAGGGCCAGAACATCGGCTGCTTCCAGACGCTGATCCTTCAAGTAACCAAATTGCAGCTTGGGTTTTTCAAACTCCGTTTGAAAAGTCTTGACGACCTTGGCGGCCGCCGAGACGTCCTGCTGCCCCGTCACGACGGCCACTTGGCCCGACAAACTCCCTTTCAGGTCTGCCAGTTGCGCCTCATGAGCGGCAATACGGAAGATGGAGTTCTTGACGACGCGAAGTTCGCTGCCGACCTGGCGCAACCGCTTTCGAAGCTCCGTAAACTGGTGAACCTTGAGGCTGCGATAATCGACCACGATAAAAAACGGGGACGACTTGAGGCGCGCCAAATACTCGTCGCGAATGTATTGCTTTTCCTGTCTCATCGAATGCTCCTTTCAGGTTTTAGGCGGCGGCGGAAGCGTTGACGTCCCGCAAATCGATCGAAATCGGCGGACTCATCGTGGCGCTCAGAGTGCAGGATTGCACGTAGACCCCCCGCACGCTGGAAGGTCGCGCCCGCACCACCGCATCAATCACAGCTCTCGTGTTCTCGGCAATTTGCTCCGCGGAAAATGAAGCCTTCCCAACCGGAACATGCACGTTGCCAGCCTTGTCCGTCTTGAATTCGACCCTCCCTGCTTTGACTTCGCGCACCGCCTTCGCCGTGTCTTCCGTGACCGTGCCGGTCTTGGGATTGGGCATGAGGCCACGCGGACCAAGAACCTTGCCCAACTTGCGAACTTCCACCATCGCTTCGGGGGTCGCAATGGCAACGTCAAAATCAGTCCAACCCTCGTTGCATTGTTTAATCATTTCGTCGAACCCGACGAACTCGGCTCCCGCCGCCTTGGCCGCATCCGCCGCAGGTCCGCTCTTGGCAAAGACCAGCACCCGGACCGTCTTGCCGCTGCCGTGGGGCAGAGGAACCGTTCCGCGAACCATCTGATCCGACTGCTTGGGATCCACTCCAAGACGGAAAGCAATTTCGACGGTCTCGTTAAACTTCGCTTTCGGAAATTTGACAAGCACGTCGACGGCAGACTTGAGGTTGTAGGGTTTAGCCTGGTCGATCAGGGCAAGGGCTTTTTTGTATCGTTTGCTGGGCATTTTCTGGAGCGGTGCTGGCGGACTTGGTTGTCGTCCTCCCGCGGGTTTAAGGTTCTATCTCGACTCGAAAATTTGGATTGTTGGACTACGAAATGACTTCGATCCCCATACTCCGGGCGGTGCCGGAGATGACGCGGAAAGCCGATTCCTCCGTGTTGGAGTTCATGTCTTTGAACTTCAATTTGACGATATCCATGACTTGCTTGCGCGTCACTTTGCCGACCTTGTCCTTATTGGGAGTCTTCGATCCGGAAGCGATCCCGGCCGCCTTCTTGAGGAGCACGGCGGCGGGCGGAGACTTGGTGATATAGGTGAAGGACTTATCCTGATAAACGGTGATGACCACGGGAATGACCAAGCCCGCCTGGTCCTTGGTCGCCGCGTTGAAATCCTTGCAAAAGGCCATGATGTTCACCCCATGCTGACCCAATGCGGGGCCGATCGGAGGTGCGGGATTAGCTTGGCCTGCAGGAATTTGCAGTTTGATTTGGCCGGTGACTTTTTTCGCCATAACGATGAGAGATGCTCGATGAAAATTCGATAATCAGGCCTTTTCGACCTGCCAGTACTCCAACTCCACAGGGGTATTCCGCCCAAAGATGTTCACGGTAACCTTCAACTTGCCGCGATCCGGCTCGATCTCCTCGATCACACCGCTGAAATTGAGGAACGGTCCGTCGTTGATCTTCACGGTTTCGCCAACTTCAAAACTAACCTTCGGCCTTTCATGATCTTCCGATTCGGAGATCTGAGCCTTGATCGAATCAATTTCCTCAGCGGAAGCCGGGCTGGGACGTTCGCCCCCGACAAAACCGATGATCCCCTGGGTTTCATGAACAAACTGCCAGGGCTTGGGCAGCAAGCGCTTGTTTTCGTCAAGGAGCACCATGTCAATGAAAACGTAGCCAGGATAGAGCTTCCGTGTGGTGACCGTCTTCTTGCCACTGCGCACCTCGGCAACCTTCTCCATGGGCACGAGCACCTCATGGATATACTCCGTCATCTCCTCCGCTTTGAGGCGCTTCTCAATGCTCTCTTTCACTTTCTGTTCCTGTCCGGAGAGCGTATGGATGACAAACCACTGGCTATTCATGGGGGCTGGGGTGCGGCCAAAACTAGAGCAGGGCTTGGACGACGTTACGGAAGACGACATCCACCGCCATGGTGAAGAAACCGAGCATGGCGATGACGACCATCACAACAAGAGTCGATTCTTTCAGTTCCTCGGTCGAAGGCCAGTTGCATTTCTTCAACTCCTCACGAGTTTCGCCCACGTAGCCGGAAAGCCGCATCAGGTATCCCTTGCGCCACGCAATGGCGAAAAGGATCCCCGCGACAACCAGCGTTATGATCCAAGTAATATCTTTCACAATCTCTAGAGAACCCTGCCAACACGCTTCGCCTGGCGGAGGGGGAGGGATTCGAACCCCCGATGGTTTGCACCATAACGGTTTTCAAGACCGCCGCATTCGACCACTCTGCCACCCCTCCCACAAGACTGGCAGGGCGGGAGGGACTCGAACCCCCAACCAACGGTTTTGGAGACCGCTACTCTACCAATTGAGCTACCGCCCTACTGACGAAAACTCGCGTTCCCGCTTCACACGGGCGTAGACCGGATGACATCCACCGCGAACGTCATTCGATCCATGGGGTTCAAGCCATGACCTCGCTGATACGACCAGCACCGATGGTTCGACCGCCTTCGCGGATCGCGAAACGCTGTCCTCTTTCCATGGCGACTGGCGCGATCAGTTCGACCTCGACCGAAACATTGTCTCCAGGCACCACCATTTCGACGCCTTGGGGCAAGGTGATGTTTCCGGTCACATCGCTCGTGCGGAAATAAAACTGAGGACGATATTTGTTGAAAAACGGCGTGTGACGCCCTCCTTCCTCCTTCGAAAGGACATACACTTCGGCCTTGAACTTCGTATGCGGGGTGATGGTGCCGGGCTTCGCCAACACCATGCCGCGCTCAACCTCCTCCTTCTTGGTGCCCCGCAAGAGAATGCCCACATTGTCGCCCGCGCTGGCTTTGTCGAGCAACTTGCGGAACATCTCGATGTCCGTCGCCGTCGTCTTGCGGGTATCCCGCAGACCCACGATTTCGACTTCCGACATCTTATTCAACTCTCCGCGCTCCACACGACCCGTCACCACCGTGCCGCGTCCCTCAATGTTGAAAACGTCCTCAATGCACATGAGGAAGGGCTTGTCCACTTCACGCGTCGGCAGCGGAATGAACGAATCAATCGCGTCCATCAGACCTTGAATCGCCGCCTCGCCTTCCGGCTTGGCCTCCAACGCAGCGGTGGCCGATCCACGCACAATGGGAGTCGTGTCGCCCGGGAAATTATACTTCGACAACAAGTCGCGAATCTCCATCTCAACGAGATCCAGCAACTCCTTGTCATCCACGAGGTCCACTTTGTTCAAAAAGACCACGATCGCAGGCACCCCGACTTGGCGGGCCAGCAAAATGTGCTCGCGGGTCTGAGGCATGGGACCATCCGCGGCGCTGACCACCAAGATCGCGCCGTCCATCTGCGCGGCACCTGTGATCATGTTCTTGACGTAGTCCGCGTGGCCCGGGCAATCCACGTGAGCATAGTGGCGCGTCGCCGTTTCATACTCCACATGCGAAACGGCAATCGTCACGGTCTTCGTGGCGTCGCGCACAGTTCCACCCTTGGTGATGTCCGCGTAGCTGATCGCCTTGGCCAGACTCCTCCGCGACTGAACCGCGACGATGGCCGCCGTTAAAGTGGACTTGCCATGATCGACGTGTCCGATGGTGCCGACGTTAACGTGCGGCTTTGTCCTTTGAAACGCTTCCTTTGCCATGCTAATTACAGTTATGGGTTGATATTTTTCTTTACTTTTTCGCGATCAAAATCATGGAGCCCATGATCAGGTTTGAACTGATGACCTCGTCCTTACCAAGGACGTGCTCTGCCAACTGAGCTACATGGGCCATCGAGGCTTGAAAACATTGATCATTATTCCAGCCTGAAGACGACAAAAAAGCCCGCCAGCCCTTAGCGTCAAACTCGCAGTTCGCGGGCCGACCGACTTCAATGTTGTTCAAAACCAGCGATTGTTTCTAAGAACTATAAAAAGGAGCATTGAGTGTCAAATGCTTTCTCGAAAAAATTCGAACACTCAGCGACCACTCAGGAGTCGAGCCAGCCCCATGCATCCTGAAGGCTCACCGGACCTGGCTCAAAGAGGAGGTAAGATCCAAACAAACCGCTTCTTTTGTGCTGCGCACGAACAACTTACCACCGCTCAGAGAGGGGGTTGACCAACATTTTCCGCCCACAACTTTGGCCTGGGCTAGTTCCTTGTATCCCGCCGGTGTCGCTTCGACAATGACAAGCCTTCCATCATCGCTCAGAGCAATAATCTTTCCCGAGGCTGCAATCACATTGCCCGACCCAAAGCCAGGTTGTTCCCACTTCACTTTGCCCGTCGCCAATTCCACACATTTCAATGGCCCCTCTCCGTATTCTTTAAAGCTAAACATACCATAGAGATGTCCATTGTGATAAATGGGTGTACTCCAATGGTTTGCAACTGGCTTGTTACCCGTCAGCCTCCAAACCTCCTCGGCCGAAAAACTCGAGCCTGACTTCGTGATTTTGGCCAGTGCCGCCCCCACTCCATACCCCGCACTGCAATAAACCATATTCCCGGCAACGACCGGCGAAGCCGCCGTCGAAACATTAAAGCGAAAAGGAAACTTCCAAAGTACCTTCCCGTCCTCTCGCGAGACTGAAACCAAGCCGCTCTGCATGAAGAAAACGATCTGCCGAACCCCTTCAATGGTCGCCGGCACAGGGGTAGCATGCGTCATTTTCTCTTCCCCCGTTTGCCACACCAATTTTCCGGTCGCCTTCGCAAACGCCAGCAAACTCTGACCAGCGCCTCCCCCACCCACAAACACAAGATTCCCATCGATCACCGGAGAAGTGGCATTCTTCCAGGAGATATTCTGACCCTGGAATGCCTTCAGGATGTCCTGAGTCCATTGAACCTTGCCAGTGCTCGCATCCAGGCAACTCAAGACCATGTCCGAAGAATACACATAAACCCTTCCCGATTCGACCACAGGGGTCGAACGCGGGCCATCCCCTCCATTGTTGTCCTTCCTCCCATCGTCTCCCCCTCCCTGATACTTGGCCACGCCCAAGGGAGCGGACCACACTTCTTTTCCAGACGCCGCATCATAAGCCACGCAGACTTCTTGAAGAGCCCCTTCGCGCATCGCGGAAATCAAAGTGAAGGCTTTGCCCTGAGCAATGCTGAAAGAGCTAAAACCATTGGAAGCCTGGGATTTCCACAGAATCTTCGGTCCTTGGACAGGCCATTGATAGGACACCTTTTCTTCAGAGATTCCGTTGTTGGCTGGACCTCGATACTCATTCCAGTCGGCGGCGAGGCCTTGGTTCCAAAGCGTGAACAGGCCGGTACAGCAGCAGGTCGCAAGTCGAATCAAGTTCACCATCAACGGATAACCTCAAACCGCAGTCGAATCAAGACCCGTTCAACTATTTAGAATAATTCTAAATATTGACACCTATTCCTACCCTAACCAAACTCACTGCATCTGGAATGGATCAAACCCCATCATTCACGGCTGCTGACTTAACGCTCTCCGAGCGGTTGGAGAAATGCGGACTGCGGATGACCCCTCAGCGGCAGCATGTTTATCATGTGTTGCTGAGCAAACGCGATCATCCAACAGCCGAAGAAGTCTTCATCCGTTCCAAGCCAGGCATGGCCGAAATCTCCCTCGCCACGGTTTACAATTGCCTCGAAACACTGGTTCAGTGTGGCCTGCTTCGAGTGGTCCATTTGGATCGATCCCCTACCCGCTACTGTTCGAATATGCAGGATCATCACCACTTTCATTGCGACACCTGCGGTGGCACGTATGACTTGGAGTTCCAGAAGGGGGCGGCGCTTCCCAGCGTGTCGATCCCCAAAGGATTCCAAGCGGGACGCTACGAAGTCGTGGTCCGAGGCCGCTGCCCGGATTGCCAGGAACCCGGAACCTCCGCTTGATTTTTCCCAGCCATGAGCACCGCAACCGAAACCATCGAAGGATTGGTCCAGCAGGATTACAAATATGGATTCATCACGGACCTGGAGATGGATTCACTGCCTCCCGGTTTGGACGAGGATGTCATCCGTTTCCTCTCAACCAAGAAGAACGAACCCGATTTTCTCCTCGATTTTCGCCTCAAAGCCTATCGGCATTGGCGGGGGATGACAGAGCCTGCCTGGCCCAAAGTCACCTATGAGAGGGTGGATTTTCAGGCCATCTCCTACTACGCCGCACCGAAGCAGAATGCCTCGGCTCCGAAGAGCCTGGACGAAGTCGATCCCAAACTTCTGGAGACTTACGAAAAGCTCGGGATTTCCTTGCGGGAGCGCGAGCGTCTGGCGGGTGTGGCCGTGGATGCCGTGTTTGACAGCGTTTCCGTAGCCACCACTTACAAAGAAACGCTGGCCGAAAAGGGAATCATTTTTTGCTCTTTCAGCGAGGCAGCGCGACAACATCCTGATCTGGTGCGGAAGTATCTCGGCAGCGTGGTGCCCTACACGGACAATTTTTACGCGACTTTGAATTCGGCGGTTTTCAGTGACGGCTCCTTCGTCTACATCCCGAAAGGCGTGCGGTGTCCGATGGAGCTAAGCACCTATTTCCGCATCAACGCCGCCAAGACAGGCCAGTTTGAGCGTACTCTGATCGTGGCGGACGAAGGGGCGCAGGTCAGCTATCTGGAAGGTTGCACGGCGCCGATGCGCGATGAAAACCAACTCCATGCTGCGGTCGTGGAGCTCGTCGCGCTGGATCGAAGCGACATCAAGTATTCCACCGTCCAGAACTGGTATCCGGGCGATGCCGAGGGCCGCGGAGGCATCTACAATTTTGTCACCAAACGCGGGCTTTGCCGCCGGGACGCAAAAATTTCCTGGACCCAGGTCGAAACCGGATCGGCCATCACATGGAAGTACCCCAGCGTGATTCTGCAGGGGGACAACAGCGTCGGAGAATTTTATTCCGTGGCGGTCACCAACCATCGACAGCAGGCGGATACCGGCACCAAAATGGTCCATCTGGGAAAAAACACGCGCAGCACCATCATTTCGAAGGGAATCTCGGCGGGCCGTGGCCAGAACGCATATCGCGGCCTCGTCAAGATTCAGAAATCGGCACAGGGGGCGCGAAACTTCTCACAATGCGATTCCTTGCTGATCGGGAACCAGTGCGGAGCGCACACGTTCCCCTACATCGAAGTGAAGAACACTTCTTCGAGCGTGGAGCACGAGGCCACGACCTCCAAAATCGGCGAGGATCAAATTTTCTACTGCAATCAACGGGGCATCTCGACGCAGGACGCGGTGAACATGATCGTCAACGGTTTCTGCAAAGAGGTGTTCAAGGAGCTGCCGATGGAGTTTGCCGTGGAAGCTCAAAAACTGCTGGGAGTAAGTCTTGAAGGAAGCGTGGGCTGAGCCGCAAACGCGGCCTTCTCCAAAACACAAGTCATGAGCGAAGTCATTCTGGAAATCAGGGATTTGCATGCGGGAGTGGAAGGAAAGAAAATCCTGCAAGGCGTCAACCTCACCCTCCGCGCGGGGGAAGTGCACGCCATCATGGGACCCAACGGGAGCGGAAAGAGCACCCTTTCCTCCGTGCTGGCCGGCAAGGAAGAATTCGAAGTCACCGCAGGCCAGGTGCTTTACCGCGGCCAGGACCTGTTGGAACTCGACCCCGAGGAACGGGCTCGCGAAGGCGTCTTCCTCGCATTCCAGTACCCCGTGGAAATCCCCGGCGTCAACAGCACCTACTTCTTGAAGGCGGCCTTGAATGAGATCCGCAAACATCGTGGACTCCCGGAACTTGACGCCATGGAATTTTTGAAAGTGGTCAAGGAGAAGCTCAAAGTCCTCGATTTGTCCGAGGACCTCCTGCGCCGCCCCGTCAACGAGGGGTTTTCCGGGGGTGAGAAGAAGCGAAACGAGATTTTTCAAATGGCCGTGCTGGAACCCACCCTCGCCATCCTCGACGAGACGGACTCCGGCCTCGACATCGACGCGCTGAAAGTGGTTTCCGAAGGCGTGAACAAACTCAAGCGGGGTGACAACACCCAGTTGGTCATCACTCATTACCAGCGGCTGCTCAATTACATCGTCCCCGATCAAGTGCACGTCCTCTCCAAGGGCCGCATTGCGAAATCCGGCGGCAAAGATCTGGCACTGGAGCTGGAGAATCGCGGCTATGATTGGATTCTCAAGGAATCCGCCGCTTCCGCTCGACCCTAGCATTCACTTCAGCCCCTTTCACCTGAGATGTCCGCCAAGACGCCCATCGATTCGGGTCCGTACCTTCAAGAGTTCCGCCGCTGGAGCCAATCGTCCGAAGTCACGCGAGAAGCAGCTTGGCTGAAAGCTTTCCGGGAGGAAGGACTGGATCGATTCAAAGCAAAGGGTGTGCCGCCCCCGAATCACGAGGATTGGAGGTTCACGCCGCTGGCTCCCTGGCTCAAACTTCCTTTCTCCGCCAACCCCGCGGGCGCAAGGGGGGGATTGGACGCGGGTTTTCTGGCCCAAGAGGCGCTCTCGTCGCTTTCCGGACCAACCCTGGTGTTCGTCGATGGATGCCTGAATCCGGACATCTCTTCCTTCCAAGGGCTGCCCGAAGGTGTGGACGTCTGCGGGCTTCGTTCGATCTGCGAGCGGAATCCAGACGCCGTTCGGGAGCAATTGAATGCCAGGCTTCGTCCGGAGGAAAATCCCTTTGCCGATCTGAACGGGGCGTTTTTCCAGGACGGGGCGTGGATCCGCGTGGCGCCAGGCGCGGTGCTGGCTGATCCTGTCCGCCTCGTGCATGTCTCCACCTGTCCGAAGGCGGGGGCGTCGAGTCACACCCGCAATCTGATCGACGTCGGCGAGGGGGCGGAACTCAGGATCGTCGAGCAGTATCTTTCGATCCGGGAGGGAAATCATCACACGAACGTCGTGTCGGAACTGACGGTGGGTCCATCCGCCAGGGTGGAACTTGTGAAGTACCAGGACGAATCGTCCGAAGCGGTGCATCTCTCCACGCTGCTGGGGCGCTTCGATCGGGAAAGCCAGGTCCGGATTCATTCCATCAGCCTCGGTGCCAAACTCGCCCGAAACACGCTGCGGGTGGAATTGGCCGGGCCGGAATTGGAGTGCGTTCTCAACGGGTTGTACCTGACGCGAGGAGAGCAGTTGGCCGATCACCACATGATCGTGGAGCATCTTGAACCGCGCTGCGCGAGCCACGAGTACTTCAACGGCATCTTGGACGAACGATCCCGCGGGGTCTTCCACGGCCGCATCCTGGTGCACCCGACCGCGCAAAAGACGGACGCGAAACAGACCAACAAGAATCTGCTGCTTTCAGATGACGCGACCGCGAACACCAAGCCGCAATTGGAAATCTACGCCGACGACGTTCGCTGCACCCATGGTGCCACCGTGGGCCAATTGAACGAGGATTCGATTTTCTACCTTCGAGCGAGAGGCATTGGCTTGGAAACGGCGCGGCAAATGTTGATTCACGCGTTCGCCGGTGAGATTATCGGACGCATTAGCCACGACGCCACGCGCGAGGCGGTGGACCGAATTATCTGGGACCACCTGGAGTCTAATCCCCACATCGCCGCCGCTCCGTCGGCAGCGTGAGGCCCACGTTTATGACGATCGAAACGCTGATTGAGAATTTTCAACTCCTGGGAGAATGGGAGGAGCGTTATGCCTATTTGATGGACTTGGGGAAAAAGCTGCCCGGACTTTCCGCCGAGGAGAAAGTGGAGGCGAACCGCGTCCATGGATGCCAGGCGATGGTTTGGCTGACCCTGAAGACCGACGCGGCGGGTGCGGGACGCTTTCGGATCAATGCGGACAGTGACGCTTTCGTGGTGCGCGGCTTGATCTCGGTGCTGCTGATGTTGTTCGACGGTCGCACCGCCGAGGAAATTGCCCGCGTGGACGCTCGTGCGGCCTTTTCACAGCTCGGACTGGACCGCCACCTGAGCCCGACGCGCAAGAACGGCCTTTTTGCCATGGTGGAGAGAATCTGGACCCTGGCCTCGGCGGCGAACTCGCGAGCGCAAACTTCCCCCATCCCCTCATGAATTCATCAAACCCATCCAGTGTGGTTTTATCCAGAGACGTCCAAGCCGCCGTGGTTCCGGTCGGCACCGAGGTGACCTTGATGAAAGGGGAGACGGCTCTGATCACGCAGTCTCTTGGCGGCAGTTATACCGTCGTGGTGAACGGCAACATGTTCCGCATTGCGGGAAGAGACGCCGACGCGCTGGGATTTGAAGCGTCGAAGGGCCCCGCGCATCGCACCGGCCGGGTCCGCACTCGGGAAGAGCTGGAGCAGGAAGTATGGAATCAAATGCGAACCTGCTATGACCCCGAAATTCCCGTGAACATCGTCGATTTGGGACTCATTTACGGTTGTGAATTGACGGAATTGGGAACGCCCGACCGAGTCAAAGCCGAGGTCAAGATGACGTTGACGGCGCCCGGATGCGGCATGGGTCCCACGCTGGCACAGGACGTGCAAAACAAGCTCGTTTCCATCGAGGAGATCGAGGAAGCCAACGTGGAATTGGTGTGGGATCCGCCCTGGAATCAAGGCATGATGACCGAAGCGGCAAAATTGCAGTTGGGACTGCTCTGAGCCCTTCACTGCACGAGAGGTAGTTTTTCGTATGGACTGGGCGGCATTTCGACGCGACTTCCCCATCCTGGAGGAAGTGGTGCATGGGCATCCCCTCATCTACTTTGACAACGCCGCCAGCAGCCAGAAGCCGAGGCAGGTCATCGAAGCCATCTCCCATTTTTACGCGCACTCGAATGCCAATGTGCATCGGGGCATTCACGAATTAAGCGATCGGGCCACCGGGATCTACGAATCCGCCCGTCAGCGGGCCGCCCGCTTCCTCCATGCCCGCGATCCTTCGGAGATTATTTTCACGCGCGGCACCACGGAAGGAATCAACCTCGTCGCAGCGGCTTGGGCTTGTGAAAACATCAAAGCGGGCGAAGTCATCCTGCTGTCGGAAATGGAGCATCACTCCAATCTGGTTCCCTGGCAGATGGCGGCTCGAAAAACCGGCGCCAAGTTGCGCTTCGTGCCGGTGCATGGGGATGAGGCAGTGCTGGACTTGGAGGACCTGGAACGGCAGCTCTCCGAGGGCGTGCGTCTTGTGGCTCTGACTCACATTTCCAACACGATGGCGGTGGTGAATCCCGTGCGCCGGATCTGTGAGGCCGCCCGGCGAGCAGGCGCGGTCAGTGTCATCGACGCGGCGCAGAGTGCCGGACACCTCCCCTTGGATGTCCAGGAAATGGGATGCGATTTTCTGGCCTTTTCGAGTCACAAGATCTGCGGGCCGACGGGCATCGGTGTGCTCTACGGGCGCAAGGAGATCCTGGCCGGGATGACGCCTTATCAAGGTGGTGGAGAGATGATCTCGCGGGTGGAGTATCATTCGACCACCTACAACGTGCCCCCGCATCGGTTCGAAGCCGGAACGCCGGACATCGCCGGCGCGGCGGGACTCCTGGCGGCGTTCGATTATCTGGATCGCGTCGGTCGCAAGGCTATCTTTCATCACGACCAAGCGCTGGCAACCACGCTGGCCTCCGAGTTGCGTTCAATGCCCGGAGTGCGTGTCTTCGGCCCTTCCGGGTCCAGGGCGGGCTTGGTCTGCTTCACGCTGCCGGGGATCCACGCACTGGACTTCGCCACGATGGCGGACCAGCGCGGGGTCGCGTTGCGAGCAGGGCATCATTGCAATCAGCCGCTGATGGAGAAGCTGGGTGTGGCCGCCACCTTGCGGGCCAGTTTTTACTTTTACAACACGGAGTCAGAATTGACTCGATTCCTGGAAATCCTCCATGAATTGAAACGAAAACTGGCATGAACCCGACCCGCTCCATTCAAACCGAGCTGTCCGGTCCAGAGGCCGCCGGAATCACAATGGGAAGGCTCCAGGAAATCTATCCCGGCGCCCGGCGGGCTTTGTTCAAACGATATCATATCGGCGGATGCAGCAGTTGCGGATTCCTCCCGGACGAAACCTTGGCCGCTGTTTTGGCCCGGCACCAGAATCCTCCCCTAGCCGAGGTTCTCGCGCACTTGGTGGCGAGCCAGGAACAAGACGTCGCCATGGAGATGGATCCGCCAGAGGCCGCCAGCCGCATGAAACAGGGCGAAAAGGTACGATTGCTGGACATTCGCACTCGGGAGGAATGGGAAGCAACCCGGATCCCGGGCGCGGAATTTGTCAACCAAGCCTTGGTGCAGTCGTTGATGGGAGCGGAAGGTCGCCAAGGACTGCTCGTGTTCTACGATCACCTGGGCAAATCGAGCCTGGATGCCGCGGCGTACTTTTGGGGGCACGGTCATGAAAACGCGCGTTCCCTGCGAGGCGGCATTGACGCCTGGGCTTTGCAGGTGGATCCCTCCATTCCGCGCTACCGTCTCGAGGCTTCATCATGAGTTCAGAGCTTGAATCGAAAATCGCCTCGACCCTGGGGCGCCTGGAAAACATGGGCGAAATGAGCGATGCCGACGCCGTCGGCACCGTGGGTAACGCCGACTGTGGCGACATGCTGCGGGTTTGGATCAAATTCAAAGAAGAGAACGGGCGCAAAGTCATCGACCGGGCCAGTTTTCAATCGTTCGGCTGCGAAACCGCCATCGCCGCCGCCCATCTGGCCATGGCACTGATCAAGGGAAAGTCTCCCGCCGAAGCCCTGGCCCTGCAGGGAGAAGAGTTCGCAGCGGAGTTGGGACCGCTTCCGCCGACCCGCATTCATTGCACCCAACTCGTCGAAGGCGCCCTCCGTTCCGCCCTTTCCGAAGGGCAAGTGGCACCTGCAGGGGCGACCGCGCCGGCAAGAGCGGAACCCGATCCACCCATGCCTGGACTTTCCGATGCGCTGGCCCGCAACGAAACGGGGACCGGAGGCGTCAAAGTGGTTTTCCTGAAGCCCGGTGAAACAGCGTCTTAGGTTCCTCGTCCGGCCTTGACGGTCACCGACCCTCCGCGCGCGCACTCACTTGCCGTCTCTCTTCGTCGGAAACACCACATCCATCATCCTTAAAGCGGCAGTGGATCCTCGTGAAGATTTGCGAAGGCCTGGATGAGAAAGACAGGACCAAGCACGAAGCCTATCCCCTATGGATCTGGTGAGTGATTCAGAATGGTTTCCTCGCCAGGACCTCGCGAAGATTCTGGAAGGACAATTGCGATTTTAAGGTTCAACCCGTCGCAACCGACATAACGCAACTCAAACTCGTCCCGCCAAGAGTCCCAACAGGATTCCGTCGCGGAGACGCAGAGGTCGGAAATCCGACTGAGGCTCTGATATTCGCGCGAGCGGCTTGGAGTGCGGCAGCCCTCTGCCGCTTTCTAGCATGGGGTCAATATCATCGCGTCCGAAAGCGCCAGAGGGCTGCCGCACTCCAAAACCTGGCGGAACCATCACCACCCTCTCCTTCCCCAATCGGTCTGTGTAAATCCACCTTCATCTGTGGATCCACCGCCCCTCTTCTCCGCTCCTCCACGCAAAAAACCACACTCGCTTTCCCACACCTCGAGTTTCTCCGCCGGGAGATTTGCGGGCGCTCTCGCGCCGGGCCGACGCACCGGTACACCCGGTCGGAACCTGTCCCAGACTCTGTCGGATTTTCGAGTGCCCCTTTCGTTTCGTCAGGCATTCCCATTTGTCGGAGCGCGCACAGGTCGGAAGACTCCAGATTTTTCAACGACGGCGGCGGGTCGCAGGACGATTCAACCTCGCTCCGGGGCAAAAGGAGAACGACGGTGGGCTGTCCGTAACGGCTTTGCTTCATGAAACCTCCGAGGTAAGCTGCCGCCCATGATTGTCAAAACCTTTCATCACGTGCGCTTCCGACTCAACGACCTTGAGAAAACCGTCCAGTTCTACCAATCGGTGTTGGGACTGGAAGAGGTGCGCCGCAACCGGTCGCCGCGCGGTTCCGAGCTGGTTTTTCTCAAATTGCCCGGCAGCGAAACCTTGCTCGAGCTCTGCTGCTTTCCTTCCAGCGGTCCGGTTCAAGTCCAGCCCGACCTGACTCATCTGGCTTTCGAGGTGGAGAGTCTGGAGGATTTCGGACGCCATCTCGTCGGATTGGGGCTCAAGTTTTCGGACGGACCTCATTTCAAAGACAACGGCGGCGGATTCGCCTTCATTGACGCGCCGGAGGGTTATGAAGTCGAACTCATCCAACGACCAAAAACCACCCCCACTCCGTCCGTGTAGAACTTGGCTCCATTCCATGCCCGCCAATCTTAAGAGCCTTGGGCCGCTGCCATGAACATGGTCTGGAAAGCCCGGGATCGACGCTGGGAATTCCCCGGACGCACGCTGGTCATGGGAATCGTAAATGTCACGCCCGATTCCTTCTCAGACGGGGGCCGTTACTTGTCCCCCGCGAAGGCGATTGAACACGGCAAGGCTCTGGCAGCAGCGGGCGCTGATGTCCTCGATATCGGAGGGGAATCCACCCGTCCGGGCGCGGAGCCCGTCTCCGAGGAGGAGGAGAAGGGGCGCATTCTGCCCGTGATTGAGAGATTGGCGAAGGAAGTGCCGGCGGCGATTTCGGTGGACACCATGAAGGCCGGGGTGGCCAGAGCGGCGATCCACGCTGGAGCGGTGGTGGTCAACGACGTGGCGGCGGCACAGCAAGGTCCCTCCATGTGGGACGTGCTGAAGGAGACGGAGGCGGGCTATGTGTGCATGCACATGAGGGGGGATCCGCGCACCATGCAGCAGCATCCGGTTTACTCGGATATCGTCCGTGACATAAGCGCTTTTTTTGGTGAACGGTTGGCCAGTCTCGTGCGGCATGGCATCTCGGCGGAAGCCGTTGTTTTTGATCCAGGCATTGGCTTCGGCAAGACCGATGATCATAATTTGCAGTTGCTCGCAAACATGCCTGCTTTTACAAACTGGCAGCGGCCCTTGCTGCTGGGGGTATCGCGGAAGTCGTTCATGGGCAGGCTGCTTGGCCTGAAGGAAGCGGATCGGATGCCTACTTCCCTCGCCTGCGCGGTCTGGGGCGCTTTGAACGGTGCGAATATTCTCCGGGTGCACGACGCGGCGGAAACCGCGCAAGCGTTGCATTTGCTGCGGCTTATCCAAGCTCGGACCGCGAATTGAATGCTCGAAACACTGCAAAGTCTATTTCAGGCCACCTGGCGTCCCGTGGTCGAAATTCTCTTTCTCGCCGTGGGGATCTACTATGCGTTCACCTTCGTGAGAGGAACACGTGGAGCACCCATCGTGAGCGGATTTGTGCTCGTCCTGGTGGGACTCGCGGCGACCTCGAAACTGCTCGATCTCAAAGTTCTGCAATGGCTCCTGGGCAGCTTTTCGACGGTCCTGATCCTGGCGGTACTCGTGATCTTCCAGCCCGAACTCAGACGCATGCTGGCCGAATTGGGCAGCCAAAACTTCCTGCAAGCCGTGCGCGAGCAGCGGGAAAACATCGAAGTCGTCATTCGCACCGTCGAACGTCTCGCGGAGGTTCACATCGGAGCGCTGATCGCCATCGAACGTTCCATCCAACTCCACGAGGCCGTGGAGTCGGGCATTCGCATCGATTGCGAGGCAACCCCTGAAATGTTCGAGACCATTTTCTTCCCCAACAACGCCATCCACGACGGCGGGGCCATCCTCAAAGGCGACCGCATCGCGTTTGCCGCCTGCATTTTTCCCCTCACTCAAAGGCAGGATCTGAACAAGTCCCTCGGCACACGCCATCGCGCCGCCATCGGGCTGTCGGAGGAAACCGACGCGGTCGTGGTGGTGGTCTCCGAGGAGGTCGGCGCCATCTCCTACGCCTACAAAGGCCAACTCACACGCGGAGTCAGCAGCGAGGAACTTCGATCCTTCCTCACCTCCGTTCTGGTTCGCAAGAGCGGTTCGCGCAGCCTGGTTGAATCCCTCAAAGCCAGATTCGCAGGAAGTGCCCGCAACCCGGAACCGCCGGCGAAAACGAGCGAACCCTGACCTTGCTGCATCATGCCCTGGCAAGACCTCATCACGCGCAATTTTGGGTGGAAGGCCTTCAGCGTCCTGCTGGCGAGCATGATTTGGTACAACATCCATACGGACATCGATGGCGAAGTCATCCCCCGTCGAGGACCCTTGGGCCATTCCGCAGCGGAACGCTTCTCGAAGGTTCCGATCGAGATCCTGCATCCCCAAGGTGCCGCTTTACCCGTAAAGCTCTCCCCGGCTCAGGTCGATGTAGTGGTGGAAGGCCCTGTTGAAGTGCTTGAGCAACTGCAAACGCGCGAAATCCGTGTCTTTGTCCAACCCGGCAAGGACCACGCCGCGTCTTCCAGCAAAGTTCCCGTCCAAGTCTTCGTCCCGCCGGGCGTCACGGTCATTCAAATTACCCCTCAGGTCGTCACCCTTGAACGAGGGGCCAACGGTTCGCGTTAATCTCCGATCATGAGTCAGACCAAGAAAATCTTCGGCACGGACGGCGTCCGCGGCACAGCCAACATCGAGCCGGTCACCGCAGAAACAGCCCTCAAACTTGGAAGGGCGGCCGCTCACGTGTTCAAAAACCTCCACACCGAATCGCGCGGCCGCGGCAAACACAGGATCGTCATCGGCAAAGACACCCGCCTGTCGGGCTACATGCTCGAGAATGCGGTGTCCTCGGGCATTCTCTCCATGGGGGTGGACGTGCTTTTCATCGGCCCCCTCCCCACGCCGGGAGTCGCCTATGTGACGCGCAGCCTGCGCGCCGACGCCGGCATCGTCATCTCGGCTTCGCACAATCCCTACGACGACAACGGCATCAAGTTTTTCCAAGGCGACGGTTTCAAGCTCGACGACAAAGTCGAAGCGGAAGTGGAGGAACTGGTCTTCAGCGGCGAAATCGAAAACATCCGGCCCACCGCCGGTCAAATCGGCAAGGCGGTGCGCATCGACGATGCCCTGGGCCGTTATATCGAATACGCCAAAGCCTCCCTGCCCCGCGGCCTGAACCTCGAGGGCATGCGCATCGTCGTGGATTGCGCCCATGGCGCGGCTTATAAGGCCACCCCCTGCGTGCTGCGGGAACTCGGGGCCGAGGTGTTCGCCTACGGCATTCAGCCGGATGGCTTGAACATCAATCGCGATTGCGGATCGATGCACCCGGAAGCCATGTGCCAGAAGGTCTGGGAACACCGCGCCCATATCGGCATCGCGCACGACGGTGACGCCGATCGCGTGCTGCTCTGCGACGAAACCGGCCACCTCGTCGACGGCGACGACATCATGGCCATCGCCGCCCTCGACCTGCTCGCCAGCGGCGCCTTGCGCGAAAAGACACTGGTGGCCACCGTCATGAGCAATTCAGGCCTGGACCAAGCCCTCAAACAGGCAGGGGGCAAAGTCGTGCGCACCGCCGTGGGCGACAAAAACGTCATCGATGAAATGCTCCGTCACGGCTACAATTTCGGCGGAGAGCAAAGCGGCCATATCATTTTCAGCGATCACGCCTCCACCGGAGATGGCCTCGTCGCCGCCCTCCAGATTCTGCGCATCATGAAGTCCGCCGACAAACCGCTCTCGGTGCTCGGCAAGTGCTGGCGTCGCTTCCCTCAAGTCGTCACCAACGTCAAGGTGCGCGAGAAAACCCCCTTCGCGGAGTTGGACGGCGTTCTCGACCTCGTGACTCAAGCCGAAAAAACTTTGAAACCTCTGGGCGGGCGAGTGCTGCTTCGTTACTCCGGAACCGAACCGAAGGCGCGGTTGCTCGCCGAAGGTCCGGATAAGCCGGAACTCGAAAGGATCAGCCGCGGTATCATCGAGAAGATCCGCGCCCAGGTTGGAGGATGAGTTTCTCCGCAGGCAATCGCCCCACCCTCGCGGCAGGCAAACGCAGATCCTGAGCTTCCAGACGCAAACGTTCGCCAGACGCATGGCCATCGGCAAAGACCAATTGCGCCTTCTCCTCGTGCCGGAAGTGTACGGTCGGCTCGTCCTGATGGACGTAGTAGAACTCCTCCAGCAATGGACGCTCAGGAGTGGCAGGAAGCTGGAACGTATTGATCTGGGCGCTATCCGCAAATACCCCGAGCCGGGAGGGGTCCGCCACCAGACTCAAATCGATGGCAGGAGAAGCGGGCGGCGCCGAAAGATTCAAGTTGTATCCAAACCCCCAGGCCGGTCCTGAAGCCTTCAATTTGAAAGCGCTCGAGGCATAGCGCAACGAAGGACAAAGGCCTACCGTTGAGGGGGTCAAATAGGCTTGCAACGCACCCGCCGCCGGATCGAAAGCCCTTTCACCTTCCCGTCCATCTTGCAGCCAGCCGAACCAGTAAATCACCCCGTCGCGATGCTTGCCCGTCCGGTAGCGAAAGGCTCTTTGCTGGTAGTCGTCCCAATACAAAGCGCAGGCCAAGCCCAGCTGACGGAGCGAGGATAGGCATTGCGCCTGACGAGTCTGGGCACGGGCACGGCTCAGCGCTGGAAGCAACAAGGAACCCAGCGCCGAAATGACCGCGACGGTCACCATCAACTCCATGATGCTGTATCCTCGCCCTGCGGCCCGCACCCATCCCCAGACCCGTTCAATCCGAATCCTCATGCAAACCTTCTCATGAGCGAGCCTGATTCGCCAGTCGCCGCCACCGCATCAACGCACCGGCTACCAGGCCGATCGCAAGCAGGCTCGACACTCCCGGTTCGGGAATGACCGTGATGGCGTCAAGCTCCAGCTGGCCGGACAATGTTTCGATACGAACGTGGGTGGCGTAATCGACCAGGGCGGGCCGGCCCTGCGCGTCCACAGCCCACGCAAGATCGAATCCCGTGCCCCCGCCTGATCCAGCGTACCGATCGCGAATGCCAGCGAGGCTCAATCCCGCGAAATCCGCCGCGCTCAATCGGGGGTCAACCGCTTGATGAAATTCGCCTGATCCGTCCGTGGGAAACAACGAATCCAATGCAGGCGCTTTGGCGGGATCAAGGGTGAAGAAGTTCAGGCCGTCGGGGCTGACTGAAACTCTTCCCACACCCTGTCCTGCGGAAAAAAGAGAACCATCGGTAATGCCTCCGCCCGTAAAGTTCCCGTTCGTAATGGTGAACCCCGTGTTGCCGAAAACCAGGAAATCGACGCCGTGGGGATGAGCGGGGTTATTGAAGGCAGGCCTTCCCAATTCAACCGTGATCGAGCCAGTGGCACCGACGGATAAGAGCTGTGAAACCAGGAAAGGCGGTGCGAATGGGTCGACTGGGCCGCCGAAGGCGCCGGAAGTGACCCGCGAAGGCAGACCGAGAATGGAAGACGAGTTTGTGTAGCCCAGTCCAGATCCGAACTCGACGGCGAATCCGCTTCCGGGAACGTAGGCTGTCACATGAGTTGCCCAGGGCTCACTCGACCCGACGGAATTGGCGGGAGGCGAAACCACAGGCTGCGCACGAAGCACGGCGCAGCACCCGAGCACCCCCCAGGCAAAAAAACGAAACTTCCGGAGGAGTCGAAGGCGAACAGAACGGTTTGTCGTGGAACTAGTCTCTTTCATGGTCGGACACAAACAAGGTTGCGGTAAGCGAGACCAGTCCGGAATGAGGGCAATAAAAAAGCCTTCATCCCCGGGTAGATGGCGAATGAAGGCATCGAACGCCTCAGGCGACAGGCCTGAAGCCCTGGCCTCATCCTTCTCTTGGCGGAGAAGTGGATTCTTGGAAAATCCTGACGAGCAGGCGGGAGGGGATATCCTGACTCGCGGTTTCGAGCCTCATTCCCGCCTTCCCGGAATAGATCCAGTGGCATGTAGGAACTTGTAACCGCTCACAGTGGCGCAACCGTCCCCGATTCTCACGGGGTTCCCAGGCCTCCAGCCTGATAACAATCAGCACCCATGCGGCTCCGGACCGGGAAGAACATCCCCCGGGAAACGCGGGCCGCTGTCAAAGAACATCAGAGGACTACCGCAACCTGATCGGAAAGCAAAGTTATTTGTGGATTCCGACCATCATTCCCCGAATCCAACCCGGCCTCCAGAGGGCGGTCGGCAGCGAGACGCGTTCCTTGGCGCTTGTAATGGATGGTGGCGCCGTCTCCAGCAATTCCCACCTCCATCGCGCCAAGAGCATCCGATGATCCACCGGACGAAGGCGCAGATCGTCGTTGAGGATCTTGAACACCGCTTCAATCTCCGTCAGCACCCGATACGGCTCCCAGAACTTGCCCGAATCGGCCTCCGTCAAATTGGTCCGTAAAAGGTATCGACCTTCTCTCCACAGCCGTGGCCCTCGCCCGTTCCGTGGCCGATTCGTCCTGGCCACAAACCACTCAGGGAAAGACATGCAGCACACATGCGCCCGCCAAGCGGAATTTGAGATCAATGGGCTGAGGTCACGATCTGCGCATTGGACATGCGTCTGAAGTGGCGTCGGCCAGAATGGAGACTCCGCGCGGATTGGGTCAGGGAAGACGATCCCCCGGGAGGAGATCGCGGCGGCCGATGGGCGCGAGCGGAAGCGCCTGGAACGGCCCGCCCCGACAACCTGCGGATGCACCGTTGATGGATCCGGTGCGTCATTCGGAATGTCGTCATCGCCAGAAGCTCGCAGAGTTCAGGATCTGCGGGGAAAGAAAAACGGCCGGAACCCTGTCGGGCCGGCCGCTTTCACTGAAAGATTTGGCGACTACCTACTCTCGCAGAAGCTATACAACCACTACCATCGGCAATGCTGCGTTTGACGGCCGAGTTCGGAATGGGATCGGGTCGGACCGCAGCTTTATGGTCACCAAAAAATTGAATAAGAACAATTTCGTTCTCTGAAAACTATACATAGGGCGAACCGACAGAGGCTATCCACAATTTCGCCGAGTAAAATCGCCTTTGAAAAAAAGCGATCAAGCCTCACGACCGATTAGTATCAGTCCGCTAAACGCTTCGCAGCGCTTGCACGCCTGACCTATCAACCAGGTGGTCTACCTGGGGTCTTTAGGGCCTTGCGGCCGGGAAACCATATCTTGGGATGGGCTTGGCACTTAGATGCTTTCAGCGCTTATCCCTTCCGCACATGGCTACGCAGCGATGCCCCTGACGGAACAACTGCCACACCAGAAGTGCGTCATTCTCGGTCCTCTCGTACTAAAGAATGAACCCCTCAAGTTTCCTTCGCCCACAGTGGATAAGGACCGAACTGTCTCACGACGTTCTGAACCCAGCTCGCGTACCGCTTTAACCGGCGAACAGCCGGACCCTTGGGACCTTCTCCAGCCCCAGGATGCGATGAGCCGACATCGAGGTGCCAAACCGATTCGTCGATGTGAACTCTTGGAATCGATCAGCCTGTTATCCCTAGCGTACCTTTTGTCCGTTGAGCGATGGCAATTCCACATTCAACCATCGGATCACTTGGGCCTGCTTTCGCATCTGCTCGACTTGTTGGTCTTGCAGTCAACCTGGCTTCTACCCATACGCTCGACGCACAGTTGCCAACCGTGCTGAGCCAAGCTTAGCGCTCCTCCGTTACACTTTTGGAGGAAACCGCCCCAGTCAAACTGACCCGCACGCACTGTCCCCCGCCTGGCTAACAGGAATCGGGGTTAGAATCCTAATTAAAAAAGAGTGGTGTTTCACATTGCGGCTCCAGCACGACCGAAGCCATGCCTTCAAAGCCTCCCACCTACGCTAAGCATCCTTAATCAGAACACAATACGAGCTTACAGTAAAGGTGCATAGGGTCTTTCCGTCCTACTGCGGGCATGCGGCATCTTCACCGCAGCTACAATTTCGCCGAGATCCTCTCCGAGACAGTCGTTCAGTCGTTACACGATTCGTGCAGGTCGGAACTTACCCGACAAGGAATTTCGCTACCTTAGGACCGTTATAGTTACGGCCGACATTCACGGGGACTTAGGTTCGAAGCTTCGCCTTGCGGCTAACCTCTTGCCTTGATCTTTCCGCATTGGTCACGTGTCACACCCTATACGTCGTCTTGACGACTTTGCAGAGTGCTGTGTTTTTGTTAAACAGTCGCTAAACGCAATTTACTGCGGCTCCACTTGCGTGGAGCACCCCTTTTCCCGAAGTTACGGGGCTAATTTGCCGAGTTCCTTAGAGAGGTTTCTCTCGCGCGCCTTAGTCTATTCGACTCACCCACCTGTGTCGGTTTACGGTACGGGCGGCCTGGGGAACAACCGCGGCCTTTTCTAGGCAGATTGTCCGGTGGTACGCTTCGGGTCGCCCCTAAGCTCTGTCTTTCAATGACTTGGCCACTTTTCTCTCTGCGTCAGCCACGGCCTTAACCCAAGCCGGCGCGGGAATATTAACCCGCTGTGCATCGGCTACGCCTTACGGCCTCACCTTAGCTCCCGGCTAACCCTGGGAGGACGAACCTGCCCCAGGAAACCTTAGGTTTACGGCGACCAGAATTCTCATCTGGTTTATCGCTACTCATGTCTGCATTCTCACTAATCAGCGCTCCACCGTCCGTTTCCGTCGGGCTTCGCTGCACTGATTACGCTCTCCTACCACGCTGGCGCTCCAAAGAGCTCCAGCATCCATAGCTTCGGTATGCGGTTTGATCGCCAATCATTTTCGGCGCGACATCGCTCGATGAGTCAGCTATTACGCACTGTTTAAATGGTGGCTGCCTCTAAGCCAACATCCTCACTGTCTAAGCAACGTCACATCCTTTCCACTTAACCACATTTAGGCACCTTAGCTGATGGTCAGGGCTGTTGCCCTCTCGGCTACGAAGCTTATCCCTCGCAGCCTGACTGCCGGGGTAATGTTTTCCAGGGCATTCGGAGTTTGATTGGTTTTGGCATCCTGGTGGGGACCCTAAGCCATCCAGTGCTCTACCTCCCTGGAGTACTTTCCCGACGCTAGCCCTCAAGCTATTTCGGAGAGAACCAGCTATCACGGGGTTTGATTAGTCTTTCGCTCCTACTCTCAAGTCATCTCAGGATTTTTCAACATCCACGAGTTCGGTCCTTCACCTGGTGTTACCCAGGCTTCAACCTGCTCAAGAGTAGATCACCTCCGCTTCGGGTCTATTGCCAGCGACTTGGCGCACCATTCGTACTCGGTTTCCCTTCGCCTTCACCCCAGAGGGGCTTAAGCTGGCCACTGACAATAACTCGCAGACTCATTATGCAAAAGGCAAGCAGTCACCCTTGCGGGCTCCTACACATTGTATGCAATCGGTTTCAGTAACTATTTCACTCCCCTAGCCGGGGTTCTTTTCACCTTTCCCTCGCGGTACTAGTTCACTATCGGTTGCCAAGGAGTATTTAGCCTTATCCGGTGGTCCGGACGGATTCATGCGGAGTTTCACGTGCACCGCATTACTTGGGATACCTCTAGGGGGCCTCGCGCTTCGCTCACCCGGCTGTCACGGTCTATGGCCGGCCTTTCCAGGCCGTTAAGCTCACGTCTGACCTCCCACGTCAAGGTCCCGCAACCCCGGAAGGACAAGTCCCTCCGGTTTAGGCTGTTCCGCTTTCGCTCGCCACTACTGACGGAATCGCTTCGTTTTCTTTTCCTGGGGTTACTGAGATGTTTCACTTCACCCCGTTTCGCCTCGCCGGACTATGAATTCATCCGGTCGATAACCGCCCGTTACGACGGCTGGGTTGTCCCATTCGGAGATCCACGGATCAACGCCTGCTTGCGGCTTCCCGTGGCTTATCGCAACTTGCTACGTCCTTCATCGCCTCTTGGCACCAAGGCATCCACCGTTTGCACTTAGTAGCTTGATCACAAAGTTAACCATTGTTTCCAATGGAACTCAGCGAACTGTAGATTTTATGCCTCTATCTATTCTTTCCCTATGTATAGTTGTCAAAGAACGTCAAGGCCCGGCCTGAACCGGGCCCTAAATCCTGCTGAATCGCGTGCATGGTGGGCCTGACTGGACTTGAACCAGTGACCCTGCGCTTATCAAGCGCATGCTCTAACCAACTGAGCTACAGGCCCCCACGAATCTATTGCCGCCAGACTTTGATCTGATCGGAGATGGTGGAGCTGAGGAGATTCGAACTCCTGACCTATAGCTTGCAAAGCTACCGCTCTACCAACTGAGCTACAGCCCCAAATTCGATGGGTTTCCTCGGTGGACGGCAGCCCCGAAGCGCGATTTTGATTTGTTCAAAGAACGCATTGAAAACCGAGTAGTGCGACAAGCGAGCCCAACAACCTTGCGGTTGTCCGACCTTGAACCGGACTTTCATCCGGTTCTGTGTCTCCTTAGAAAGGAGGTGATCCAGCCGCAGGTTCCCCTACGGCTACCTTGTTACGACTTCATCCCAATCACCAGCCATACCTTCGGCACCTTTTGAGGGGCGACTTCGGGTACAACCGGCTTTCATGATGTGACGGGCGGTGTGTACAAGGCCTGGGAACGTATTCACGGCGCCGTAGCTGATGCGCCATTACTAGCGATTCCAGCTTCATGTTGGCGAGTTGCAGCCAACAATCTGAACTGAGCCCGGTTTTTGGGGATTTGCTCCACCTCACGGTCTTGCTTCCCTTTGTGCCGGGCATTGTAGTACGTGTGCAGCCCTGGCCGTAAGGGCCATACTGACTTGACGTCATCCCCACCTTCCTCCTCGTTTAAGCGAGGCAGTCTGTCCAGAGTGCTCCGAACTCTCGTTCGGGTGGCAACAGGACACAAGGGTTGCGCTCGTTGCGGGACTTAACCCAACATCTCACGACACGAGCTGACGACAGCCATGCAGCACCTGTGCAAGCTGGTATTGCTACCTCGTCCCGCTTTCACGGTTCTACTACTTGCATGTCAAGGCCAGGTAAGGTTCTTCGCGTTGCATCGAATTAAGCCACATACTCCACCGCTTGTGCAGGCCCCCGTCAATTTCTTTGAGTTTTAATCTTGCGACCGTACTTCCCAGGCGGCGCATTTAACGCGTTAGCTTCGCCACGAACGGGGTCGATTCCGCTCACAGCAAATGCGCACCGTTTACGGCTAGGACTACCAGGGTATCTAATCCTGTTTGCTCCCCTAGCTTTCGTGCCTCAGTGTCAGGAGTCGTCCAGAGACCCGCCTTCGCCACTGGTGTTCCTCTCGATATCTACGCATTTCACTGCTACACCGAGAATTCCAGTCTCCCCTCCGACCCTCTAGCCTGATAGTATCCAATGCCATTTCCGAGTTGAGCTCGGAGATTTCACATCGGACTTACCCGGCCACCTACGCACCCTTTACGCCCAGTGAATCCGAACAACGCTTGGGACCTCTGTATTACCGCGGCTGCTGGCACAGAGTTAGCCGTCCCTTCCTCTTTCGCTACGATCAGCTTCTCATCTTTTAAATAAGAAGGTTTGGTCACGAATGACAGGGGTTTACGGGCCGAAGCCATTCATCCCCCACGCGGCGTCGCTCCTTCAGGCTTTCGCCCATTGAGAAAAATTCTCGACTGCTGCCACCCGTAGGTGTCTGGACCGTGTCTCAGTTCCAGTGTGGCTGGTCGTCCTCTCAGACCAGCTACCCGTCTTAGCCTTGGTGAGCCGTTACCTCACCAACTAGCTGATAGGCCGCGGGCTTATCGAGAAGCGTCAGGCCTTGCGGTCCCCAACTTCAGCTGCAGGAGGATGCCCCCCCGCAGCCACATCCGGTATTAGCTCGCCTTTCAGCGAGTTGTCCCGGACTTCACGGCAAATTACCCACGTGTTACGCACCCTTGCGCCACGCCGACTACGAAATATTGCTACTCCGCAATCAGCGTTCGACTTGCATGTCTTATCCACGCCGCCAGCGTTCGTTCTGAGCCAGAATCAAACTCTCCGTAATTAAAACGTTAGCTTGATTCATGCCTGGCTTTCGCCAAGCAACTGCAATTACTAAAACTCTTTGGTTGATTGATTGCTAACAACATCAACCAAAGGGGCTCTAACTTATCGCACTATTCGATTTTCAATGAACTGGGGGTCTTTCGACCCAAAAATTTTCCCGTTTAGGGGATAAAAGTTCGTGGCGCCAACAATGATCAATCAGCGCCAACGTCAGTTTATTTAACCGCGCCAAAATTATCGACTAATTCCGCACTGTCAACGGCTTTTTAATCTTTTTTTCGCCGAGTTTAGTCCGCCAACTTCCGTCCTGTTAAAGAGCGGCGAAAAACTAGCAAAGCCCGTCAGACGGGCAAGAGTTTTTTTTGAAATTACGTCCAATGAATTGCAAGTATCTCTGTACAATTCGTTTACGTTTACTCTTTTAAGGGTCAATATCTCAACTTTCGGCAAGAGGATTCGTAAATAGGACGCGTTCCCCCGATAAGACTCATCCCGCCGGGTCGGGTCGAAAAGCACCACCACTATCCGATGCAACCCCTTGGACCGCATCGCTCTAACGGACAACAGCACCTCGTTCATCACACCCAGTTTGTTCTGGGCAACCACAACACATGTACCGTCCAGGCGTTGGGCCAGATCCAAGACACACTCATTCTTGTTGAACGGAACCATCACACCACCAACACCTTCCACAACTAGATAATCGACCCCCGCCCCACTCCTTTTCACCGCATCCAGGATTTCCGTCACCGCCAGCGTTCTCCCTTCCACGCATGCCGCCACCCAAGGTGCTGCCGGCAATGAAAAGAACAAGGGATTGATGTCGTCAATCGAGACCTGCCTCCCTTGCTGCCGCATCAACCGGTTGGGGTCGGATCGTCCCCCGGTGCTTACGGGCTTCAATAACCGGTAACGGGCCCCCATCGACTTCAAATACGCACCCAGCATCAGAACAAGGACCGTTTTCCCGACTCCCGTCCCTGTCCCCGTCACGAATAAGACACCCGGTCCGTTCCCCGCGTCCTTCATCATCACTCCCAATGCATGTATAATGTTTGAATATCCCGAGCGTTCATGCGCCGTAGCAACGCGATAAACCGGCGATGATAGCCATTGATCTCGGCGTCCACATGGACTTCAAAGGTGAAGCTTCGAACCGTGCAGAACTGCCCGAAGACTCCCGCCAACTGAGGCGAGAATCCCGGCACGCCCGCAACTTCGGACGGACTGGCAAACGGTGTGTCGTCCAGCGTCCCCTCCGCACCGTCGTAGCCGGAGCGCGCCTGCACGATGGCGCCCGCCATGTGCGCGTCCACTCCGGGAATCAATTGCAGCACCGCCGCCGAGGCTGTGTTCAAATTGATCTGCCGGGCGCCGACCGCGCTGAACAAATCGACCAGGCCCACCGGCATGGCCGCCACCCCGTACCCCTGAAGTCCAAAACCTGGATTTCGCGACGTCACACCCGTTCGCGCCGAGCGTCCGCCGGTCGGAGGTGGAAGGGCTTGCTGGAACGGGGCCGCGGCCGCGAGTGCCCCCAGCCCGCCCGCCAAACGGTTCGTCGCTTGCGGCCCCCAAAAAATCTCAGGAGTCACCCCTTTGACCAACAGGAGTTCCGTCAAATCCCCGATGGGCCCGTTCTTCGCAACGTAAGGAGGACTCAAGCTAAGATAGTAATCGGATTCCGCGCCCGCCATGGATTGGCTATCATCCCTGTCTCTCCAGTCCTTGATGGAGTCCACGATCATGGAGAAGGTCGACGCATCGACACCGATCAACGTTAAAGCCTGTTGGATGACGGCGTCATTGGCGGAATTGATGTTGAGCTTGCGTTCGGCATCGATGATCTTGATGGAGAAAGTGCCGTCGCCCACCACGTTATTCTCCAAGGATATTTCCGCCAGGAGATCGTTGGTATTGCCGGGACCACCGGCCCACTTTTGCTTCAACGAATCGAACGGTTCCGGTATGCTTGACTGCTGGGAGAGAACGTAACGAGCCAACTCCACGCCCGAACGTCCGAGCCACTGCAAATCCGTGTCCAGGGCGGTATTCTTGGCCAGTTTCGTTTCAACCTTCATGGAGAAGGCAAATCCTCCCGCCAGGACACTGAGGACCAGCACCATGATCATCACGATCAAGAGGGCGATCCCCGCTTCCTGTCTCGAACCATGCAAGCCTTGTTGATTCATGGATTTCCGTCGGCCCATTCGAGGCATTGGTTGCAGCAAGTCCACACGGAGTTCCATTAGCGCAATGGAGCCCCCCCGGATGGAGGGGGCAGCTGGGGGTTGCGTCCGGGAGGCTGATTCAAGATGTTGGACCGCGTATTCAGCGGTCCACCCACTGCCGTTCCCATTTGAAACTCCACCGGGATCGCCATCGCGGCCAGCGCCACGTCCCGCGTGAAGATTTCGCGCGGCCGGGAGAAGTGCTGATTGGCACGTCCGAATCCGAGTGTCACCCGCACCATTTTAGGCAGTTGATTGGTCAGGAACCAATCTTTGACCCATTCGCCGCGGTTGGCTTCCCAGAATTCAAGCGTGAACAGGTTCACGTCAGGAGCCAGGGGAAGCGAGTAGGAAAGGTCCTGAGCGGAGTTCGTCGCGATCAGGACAGGACGCTGGCGCATCATCAACTGATTGACGCCATCCGAACTGGCTTCGATCGAGAATTCGACACGCCGGACATTTTGCCCCCCGAAATAGCCGCTCCCCGGAAAAGATTCAGGCAACCGCGCCGCCAGGCTCACGAACGCGAAGTCCTTCGTGGTATCCGCGAAGAACGCGTAATGCTTCGCGTTCTCCACATAAAGCTGGGCTGAAACGAACGCGTCCTCCACGCAGCGCATGGCGATCCGCGCCCGCTGGGCTTCGATGGCGGCATCCTGGGCGATGCGCGTGCCCCGGAGGATTGAGGACCAACTGGCGTAGATCGCCACCATGATCATGCCGAAGATTCCGATGGCCATCATGATCTCCACCAGCGTGAAGGCGGAACCTCGGCGCCCGATACGGTTCGGAGGAAACAACTTCATCGTCTGCCTACCCCCAATCCTCTCGGCGTGGATTCTGGACGATAGAGCCAGAAACTCATGCGTGTTTCGACCGGCTTTTTCTCCTGCACCCAGAACACGCTCAAATCCACCTGGAACAAACCGTTGGTCGCAATCATGCGGGTGGTTCGAGACCAGGTGTAGTCGCGATGCATGTCGCCGAAGTTACCGCTTTCCATGCCCTCCTCCAAACGATTGGTGAGCACGAGTTCGGAGGCCAAACTCCCGATATCCACGTTTTCCTGCTGGAGCGCTCGCGCCTGGCGCAAGCAACGCGAGGTCAGTTCGAGGATTGAAAACACGGCAATGAAGAAAATCGCGATGGCGATCATCACCTCGATCAGGGTGAACGCCTCCTGCCCGCGCAAGTGCGACCTGCGCGCGGGTGGTCCTTGGCGGAGAAGTCTCATTGCATGACGTCCATGGTGGCAATGCCGGTCACGACTTCGAGGGAGATTTTGCGAACCTCTCCATCCTCGGATCTCAACACGATCGTGAACTCGTCGCTGGTTCCATTCGGGTGGAAACGCACACGCGCCTCGCCCGCGTCCATGTGATCCACAAAATTGATATCCAGCAATTCCACCGCGACGTTCTCGGGCAATCGGGCGGAGAATGAGGGGGCAGCCGGTCCGCGAGCCTCCGTATTGTCGCGAAGATTGACGGTCAGTTCATTCATGGATCGGGGCCGGGAATCGGGAACCATTTGGATGCTCAAGGTTCCGTCTTCCGCGCGGATGACAAAGTCGGCGGCGACGCCTTGCAGAATGGCTTGGGCGCGCGCTTGGACACACCCTTCCAAGAGGTCGGCACAGGCCTTCCGGATGCCCTCCTGGCGCAAGGATTTGTAGATGGCCGGCATCCCCATGGCGAGTACGACAGCCATAATCCCGATGGCCACCATGATCTCGATGAGCGTGAATGCGCTCCGCCCCCATTCCTTGTCGAAGCCACGACCGTGGGATCGGGTCCAAAGGAACGGTTGATGAGCGCCGGCATTCACGGGGTTCTGCCTATTTCGATTGGATGCTGGAGGTGATGGCAAACATGGCCGAAAGGACGCTCAAGAGCAATCCACCCACCCCCAAAGCCATGACGATGATGAGGGCGGGTTCAATCAGGTTGGTCATCACGCCGAGGGCACGATCCAGCTCGCTCTCGTACGTTTCGGCCACATTTTGAAGGGCACCCGGGACGTCCCCTGTCTCCTCGCCAATTTTCAACAAGTCGATCATGAGCTGGGGGAACAAGCGACTCTGGGCCAGGGGCTGGGCGATGGTCTTGCCGTCGGTGACCTGCTCGCGTGTCTTTGCGATGGCCTCTCTCAAGAGGACGTTGGGCATGATTTGCTCGGTGATGCGAAGCGCCGTGAGGACGGGAACGCCATTGTGCAAGAGGGTGGAAAGAGTGCGGGCGAATTGCCCAAAGAGATTGAGCCGAAACACTTTGCCAACTACAGGAGCTTGCAGCTTCCACGCATCAAGGGCTCGACGACCGCGCACGGTGCCACGAAAGCGCATAAAGAGAACCCACAGGCAAATCCCGACCAGCAGCATTAACCACCAGTAGTTGCCAAAGACATGGCTGATGGAGATGAGCACCTGAGTCGATGCCGGCAACGGCACCTTCATGCCTTCGAAAATCGAAAGGAATCGAGGCAGCATGAAGCTCATGAAGAAGATGACAATGGCCAGACCGACGCAGGCCACGACGGCTGGATAAATCATGGCGGAGGAAAATTTGGATTGAACTTCCGCAAATCGTTCGAAATGGGAAGCCAATCGACGCAGCACGTCTTGAAGTGCCCCGCTCTGTTCCCCTGCCCGCACCATGTTGACGTAAATATCCGAGAAAATCACGGGCTGCTTGGCCATGGCATCGGACAAGCCCCGCCCTTCCATCACATCCTGCTTCAACTGCTTGCTCACGTCGGAGGGGATACCCTTGGACTCGAGATGCGTCATGCTGTTCAGGGCAACCGTCAACGGCATGCCCGAGTGAAGCAAATTGGCGAGTTGACGAGTGAAGGTGGCCAATTCCTGAAGCTTGGGTCGCCGAGGCTTGTTCACCCACGCCCTCAAAGTCGGGGGAAGAAGCTCGGATCCAGAACCTCGAGACCCCCGTTCCTTGGGTTTATCCGACTTCGAGGCGGCAGACTTAGAAGCTTCAACTGCAACAGGAAAGAGTCCCAAACGTTCGATCTGGCTCAATGCCAGAGCACGATCCGGAACATCGAGGACTCCGGTCACAATTTCTCCATTTCGTTTGCGGGCGCGGTAAGAAAAGGCGGGCATGGCTAAATCCTCATTGTTAAACGCCTTCCTAGACAAAAAGTTGCGAAAAACCCAACAGCGGAAGCGCCCCATCCGAGACATTGTGTCTCACGATTTTCCATGAACCGTCTCCATAATAAATCAATAACTGGGATGATTGCGAAAGTCATTCGATCGAGGATAATGCGTTCGTCCCAGTTATGAGTGCTTGCGAAGCGCGGGGTGCGCAATGAGCAGACCAAGGAGGTGACGCTCCGCATCCAAGCTGTTAACGGGATACCGCCGTCTTCAGGGGGGTTCAAAGGAGGCCCTGGAGGCGGCCTTTTTATTTGCCATCCCCAGAATTCCTCTCCCCGCGTGAAGTGTTGCACCTTGCCTGGCCCCAATGCCTTTAGAGCCTGTTTGGAAATTGGGCGGGTCCTGCGGCGAGAGATTTTGGCGGCGGCCAAGGCGGCGAGGCCGGAGCATCCGCAAAGCGGGCTGTAACGGCCAAGCCAACGCAGGCCGCCGGCAAAAGATCCGCCGCCCGAAGGGTTTTCGCGGAAAAGGCCCGCTGGCTTCGTTGCTCGTCGGTCACCGGGCGCTGGCGGCCATGCTCCCTCCTCGTGCCTCGCCATCGGGCCTTTTCCGCGAAAACAGGACCCCACCCAATTTCCAAACACGCTCTTAAGAATTTCCACGCTGAGAACGTCGGTGGATCCGGAAGAATTTGACTTTCACCATAAGTTGCTCTGAATCAATAAGATGGGAATTGATGATAAAAGGGTATCCAATCGAAGTTTCATTCGAGACTGTTTTCGACGAGGTCATTCCCAAGGAAGTGAACGAAACCATCTTAGAAGCTCGCGCTCCGGCCAAGCGGTGGCCTCTTCTGGTAACCTCACGCCACGTGGTCCAGGCGATGGTGGTCCCGAACCTGTACACTACGGCCGCGGCACGCTTTCTCTGGCGCTGGAGATGGTCACGAGATGCGAGGTCAGTGCGGGCGAGGATGAAGGCGGCGCGGGTAGACCAGGTGGCACGGCTGAGGATCAGTTTTGCCAAGACGCCTGCCTTCATGGCTCCCTCGTGCCGCCGAGGCATGCTGAGCCAGGCAGAGATCCAGGAGATGATGAGGCGAACGAACTGCAAGAGCGGTGGGGTGATCCCGGAGCATCGGCAACGATCCTGTCCGCGCGCGAGGCCCCAACCGGTGAGCAGTAGGACTCGACTCGCCCATCATTCCTATCAAACAGGCCCCACCGAAAACGAAATCAGCCCGGCAACTCGATCCCATTCTTACAGGCGTTGGCCCTAAAGTGGCGGAAGGGAGAGATCCCACTTGAAGAACTCCGAGCTCGTTCACTCGCCGGCATCGTGAATGGCTCCGCTTTGCGCCGCAACCGCTTACCCTTCATGGTTGAGCCGCGGTCGCATTCAATGAGTCCCTCCGGAGATGTTTAACGCAACCACTCCTCCGATGATGGCAAGCAGCCCTACGACCTTGAGGACGCTGATCGGCTCTCGAAAGTAGAGGACTCCCAACGTCGCTATCAACGCCGTGCCAACGCCGCTCCAGATGGCGTAGGCAACGCTGACATCCACCTTTTTGAGAGTCAAAGTGAGGAAATAAAAGCAAACCCCGTAGAACAGCCACATCAGCACCGAAGGGGTGAACTTGGTAAAACCAGCCGAGAGTTTCATGCAGGTCGTGCCTGCCACTTCGGCGAGAATAGCGAGTGTGAGGTAAAGCCAGTGCATGTCGTAAAGCCGCCTAAAGCATCAGGTCACCGACAGACGCCGGAATCGGGCCACTGCAGCAAATCCAACGTCCGAAGCCTCCAACGACTCCGAAATCGCGGCGGGCGTGGCGGTTCCCTTGGAGTGCCTGGTTCGGGGAGATCCGCCGAACCCGTGGCGGGCCAGAACGATTGCCATGGTCAGATAAGGAGATGATGAGGATGGGCTCGACCAACGGACCAGGAACCATCCTCTCCAACGAAAATGATGCGACGCGGCAACACCGCGACAAAATCGGAATGCAGCACTGGCAGTGCCCGACCCTCTGCCAGACGAATCCAACCGCGATCAAACAGTAGCGTCTGCAATGCTTGACGAATTCCCTCGACGCCCATGTACGGACGCTAGGCCAAGCCGGAGACTGCTTCAAGCACAGAGTCTTGGCACCCAAAGCCTGAGATCTCTGCGCCCACGCAACTCGCCCCTCCGCCTTCTGCGTCCTTCGCGGCCTTTCCGTGAGGGAAAGCAAGATGCCTCTCCCCAAGTCCCCGACGTGTGCAAAGGAAATCAAGGCACTTTCCAATCGGCACACCTGGAAATAATTCGAAACCTCTGTCCCGGAGGAACTGAGGGTGTCAGCGGTCGAATTGATTGACCCGCCTTTGGTCGAAATGGCTGACCCACCCTGGCCGACATGTTTCCTTTAAATCACTCCCTTATCACGTTGTTGCGGAATGATTTAAAGAAAACATGTCTCTTTTTGCGAGAATGAGCGACGGGTCAATCATTTCGACCCCGGACGGGTCAATTTGATTCGACCGCTGGCACTGAGGGTATTACATCACAAGAGTCCTGCTTCTATTCAGAGTTTATGGTCGTATCGAGGAGAGTCCCTTAAAGACACGAGCCATATTTCTCAAAGTGTGACTCAAAGTATAACTTTCGATGACAAGTAGATGAGCTGCCTGCCCCATTTGCTCTCTCAGCGTACTGTCGCCAGCCAGCCGCAGGACTGCTTGAGCCACTTTGTCCGGGGATGACGGAGGAACAACGAGTCCGGTTTTTCCATCCAGGCACACTTCCGGAAGGCCTCCGATGCTCGTTGTAATAAGCGGCTTCTTGAGGAAAGCGGCTTGAAGAGAGGCTTGAGAGATCCCTTCGTGCGCCGTGCTCAGAAGTGCAAACATGTCGATGGCGGCGAGGGCGGCCCTTGGATTGTCCAAATGCCCCGTGAAGATGAAGGGAAGATCAGGGTCAACCAAAGGCCTATACTGTTCGATGTAACCGCCACCCACGACAACCCACTTCAATCTGGGGTCATGACGAAGACTTTTGGCCGCGGCGATGAGGTCTTGTATCCCTTTCCAGGATCGAACGACACAGACAGACCCAATCAGTATTTCATCTGGCTTTACATGGATCGAACTACGGAATTCTCGCGCCTCTTCTTGAGGGACTTCAAAAGGTTCAACCCCTGTTGGAATGCACTGGATTCGGCTGAGCGGAAGGTGGGCTTTTTGCTCGATCTCCGGGATGATACACGATGAGGTGGTTACAACATAATCTGCCAAACCATTATAAAGCAGTCGAGCGTTGAGCCCCCCTCGAATGGGTGTCGATAGATGCCTTGTTCGCACAACGGATCGTCCCATGATTCTTGCAGCGATGCCTCCCAACCAGGCATCGAACGAGCTATGCGTGTTAACCACATCGATCCTCCCCTTTTTGATGATAGTGCATAGCTGCCACAGTGCCTTGAGCGCTTGGGATCGTTTGAAATCGATTTCAAACACTTCGAACCCTTCTTTGCGGGCATACTCTACGAGTTTGCCGCCCTGCACGACAGCGAGTGTGATTTGGAAGCCTTCTTTTCTAAGCCCTAAACACTCCTTGAGAATGCGGATTTCCTGACCGCCCCAGCCATTTGAGCTCTCAGTGTGTAAAATATGCATGGACATGCGCTACCATTCTGTTGCGGACCGAAGAGAGCAAAGGTTCTTTAAGCGATTTTCATTTTGATCCGTTGATACCTGTCTATAGATTGCCGATCTATTGTATAACGTGAAGGAAAGCGGCTGGCATGGTAACTGTTAACGCCGGGATTCACAATCGAAAACTGGTAAAGCTTATCGCCGCCGTGTTCCAATAGCATCCTCATCGGGACATTTTACAAAGTGCCGCAACTCGAGGTTACCACGGATGCCGTGGCGCTTCAGGTTGAACGAGGGATTAGACCTGAGCGCAACCACGCTAACACCTCGGCTTCGGGCGGATTGAGCTGAGGCACACGCTGGAATTCGACTTTGCGACCAGCATACAGGGCGCAGACCGCCTGATGAGCGTTCAGCGACATGGGCCCGTCTCGCGTGTAGTACTCGGTCGCCCAGGCCAGGAGAAACTGGAGGTTGGCGTCCTGCATTGGCTTGGAGGGGTACTTGTGCGGTTCCCAGGGACGGTTCAGGCAGTTTTCGATGCAGCTCTGAAGCCCAGGATTCAGGAAGATGAGAAACGGCTCAAAGCGCAACGCCACTTCGATCAAGGTGCCGTAGCAGCCTCAGACATCCTGACCTCATGCGGGGAAAGATTGGGTGGAGTGGAATGGAATTGAGACCAAGAGGGACATTTTCGACTTTCAAGGATGGGGGTGGTGGCGGTGAATAGGTGAATGCCGCAAGTTCAATGACCGATGTTTCCTGCCGGGTCTGTGGAGCTCAACCGCGATCTGGCGTGTCGAACGGAAGGAGACAAAGTGGTCTA
>Ga0194132_10000093_pt1 | contig 160212 bp, 138 predicted proteins | sample TA2KigOf80mmetaG_FD_148612 | JGI IMG/M metagenome (GOLD analysis project Ga0194132, IMG submission 148612) | Freshwater microbial communities from Lake Tanganyika, Tanzania - TA2015054 Kigoma Offshore 80m | ecosystem: Environmental > Aquatic > Freshwater > Lake | place: Tanzania: Lake...
CCCACCCAGCAAAACGAAAAGAAAGCGAGAAACAAAAGAAACCCTCCATCTAGAAGCAAGTGAAACAACCACAAACCACAAGGCGTCCCTCCCTTCTCAGGGCGAGGGATAAGAGGGAGAGGTCTCCCACCGCCGTCCCACGGCCATCCCCCGTAGGGGCGGTCCGATTCCATCGGACGAACGCGGCGCGCGCCCCTCCCTCGCCCCGGTGCGCCCCTCTGCAGCCCTGAGAAGCGGCGATGCCCAATCACCGCGCCGGGACGACCCTACTGCATTGTGCTACCCTCTTCTCCCACCCCCTAGCACAGGAGCAGTCCCATGGGCCCCTTCACGGATAAGTGCGCCATCGTCGGCGTCGGCGAGACGGCCCACATGCGCCCCTCCAACCGCACGACGCTTTCGATGGCCGTAGAGGCGATCAAGCGGGCGTGCGACGACGCGGGGCTGAAGCCGAGCGAACTCGACGGGATCACCAGCTACCAGGCCGGGGATTCCGTCTCCGGCGCGAAGGTGGCGCACGCCCTGGGCATGCGGCCCAACTACTACATGGACGTGAACGGCGGCGGCTCCAGCATCGAGGCGCTCATCGCCCACTGCGTCGGCCTCATCGTCGGCGGCTACGCCCGGCGGATCGTCTGCTTCCGCTCCATGAACGGGCGCTCCGGGAGGCGCATGGGGGGCCAGTCGCCGGGCGGCCCGGCGACGGCGATGCCGATCGTGAACGACGACGGCTTCATGCAGATGAACGGCTTCACCACGCCGGCCCAGCAGTTCGGCATGGTCTGCATGCGGTACATGCACGATTACGGCCTCACGAGCGAGCAGCTTGGAGCCATCGCCATCACGCACCGGAGGCACGCGCTCCTGAACCCCAAGTCCATCATGAAGGCGCCCCTAACGATGGAGGACTACCTCTCGTCGCGCTGGGTCTCCAAGCCATTTCGCCTCCTGGACTGCTGTCTGGAGACGGACGTTTCGGCCGCCCTGATTGTCACCAGCGCGGAAGACGCGCAGAACCTGCGGCATCCGCCCGCCTATATCATGGGCGGCGCGGCGAAGCTCCAGACGGAGGAGGCGGCGTGGAACTATGGCCGGGAGTCCATCCACAAGGTCGCCGGCTTTTACGCCCGCAACAGAGCCTTCGGCATGTCCGGCATTGGCCCCAAGGACGTCAGCATCACTTCTTCCTATGACGCCTTCACCTTCACCACGCTCATCCAGCTGGAGGCCTACGGCTTTGTGCCCAGGGGCGAAGCCGGCCCCTACGTCGCCTCCGGCGCCATCGGGATAGACGGCGAGCGGCCGAACAACCTCTCCGGAGGGCACCTCTCAGAGGGGTATACCCATGGCATCTCGATGGTCATCGAGAACGTGCGCCAGCTGCGACACCGGGCGGACGACTTCTGCCCCCGGTGGCGGGAAGGCGTCCACACCTATGACCGGGCGAAGGGTTGCCGCCAGGCGAAGCGGGCGGAGATCGCCGCCTGCCTGGGCTGGGGGAGTCCCACCACCGCCAGCACGTGCATCCTGCGGCGGTGATAGGAACAAGGAACTCAGGAACTTAGGAACCGAGGAGCATAGGGGGCCGGATACGGACCGACCAGCGCGAACACTTCCCGCCCTAGTTCCTGACTTCCCGTTTCCGACTCTCTGCTCCACCCTACGCAATGCATCCTTGAAAGCGCCCTCTTGCTTTGGTACAGTCACAGGGTTTTGCGCCGGAGCCACACCGCACTCGAGGCTTGTCCAGGGTAGCGGCGGCTCGCGAAGGAGCTCCGTACATGGGTGAATTTACCGATAAAGTCTGTATCGTCGGCTGCGGCGAGACGGCCCACATGCGCCCCTCCAACCGCACGACGCTTTCGATGGGCATCGAGGCCGTGAAGAAGGCCTGCGACGATGCCGGGATGGACCCCCGGGAAGTGGACGGCATCACGAGCTACAACGTGATGGACTCCACCTCCGGCATGGCCATCGCGGAAGCGCTGGGCATGCGCCTGAACTACCAGGTGGACATCATGGGGGGCGGCTCCAGCTCGGAGGCCCTGATCGCCCACGCCGTCGGCCTCATCGTCGGGGGCTATTGCAACAATATGATCATCTTCCGCTCCATGAACGGGCGCTCGGGCCGCCGCATGGGCGGGCAATCGCCCAGCGGCCCTGCCGCGGCGATGCCGGTGAGCGGCCCGACGCTCAACCAGCTCTACGGCTTCACCACGCCGGCGCAGTACTTCGGCATGACGTGCATGCGCTATATGAAGGACTACGGCCTGAAGAACGAGGCGCTGGGAGCGGTAGCCATCGCGCACCGCAAGCACGCCCTCCTGAACCCCAAGTCCATCATGCGGCCCCAGGGGCCCATCAAGATGGAAGACTACCTGGCCTCCCGCTGGGTGGCAAAGCCTTTCCGGCTCCTGGACTGCTGTCTGGAGACGGACGTGGCGGCGGCCATCCTGCTCACCAAGCGGGAGCGCGCCTTCGACCTGCGGCACCCGCCGGTCTATATCAGAGGCGGGACGGCGCGCGTCATGACGGATAACCCGATGTGGAATTACAGCCGCGACGTCATCCATGAAGTGGCGGGCTTCTACGGCCGCAACCGCATGTTCGGCATGTCCGGCGTCACGCCCAAGGACGTGAGCATGACCTCGTCCTATGACGCCTTCACCTTCACGACGCTCATCCAGCTGGAGGCCTACGGCTTCGTCCCCCGCGGCGAGGCGGGCCCCTACATCCTGGACGGGAACCTGGAGATAGACCACCCGGGCGGACGGCCGAACAATCTCTCCGGCGGGCACCTCTCAGAGGGCTACACCCACGGCATCTCCATGGTGATTGAGAACGTGCGCCAGCTGCGCCATCGCGCCGACGACTTCTGCCCGCGCTCCCAGGAGGGCATCCACACCTACGATCGTTCCAAGGGCTGCCGCCAGGTCAAGAACGCCGAAGTGGCCGCCTGTTTAGGCTGGGGCATGGAAACCATGTCCAGCACCTGCATCCTACGGAGGTAAGCCATGCCAGGACCTGTTGACTACGCCAAGATCGCGATCTTTCCGGACCAGGACACCACTGAGTGGTATGAGGCCTTCAAGCGGAAAGAGTTCCTGATCCGCGAGTGCAAGGACTGCAGCCACCGCTTCTACCCGCCGCTGCCCGCCTGCAAGAAGTGCGCCTCCATGAACGTGGGCTGGCACAAGATCCAGGGCAAGGGCACTATCTATAGCTACATCGTGGTGACGCAGCCGATCCTGGCGCACCTGGTGCCCACGGTCCCCTACGTCATCGCCATCGTGGAGCTGCCGGACGGCCAGAACAAGGACGGCTCCAAGACGCGCATCCCGGCCCTGATGCTGGACGATGAGAAGGACTGCGGCATCGGCGCGCCGGTGGAGCTTGCCTGGGACGACCATCCCAAGCAGGAGTACAAGATCCCGCGCTGGCGCGTCACGGATAAGCACGCCAAGGGCGTCTGGCACTTCCCCAGCTAACGCCATCCACGTTAGACACAAAAGGGGCGGCCTGCGCAGGCCGCCCCTTTTTATTCGTGCGGCGGCGCGCTACTTCTTGGCGATGAAGAAGGCGTGCATCGGGTCGCCTTCGATGTGCTTCACGACGATGTTCTTGAAGCCTGCCTTGGTCAGGTATGCCTGGGCCTTCTGCTCGCCCCACACCGTGCCGAGTCCCTCACCCTTGTAGGCCAGGGAGACGGTCATGCAGTGGAGGGTGGAGACGGCGTAAAGCGTCGGGCCAAGGGGATGCTGGACATTCTCCTCGAGATTGCTTGAGCCGGCGATGTCCATCATCAGGAAATCGCCGCCCGGTTTGAGGGCGGCGCGGATCTTCTTCAACACCGTCATCGGCTTTGCCTGATCATGAATCGTGTCGAGGGCCGTGATGAAGTCGAACTCCCCGCGCAGGTCGCCGATGTCCTTCACTTCGAAGCGGGCGTTCTTCAGCCGCCACTTCTTCGCCTCCGCCTTGGCCGCCGCGATGCCCTCCTTGGAGAAGTCGTAGCCCACAAAGGTGCTCTTGGGGAAGGCCTTGGCCATGACGTTGACGGCGTGGCCCTGGCCGCAGCCGACATCGGCGACGGCGATGCCTTGCTTGAGCCTCTCCGTCAGGCCCGGGACCATGGGCAGGACGACAGGGATAAGGGCGCTATCGTAGAGCATGGCGCTCTCTTCGCCTTGGACCGCTTGGAAGCGCGGGTACTCGGACTAGGGGACGCCGCCGCCGTTCTTGAAGGCCTTGATAACCTTCTGTTCCACATCGCCAAGCACTGAAAGGTAGGTCGCAAAAAAGGCTAAGTTATTCTGGCCTGCAGCGCGGGTCAGGAAGGCGGCGTGCTCCGGCGCAAGGCGGTAGGTTTGCCCCTTGGGCTCGTAGTGCACGATGCCGCCGGTGACCATCGCGCCGAGCCATTCGCGCACATAGCGCTCGTTGAGCTTGGCCGCCTTGGCGATCTGCTTGCTCGTGGATGGCGGCAGCTTAGCCATCGCGTCGTACAGTCCCGTCTGGTGGCCGATGCTGACCATGAGCCCCAGCATCGAATCATTCAGCAGGCCGAGCATCTTGCCTGCAAAGGCCTCGGACTTTGCCTGATCCATCGTCCGTGTCGTCATATCTTCCCCCTTGCCAAGCCGTTAGGCGAGCGAAATCGGCGGCGATTGTAGCACCGCCGCCTGAGGGGAGACAAGGCAAGCGGAAGGCCAAGAGCCGGTGTGCCGGGCCATCCAGCCGTTGAGCGGCCCTCAGCGCGCGACGGGCGTTGGAGCGTCTCTACCAAAGGCCCATTGCCGAATGGGCGCCGCCTCCCGAATAATCGTGGCGGTTGCGGCAGTGTCACACAATGTGTTCCATTCACGAGGCGGCGGATGTATATCGAGGACCTTGAGTGGGACGAAAGAAATGTGGAGCACATCGGCAGGCATCACATTACGACGATGGACGTCGAGAACGTTTGCTACGGCAAGCTCCTGGCCAGGAATATCGCCCATAGGCGGTATACGGTCAGCGGACAGGCAGCAGCGGCGTGTATATCAATGTAATCATAGAGCGATTGCATGGTTCGTTCCTCCGACCCATCACCGGATATGAGACGAAGCCTCAGCAGAAGAGCAGCTTCCGAAAGAGAGGCTAACAGACCACCTATGCCAAGAAGAAAAGAGGATCCCGTCCCGGAATTCGATACGCCAGAGGAAGAAAAGGCCTATTGGGAAGATGTGCTCGCCAAGAGCAACGTGAAGGACAGGAAGAAGCTGGTCAAGACGCTGGACAGCCTGCTGAAGCCGCCGCGCTCCTAATAGCCGCCTAGGACGCGGCGCGTCATGGGGCGCGAGCTCTCGCGCGGCTCGCAGCGGGTGGCGCGCGTCAGGAAGCCGGTGTGGGCCACCATGCGATGCCCGGGGCGCGCGCTCGTCTCGGCGAAGTGCCAGGGCCGCTGCATCACCTCGAAGCTGTCCAGCAGCTCGAAGCGCCTGTCCTTGGTGATCTCTTGGTGGAGCTGGTAGACCTGCAAGACCGTGGGCAGATAGACGACCCAGACGCCGCCCGTGCGCAGGGAGTTGGCAACAGGCTCGATGGCGCGCCACGGCTCCGGCACGTCCAAGACGACCCTGTCCACCTCTTGCTCTTGGATCCCTTCGTAGATATCGCCGATGTGGAGCGTGTGGTTCGGCGTCTCCCCCATGAAGGACCTGACGTGCTTCATCGCCTGATTCGCCATGTCCTCGCGCACTTCATAGGAGATGACCCGGCCTCCGGCGCCCACGGCGCGAAGGAGCGCCATGGTGAGCGCCCCGGAGCCGATGCCCGCCTCCACCACGGTCGCGCCGGGGTAGATATCGCCATACATCAAGATCGGGCCGATGTCCTTGGGATAGATGATGGTGGAGGCCCGCTTCATGTTCATCAGGTAGTCTTCCAGCGTCATGCGCAGCACCAGGAAGTCGTGGCCCGTATGGGTGGTGATGCGCGAGCCTTCCGCCTTCCCGATGATATCGTCGTGCTTGATCATGCCCAGGTGGGCGTGGAACTCCCGTCCGTGGACAAGATGGGCCGTGTAGGGACGGCCCTTGGGGTCGTAGAGGACAACGTGGTCGCCGGGGGAGAGGGGTTTAGGCATGGCACAAGAATTGTATCTGAAAGAGAGCGGATGCGGGGCGCGTTCCAGCCACCGGCTAGGCGCGGCTCACGAACTCCCGCACCGCCTTGAAGTATAGGTCGCGGCCGACCCATAAGAGGTCGTTGTGGCCGGCGCCGGGGATGACGCAGAGCGTCTTATCCTTGGAGCCGACGGCGTCATAGAGGTGGATCGCACTCTCCACCGGCACCAGTTCGTCAATCTCGCCGTGGATGATGAGCACGGGCAGCGTAACGGCCCGTACCTTTTCTTCATGCAGCTTCTGAAGCTCCTTGGCGCGCGGCAGCTCCTTCGTCCCCTCAAAGCGCTGGATCATGCGCATCGTCACGCCGGCGCCGCTGCTTTCGTGAATCATCCCGGCAAGATCGCCGGCAAAGTGGTAGGCCACCTCCAGCGCCGAATGGCCGCCGAGGGAACGTCCCTTCACGTAGAGCTTCCCCGTGAAGCCTTCCTTCTTGAGCAGGTCGCGCACGTAGGGAAAGCCGGCGCGGGCATCGGCGATCATATTGGAGAAGAGGGGGCTGCCGCCGCTCTTGCCGTAGCCGCGAAAGTCCACGGCGAAAAGGTTGGCGCCCGCCTTGGTATAGTCGGGCGCCACATCGTCATAGTCGCAGGCCACTTCACCGTTGCCGTGGAAGAAGAGGATGGTGGGCGACTGTTTGTCCCGGATGTAGAGGCGGGCCGAAAGGCTGACGCCCGCCGCCACAGGCACCATGTGGTCTTGCGCGTCCGGCGGCGCGGGCGACCAGACGCGGCGCGGGAAGAACATCCGCGCCATGAGGTCGGGGCTATCGAAGAGCGTGTATTCGATGATGCGCGGCACCGGGCGTGGGCTAGATCGCCTCGCGCGGGGCGGGGAACTGGAGAATGAGGGCTTCCATGCCGGAGGCGCCTGCGGTGAGGTGCAGCGGCGGGTCGCCGGGCGTGAGGGAGATGCACGACCAGAGCGGCATCTGCTTCTCGCCATGCTGAGCATCCCCGGAGACGATGAGGGCGATCTGGCCGCCGCCCTTTGGCGAAGGGGCGCTGACCTGCATCTTGGGCCCCGCGCGGATGACCCAGGCCGCCAGACCATCGTTGTGCGGGGCAAAGGGCTGCTCAACCGCCACATCGTTGCGATAGAGCGTTTCGGGGGCTTTCACCTCGGTCTCAAAGATGACCTCACGCCCGGAGCGCCCCTTGATCTCGTGCCGCGATTCAGGCATGTTGTAGATGCTGGTCCCGTCCGTCCGCGCCCGGAGCGTAAAGAATGAGATGCCCTTGGGCCCGGCCAGGATAGGGCCATAGGGCGTGTAGGCGTCCGTGTAGTGGACGGAGATGGGGTGCAGGCCGTGATTGCCCATGTGGCCCCCGCCTGCCACCACTACCTGAAACTGGTCCACGGCATGGAAGTGGGGCTGTATCTTGCCGCTGGGCGTGACCAGGGCGACGAGGAAGGCGCAAGCCCCTTCCCTGACCTCCTTGGGGCCGTTGCGGTAATCGGCGTTGATGTAGTAGCGGTTGACGAAGGTTCCGTTAGGGCCTTCATACCGCTTTTCGATGGCCTCTGTGCTCGCCACTGCTTGAACCATGTGCTCCTCCATCCACTGCCTGATCGCGCTACGTCAGGTAGGGCCCAATGATACGTCCTCCTTGCGCACCTGTCACTCTCCGCCCTCTGAATCTGGAGGGGGCAGACCGAATCGTCGCTCTCCTTGATTCAAGAGGCGCATGACCATATCCTTAGTTGGTTCACCGTCTGCATGGAGGCACGCCGTGGATTTCAAGTTCGGCCCCGAGCACGATACTCTCCGCCAGGAAGTGCGCGACTTCGTCAAGAAAGAGCTGCCCCAGCCCTGGGACGGATTCATGGGCGAAGTGGACGGGCCGGAAGAGCTGGCCCTGGATAAGAAGATCCGCAAGCGCCTGGGCCAGAAGGGGTGGCTCACCTTCGCCTGGCCCAAGGAGTACGGCGGCGGCGGCGCGGACCACATCATGCAGATGGTCCTGAACGAGGAACTCTCCTACCACCGCGTCCCAGGCAAGGACGGCTCCGGCAACGCCTTCATCGGCCCGTGCATCATCGTCCATGGGTCAGAGGCCCAGAAGAAGCAGCACGTCCCCCCCATCGCCCAGGGTGAGGTGGTCTGGTGCCAGGGCTTCAGCGAGCCCAACGCCGGCTCTGACCTTGCCTCCCTCCAGACCAGCGCGGTCAAGGACGGCGACGACTACATCATCAACGGGACCAAGATATGGACCACCTTCGCCCATTACGGCGATTGGATGCACATCCTCTGCCGCACGGACCCCAACGCAGAGAAGCACAAAGGGATCACCTACTTCCTGCTGGACATGAAGACCCCGGGCATCACCATCAAGCCCCTCTTGAACGTGGCCGATGGGCACATCTTTAACCAGTGCTTCTTCGATAATGTGCGCGTCCCCGCCAGCAACATCCTGGGCCAGCTCAACCGGGGCTGGTACGCCGCCGCAACCGCCCTCGACTTCGAGCGCTCGTCGGTGGCCTCTTCCGCCCAGTCGCGCCGCCTTCTCGATGATTCGATCACCTACCTGAAGAGCGAAAAGAAGAATCCCCACGCGCCCATCAACAAGGCCGTTTCCAGATACAAGCTGGCCGACCTGCTGGTGCAATCAGAGGCGGGCAAGGTCCTGAACTACCGCGTGGGCTGGATGCAGCGCAGCGGCAAGGCCCCTAACGCCGAGGCCTCAGTAGCCAAGGTCTTCTCCACGGAGTTCAACCAGCGCCTAGCCCGTACCCTGATGGAAATGATCGGCCTCAAGGGTCTGCACTACCATAAGGACAAGAAGCGTTCGCCGGTCTTGGGGCGCATCGAGCACCACTACCTGCACTCCATCGCCTCCACCGTCGGCTCCGGCACCTCCGAGATCCAGCGCAACGTCATCGCGTGGAGAGGCTTGGGCCTGCCCAGGTAGCCTTCGTTACAGAGCGATCCATTAGGGGGCGAGCGTGGCTCGTCCCCTTTTTCTTTTCCAGGGCTTGACGGCGCATCCCTACAATAGAGGCATGAAGAGACGGCTCATCGTCTGCGCGGACGGCACGTGGAACTCCATCGGCCAGCGCTATCCCACGAACGTGGTGAAGTTCGCGCGGGCCATCGCGCCCACAGCGCCAGATGGCGTCAGCCAGGTCGTCTTCTACGATTAGGGTGTCGGCACCGGCAATATCCTGGATAGGCTCACCGGCGGGGCATTCGGCAACGGCCTGGAGCAGAATATCTCGGACTGCTACCACTTCCTGCTGCACAACTACGCCGAGGGCGATGAGATTTTCCTTTTCGGCTTCAGCCGGGGGGCCTACACGGTGCGGAGCCTGGCGGGGCTCGTCCGCAAGTGCGGCATCCTGCGCAAGGCCCACGCCAATCGCTTTCGCGATGCGCACGCCCTCTACCGCCGGAGCGACATCCACCCGGACGATGAAGCGGCGAAGAAGTTCCGCGAAGACCACTCCCGTATCGTGGAAATCACGTGCCTCGGCGTCTGGGATACGGTGGGCGCGCTGGGCATCCCCGTTTCAGGGCTACGACGCCTTACCAAGGGGAAGCACCAATTCCACGATGTTGAACTGAGCCGCTTTGTGCGCAACGGTTTTCACGCCATCTCCATAGATGAGCGCCGCAAGGCCTTCGCGCCATCCATCTGGGCGAACAAGGTGAAGGCAGGCCAGCGGGTGGAGCAGGTTTGGTTCGCCGGGGCGCATACGGATATCGGCGGCGGGAATCGAAGCTCCGGCCTCTCCGACATCGCCCTCGATTGGATGGCGGGCAAAGCCGCCTTCTGCGGCCTCGCCTTCGATGTTGCCTATCTAAAGGATATATGCCATCCGGATGGCAACGGCCCGTTGCATCTGCGCATCCCGTGGTTCTACCGCTTCCTTGGCAGCTTCAAGCGCCGATTAGGCAGGGGCGGCTTGAACGAATCGGTGCATCCGGAGGCCATCGCTCGATATCGGAGCCCAACGATGGCCTATCACCCGGAAAATCTAACGGCCTACCTGAGCGAACAGGGCGATAACGGGCCGGCGGCGTAGAACACCGGCCGGAGAGGCTATCGGGGCAGGCCCAGGCCGCGTGTGGCCAGAATGTTGCGATTGACCTCGGAGCTGCCCGCCGCGATGGTGGCAGGGATACTCACCATCGCCTGATAGGGCAGGATGCCCGCCACCGGGGCGCGGCGATCGCCATTCAGCAAGTGGCTGTACAGCCCCACGATGTCCATGGCGACGCGGGTCATGCGCTGCTCCAGCTCCGTGGCGAAGATCTTGGCCATGGAGGCCTCTTTGTTCGGCTGCTGCCTCTGGTCCTGCATCCATGCCACGCGATAGGAGAGGTTGCGGCTGACGGCGATCTGCACGCGCATATCGGCGAGCTTGTGGAGCGCCCCTGCGCCGCGGCGGACGCCAGGCACGCCCTTCAACTGGCGCAGCGCATCCAGGATATCGTCAAAGAGGCGGCGGCAGCGGGCGACGTCCCTGATGCCGGAGCGCTCGTTGTCCAGAGTCGTCGTCGCCACGTACCAGCCCATATTCTTCTCGCCGATCATGTTGATCTTCGGCACCCGCACATTTTCAAAGAAGACCTGGTTGAAGTGGTGCTCGTCGGTCATATCCACCAGGGGCACGATAGTGATGCCGGGTTGGTTCATTTCGGCGACGAAGTAGGAGATGCCCTTATGCTTCGGCGCGTTCGGGTCTGTGCGCACCAGGATGTGGATGTAATCGGCCTTGTGGGCCATGGAGGTCCAAATCTTGGAGCCGTTGATGACAAAATCGTCGCCGTCCTCAACGGCTCGCGTCTGCAGGCTCGCCAGGTCGGAGCCGGAGTTCGGCTCTGAGAATCCCTGGCACCAGACGATCTCCTGGGAGGCTGTGGCGGCGATGAACTTCTTTTTGAGGTATTCTGAACCGTGCTTGATCATCGCCGGGCCAAGCTGATAGGCCTGGGAATCAAGCGGCGCATGGTGGTAGATCATCTCCTCATGGAAGATGCACTGCATCATGGGGGAGGCGCCCAGCCCGCCGTATTCCTTCGGCCAGCCGATGCCGATCCACTTCTTGGCGCCGAGCTTCTTGCGAAAGCCCATGGCCGCCTGGAAGTGCTGGCGATAGGCCTCTTCGCCGGCGATGATGCGCGGGTCGAGCTCTTTACGGATGTAGTCGCGCACCTCGGCGCGCCAGGCATCCTGTTCGGGAGTCAAGTTAAAGTCCATGAAACAGCCTCTAGAAAAGCGACCGTGAAAGTCTAACACAGAGGCGTCTCACTCCTGGAGGCGCTCTGTGTTATGTCCAGTCGGCGAGGCGGCGGATGGTATACTTCTCTCGAGCGCTTCCATGGCAAATCAACCCGGATCCTTCATCTACATGGACCACGCCGCAACCACGGCCGTCCACCCAGAAGTCCTTGAGGCGATGCTGCCCTACTTCTCGGAGGAGTTCTACAACCCTTCGAGCATGTACGCGCCAGCTCAACGCTGCCGACAGGCCGTGGACGCCGCCCGCAAGACCATCGCCGATCTGCTGGGCGCACTCCCTCCTGAAATCATCTTCACCAGCGGCGGCACCGAGTCCGACAATGCCGCGATCAGGGGCATCGCCACGGCCCTGCGGCCCCAGGGCAACCACATCATCACCTCAACGGCAGAGCATCACGCCGTCCTCCATACCTGCCACGCCATGGAGAAGCTAGGCTTTGCAGTGACCTATCTGCCCGTTGACCGCTACGGCATGGTGAAGGCGGGCGATGCGGAAAAGGCGATCAAGCGCGAGACGGTCCTCATCAGCCTCATGCTGGCGAACAACGAAGTGGGCACGATCAATCCCGTTGCCGAGATCGCCGCTATCGCGAAGGCAAAGGCCAAGAGCCTCAAGACGCACATCGCCGTCCATACGGACGCCGTCCAGTGCCCCGGCCACCTGGACATCACGGTGGATCGGCTCGGCGTAGACGCCCTGAGTCTCTCCTCGCACAAGTTCAACGGCCCCAAGGGCGCGGGCATCCTGTACCTCCGGAAGGCCACGCCCTTTGAGCCATATCAGGCCGGCGGCAGCCACGAGCGCAACCGCCGCGCCGGAACGGAAAATGTGCCGGGCATCGTCGGCACAGCGGCGGCCTTGAAGATCGCGATCGAGGAGCGCTCGTCAAACGTCGAACAGACCAAGGCCCTTCGCGATCGGCTCATCGGCGGCATCCAGAAGCGCATCCCGGGGGCGCACCTGAACGGCCACCCGGTGGAGCGGCTACCCAGCAACGTCAACTTCTCCTTTGAGCGCACCGATTCCCAGTGGACGCTGATGGCCTTGGACGAGGCGGGCATCGGCGCGTCCACAGGCAGCGCCTGCAGGACGGCATCGCTGGAGCCGTCCCACGTCCTCGTCGCCTGCGGCATCCCGGCGAACCTGGCCATCGGCACCCTGCGGCTCACCCTCGGCCCGGAGAACACGGCGGCGGAAGTGGACAAAGTCCTTGCGATCCTGCCCGGCATCATCCAGCGCGTCCGCGATACCGCGCCGCCGGCGGAGGCGAAGGCGTGACGCGCGAAACAAAGGGGAAAGAGGCGGCACTGGAGCACTACGCCCATCCGCGCAACCAGGGCGAGATGCCTTCGCCCGACGCCTCCGCCTCCATCTACAACCCCGCCTGCGGCGATACACTGCGCCTGATGCTGAAAGTCAGCAACGGCGTTATCACGGAGGCCAGGTGGAAGGCCCAGGCCTGCGGGGCATCCCTGGCGGCGGCGAGCCTTGCCACGGAGACGATCAGGGGCATGACGCTTGCCCAGGCGGAGGCGGTGACCCGCGAGCAGATCGCCGATGCCTTTGGGGGACTGCTTCCCGCCAAGTTCCACTCGGCCACACTTGCGGTAGACGCCGTGCGGGCCGCGATCCAGGACTACACGGCCAAGCGCCGGTAAAAGCCCCCGCCTGTGGCGACCCTCTCCGCACCCCGAACGCCCAGAGCGCCCATAGAGCGGCGCATCTTTCACCTTCTGGCCGCTTCGCTCTTTCCAACGCTCTCCTTCTTTGTCCCCAAAACGCCGCTGATGCTCACGGCCGCCGCTACCGCCATCGCCTTCGTCGGCATGGAGTGGCTGCGCCTTCGCTGGCCGCCGCTGAACAACCTGCTGACGCGCCACTTTAAGCGCATCATGAAACAAAAGGAGAACCGGACGGCCTTCGCCAGCACCTCGCTCATGGTCGCGACGGCCGTCTCCATGGTCACGATGCCGCGCGCCGCCTACACCGCAGGCCTCTTCTTCACCGCCGTCGCCGATCCGTTCGCCGCCTTCTACGGCGAGCGATGGGGCAAGCGGCGCTGGTTCGATAAGACGATCGAAGGCTCGATGGTCTTCCTCATCGCGGCCCTCCTCATCGGCGCGATCATCTGGGCAGGCGGCTTGGAGGTCTCCTACTGGGTCATCATCATCGGCGCCATCGTGGCCATGCTGGCGGAGGCGGTCCCCATCCTCGGCCTGGACGATAACTTCAAGGTGCCGCTCGCCTCGGGCGCGGTGATGATGGTCGCGGCGAATCTCATCTGACTTCGCCTGCCCATATCGCCTTGTCAGTCCAGAATTCAACCGCTACTATTGTCGAAACGCACCGCACGGATAGATGCCCATGCCCAGCGAAGTGATCGCCCTGGACGTTATGGGCGGCGATAAAGCTCCCGATGAGATCGGCAAGGGGGCCATCGCCGCCTCGCTCGACCTCGGCGCGCATATCGCCCTCGTCGGCCCCAAGGAAGTCCTGGCCTTCCAGATGGAGCGCGCCCGCGAGGCTGGGGCCGCCACCATCACGCCCGTGGAGGCGAGCCAGGTGGTGGAGATGGCCGAATCGCCAACGGAGGCCTGGCGCAAGAAACCGGACTCCTCGATCGCCGTGGGCCTGCGCCTGCACAAAGAGGGGAAGGCCGCCGCCTTCATCTCCGCGGGCAACACCGGCGCCATCGGCACGGCCGCCCTCTTCACCCTCGGCACCATGCCCGGCATCGAACGCCCCGCCATTGCCACCATCTTCTCCACCACGGACGGCAAGGCCGCCATCTTCCTCGATATCGGCGCCAATGCCGATTGCCGTCCCTCCTTCCTGCTCCAGTTCGCTCAGATGGGCAGCGACTTCATGACCAAGCTCTTCCAGGTGGAGCGGCCGCGGGTCGGCCTCCTGAGCAACGGAGAAGAGGAGTCCAAGGGAAGCAAGCTCGTCAAAGAGAGCCATGCCCTGCTCAAGGCCAGCAATCTGAACTTCATCGGCAACGTGGAGGGTTTTGACGTGCTGAACGGCAAGGCCGATGTCGTCGTGACGGACGGCTTCACCGGAAACGTGGTGCTGAAGCTGGCGGAGGCACTGACGGAGTCCATCTTCCTCTCCCTCAAGGACGCCCTCATCAACAGCCCATTGGCACGGGCCTCCAAGTTCCTCTGGGGTCCGCCGATCAAGTCTGTCGTGAAGCAGTGGGACTATAGTAATATCGGCGGCGCGCCGCTCTTGGGCGTGAACGGCAACGTTATCATGGCCCACGGGAGGAGCGACGCCGACGACGTGAAGCACGCCATCGAGTTCTCCCTGCGCATGATCCGGGAGGGGTGGCTCCAGCCATCCGGGATGAATCCCAAGACACAGGTCTCGCATCAAAGCTAATGCACAGCTGAAAACCACAGGCAGAGAAGAGGTTGCCATGGCAAAGCCCGTTGAAGTGTCCGACCAGAACTTTGAAGCGCAGGTCCTGAAGGCCGCGACGCCCGTCGTCGTTGACTTCTGGGCCGTCTGGTGCGGCCCGTGCCGCATGATCGCCCCCGTGGTGGAAGAGCTGGCCACGGAGTATGACGGCAAGGTCTCCTTTGTAAAGCTCAACGTGGATGAGAATCCCGAGACCTCGATGAAGTACAGCGTGCGGGCCATCCCCACGCTCCTCATCTTCAAGGGCGGCAAGCCCGTGGACCAGATCGTGGGCGCGGTGCCCAAGCGGGAGATCAAGCGCAGGGTAGACGCCCTGATGACCGCCTAGCCGCCAGGCGCTGTGGGAGAGGATGGGTCCCGGTGGGCTTCGCGGTCTTCAAAACCGTTGGTCCTTCCGTTCCCGGAAGGACGGTGGGTTCGACTCCCTCCCTTTCCCGCCACAGCGCCAAGGGGTAGGCGACCCTGCAAGACGCGGCATGTTCTAGGCGTCCCGACCTGGTCGGGACGCCTAGGTTTTTTGCCCAGCAAGGCGGCATGAATCTGGTATAATTCGTGGCCGTTGCACCGAGTAGGAGACTATGAACGTCTTTTTCGATGTCGACTACACCCTCATTGCGGAAGACGGCAGCCTCCGCCCTTTCGTCCGGGAGACCTTCGAGAAGATCAAGCAGGACGGCCACAAGATCTACATCTGGTCGGGCGTCGGCATCCGCTGGGAGGTCGTCCGCCGCCATGATCTGAAGTCGTTCATCGAGACCTGCTACCTCAAGCCGCTCTCCGATTATCGCGAAACCCTCATCGAGCTGGGCGTGGACGTTGTCCCCGATTTCTGCATAGACGATCACTCCGGCGTCATCCTGGCCTTTGGCGGCGTTGTGGTGAAGCCCTACTACACCAAGAACCCGGCCGATGAAGAGATGAACCGGGTCTACGACGAGCTGAAGAAGTTCAAGAAGCCCTGAACGGCGCGAGGCCCCGATGAGTCCAGAACTCCAAGCGGGCCGGCAAGCGCCTGACTTCACCGCTGCAAGCGCCTCAGGCGACCTCCGCCTCGCCGACCTCCTGAAAAAGGGCAAGCTTCTCCTGGCCTTCTACACGGAAGATGCCACGCCCCTCTGCTCTTCGGAGGTCGCGTCGTTCAAAGAGGAGTTCGCGACCTTCCAAGAGCTTGGCGCGCAGGTTGTGGCCATCAGCTCTGACGGCCTGGATTCGCACAAGGCCTTCGCCCAGAAGCTCGGCGGCCTGCCCTTTCCCCTAGCCAGCGACCCATCGCTGGGCATCGCCTCCCAGTACGGCGTCGCGGATCCCGCCACAGAGCGCGCCCGCAGGGCCGTCTTTGTCATTGACCAAAACGGCGTCGTCCTCCACGCCAACAGCTTCTACAATCCCGGTAACCCGGGCCACTTCGCGGAAATCTTTAAAGCCTTAGGCCTGGAGATGTGACGGCTATGAGGGGCCACGGCGAGACTGCGCTGATAGTGAAGGTGCCCGAATCTGAACCTTTGGTTGAGCCGTTCCGCAAGAAATTCGATCCATCTGCCGCAGTCGGAGTCCCCGCGCATATCACTATCCTGTACCCCTTTAAGCCACTCTCTGAACTGACAAAGGATGACTTTGCGAATCTGGCATCGCTGTTTGCGCATATGCAGGCTTTCCCCTTCTCGCTCACTACAATAAGCCGCTTCCCAGGCGTCCTCTATCTCGCACCCGATCCGGAAAGATACTTCAAGGATATGACGATGGCCGTTACCGCGGCATACCCTGATTACCCGCCATATAAGGGCGCTTTCCCAATCGTGATTCCTCATCTCACTGTCGCGGATACGGACCGAGAAGCCCTACCATCGATTGAGAAGGATTTCGCACGAGCTTGTGAGAGGGGTCTGCCGGTAGCCTCTAAGGCTGAGTCCGTTTGGCTGCTGGCGGACGACAGCGGATTTTGGCACGATGCACGGCCATTCGCTCTAGGAAAGGGCAGACGCTAATGCCCCTCGTCCTCATCGTCTTCGATAGTCGGGGCGGCCTCATCGAGAAGCTCGCCGGTGGGATCGCCAAGGGCGTCTCTTCCGTCCCCGGCGTCACCGCGCGCCTTTCGCGGATAGAGGAGACGACGAAGGCCGACCTGGAAAAGGCGGACGCCATCGTCCTCGGCTCGCCCAACTGGACGGGCATCACCGGCAAGATGAAGTCCTGGATGGACGGCCTGGGCGACCTCTGGTCGGAAGGGCAGATCAAGGACAAGCTGGGCGCGGCCTTTACGGCCGGCTCTTCCAAATCGGCGGGCATCGAGCCTACCTTGCTCATGCTCATCCACTGGATGATCGCCGGGGGCATGATCATCGTGGGGCTCCCCTGGAACGAAGGGATGCGCACCACCGGCTCCTACTACGGCGCAACGGCGGCAGGCACGGTGCAGGAGGCCGATCTGGAACAGGCGCGCGCCCTGGGCAAGCGGGTGGCGGAGCTTACGCTCGCCAAGCGCCGGTAGCGGCGAAGGCGCTCAGCGCGGCTTCGCCATCCTGAAGTACTCCTGCACGCGCTCGCGCAGGTGTCCCCAATGGTCGTCCGCCTTGTGCAGCTCCTCGGGCGTCAGCTCGGCGTAGACCTTGCTGAACTCCGGCATGCGCCAGAGAGAGAAGGCCCAGAAGCCGGGCTTCACCTTCGCCGGGTCGGCCTCGGTGACGATATAGCCCTTGGCGCTGTGAGCCTCCCAGGTCATCAGCACATCGCCCTGGTCGGCCAGCGCCACCGATTCCACCCAAAAGGCCACCCGCTTTTCACCCTGCAGGTGCGCCATCATCTCCAAGAGCTTCTTCGCCCGCACGGCATCCGTGGCCTCCTGCCCGGCGAAGCGCGCGGTCCGCAGGGAATCCCAGCTATCGCCCAGCGCAGGTATCACCAGTCCGCCGTCGGTCGCCACCGCCAGCCCCTCGAATGCGTCCGACCAGAGGACCGCCTTCGCCTCGGCATTCTCCAGGTGCGTGTAGCCGTCTTCCGTGTGGATCGGCGCGTTCGAGATCTCCATCGGCGTGTGGAACTCCAGGCCAAGCCCGTCGAGCATCCAGCGCAGCTTCTCCATCTTCGCTGGATTCGTCGTCGCCAGCAGTATGCCGGAGCGCTTCTTGGCGGGCGTCATGACGGTGTCAAGCATGAATTCCCTTTCATCTATAGTACCAGAGCTTTCGCCCGTCGTGCCTCCGGCCCTTCACCTTGCCCCCAGCTCCCGCTCTCATGTATCCTCGCGGCGCACCGCACAAAGGCCCTGCCTTGACCACCAAGCCTCCACCACCGGCCCGCCCCTTCCCCTTCCTGCCTAAGCGCATCTTCTTCGGCTGGTACATCGTCTTTGCCACCCTCATCGTCAGCACCGGCGTCTCCGGGTTCTTCAACTTCGGCCTCTCGGCCTTCATCATCCCGCTGGAAGAGTCCCTCAACACCAACCGCGAGGTGATCTCCACCGCTATCGGCATCGCGCCCATCGAAAGCGCCATCATCGGCCCCTTCCTCGGCTTCTTCGTGGACAGGCTGGGCGCGAGGCGGATCATGTTCGTCGGCGTGCTTCTCATGTCGGGGGGGTTTGTCCTCCTGGGCCGGGCCCACTCCATCGGCGAGTTCACGGCTTACTACATCATCCTCGCCATCGGTAACGGGATGATCGTCGCGCCTTCCATCGCCACCATCGGCAACTGGTTCATCAAGCGCAGGGGTCTTGCCTACGCCATCGGCCCCATGGGCTTCGGCTTCGGCGGAGCCGTGACGCCCCTGGCGGCGCTTCTCATCCGGGAATTCGGCTGGCGCGATGCGACGTGGATCTGCGGACTCATAGTCTTCTGCATCACCATGCCGCTGGTTCCCGCCTTCCGCTACCGGCCGGAGCCGTACGGCCTCTACCCGGACGGCGATACCAAGCCCCAGAGTTACGACCCGGAAGGGAAGCTCACGGCGGCCACGGAGATCAACTTCACCGTCAAAGAGGCGCTTGTGACCAAGGCCTTCTGGCTGGTCAATCTGAACTTCGCCACGCGCACCGTCGTCGTCGGCGCGCTGGCCACCCAGTTCGTCCCGGCCATGGTGAGCAAGGGCTTCTCCGCCACCACCGGCGCCACGATCATCGCCCTGCTCGGCGTCTTCATGATCCCCGGCCGCTTCGGCATCGGCTACCTGGCGGACAAGTACGATAAGCGCTACGTCACCGCGGGCGTCTCCATGGTCATGGCGCTGGCGATGGTGGGCTTCTTCTTCGCCGAAAGCTACTGGCTCATCCTGCTGGTCTTCGCCGTCTACGCCTCCGCCAACGGCGGCGGCGGCAGCGCCGCCTTCGCTGTGCGCGCCGAGTATTTCGGACGCGCCTCCATCGCCACGCTCACCGGCATCGGAAGCGTCCTGCAATCGGCAGGCGTCTTCATCGGTAACCGCCTGGCCGGGACGTTCTATGTCCACACGGACAGCTACGGCCCCACTTTCATCATGTTCGCATGCGTCTCCGCGGTCGGCGCGGTCTTCATCCTCCTGGCGAAGCGCCCCATCCCCAAGCGCCTGCAAGGGCAGCTGCGCGGGCGCGTCTAGCGGCGGCTACCGCCCCTCCGCCTCCGCCTTCAGCGTGTGCAGCCACCGGACAAAGAGCTCGCGAACCCGCGCCTGCGGCATCACGAGCCACATCAGGCCCAGGCCGGGGCCGCTGAATATCTCCATCGTCGTCGCCAGGGTGCCCTCGCCGTCAGCCTCGAACATGAACGTGTGCTTGCCGAAGATGCCGCCGCTGCTGCCGACCCACGTGACGGCCGTCGGCCGCCTCACCTCGATCACCTCCGCACATATCCGGAGCGACTTCCACCACGGCTTCACCGTGAAGGCAACCTCGGCGCCGAGCGTCCACGGCTCGCCCTTGCGATGCTTCGGCGAGCGCGCGACATCGTTCCACCGGGGCCAGCCTTCGAGATCCGTGAAGACGCGCCACACGCGCTCCGGGGGCGCGGCGATGCGCAGCGACTCGCGGATGACGATGGTTCGCTCGATGATCGTCATGCGCTTCGCCGCCGCTCACGACCGCTCGTTGCGGAAAACTGTTTCATAAATTCGTCGTGAAAACTATTGTGATTATGAAAACTCGATGGTATTGTAGTAGAAAATTCATCCGCGATTCCGCAGCCCACCACCCGGTGACGGGCGGGCCCATCTGGAAAGTCTGGAGGGGTTGCCCCGTTGCTCACACATGCAGCGCCGTCAATAGAAAATCTCAAGCACCTCTTCGCGAGCGTGCCTGAGACTCCCGCTCTCCTCATTGATCGCAACGTTCTCCGCGAAGATTTCCTCGCATTCAAGCGCAGCTTCACCGGCTCCCGCATCTGCTACGCCATCAAGGCGAACTCCCACCCGGACGTTTTGAGCGAGCTGCACGCCCTGGGCTGCGACTTCGAAATCTCCAGCCTGGGCGAGCTTCGCATCCTGCAAGGCATCGGCGTACCCGGCCACCGCATCATCACCAGCAATCCCATCAAGTCGCCGCTCTTCATCAAGGAAGCTTACGCCGCAGGCATCCGCCACTTCGTCTACGATTCCAAAGCCGAGATTGACAAGCTCGCCGAACTCGCTCCGAACTCCAGCCCTTGCGTCCGCCTCACGGTGCCGAACGAAGGCAGCGAATGGCCACTGGACAAGAAGTTCGGCGTGGGGCCGGAGCTGGCGCTCCAGCTTCTCCTGCTCGCCAAGGCCAAGGGCCTCAAGACGGCGGGCGTCACCTTCCACATCGGCTCCCAGAACCGCCAGCTGAAGGGCTGGCCCATCGCCCTCCAAGTGGTCCGCGATCTCTGGGACAAGGCGAAGAAGAAGGGCATCCGCCTCACCACGCTGAACGTTGGCGGCGGCATGCCCGTCTACTACACGAACCCCGAATTCCCCAGCGTGCAGGAGATCGCGAAGACGGTCTACGCCGCGCGCGACGCCCTCTTCCCCGCGGGCACGGAGACCTTCCTGGAGCCCGGCCGCGCCATGATCGCCCGCGCCGGCACCATCGTGACCACCGTGGTCGGCGTCGCCGATCGCGACGGCACGCGCTGGGTCTACATAGACACAGGCATCTTCCAGGGCCTGGCTGAAGCCCTGGGCGGCATCAAGTACCGCTACCTGAGCGAAGCGCCCGGCCCCGTGGAACAGTGCACCCTCGCGGGCCCCTCCTGCGATAGCATGGACACCATCGCCAGAGACGTCATGTTGCCCCAGGTGAAAGTCGGCGACCGCATCGCCATCCCCGCATGCGGCGCCTACACCACCTGCTACGGCACGGACTTCAACGGCTTTCCCAGCCCCCGCACCATCATCGTAGGATAGAGCACCGATGCCAAAGTTCTGGTTCGCCGAGTCTGATCCCTTTGCGCCCATCAACTACCGCTACAAGGTGAACAAGCGTCTCTTCTCCAAGAAGAGCCCCTACCAGCACGTCAAAGTCTTCGAGCATGATTTCTTCGGGCGCATCATGACCATTGACGATGTGGTCCAGCTCGCGGACCGCGACGAGTTTTTCTACCACGAGATGCTGGCCCACGTGCCGCTCCACATGCACCCGGCGCCGAAAAAGGTCCTCATCATCGGCGGCGGCGATGGCGGCACCCTCCGCGAAGCCCTCAAGCATCCCACCGTGGAGAAGGCCGTCCTTATTGATATAGACGCCCTCGTCATCGAAACGTCCAAGCGCTTCTTCCCCCAGGTGGCCGTGGCCTTCAAATCGCCCAGGGCCACCGTCCTTAACATGGACGGCGCGAAGTATATGCGCGAGACCGGCGAGCGCTTCGATGCCGTTCTAGTGGACTCTACTGACCCCGTGGGCCCGGCGAAGACCCTGAGCACTCAGGACTTCTTCAAGACCGCGGCGAACGTCCTCACGCCCAACGGCCTCTTTGCCATGCAGACGGAGTCCTTGCACTACCACATCGTCTTCATCAACCAAGTGCAGGGCTATCTCGGCAAGGTCTTTCCGTCCGTCGGACTCTACGCCGCGCCCCTGGCCACCTATGCAGGCAACTATTGGACCTTCTCCATCGCCTCCAAGGCCAAGGTGCAGAGCTGGGACCCCGTCCGCCCCGCCATCAAGGGCACGCGCATCTACGATGAAGAGTTCCACCGCAAGGCCATCGTCCCCCAAAAGGCGCGCGATTGCTTCACGGCCATCGGCTCCGGCCCCTACAAGCGCGCCGCGCGGTAGCAGGATCCTTCCGACTTCCTCATCAACGGGCTCATGGAAGGCCCTGCGCCCATCCGCCAGTAACACCGCTTCTATATAATGATGCCTCGCAGCAGCGAGGAGGCCGTCCGTGTTCGGCAGTTCCATAAAGATCGGGCGCATCTTCGGCATACCCATCGGCGTCCACTACACCTGGTTCATCGTCTTCATCCTTATCACCGGCATCCTGGGGAGCAACTACTTTCCCAGCGAATTCCCAAGATGGAGCGGGTTCCAAACTTGGGGCGTCGCCATCCTCACCAGCCTGCTCTTCTTCGCCTCCGTCCTGGCCCACGAGCTCGGCCACAGCCTCGTTGCCAAGAGGTACGATATCGGCGTCAAGAGCATCACCCTCTTCGTCTTCGGCGGCGTCGCCCAGATAGCCAAGGACCCGCCGCGGCCGAAGGTGGAGGCCCTCATCGCCCTCGCTGGGCCGCTGGTGAGCCTGACCATCGGCGGCATCTTCCTCGGCATCTATTTCGCCGCCAGCGATCGCAACGACTCCATCGCCGGGCTCGCCTACTATCTGGGCAGCATCAATATCATGGTCGCCACATTCAACATGATCCCCGGCTTTCCCTTGGACGGCGGCCGCGTCTTCCGCGCCATCGTCTGGGCCGTGAAGGGCAACTTCGTCAGCGCCACCCGCTTCGCCACCACGGTCGGGCGGGGCGTCGGCTATCTCTTCATCTTCATCGGCGTCATCCGCGCCTTCTGGTACAACGATCTCTCCAGCGGCCTCTGGATCGCCTTCATCGGCTGGTTCCTGGAGAACGCCGCCTCCCAGAGCTACGCCCAAGTCGCCATCCGCCAGGCCCTGGAAGGCATCTACGTGCGCGAAGTGATGTCCAGGGACACCTCCTTCATCTTCAAGCGCATAGACCTGCAGACGTTGATAGATAGCTACATCAACTTCTCCGGCAAGCGCTTCTTCCTCGTCGGCGAAGCGGAGAAGTGGGAGGGCGTCCTGAGCCTCCAGGACATCCGCAAGGTGTCGCGCGAAAAGCGCCGGGAGACCCGCGTGGCAGACGTGATGGTTCCCGTGGGGAAGGTTGCCACTGTCAAGCAATCAGACGAATTGCTCAAAGCAATAGAAATCATGGATAACGCCGACGTGAATCAGGTCCCTGTGCTGGATGGCGAGCGCGTCGTCGGCGTTCTGAGCCGGGAGAATATCGTGCGTCTCCTGAGGAGCCGGGCCGAGCTCAAAGCGGGCGCATAACCCCGGCAACAAGATGCAGCCGCACTGCACCCCTAGGTCAGCAGGGCCTGTTCTGGTATAGTGTTCGTCCGCTTAGGAGGCCTATTGCCCATGAATTACGGTGAACTTTCCATCAAGCGCCATCGGGAGACCAAAGGCAAAGTCGCTATCGTCTCCAAGATGCCCCTTGAGACCATAGAGGACCTTTCCGTCGCTTACACGCCCGGCGTCGCCGCCGTCAGCCTTGCCATCGCCGCCGAAAAGTCCCTCTCCTTCGAGCTGACCAACCGCGCCAATACCGTCGCCGTCGTTTCAGACGGCACCGCCGTCCTCGGCATCGGCGATCAAGGCCCCCTTGGCGCGATGCCCGTCATGGAAGGGAAGGCCATCCTCTTCAAGAACCTCGCAGGAGTTGATGCCATCCCAATCTGCTTGGACACCAAGGACCCTGCGGAGATCGTCAAGACTGTCCGCTACCTTGCTCCCAGTTTCGGCGGCATCAACCTGGAAGATATCGCCGCCCCCAAGTGCTTCGAGGTCGAAGAGGCGCTCCAAGACCTCGGCATCCCGGTCTTCCATGACGATCAGCACGGCACTGCCGTCGTCACCCTCGGCGGCCTCATCAACGCCCTAGCCATAACCGGGAAAAAGATCAAGGACGTGAAGATCGTGATGTCCGGCGCAGGCGCCGCAGGCTGGGCGACGACCAAGATCCTCCTGGATTCCGGCGCCCGCGATATCACCCTCGTGGACACCAAGGGCACCATCCACAAGGGCCGCACCGACCTCACGCCGGTCAAAAAGAAGATGCTCGAAGTGACGAACCCCCGCGATATCCGTGGCGGCATCGCCGACGCCCTCAAAGGCGCCGATGTCTTCATCGGCGTCTCCGCCGCAGGCATCGTCACGCCGGAGATGGTGCGCTCCATGAACAAAGACCCCATCATCTTCGCCATGGCGAACCCCGTGCCGGAAATCATGCCTGACCTGGCCAAGAAGGCCGGCGCGGCGATCGTCGGCACCGGCCGGAGCGATTTCGCCAACCAGATCAACAACTGCCTCGCCTTCCCCGGCATCTTCCGCGGCGCCCTGGATGTGCGCGCGCCGCGCATCACCTCGCGCATGAAGGTGGAGGCCGCAAAGGCCCTGGCCGCGCTGGTGAAGAGGCCCACTCCCGAGAAGGTCATCCCCTGGGCACTCGATAAGACCGTCGTCCCCGCCGTCGCTCAGGCCGTCCGCGACGCCTGGAAGTCGGAAGCCAAAGGGAAGGTCGCCGTCGCCGGCAAGGCCGCCTCCGCCGCCCGCGGCAAGGCCTAACCGCCCAGCGCCGCCCGCAGCGAGGCCCCGAACTCCGCCGCCTGCCATCGCCGCACATCGGGCAAGGCCAACTCCCGGTCGAAGAGCTCCGGCGTTCGCATCAAGCGATCCAGGCTCGCCATGGGCCACACCAGCGCCGGGTCCAGGCTTAGCTGCTTCCCAACCTCGTTGCGCCATGCCCGCAGCTTCTGCATCCGGGCCAGCTGCTCCGCCGTCGGCCTCGGCAGGAACGGGTGCATCGGCGGCGGCCTCTTCTCAGGCGGCGCCTCCAGGCCCTCTTCCATCGCCTGTTTGATAGCCCTCCCGTAGCGCTCCAGCAGCAGATGCGTCATCCCAGGGGCATCCTTCAGCTCTGCCTTGGGGTTCGCCGCGATGTGCAGCAGCACATCATTCCCAAAGACGCGGAAGGGCGGCCGCCCCTTGCGCAGCGCCTCTTTCTCGCGAAGAAGATAGAGGCGTTTCAGCACCGCGAGCCCGCGCCCGTCCAGCGTCCGGCTCCCCTTCACGGAAAGGTAGGCCGTCTCCGGGGAGGCGTCTCCCTCGTAGCGGATCTCCTCCAGACGGCGGCACTCCTCCTCCACCCAGGCCGTGCGCCCAAGCTCCGCCAGTTTCACGGAAATCGCGTCCCGCAGCTGCAGGAGATAGGCTACATCCGCCGCGGCGTAGTCCAGCGCCTCTTGGGAAAGCGGCCGCACGCCCCAATCGGCACGCTGGAGCCTCTTCTCCTTCTCCAGCATCACCCCAAGGAATTGGGCGGCCACCGTCCCCAATCCAAGCTTGTCCAAGCCGCAGAAATGCGCCCCGACGCTGGTATCGGAGATGAGGCGCACCCGGAAGCCCCATTGCCGGTCGAGGCTGCGAAGGTCGTAGTCGGCGCTGTGGATGATCTTCTCGATGCCCGGGTCCGCCAGCACCGCGCCCAAGGGCTCCACGTATTCCAGAGCCGCGGTGTCAACGAGAAAGATGCCTTGCGCTGAGGCAATCTGGATAAGGCAGATGCGCTCCGGGTAGCGGAAGAAGCCGTTCGACTCCATATCGAAGGCGATCCGCCGTTCCTTCGCCAGGGCGCGCGCAAGGGCCTCTAAGCCGGCCGCATCGTCAATGAACTCCACCTGGCGGGGGACGTCCTGTGTGCTCATAAGGACACTATTCTAGCCAAGTGGGAAGGGCGGCCCGGCTCTGGGGAAGAACCGGAAGGAAGGCGCGGTGACCGGGCCGGAGGTGCGCCGCTACCTCGGCAACCCGAGGCCGCGCGTCGCGATGATGTTGCGCTGGATCTCCGATGCTCCCGCCGCGATGGTGGCCGGGATCGTCGTCATATAGGTGTTCTCCAAGCGGCCGTGCATGACGGTGTGCTTCTGTTTGGGCGCGATCATCCCGTAGAGTTGGAACATGGGCAGAAGCGTGCGCACCAGCCGCTGGCTCTGCTCCGTGGAGTAGCACTTGTTGACTGAGGCCTCCATGTTCGGTACCAGGCCCTTGTGCTGCATCCACGCCACCCGATAGGCCAGCACGCGGCTGATCTGGATGCCCACGGTCAAGTCGGCCAGCTTGTTCTGCACCAGCGGGTCCTGCAGCGGCGACTTGCCATTGATCGTGATCGCCCTGAGCGCCGCGATAGCATCGTCCATCGTCCGCCGCATCCCGGCGGAGAAGCCGATCATCGAGCGTTCGAAGTCGAGCGTCGTCGTCGCCACGTACCATCCCCGGTTCAGGTCGCCGAGCATATTGCGCTTCGGCACGCGGACATCGTTGAAAAAGACTTGGTTGAAGCCGTGGCCGCCCGCCATGTTGATGAGGGGCCGGATCTCGATGCCCGGCGTCTTCATGTCCAGCAGGAAGTAGGTGATGCCCTTGTGCTTGGGGGCGTTCGAATCCGTGCGCGTGAGGATGTGTATCCAGTCCGATTTATGCGCCAGCGTCGTCCATATCTTGGAGCCGTTGATCACGTAGTCGTCGCCGTCCGCCACCGCCCGCGTCTGCAGCGAAGCGAGGTCGGAGCCGGCCCCCGGCTCACTGAAGCCCTGGCACCAGACCACTTCGCCCCGCGCGATCTTCCCAAGGTGCTCCTTCTTCTGCTCCTCCGTCCCGTGCACCATGATGCACGGGCCGATGAGCCCGATCCCCTGGCCGTCTCGTCCCGGCGCGCGGTAGTAGCCCATCTCCTCGTTCATCACCAGCTGCTTCATGATGTCCGCGCCGTAGCCGCCGTACTTCTTCGGCCACGGGAGGGCCAGCCAGTTCTTCTCCACCAGCTTCCTCTTCATGTGCTTCTCAACCTCGGGCCGGTCCGTCGTGCCCGATTCGTCCATCGTGCCGACCCAGTCCTTGGGCAGCTCCTTGAGCAGGAAGGCGCGGACCTCCTGGCGAAAGGCTTCGTCTTCGGCGGAAAGTCGGAAATCCATTGGGGTATCCTCTCTGTGAAAAAGCCTTCGTAGCGTAGATTTGCATGGGCTGCATGTCAAGAGAAGCGGCGGCGCGCGGCGCGCCGCGTTCGCCTTGCCTTTCCTGACACCATGCTCTATAGTGAACGCCAAGATTCGGCTAGGCCAAGGGGACGCTCGGCGGCATGAAGGCGGAGCTCCTACATATCGGCTTCGACAATGTCGTCGCCGCCAAACGGCTCGTCGCTATTCTCCCTGGGGCTTCAGGCGCCCGCGGCGCCTTCTCCTCCCCCACCCATCGCATGATCAGCAGCGCCAAGGATCGCGGCCAGCTCCTCGATATGACCAACGGCCGCCGCACCAAGGCCGTCCTCGTCCTCGATTCCGGCCACGTGATGCTCTCCGCCATCTCCCCGCGCACCATCGTCGGCCGCCTCATCGCCGACCGCAACGGCGTTCGCGCCCTTGCCGCCTGGGCCGCGAAAAAAGACGACTCCGAGGACTAACCCTCCGTGCATCCCTATCTCCGTCGCACACCTGTCCTTATCGTGCTTTCCGGTCCTTCAGGCGTCGGCAAAGACGCCATGCTCAACAAGATGCGTCTGATGGCCCTGCCCATCCACTTCACCGTCACCGCCACGACCAGACAGAAGCGGCAGAATGAGACCGAAGGCGTGGACTATCACTTCCTCGCCAGGGAAACCTTTGAGGAGATGATCAAGCGCGGCGAGTTCCTCGAGTACGCCAACGTCTACGGCAACTGGTACGGCGTCCCCAAGGCCCAGGTCCACAACGCCCTCGCCGGCGGCAAGGACGTCATCATCAAAGCCGATGTCCAGGGCGCGGCGACTATCAAAAAGGCCGTTCCCCAGGCCGTCATGACCTTCGTCGTCCCGCCCTCCATGCCGGAGCTGGAGCGCCGCCTCCGCTGGCGCATGACCGAATCGGACACCAGCCTCCGCACGCGCCTGGATACCGCGCGCCAGGAGATGGAGCGCATCGTGGAGTTCGATTTCGCCATCGTGAACGATAGCCTGGATCAGGCCGTCCACGAACTGCTCTCCGTCGTCAACGCCGAGCGCTGCCGCATCCCTCCCAAGCCCATCAAGCTCTAGCCGTTACTCCGGCAGCGCCACTCGCCTCTTTCGCACCGTCACCAGCCCATCCCGCTCCAGCCCGCTCACCAAGTCTACGACCCAGTTTGGGTCCGGGTTGCCCGTTCCCAGCGCCTTCGCCAAATCCTCCATCGTCGCCCCTCTGCCGCTGGAGAGCGCGCGCAGATATTCGACGACTCGGCCTCTGTAGTAGCGCCGCGAACCCTTGAACGGCTGCGCTTGTTTCCCCCTGACCTGCCTCGCCAGCACCCGCTGGATCGTCGGCGCCGCGCGGCAGATACGGCGCGCCGGGCAGTCGCCGCACCGGGGCGCGCGGGAAAGGCAGACCGTCGCCCCAAGCTCCATCATCGCCTGGTTCCACTCGTATGCCCGCGATCGCGGAAGCACGGCCTCCGCGATCGCATCAATCTTCCGGGGCGATGCCGCCCGCCCGCCCAGAACGATGCGTCCCAGTACACGCCGCACATTCGTATCCACCACAGGCGCCGTCCCGTCAAAGGCAAAGCAGACCACCGCCGCCGCAGTATAGGCGCCTATCCCCTTGAACGCCCTCAGCGATCCGCTATCGCCAGGCAGCCTGCCGCCGTGCCGCGTCACAACCTCCCGCGCGATGGCTTGCAGGTTCACCGCGCGACGGTTGTACCCAAGCCCCGACCACTCACGGATGACCTCCCTCGTCGCCGCGACGGCGAGCGCCTGGAAGTTGGGGAAGCGGGCCATCCACGCCAGGTACTTGGGCGCAACGCGGTCGGCCTGCGTCTGCTGCAGCATCACCTCGGAGACCAGGATGGCGTACGGGTCGCGCGTTCTTCGCCACGGCAGGTCTCGGTGGCCCTTCGCGTACCACCGGAGCAAGGCGCGCTGGAATGCGCTCTTCCGCTGAGGGGATAGGGCTGTCCGCCCGGGCAACATAGAGGTGGGACGCTACTTCCTGCAGAAGTCCTTTTCCAACTGCGCCGTCGTCATCCGCAGGAGCACCGGCCGCCCGTGCGGACAGGAATGCGGATTCTCCGCCGCCTCCAGGAGACGGAGCATCTCCTGCATCTCCGCCTGTGTCATCGTCTTTCCCGCCCGCACCGCGCCGTGGCAGGCCACGCTGGCGATCAGCCGGTCCTCCCAGTCGTAGCCCTTCAGATCCTCCGACTCCATATAGTCCAGCACATCGCGCAGCGCCCGCGCAGGCGAAAGGGCGCCGAGCGCCTCAGGCACGCCGCGCACCAACACCGTGCGCTCGCCGAACGGCTCCACCTGGAAGCCGTAGTCGCGGATCCTTGCTCCCTGCTCCTCCAATAACCGCTCCTGCTGAGGCGTCAACTCCACCGTCACCGGCTGCAGCATGCCCTGCGCCTTCACCGCCCCTGATCGCTTCGCCTTGCGCAGCTGGTCAAAGAGCACGCGCTCATGGGCCGTGTGCTGGTCTATCAGATACATCCCGTCCGGCCCCTCAGCCACGATGAACGTCTCCCGCATCTGCCCCAGAACTCGCAGGATCGGCAGCTTCAGCTCACCCTGAACGCTTGGCGCAGCGGGCGCAGGCGGCGCGATAGGCGCGCCTGTTTTCACAGGCGCCGGCGCTCGCCAGACGGGCTGCACCGCCCCAGGCGAAAGGGGCGTGTGCGCCGCCGGTGCGTTCGTCACAGGCGCGGGCACGGGCGCAGGCGTCATCCCCTGGGCAGGCCGCGCGATGCCGCTGGCCGCAAGGGCATTTCGCACGGCATGGTGTATCGCGGCAAAGGCGATCCCCTCGTCCCGGAACTTGATCTCCATCTTCGCGGGATGGACATTCACATCCGTCTCCGAGGGGTCAATCGTCAGGTCCAGCGCCGCGATGGGATAGCGCCCCGTCATCAGCAGGCCCTGGTAGGCGTCTAGAACGGCGTAGGAGAGCGTCCGGCTCTGCACCAAGCGCCGGTTCACGAATATCGTGATGTAGTTCCGGCTCGCGCGCGTCACGCCCGGCGAACTGACCATCCCCCGCACACCCAGCTCCGACCCGCCCAGCTCCTCGCGGTGCTCCACCGCCAGCATCGCCTCTCCCGCCTCCAGGCCATAGAGCCGCGTCAGCGCGTCGCGGAGGTCGCCGCTGCCCTGGGAGGCGAAGACGCGCCTGCCGTCAATCGTGAGGCTAAAGCGCACCTCAGGATAGGCGAGCGCATACTGGCTCACCAGGGTGGAGATGCGCCCCGCCTCCGCCGCGTTCGATTTCAGAAACTTCAAACGCGCAGGCACGTTGCGGAAGAGGTGCTTCACCGTGACCGATGTCCCCTGCGGCGCGCCGCGCCGGCCCCGCTCCTTCACCTCGCCGTCCGCCACGCGGATGAACGAGCCGCCCACGTCCTCTTTCCGCCGCGTCACCAGCGTCACATCTGCCACCGCCGCGATGCTGGAGAGCGCCTCGCCCCGGAATCCCAGGCTCGCGATGCGCTCCAGGTCCTCTGATGACTCGATCTTGCTCGTGGCGTACCGCTGGAAGGCGATCTCCAGCTCACCGGGTGCGATGCCTGAGCCATCGTCCGCCACCCGCAGGAGCGCGATGCCGCCGCCCTGCGCCTCAACGTCCACCTGCTTGGCGCCAGCGTCCAGCGCATTCTCGATCAGCTCCTTCGCCACCGAGACAGGGCGCTCCACCACCTCTCCGGCGGCGATGCGCGCGACTGTCTCCTGGGATAGAAGGCGGATGGGCATGGCAGGGCACACATTCTAGCAAACCGACGGTATGCTTCCAGGGGAGGACGGGACGGCTCTCGTTGACAATACCGATGAGTGACCCCTAGTATTGCCCCTCAAATCCGATTCTAAGAAACGGGTCGTACTATCTACTGACCTCATCGCCGAACAGCGCTCAGGCCTCGTTTGCCGCACGAGCGTCCATACCGAGAGGCGTGCACTGCCTATGATGCATAAGCGGATCGGCCCCACGCCACCCGCTCAGCCGCCCGCCAATCCGGGTCAGCCACCCCCGCCCCGCGTGGGCCTCCGACGGCGCCTCGCCGCCGCCTTCCGACGCTTCCGCGCAATCGCCCTTGTCGCCCTCGGCATCCTCATCGCCTTCGTTGGCTTCCTTCTATATAAGGCGACCGAAGACCCGCCGCGGCAAGTCACTCGGGGGGATATCGAGGCCGTTATCCAGGAGCACCTAGAATCGGCTACGCCCGCACCCTCGAACGAATCCCTTATCTTCGCCATGCTTGCCGCCTCCGTCGTCACCATCACGACCGATGACCCTCAGCCCGGCGCTCCAGCGGGCGCCAGGGGCATCGGCTCGGGCGTCATCGTGGATGAGGCCGGCATCATCCTCACGAGCTACCATGTCGTGCAGAACGCCGGGACGATTACGATCCACTACGCCGATGGCACTCGCTCTCCCGCCGTCGTCGTCAACGCCCAACTGGAGAGCGATCTCGCCATCCTCCGGGCCGCCGAGATTCCCGATGATGTTCGCGCCGCCACCCTCGCCCCCGTCGCCGGCCTGCGCGTCGGCGATCACGTCGTCGCCATCGGCGCGCCCTTCGGTCTCTCCCGCTCCCTCTCCTCCGGCGTCGTCTCCGGCCTCGGCAGGACCTTCCGCGAGCCCAATTCCGGGCGCAACCTCACCAACATGATCCAATTCGATGCGGCAGTGAATCCCGGCAACTCCGGCGGCCCCCTCGTCAACCGCAACGGCGATGTCGTCGGCATCGTCACCGGACTCACGAACCCAAAGAACGAAGGCGCATTCGTCGGCGTCGGCTACGCCGTTCCCATAGAAGCCGCAGGCGGCGCGGGCGGCCCGCCCTGGTATTAGAGTAGGGGCACGCCTCAGGCGCGCCCGGAAAACCGTAGGCGCTGGCCTCAGGCCAGCCCGAAAATCAGAGGAGGCGTCATGACGAACCAGAAAATCGTGAACCCCAAGGAAGCTCCCGTCATGGAGCAAGTCCTGTACGAAGTGAAGAAGGTCATCGTCGGCCAGGACCACCTCCTCGAGCGCGTCCTCGTCGCCCTCCTCTCCCAGGGCCACCTCCTGGTGGAGGGCGCGCCGGGCCTCGCCAAGACCCTCACCATCAAGACCTTTGCCGAAGCGATCCAAGGCACCTTCAAGCGCATCCAGTTCACGCCAGATCTCGTCCCCGCCGACCTCGTCGGCACGCGCATCTTCAATCAGAAGACAGGCGAATTCAGCACCTCCCTCGGCCCCGTCTTCGCCAACCTCCTCCTGGCCGATGAGATCAACCGCGCCCCGGCCAAGGTGCAGAGCGCCCTCCTGGAAGTGATGCAGGAGCGCCAGGTCACCATCGGCGGCGAGACCCACAAGGTGCCGCAGCCCTTCCTCGTGATGGCCACCCAAAACCCCATCGAGACCGAAGGCACGTACCCGCTCCCTGAGGCCCAGGTTGACCGCTTCATGATGAAGGTCCTCGTCAGCTACCCGAGCGAGACCGAGGAGTACGTCATCGTCGAGCGGGTCACCGGCGCGATGGCCGCCGTCCAGCCCGTCGTCACCACGGCGCGCCTCCTCCAGCTCCAGCGCGAAAGCCAGGCCGTCTACGTTGATCCCGCCCTCATCCAGTACGCCGTCCGCCTCGCCTCGGCCACCCGCGAACCCGGCAAGTTCGGCGATGCCGGGCTCTCCCGCTACATCATGTACGGCGCCAGCCCCCGCGCCTCCATCAATCTTGTCGTCGGCGCCCGCGCCATGGCCTTCATCCGCGGCCGCTCCTACGCCGTCCTCCAGGACCTCACCGATCTCGCCCTAGACGTGATGCGCCACCGCCTCGTCCTCGCTTATGAGGCCGTCTCGGAAGGCCTCTCGGCCGATGCCGTCCTCCAGCGCATCCTCCGCCTCGTGCCCCAGCCCACACAACCCCTTCGCACCGCCGAGGAGTCCCATGCGCAACGCTGAGAAACTCCTCCAGCGGCTCGATTGGACCGTCATCCGCCGCTTGGACGGCCTCCTCCAGGGCGATTACCGCACGCTCTTTCACGGCTTCGGCCTCGATCTGGCCGAGATCCGAGAATATGAGCTGACGGACGACGTTCGCTATATAGATTGGAACGTCACCGCCCGCATGAACGCCCCTTACGTCCGCCAATATATGGAAGACCGCGAAGTGACCGCCTGGTTCCTTCTCGATTTCAGCCCCTCCGTGGACTTCGGCGCGGCGGAGCGCACCAAGCGCGACGTCCTCATCGAGTTCGTCGCCGTGCTTTCGCGGCTCCTCACACGCCACGGCAACCGCGTCGGCGCTATCTTCTATAGCGGCGAGATTGACGGCGTCGTCCCCGCCGGGAACAGCCGCCATCAGGTGCTGAGCATGACGAAGGCGATGCTCGATCAGCCGAAGCGCGCCACTTCGCCGCCGACGGACCTTTCCAAGCTCCTTACCGAAGGTCTCCGCCTCATCAAGCGCCGCTCCCTCATCTTCATCCTCTCCGATTTCCTCAGCGCCCCCGGCTGGGAGCGCTCCCTCGCCATCCTCGCCCGCCGCCACGAGCTCCTCGCCGTCCGCCTTCACGACCCAGGCGAGATGGAGCTGCCCGATGTGGGGCTCGTGCGCATCCAAGATGCCGAGACCGGGGAACAGCTTTTGGTGGACACCCACGACCGCGCCTTCCGGAGACGCTTCGTGGAGTCTGCCCTGCGACGTGAAACTCAGCTGAAGGCCGCCCTCAGCCGCTCGGGCGTAGACGCCGTTGAGCTATCCACCAGGGACGATCTCGCCCGGGAAATCGTGCGCCAAGCCCGCTTGCGCAAACAGCGGAAGGCCCTTCCCGCCGCCTTCGCCAAGCCCGCTGCCGGGGGTCAGCCGTGAGCTTCATCTGGGCTAACCTGCTCTGGCTCCTCTTCCTTGTCCCGGCGCTCGTCGGCCTATACGTCTGGCTCCAGCGCCGCCGCAGGAAGTTCGCCGTGCGCTACGCCAGCCTCTCACTCGTGAAGGATGCGCTGGGCCGTGGCCCCGGCATCAGGCGCCACATCCCGCCTACCCTCTTCCTGCTCGGCATCGCCGTCATGATTGTCGCCATCGCGCGCCCTCAGGGGGAGCTCAAGCTCCCATCGCGCGAAGGCACCATCATCCTTGCGATAGATGTCTCCGGCAGCATGCGCGCCGAGGACGTTCAGCCCAGCCGCCTCGATGCGGCGAAAACGGCTGCTCTCAGCCTGGTGGACACCCAGCCCAAGAACGTCCGCATCGGCGTCGTCTCCTTCAGCGATGGCGCCTTCATCGTCCAGCCGCCTACCGTGGACAAGATCGCCGTTACAAGCGCCATCGCCCAACTCCTGCCCCAACGCGGCACCGCCATCGGCAGCGGCCTCCTCATGTCCATCAACGCCGCCTTCAACATCCCGCCGCCTCAGCCCCAGTTCGGCTTCCGCGACCCTCGCGCGCTTCCCACGCCGACCCCCACGGCTCTGCCGCCCGTCCCTCCCGGCTCCACGGAATCGGTCATCGTTGTCCTCCTCACCGATGGCCAGAACACCGTCGGCCCCCGTCCGATAGATGTCGCCCCGCAGGCCGCCAATCGGGGACTGCGCGTCTACACCATCGGCCTCGGCACCCCAGGCGGGGCCATCCTCAATGTGGGAGGCCGCTCCGCCCGCGTTCAGCTGGACGAAGAGACGCTGAAACAGGTCGCCGCGGCAACCGGCGGGCAATACTTCAACGCCACTAGCGCCACCGACCTGCAGGAGATCTACAAGAACCTGAGCACCCGGCTCGTCTTCAAGAGCGCGCAGACGGAGATCACCTTCATCTTCACCGCAGCCGCCGTCGCACTCATGGTCATCGCTGCGGCCCTCTCCCTCTTCTGGTTCAGCCGCGTCTTGTAGAAGGCGCCAGGGCCGTGCAAGGAACGCGTCGCCTACGATGCCTCCACTAAAGTGCCTACCGGGAAGCGCCTGTATCTGTCGCTGACCGGGAATCATTCCAAGAGAAAATCCCACGGTCAGGCGATCCCCCAACGGTGCGCAGTGTTGCCGTCCCTATTGCAATTCGTCATACTCACCTCCCGCCATCCTGCGATCGTAGGAGCGTAGATTGCCCGCTCTGCGAACGGCCGGCCCATCGTGCCGGAATCATTCGCCACCGATAGGGCCTCCGGGAGATCACCCATATGCCTTCACAATCATCACGCCCCCTTCGCGATACGACAGCCGTCGTCGGCATCGGCGCAACCGAGTTCTCCAAAGCTGCAGGCAGGAGCGAGCTTCGATTAGCCGCCGAAGCGATACATGCCGCCATTGCGGACGCGGGACTGGGCGCCAACGAGCTTGACGGCCTCGTCTGCTTCGACTCTGATGTTGCCTCCCCTATCCCACTCGTCAACGCCCTGGCCCTTCCGAACATCAGGTACTGGGCGACCACAAGCTATGGCGGAGGAGGCGCCTGCGCAACTGCGCTCCTCGGCATGATGGCCGTAGCCACCGGCCAAGCGAACTACGTGGCATGCTACCGCTCCCTGCGAACGGCGTCAGGGCGGCGGTTCGGCTCCTGGTCGGGCAAGGAAGGCTCAGCCGGTTTGGAGCAGTTCTTTGCCCCGTTCGGCATCGTGACCCCGGTCCACCGGCGCGCCCTTGCGGTGACGCGCTACATGCACGATTTCAATATCAGGCCGGAACAGTTCGGCGCAGTCGCCGTGGCCTGCAGGAAGCATGCCAATCGCAATCCCAAGGCCGTGATGCACAACCGCACCTTGACCATGGAAGAGCACCTCGGCTCCCGCATGATCTGCGAACCCCTCCGCCTCTTCGATTGCTGCCTCGAGACGGACGGTGCAGTAGCCTTCATCGTCACCACCGCTGAACGGGCTAAGGACCTGAAACAGCGGCCTGCCTATATCCTCGCCGCCGCCCAGGGCGCAGGCAGACAGCCAGTGTGGCCGCCGCCCACCGCGATCCATCGCACGCCCATGACCACGACCCATGAAGCGGCGGCAAGCGCGAAGAATCTCTACGCCATCGCCGGCGTTGAGCCCAAGGATATAGACTGCGCGCAGCTTTATGATCACTTCACGCCGCTCGTCCTCATGGCCCTGGAGGCCTACGGCTTCTGCGGCGTGGGAGAGGGAGGCGCCTTCGCAGAGGGCGGCCGCATCGAGCTCGGTGGACAGCTGCCGATCAACACCGCCGGCGGCAACCTCTCGGAGGGCTATATCCACGGCGTGCAGCTGATCCCGGAGGCGGTTCGCCAGATACGCGGGACCTCAACGGCCCAGGTGAAAGACGCCGAGCTGACGCTCGTATGCGGCGCGGCGGACGACCCCAGCAGCACCCTCATCCTCAGAAGGTGAACGCCATGGACAAACAGCTGACACAAGCCGACCTGGGCCTGAAAACCGATTTCCCGTCCTCCATACCCCTGCCTGACGACGACACCGCACCGTTCTGGGAAGGCTGCAAGCGGCATGAGTTTCTGATCCAGCAGTGCGGCAAGTGCCACGTCTTTCGCTATCCGGTCCGGCCCATGTGCCCGGACTGCGGCTCCGGCGAGTTCACGTGGGTGAAGTCCAAGGGGACGGGAAAGATCTATAGCTACGCCATTCCCAACCACCCGAGCGGCAATAAGGCCTTGCAAACGCTGGTGCCCTACAACTTCGTGCTCGTGGAGATGTCTGAGGGCGTCCGGGTCGTCAGCAACCTATTAGACGTGCCGACGAAGGAGATAAAGATCGGCATGCCGGTCCATGTCGTCTTCACGGAAGTCAAGCCCGGCGTCGTGCTCCCGCATTTCCGACGGGCCTAAGCTTCGCTGTCGAAGAACGGTGCCACGAGCAGGCCAACTACGCCGATGGCCCTGTCGTCTTCAACCCCTTACGCCCCGCCCCCCGCCTTCGCCCTCTCCTGCAGCTCGTAGAGCTTTGTGATCGCCTCCAGCGGCGTCATCCCGCTCACGTCCAGCCGCCTCAGCTCCTCGAGCGTCTTCGATTGCTGCGCGAAGAGCCGCATCTGCACCTGGACCTGCGGCGCCTCCGCCCTCATCCGCCTCGGCCGTCCCGCCTTCTCCGATTCCAGCGTCGTCAGCACCTCTTGCGCCCGCGCGATCACCGGCTTCGGCATCCCCGCCAGCTGCGCCACATGCACGCCGTAGCTCCGGTCCGCCGCCCCCGGCACGATCTTGTGCAGAAAGGCCACCTTCCCACCCTCCTCGGAGACGGCGACGTGATAGTTCTTCACGCGCGGCAGCACCTGCGCCAGCTCCGTCAGCTCATGGTAGTGCGTCGCGAAGAGCGTCTTCGCCCCCAGGCGCGGGTGGTTGTGGATGAACTCCGCCACCGCCCGCGCGATGGAAAGCCCGTCGTACGTGCTCGTCCCGCGCCCGATCTCGTCCAGGATGATGAGCGATCGCGGCGTGGCGTTGTTCAAGATATGGGCCGTCTCCACCATCTCCACCATGAACGTGGACTGCCCCGTCGCCAGGTCGTCCTGCAGGCCAACCCTCGTGAAGACCCGGTCCGCGATCCCCATCCGGACGCTGTCCGCAGGCACGAACGAGCCCATCTGCGCCAGCAGCACGATCAGCCCCACCTGGCGCAGATAGGTGGACTTCCCGCCCATGTTCGGCCCGGTGAGGATCACCACCTGGCTCTCTTTGCCTGAAAGCTCCGTGTCGTTCGGCACGAACTCGCCCAGCGGGATGCTGCGCTCCACGATGGGGTGCCGCCCGTTCACGATCCGCAGCTCGTCGCCCTCCGTCAGCACCGGGCGCGTATAGTTCCCCCGAGCCGCCGTCTCCGCGAAGGCGGCAAAGACATCTGTCTCCGCCACCGCCGCCGCCGTCCCCAGGATCGCGTCGCCGTACCCGGCCAGCTGCCGTAGGACTTGCTTGAAGAGCGCCGACTCTATCTCCAGCATCCGCTCCTGCGCGTTCAGGATTAGCGATTCGTACTCCTTCAGCTCAGGCGTGATATACCGCTCGCCCCCCACCAGCGTCTGCTTCCGCACATAGCTTTCGGGCACCTGGCCCCGGTTGGCGTTGCTCACTTCGATGTAGTAGCCGAAGACCCGGTTGTACCCCACCTTCAGCGACTTGATGCCCGTCTTCTCCCGCTCCTGCCGCTCCAGGTTCGCCAGGTACGACTTCGCATTCCGCGAAGCCTCCCGCAAATGGTCCAGCTCTTCGTTGAACCCCGGCTTGATCACATCGCCGTCCGCCACCATAGCCGGCGGCTCCTCCACGATGGCCGCCTTCACCAGGTCAACCGCCTCCTGGCACGGCCTCAGCCTCGCGCGCAAGCCCTCCACCGCCGTCGGCGGCTCCTGCCCGAAGACCTCCCGCAGCTCCGGCAACAGCTCCAGCCCGCGACGGAGCGCCACCGCTTCCCTCGGCGTCGCGATCCCCGCTCGCGCCCGGTTCACCAGCCGCTCCAGGTCAGAGATGCGCCCGACGGTAGCGATGGCCTTCGCCCGGGGCGTCGCATGCTCCACCAGCCACTGCGCCACATCCAGCCGCTCCTCGATCGCCCGCCGGTCCAAGAGCGGCTGGCTCAGCCACCGGCGCAGAAGCCGCCCGCCCATCGCCGTCTTTGTCAGGTCCAGCACGCTCAACAGCGAATGCTGCGCCGCTCCCCATCTGCCGCCCTGCGTCAGCTCCAAGTTCCGGCGCGTCTGCGGGTCCAGCGCCATATAGGCCGAAGCCGAATAGGTGGAGAGCGCTGTCACCTGCGCCAGAGACGTCTTTTGCATCTCCGTCAGGTACGCCAGGATGCCTCCGGCCGCCCGCGCCGCCAGGGGCAGGTCGGCGCACCCATAGGCCTCCAGCGTCGTCACGCCGAAGTGCCTCAGCAGCCGCTCCGTGGCGTCTTCCAGGTAAAAGTCCTGCGCCTCCCTGGCCGTCCGCGTCACTTCGATCTTCAGCTCGGGAATCGTCGTTCCCTTGGGCAGCAGCAGCTCCGCAGGCGTAAGCCGCTCCAGCTCCGTTGCAAGCTGCTCCAGGGGCAGCTGCGTCACCGCGAACTCGCTGGTGGTGATATCCACGTAGGCCACGCCCGCCAGCCCGCCCTCCACAACCACTGAGACCAGGTAGTTGTTCGCCTTCTGCTCCAGCAGATTCGGCTCCACCACCGTCCCCGGCGTCACCACCCGCACCACCTCCCGCTCCACCAGTCCCTTGGACTCCTCGGGGTCCGTCGTCTGCTCGCAGATCGCCACCTTGTGCCCCTTCGCCAGGAGCCTTCCAAGGTAGTTGTCCAGCGCATGCGCCGGGATGCCCGCCATCGGCACCCGCTGCCCCTTCCCCATCTCCCGCCCCGTCAGTGCGATGCTCAGCGCGCTCGCCGCAACCCGCGCGTCGTCGTCGAACGTCTCGTAGAAATCGCCCAAGCGGAAGAGCAGCAGCACATCGGGAAACTGCCGCTTGATGCGGAGGTATTGCTGGCGCAGTGGCGTGATGGACATTGGGCCTGCCATTGTACCCGACCGCACAGCCTCTAGCCCGGTTCGACTTTGCGTGGATAAACCCTCTTAACTCTTCCCACCTACTAATCTGTGTTCATCTGTGTAATCTGTGGATAAATCCTCTTCCCCGGAACCCTGCTCCTCGCTCCCTGAACCTATCCTCCCCCTTCACTTCCTCTCCTCCCTCTTGCTCCAGACCTCCGGCACCTTCGCCCGCCACAGGTCGCACCGCACGCATCGCCGCGCCTCCGCGATCGCCTCCTCCTTCGTATACCCCTGCTCCACCAGCGCGAAGCTCCTCTTCCTGGCGCGCAGGTCCACGAGCGGCATCGCCACCACCGGCTTCCCCTGCTCCGCCAGATGCGCCGGCATCGTCATCTCGCTCCCCGGCGCGAGCGCGAACGACTCGCTGATATCGCCATCTCCCCCCAGGAACTTGTCTATCGCGATGGCCGCCTTTTTCCCTTGCGCCATCGCCTCCACGATGCTGTCCGGCCCGGTCACCGCATCCCCTGCGGCAAAGAGCCCTCGGCGCGCCGTCATCTGCGTCTCCTTGTCCACGCCGATGCCCCCGCGAGATGTGGTCGTAACTCCCCACTGCTGGGGAATGCCTGTCTCTTCCCCGGCGGCCACGAGCACAAGCTCCGCCGGAGGCGCATCCTTCAACAGCGTCTTCTCGATGAATCGCACGCCCTCTTCCTCCGCCGCCGCTATCTCGAAGTCGTAGGCCTGCGCCGCGACTCGCTCCCCCTCGAAGACGATGCGCACATCCTTCCCCCCCAGGCGAACGGCGCACCTCGCGGCGTCCACCGCCACGTTGTTCCCGCCGATGACCACAACGCGATCGCCCACCCTCGGCGCGCGACCCGCGTTCACCTCTCGGAGGAACTCCGAGGCCGCCCGCGCCTTCTCCAGGCCGGGGATCGCCTTCGCAACCGTCTGTCCCACCGCGATCAGCGCCGCATCGTACTGCTGCAGCAGCGCCTCCACATCCCTTACCCGCGTGCCCAACCTCACCTCAACCCGCACCGCAGTGATCCCTTCGATCTCCTTGCGCAGCGCATCGCGCGGCGCCTTGTACTCCGGCAAGCCGTAGCGCAGCTGCCCGCCAAGCTCCGGCATCGCTTCATAGAGCGTCACGCTATGCCCGCGCCGGCGCGCCAGATAGTAGGCCGCCGTCAGGCCCGCAGGGCCCCCGCCGATGATGGCGACTCTCTTGCCCGTCGCCTTCGCAATCTTTCCAACGTTCCTGTCTTCCTGGTCCCCAAGTTCCTTCCCATGCTCATACGCCGCTCGCTTGATGGCATTGATCGCCACCGGCTGCTCCATGATGCCCCGGCGGCACCACGGCTCGCAGGGGCGGTAGCAGATGAGCCCGCAAGCCACGGGCAAGGGGATGGACTCGCGCACCACGGCCTCCGCCTCGGCGAACCTCCCCTCCTCCACGTACCCGATGTAGCGCGGCACGTCTATCTCCGCCGGGCAGGCGATCACGCACGGCGCAACGAGTCTCTTGTGCGCATCTGATGTCATAATAGCCCGTCATCATACCCTGCGGCGGGCGCGAAGCGCATGGTGCCGCCTGTGGTAAAATCTCCCCGATATCTGTCGAGGGGGAATGCGCCATGTCGAAAGCAACGATGCTCGGCCCGGTTGAGCTCTATGAACAGGCCGTCCGCAATACCAGAAGGGTCTTCGCCGCCGTCAAGCCCGACCAGTTGGAGAACGCGACCCCCTGCGAAAAGTGGAACGTCCGCGAGCTGATGCAGCACATCGCCGGCGGCGTCGCCATGACCGCTCACTCCTTCGATGTGAGCCACCTCACCAACGCTGAGCATCAGGCCGCCAAGGCCGGCGTTTCCCTCGCCCAGTACGATGCCGCCATGCATCGCGCCCTCGCCGCCGTCTCCAAGCCCGGCGCCATGGACAAGAGGGTCCGCACTCCCATGGGCGAGATGCCCGGCGGCAACTTCCTCATGGTCCTCTTCATGGACAACCTCACCCACGGCTGGGACCTCGCCAAGGCCACGGGACAGGACACGAACCTGCCTGCTGACCTGGTGGACGCCTGCTACGAGAACTTCGCCCCCGGCTTCGCCGATCTCTCCAAGTCCGGCGCCTTCAAGCCCCCCATCTTTGTTTCTCCCACAGCCTCCAAACAGGCCAAGCTCCTCGCCGGCCTCGGCCGCAACCCGTAAAAAAGGCGGCCACTCGTGGCCGCCTACACTGTTACCTTATCGGAGACTCCGTACCTTCGGAGAGCCTTCCGTAAACTTCCGGGAAGCGAAGGGTCTACAAGCCCTACGCCTTCTTGATCTGCGCCGCGAACCGCTTCGCCTTCGTGAACGGCTGCAGCTTCCCTGGCGTCGCCTTGTTCAGCACATCCGTCACCACTGTGTGGTGCGGCAGGCGCACCAGCGCCGTCCCCGCCTGCGCGCGGCCGTTCACGTGCGCCTTCGCCTCGATCGTGCCCAGCGTCGCCGCGCTGATCATCACCCTGTCGCCGCTCGCGATGCCCAGGTGGCGCGCATCGGAGGCGTTCAGCTCCACCCAACTCTCATGCTTCAGCTCAACCGTCCCCGCGACCTCGCGGAAGATGGACAGCATCGCCGTCATGCCCTGCGCTTGCGCGTGGGCGGGAAGCGCCATCGGCTGGAAGCGCCCAAGCCCGCCGAGAAATCGGTCGGCGTGAAGGATCGGCGTGCCGGGGTCCCCTGCCCCTCGGCAGGGCCACTGCACCGTCGAGCTCTCCAGGCGCTGGTAGTCCACGCCCGCATAGGTCGGGGCCAGCTTGGAGATCTCCGCCATGATCTCCCCAGGGTCCGCGTAGTCGAAGCCGCGCGCGCCCAGCTTCCGGGCGACCATTGAAAGGGCCTGCCAGCCCTCTTTCGACTCGCCGACGGGCTTGATCGCCCGCCGGACGCGCTGGATGCGGCGCTCAAGGCTCGTATACGTGCCGTCGCGCTCCGCGAAGGAGGCCATCGGCAGGACCACGTTCGCATGTCCCCCCATGCCAGTGATGAAGGTGTCTTGCACCGCAAGGAATTCGAGTTTAGATAGCGCCGCGCCCAGTTCGCCATCGGCATTGAGCGCCGTCGAGGCGTTTTCGCTTATCGCCACCAAGGCCTTGATCTTCCCCTGGCGGATGCCGTTCAGGATCTGGCGATAGCCCAGGCCCGGCCTGTTCGGGACGCGCTCGCCCCACAGATCCCGCGCCTTCAGCCACGCGCCCGCCGCCTCGATGTGCAGGCCGCCCGGCAGCATGTCCGGCAGACAGCCCATATCGGCCACGCCCTGGCTGTTGCTTTCGCCCAGCATCGGATAGAGCCCGGCGCCCCGCTTGCCGATGTTGCCCGTCAGCATCGCCAGGTTAGCCAGCGCCGCGCCCATCTCCGGCGAATCGCCCGCAAGCGCGCCGCCCAGGATGAAAGCCCCGGGCTTGCGCGAGGAGACCAGCCGGACGACCTGCTCCAGCCGCGCCTTCGCGATGCCCGACGCCTGCTCCGCCGCCTCCAGCGTGAAGGCCTTAAGCGACTCCTGCAGCTCGGCAAGCTGGAGCGTGCGGTCGGCGATGAACTGCTTGTCCTGGAGCCCTTGGGCCAGGATGGCGTTCACGATCGCACCCAGGACGGCGACTTCGCTTCCCGGCTTGCAGACCAGCTTCTCCGTGGCCTGGAGGCCGAGCTCCGTATCCCGCGGGTCCAGCACGATGAGGTGCGCCCCCCTGCGGACGGCCTCCTTCACCTGCTGCGCCGCCACAGGATGTTCGAACGTCAGATCAGCATCAACGACTAAGATGAGTTTGGAATCGCGCAGATCCCAGATAGGGTTCGTCGCCGCGCTCGTGCCGAAGGCATTCTCGATCCCCGCCAGCGCCTGGCGCGGGAAGAGCGGGTCAACGGAGTCAATGTTGGATGTGCCGATGACCGCCCGGGCGAACTTCTGCAGGACAAAGTTATCCTCGTTCGTCGCCTTGGGGGAGGCTAGGAAGGCCACTTCATCGGGCTTATAGCGCCGCAACTGGGCCGCGATCATCTCGATGGCGCTCTCCCAGGTCGTCTCGCTCAGCTGGCCGCCCTGGCGCACCATCGGCTTCGTCACGCGGTCCTTGCTGTAGACCCACTTGTAGCCGAACTTGCCCTGGACGCACTCCGCGCCGTGGCTCCCTTCCCCTTCGATATCGTGGGTGACGCGGATGAGCTTCTCTTTCTTCACATTGAGGTTGAGGGAGCAGCCGACGCTGCAGCTGGAGCAGGCCGAGGTCACATAGTTGTCCGCCGCGCCTGCCCACTTGCTGTCCTTCTCCGTGATGGCGCCCACAGGGCAGACATCCACGCAGACGCCGCAGTAGGTGCATCCCGAATCGGCCAGCGTGCCGCCCAGGGAGGAGACGACCACCACATCGTTGCCGCGCTTCTGGAAGGTGATGGCGTTGGCCCCCTCCACCTCGGCGCAGGCCCGCACGCACTTCCCGCAAACGATGCACAGGTTCATATCGTGGTCAATAAACGGGTTCCGCGTCTCCAGAGGGATGTTGCGGTACTTATAGGGCAGCGGGACCTCGTTCACCTTCACGTAGTAGACCACGTCCTGCAGCTCGCACCGCTCGTTCTGGGGGCAGACCACGCAGCGGTCAATGACGCTCACGTTGCGAAGGCAGACGTCCTTGGGGCCGCAGTGCTCCGTGCGCCAGCAGGTGAGGCAGCCGTGGGGGTGGTTCGCCAGGGTCAGGCCCAGGATATCGCGCCGCACATCCTCGATGGCCGTGGAGTTCGTCTTGATCTCCATCCCCTCCATCACGGAGGTATGGCAGGAGGCGGGCAGGCCGCGCATGTTGCTCACTTCCACCACGCACATGCGGCAGGCGCCGTAGGGCTTCAAGATGGGATGCCAGCAGAGATAGGGGACGTAGACGCCCGCATCCCGCGCGGCCTCGATGATCATCTGGCCCTTCTTGGCCATGACCTCTACGCCGTCTATCTTGATCTTCACCCGGTCGCTTGGGGGCTGCGTCGTCATACGCTTCTCTCTACCACCCCTTCCATCTCAGGGAAGGGGCCGGGGGTTAGGTCGCCGTCACTTGGCCGCCGCGTCAAACTCCGCTTTGAAATAGCGATAGCCCGATTTGATGGGGTTGTCCGCCAGCTGGCCGTGGGCGCACAGCGACGACTTCATCGTGTCGCCGATCACCATGGCCGCCGCCAGCTCCTTCTTGGTCCCCTTGCGGTGGGCCAGCCGCTCCAGCACATCCGCCACCTGGCGCGTCCCCGTCCGGCACGGGAAGCACTTTCCGCAAGACTCCTCAGCGTTGAACTCCGCCAGCGTGGCCGTCAGCTCCACCACGGAGACCGTCTCATCCCCGACGATGATGCCGCCGGAGCCGAACATCGCGCCGGCCGCCACCATGCCGTCGAAGTCTATCTGCATATCGAGCGCCGAGGCGGGCAGGAAGCCGCCGAGGGGCCCGCCCGTCTGGAGGAACTTCAGCTTTTTGCCGTCCGGCACGCCGCCGCCCACCTGCTCGATCACCTGGCGCAGGGTGAGGCCGAAGGGCACTTCGTAGAGGCCGGGCCGCGCGATGTGCCCGGAGAGGCAGACCAGCGCCGTCCCCTTGCTCTTGGCCGTGCCGATGCCCGCGAACCAATCGCCGCCCTTCAGCACGATATCGGGCGCGTAGGAATAGGTCTTCACGTTGTTGATGTTCGTCGGCTTCTGCCAGAGGCCCGCCGCCGCCGGGAAGGGCGGCTTGTAGCGCGGCATGGCGCGCTTCCCTTCGATGGCCTCCATCAGCGCCGTCTCTTCGCCCGCCACATACGATTCGCCGGTGAAGGCCAGTTCAATATCGAAGTCGAAGCCGGAGCCGAGAATGTTCTTCCCCAGGAGGCCCAGCTTGTGGCACTCTTCGATGGCGTGCTGGATGCGCGCGATGGGCAGGTCCCACCCGACGCGGATGAAGACGAAGCCCTTGCCGCCGCCGGCCTTGCAGGCATAGCCGCCCAGGATGATGCCCTCCAGCACGCGGTGCGGGTCGCTCTCCAGGAGGTGCTTATCGTTGAAGGCGCCGGAATCGCCCTCCTCGCCGTTGCAGAGGAGGTATTTTGGCGAGACGTTGGACGTGGCCAGGAAGCGCCACTTGGTGCCCGCGGGGAAGGCCGCGCCGCCGCGCCCGCGCAGGTTCGATTTCTCGATCTGCGCCAGGACGTCGTCCGCCTTCATCTGGGTCAGCGCCTTGTGCAGCGCCGCGTAGCCGCCCCTGGCGATGTAGTGCCAGATATTCGTGGGGTCAATGATGCCGCAGTTCGCCGTCGCCACCCGGTTCTGGAGTTTGAACTCGGGGCGCTCGAAGAGGCTCTGGAGGCCCGTGCCTTCGAGCTTGCCCAACGCGCCGAAGACCATATCCTGGGGCGTCTGGCCCCCGGCGATGTAGTCCGCGATGCGGGAGGCGTTCTGCGGCGTGACGTTCCGGAAGAAGATGCGGGGCTGGCCCGGCTTGATCACGCTCACCAGCACCTCGGCATAATCGGGGCCAAGGCCGCCGGTGATATGGAAATCGCAGGCGGCGCCCTTGGAGTGGGTGAGCCGCTTCAGCGCCTCCAGCACATGGGGCGCGCCCGCCGCCTGGCCGTGGATGCCATAGCCGATGAAGACCTGCGGGCGCGTGGGGCTTTCCACGGCCTGCCAGGCCGCGTCCGCCTTCTGCTTCAGCGCCGCGTAGCTCTCAGCCATCCTATGCCCCTGCCTTGCCGTTCTTCATCTTGTCCAGCTGCTCTTTCAGCTTCTCCTTGGTGAGCCGACCCATGAGCCTCCCATCGAACTTGCCCACGGGGGCCAGGGCGCACGCGCCGCCGCATTCGAGGCCGCGCAGAGTGTAGTGCTTATCGGCCGATGTGGTCCCGAACTTCGTCCCAGCGAACTCCTCGGCCTGCTTCATGAGGGCCTTGGAGTGGAAGAGCTCGCAGGAGGGGCCCCAGCAGAGCTCGATCTGGTGCTTGCCGGGCGGCTCGAAGCGGAACTGGGTATAGAAGGTGGCAACGCCGAAGACATCGTTCACCGAGGCGCCGGTGTATTCGGCGACGGCGGCGATGGACTCCTTCGGCAGGTAGCCCAAGGCCTCTTGCACCCAGATGAGCGACGAAAGGACGGTGACCGTCCGGCCGATCCTTTTCTGGCCGTCCAGTATTTCCTTATATTTGGCGTCCATATCTTTTGAACGGCCTGCCCGCAAGGGCGATTGTGAACTTTCGCACGAACGCGGGAATGCTAGCACAAACCCCCCGTCCGTTCAAGGAGCGCAAAGGCTGATAATGAAGGGAGGCCTGTCACGTCTGCGCTGTGTAAGCAACCAGCCATGCCACTAACGAAGAGCTAGTAACCCCTACTACAAATCCCAAAAGAAAATCGAAGCCCTTCTCTATCTTCCATCGAAGCCACTGTTTCTCAAAAAAGCTTGCCTTTGTCACGTCAACCTCTAGGGAAGCTTGAAGAAAATCGTCCGGGATATCTAATTCTTCCCTGGTTGGCGGATTCAAATATATCTCGTTGACCTGCGAATTCTCGAGCACACCTTGAAACGCCCATAGCTTAATGGCTTTCCCACGGTGTCTTACGACTACAGCATCACCTCTGGCCCTTAACCCCAGTTGTTCACGTGACTTCTGAGTCAACAAGCATCTGTTGGTGACATCAAACGAGAGTGCTTTCGGAAATTTCTGCACCTTGATCCGCATGCCTCTCCTTGCTAGGGGAACAATAGCTATTTGGAAGCATATCACCCAAAACAACAACCTTGTTATGAGGTTCCCAACGGAGTCCGACCCCTGATGATAGTTGACACTCTTCGCTATCATATAGTATACATTATCTCGTAATGCCTACACCACGAAACGTTATGCAGAAAGGCCCCGGAACGGACGGCCGCGCCGAAAGCATGCCGGCGCTCCGCCCCCGCTCCGCGATGCACCTCGTGGCACAGGCGTGGACACAAGGGAGGATCGTACGATCTGAGACCTCCGCACTCACAGGCGGGCGTGACCGGCTGACGTCAGTCGCCGAGGGCACGGTGGGGAAAGCGCGAGACCGCTATCGCGCCGCCCTCTCCCGGCTCCGCCGGGACGTTCAACGCTCGCACCTTTGTTGGACGCGTTCATCCATGGAACAACCGTCGGGCCCTCTGCATAACACCCCTCCCCACCGCATCCCGCCCCAGGAGGAACTCGCACCTCGGTGCCGCTGAAGATGGGCGTGTCGCGAAGACTTGCCGCGCCCCTACGCAACTGAAACCGCCCTCCCCTCCCGCCCTCCGGGAACCCGGTGGCCGGTGCTACAATCCCACCGAGGGACCATGGACTGGCACGCCTTCCGCTACACGATCCCTTTTTATATCGGCGTCGCGCTGCTCCTTATCCTGGGCGCGACGGCCTGGCGCTACCGTCCCGCGCCCACGGCAACGCTGACGGCGCTGCTGGTCTGGGGCATCGGCACGTGGTCCATCCCCTACGCCCTGGGGTTGGGCAGCACGGACCTTGACCTGAAGACGTGGCTCTCCAAGACGGAGTATCTCTCCATCACCTTCGTCTCGCTAATCTGGTTCGCGCTCGCGGTGGCCTACAGCGGCCATGACGAGTGGATCACCCGCAAACGCATCGCCCTCTTCAGCATCGTGCCGCTCATCACCCTCGTCCTCGTCTTCACCAACGAACTGCACCACCTTATCTGGGAGCATATCTCCCTGGAGCCGAGCGGGCCATTCCTCCTCTGGAAGGCCGATTACGGCGCCGTCTTTTGGGTCTACGCCGCTTACGCCTACGGGCTGGCGCTGACGGGCATCTTTCTCCTCTTGCGCTCCATGGTCGGGGCCACGAGGCTTTTCCAGATCCAGGCCGCATCGCTCATCGGCACTGCGCTGATCCCGCTCTTCGGCAACCTGCTCTACGTCTCGGGACTCACGCCGTTCCCCAGGTATCTCATCTCGCTCACGTTCCTCTTCGCAGGCATGGGGTTAGTCTGGCTCCTCTTTCGCTCCCAGTTCGTAACGCTGCTGCCCATCGCCAGGACGTGGGTGCTGGACACCATGGCCGACGGCGTGCTGGTGCTGGACGAGCGCGACCGCATCGTGGACACGAACCCGGCGGCGCGGCGGCTGGCAGACTGGGAGTCGCGGCCGCTCATCGGGCGGCCCGTGCAAGAGGCCTTCGCGGGCCTTCTGCCTGCGCGTCCCGAATGGGAGAGGCAGCCTGTGCAGGAAATCGTCCTCACCAAAGAGGGAAGAGCGACGGTCTTAGAGATGCGCAGCTCGCCTGTGTACGACGCGAAGAGCCAGCCCAGGGGACGCGTGGTGATCCTGCGCGATATCACGGTACGCAAAGAGGCGGAACGGGTCCTGCAGCGCGGCAGGGACGAGCTGGAACGCCTGGTGGAGGAGCGGACAGGAGAGCTGAAGGCGGCGGCGAGCGAGCTCCAGGAATCGCGGTACCGCCTGGTGAATACGCAGGAGCAGGTGCGGAAAGAGGTGGCCCAACAGCTTCACGGGCCGGTGCAAAACCGCCTGCTGGTGGTCCGGCACCAGCTGAACGACGCGCTGGAGGCATTGAAGGAGCGAAAGCCGGGAGCGACGGAGTCAGTGGAAAAGTCCCTGGCGCTTCTGGAGGAGATCGTCTCGCGGGAGCTCCGAGCGGCGATGCAGCGGCTGCACCCTTCGCTCATCAGGATCAACCTGCATGCGGCGCTGGATGAGCTGGCGAAGCGGTTCGAGCCGAAGGTGACCGTCACGGTGCGGGCGGAAGGGTCGCCGGCAACGCCGGAGCGACTCTGGCGGGACGGCCTGCCGGAGCAGCTGCGCCTGGCGATCTACCGGGTGACGGAGGAGGCGCTGACGAACGTGCTGAAGCATTCGGGGGCGGCCACGGCGGAGGTTGTCCTGGGCCAGCCGACGGCGGAGACGATCAGCGTGACGATCAGGGACGACGGCAAGGGCTTCAACGCGGTCACGATGAAGGCCGGCTACGGGAGTCAGGCGATGCAGGACTATTCGCGTGCCGAGGGCGGCTCCGTGACGTTCACGAGCAGGCCGGGCAAAGGAACAGCCGTCATCGCGACGTTCCCGACGCCCCGCCCGGCGGCGGCAAGCCCCCAGGCCGCGCAACCCGCCCAGGACCATGCGGCGAGGGAAGCGGCGAACGGCCAGAAGACGCTCCTGGTGGTGGACGACCAGCCGGATTTCTGCGCCTATGTGCTGGAGATGCTCAAGCCCTATACCGATGTGCGCATCGCCGGGGTGGGCCATGACGGCGACGAGGCCGTGCGCCTGGCGGCGAAGCACCACCCGGACGCGGTGCTGATGGATGTGGAGATGCCGCGCAGGGACGGCATCTCTGCGACGCGGGAGATACGGGCGCTGCACCCGGAGACGAAGGTGATCCTGATGAGCGCCCAGCACGGCGAGGCCTTTTCCCGAGACGCGCTGGCGGCGGGGGCGACGGAGTTCATCGCGAAGCGGGACATCTCCGCCGCGCGGGTGCGCAAGGCGATGGGGGAGTGAGGGGGCGAGCCCGATGGGGAGGGCGCGCGCCGCGTTCGTCCGATGGGATCGGGCGGCCCCTACGCTTCCATCATCAGCTTGGCGACGTGGCGGCCGAGCTTCACGCTGTAGTTGGTGCCCCGATCCTCCGGGTAGATCTGGGTGGTGTTCGCCAGCCAGAGGTCCTTGATGGGCGTCTTGAGCTCAGGGATGTTCCGGGAATAGTCCAGGCCGATGATGGGCTGGGCGGCATCCTCTTTGTAGTAGTAGCGCTTCTTGACCCAAGAGGGATCGAAGTCCGGATTGATCTTTTTGAGGGCGGGGATATAGGCCTGCCACAGCTCATCGGGGGTCATCTTGTAGTAAGGGCTGTCCTTGGCGAGGTAGTTGGAGAGGTAGACCAGGTGCGTCCCGCCGTAGTGCGACCTGTCTATGAAGTTGGTGTGCTCGATGACGCCGACGAAGGGGATGGAGCGATCGGCGACGTTCATCCAATAGGCCCAGCTGAGCTGACGATCCATCTCCAGCACCATGACGACGGCCGCCTGGTAGACGACTTTCGAGAGCTTCGCCGTGTAGTCAGCAGGAAGCTCGGGAACGAGCTTGGGGAAGATGTATGAGGGGGTAGTCGAAAGGATACGGTCGAACTCTCGGACCTCTTCTCTGCCGTCCTTGTACTTCACTTGGAGACCGACGGCCCGACCATTCGCCACGACGACCCGCTCCACGGAGGCGGGATAGACGACATCCACGCCCCGCTCTTTCAGCTTCGCCTCCAGGACATCGAAGATCTCGCCGAAGCTGCCCATGGGATAGCCGAGCTGCTCCTTGCCGAAGGTCTTTCGCGACGTTGTGCGGAGGTAGATCTTGCCCCAGAGCCAGACCATGGCGACCTGCTCCGTGCTGACGCCGAACTTGCCGCGCAGCATCGGCTCCCAGATGACTTCGAAGATGCGTTTGCCGGCGTGCCGCTTCATCCAATCGGCGGCGGTGACCGATTCGTACTCTCGCGGCCAATATTTCTTGCGCTGGAGGCGCAGCGTGAGAAGGCCCAGCTTGATGCGGTCGGCCAGAGGAAGCGGGCTGAAGCGTAGGAGGTCGCCGGGGGTGGTGAACTTGTGGATCTTGCCGCCGTAGAAGAAGCCGACCTTGGATTCGATCCAGGCAAGCTTGGGGCCGAGGCCGAGCTCGTGGATGAGGTCCACCATGTAGCGATCGCTGCGGAAGAGGTGGTGGTAGCCCTTCTCCAGGCGGCCGCCGCCGACATCGAAGGTGGCGGCCTGGCCGCCCAGGAAGGGGGCGCGCTCGTAGACGGCGACCCTGTGGCCGGCCTTCGAGAAATCGTAGGCGGCCGAGAGGCCCAATGCGCCGCCGCCGATGATGCCGATGTTCATTCCTTGGCTCCGGCGGGCGTCTCTAAGAGGCTATCCGCCCGCTGGCGGGCAATCATACCTAACGACATGTGCTGCATCCACATGAAGACGAGGCCGAGGACGGTGACGGGGACGAGGAGGGCGACGTGGAGGGCGATGGTGAAGGCCGTGGCGACGCCGCTGGCAACATCGAGGCCCTCCAGGGTGAGGCGCGCGCCCCACTCAAAGGGGCCGACGCCGCCTGCGCTGGAGGGGATGCTTGTGGCAAGGTTGGAGGTTGAGGTGGTGAAGAGCATGCCGTGGAAGGAGACATCCATGTCGAAGCCGTAGGAGATGATTTCGAACATGGCGGCTTCGGCGATCCAGATGGGGAAGGTAAGGACAAGGACGGAGAGAACGCGCCTGGGGCTATGGAGGGTGCTTAAGCCTTCCACGAAGCGCATGCCTAGAGCATCTATGACGGCCTTGCCCTTTTGGGGCACGACGCGCACGAGCAGGCGAACGAGCCAGCGCCCGAACTCGGGTCGCATGGCGATGGCAAGGAAGAGAGCGAGGATGATGATGAAGGGGGCGGCGACGAAGAAGATGAGGAGGCCGACGGGGATGCCTGAGTCATCGGAGAAGTTGCGGAGGAGGTCGGGCAGAGGAAGGAAGGGCCAGACGAAGAGGGCGATGAAGAGGAGGGCGACGCCATCGAAGACGCGCTCGATGATGATGGTGGCGAGGGCGGCGGTCTTGCTGACGCCCTCCTTTTCGCCGATGTAATAGGAGCGGACCAGCTCGCCGAGGCGGACGGGCAACAGGTTATTGGCCATGTAGCCGATAACAACAACCGGGAAGAGGCGAGGAGTCGAGATCCTCTTCATCGGCCCCAAGAGGTAGCCCCAGCGGACGGCGCGGAACCAGACTCCTACGAAGTAGACGGCAATGGCGGGGATGAACCACCAGTAGTTGGCGCTTTTAAGCGCGTCGGCGGTCTCCGATAGGTCAACCTGCCAGAAGAAGAGGGCAAGAAGGGCGGCGCTGAAGGCCAGGCCGATGAGGAAGCGGCGCGAGGTGAACAACGGGGTCAGGACTCCAATCGAAGGCGCGGGGACGCCTGGGATAGGCGGCGCAAATCAGGATACGTAGTATACGGGGAGGGCAAGGTGGGACGCCAGAGTTCCGTTATGTCCCCAGCTTGCGGAAGTAGGCGTAGCCGCTATCAATGGCCGGGGAGCTTTTCAGGTCGCGGTACATGTAGTAGCGGAGGAAGTTGTTCCAGTCCTCGCCGGAGGTGAAGTCTCCCCTGAACTTCTTGAAGGAGTATCTCTGATAGGTCCAGGGAGCGAACCACTGGAGGAGGTTGAAGCGCCGGCCGTCATCGTACCTGGCCCGGTCGCCGGCCTGGAACAAGACGCGCTGATTGCCACTGCTGAGAATGACGACATCGGCGGTCAGCTCACCGGTGTAGTTGGACATATCGCGGTGGGAGGCGTTTTTATAGCCGCGCAAGTACCAGCGCCAGGGGGCCAAGGCCGCGCCGGAGGTATCGGCGTAGATGACGAGGTTCTTTCCCTTGCCCGAGGTGCGGGCAAAGGCATCAATCTGGTGCACTATCTCAAGCATCTCATCGTCGGTCTGGGAGTAGACGAGGAGCTCTTTGGGGTCATCGTCATTGGCGAAGGCGGCGGCGGTGGCGGCGCGGAAGGTGAAGAGGGTCATGAGGGCAACGAGGGAGAGGGAGACGACTTTCATCCCGGTCTTGAAGCCGAGGCGGTACCAAATGTAGGCCCAGAGGTTGATGAAGAGCGCCGTGAAGATCATGGGGCCAACGAACCGCCAGATGCCGATGGAGGACTCATCCCAAGGGACGCTTTTCACAAGGGCGTAGAGGGCGAGCGCAAGGAGAGGCACGGCGACGAACAAGAGGAGCCCGCCTTTCCTCGCCGCTTCAGCCCACGGCACTTTGCCCAAGAGATCGCCGACGGCCTTGCCAGCAAGCACAGCGGCCGGAAGCGCTAGGTGCGTAGTGAGCCAGGGCATCTTCTCGCCCGCCACCATGAAGAGGATAAGGGAGATGATGAGCCAGTGGACGAGGAACCATTCGAAGGGGTCGCCCTTGCCGAGGGCGAAGAGGTTGATGGCGAGGAGGCCGACGGCGAAGGGGGCGAAGACGGCCTTGGAATCCGTGAAGGCGCCGATGCCGACGGCGATGAGGGTGGCGAGCAGGATGATGATCAGCGAGGCGACGACGACGTTCGCGCCGCGACGGACGGTGTAGGCGGCGATGGCGGCGATGGAGACGAAGAAGACGGCGGTCTCATAGAGGCCAAGGGTCATGAAGTAGTAGTACCAGGGCTGGCTGCCGCGCTCGACGGCTTGCTGGGCGATCCAGTAGCCGAGGGACTGCCAGACGCCGGTGCCGATGCCGACCATGTTGGTGAAGAATGTGGTATGGAGCGTGAACAGGAGGAGCCAGAAGGCGACCATGGCGATAAGGAAGACCCACTTGCGCCACCAGATGCCGATGATGAGGGAAACGATGAAGAGGATGAAGACGATGATGCCCGCCGCGGCATAGGCGCCGCTGCCGCCGGATGGGGCGCCGACCTTTCCGGCGCCCAGGGCGTTGTTGTTGTTCACCAGCTCGATGCTGCTGAGGCCGCCGGGCATCTTGTCCACAAGGGCGCCGACGGCGGCTGAGAAGAGCGGCAAGGCGAGGGCCAGGATGAGGATGAACCAGCCGCCGGAGACCCGGGCGGCATCTTCCGAATCGGTGAAGAAGGCGCGGAGCCACCAGACGGCCAGAAAGCTGACCAGGATGGCGAAGTGGATGAAGGCCGTCTCCTTGGTGGAGAAGGAGAGGGCCAGCAGGAGGGCGCCGATATAGAGGTAGCGGTTCTTCTTGGAATCCAGATAGCGCCAGAGACAGACGATGAGGCCGAAGTCCCAGACGAGGACGAAGGGGTCTTCGCGAAGGAAGCGGCTGAAATAGAGGAGGGATGGGGAGACGGCGATGAAGGCCCCGGCGCAGAGAGCGCCCCACTTGCCCATGCGGGAGCGCAGGAGAAGGGGCATGAGGACGAGCGCCGCGCCGAAGAGGGCGGGCATGACGCGGGGGGCGGCGAAGGTATCGCCGAAGAGGAAGAGGCCGGTCGCTCCCATCATGTATTGGATGGGGCCGTGGGACCAGGGGCTATGGTTATAGCCTTCGCCCCGGAAGAGCTTCCAAGCGTCGTAGGAGTGGATGCTTTCATCGTAGTGGACGGCGCGGGCATCCAGGTTCCATAGGCGCAAGGTCAGGGCGAGGGCGAAGAGGGCGAACCAGAGGATCGCCTCCCAGGGAACCTGGTCGAGGCGGATGGAAAGGCGCAGCTCGCGCCCGGAGGCGGGAGGCGCGGCAGGCGGCGAAACCTGGGCAGAGGGGTCGCCCTGAAGCGCTTCTATCTCACTCTGTGAAAGGGAGGCCATGCCTATCCTTAGGAGGAGTCACGAGTTCTGTATATTACAACGCGCTCGTTCCTATATTCGACTTCCATGAATTGAGCGAACTTCCGGCCGACGTCCGGGCCGTAGGTCCCCCGCTCAAGCTCGCCGATAAAGACGTAGTCGGCGTCATACTTCTTCAAGAGCCGCGCGACCTGGACGACGTTCGTGCTGCGGAAGATGGCGTCCACATCGCGGAAGCGCTCCTGGATGGGGTCATACGGGTCGCCGCGCCACTGGTGCTGATGGCCGGGCCAGCCCAGGATCGTGGGGATGCCGGTGCGCATGGAGACCCGGCTGATGGAGGCGTCGTAATCGCCCGTGGGACGTCCATCGCGTCCCGGCATCGCCTCCACGACGACCTTATCGTGGTCAACGATGCTTCGCAGGTAGGCAATGGCCTCCATCTCCTTGGGGTCGCTGCGCTTGGCGGAGGCCAGAGCATCCAAGGTGCGCGAGGGCATGCCCTTGACGGCCTTGTTCTTGACGGCGGGCGGCATGTAGGCCATCCCGGCGGTGATGGCAGCGGCGAAGGCGACCAGAAGCCCGACAAGAGCGAAACGCGGGAGCCGCCGCGCCGCCCGCAGGCGCGCGGCCCACCAGTAGAGGGCGATAGCGTCCGCGACGGAAAAGAGCGCCCAGGTTTGGTAGTAGAACTTGAAGACGGTGTTCATCCGGTTGTTGAAGAGATCCACGATGCGGAAGAGCTCTGCGCCCATGGTGAGGAGCAGGCCGAGGAGGATGAGGACCAGAACAAACTGGATGGGCGTAGCAGCCGTCCCTTCCTTCCGGGCCTTGTGGATAAGGACAAGCAGCGCCAGGCCCATGAGGATGAACCAGGGCATCAGATGCCAGAAGCGCGTCCCGATGGCGAGCAGGCCCTCCGTGGTCTTGCCTTCGTGAACGTCTATGCCCAGCTCGACGCCGGCCCAGAGGGCGAAGGGGACAAGGGGGAAGAGGACGGCCCAGAACCAGGTGCGAGAGAGGAGAGAAGGGGCAGGCCCACTCGTGTTTCCGTTCCCTCCAATCGAAGGAGCGGGGTTGCCGGAGGATTTGCTGTCTGCGCCCCAGAGCCAGCGGAGAGCGCGGCCAATGCGGTCGCGGAAGGTGACGACGAAGAGGCCGACAAGGAAGGTTGTAGTCAGCAGGAGGAATGGCCCCCAGACGAGCGTGAAGTGGACGGGCCGCGTCATGACTCGGCGAACGGGAAGGATGCCCTGGGCCTGGGAGTCAAAGAGGACGTAGAAGGGAAGATAGAGGACGATGGCAGCGACGGCGAGGACGAGGAGGACGGCTATGAACTCCCACCATTCGACGAGGGCGCCGTGGAAGCGGGCGTGGAGGGCGCGCAGGAGGATGCAGGCGAAAATGAGGGCGGCGAAGGTGGGCAAGTCCCAGCTGTTCATGAAGCCCAGGCCGCCGAGGACGAGGGCGACGAGGACTGCATGCCAGGGGTGGCGCCGCAGCCAGGTGATGTCCACGATGGGGGCGGCGCGCAGAATGGTGAGGCCTATGGCAACGGCCAAGAACATGAAGGGCAGGGCCATCACGTGGGGGTGCATATCGCCGAGCATGAAGCTGAAGAAGGGGAACTCGGTGATGGTGTAGTCAACGCCGCCCCCGCCGCCGGGGAAGCTGTTGATGACCCGGGTGGAGCGCCACCACCACCAGGTGCCGTCCGGGAAGCGGCCGACGCTGACGTCCGCACCGGTGAGACCGTCCACACGCACCCACTTCCAGAAGCCCTCCGAGCCGACGCCGTTGGCCTGGAGGTATTCCAAGAAGGCCACGAGATTGGCCATGAAGAGAAGGAGGACGATGGCGAGACAGCCGACGAGGGCCGCCGTCCTGAAGCTCGGCGGCTTGATGGAGGGGAGCCTGATACCGCGCACGACGTTGTAGGCGACGCTGAAGGCGCCCGCGGCGGCCATGGCGGCGAAGGAGGCCAGGGCGAGGTTGTAGGCGACGCTTGAGGAGATGCCAGTGAGCTTGGTGACCCCCGCGACCATCAGGTAGCCGAAGTAGTAGTAGGAGATGGGCTCTCCCGCGAACCAGGCGTCTTGCGGAGGAAAGCGATCGCTCTGCAAGACGCTGTTGAGGAACATGAAGTCCATGGGCTGTTCCGTGTGGGCGATGTCCGGCATCAGACTGCGAATGAGGGCCCAGACGATGAAGACGCCCAGGAATACGGCCTCCGTGGCCAGGACGAGGCCCCACTGCTTCTTGAAGAAGTCAATGACGACCTTGCGGCGGCGCGGCGCGATGAAGACGATGACGGCCAGCATCACGAAGGCGATATCGAAGGTGAGGCCGCGACGATTAGGGACAACGTGGCCCAAGAGCCAATAGGCATAGGCGAAGATGAGGAGGCTGAGGGGACGGCTGAAGGCATAGCCGCGATCCGGCAGGCGGTGGAAGAGGACGAGGGTGATGGGGAGGGTGCAGATGCCTAGGAGGAAGAGGGTCAGCCACCAGAAGAAGGCATCGAGCACGGGTTAGACCTCGCGGGTGAAGAGGGCGTCCACGAAATCGGCGGCGGAGAAGGCGGCGATATCGTCCACCTGCTCGCCGGTGCCGACGAAGACGATGGGGAGCTTCAGCTGATCGGCGATGGCGAAGGCGATGCCTCCCTTGGCCGTGCCATCGAGCTTGGCCAGCATGATGCCCGTGACGCCCACGGCCTCGGCGAAGCTCTTGGCCTGGGCCAGGCCGTTCTGCCCGGTGACCGCGTCCAACACCAGCAGGGTCTCGTGCGGGGCCTTGGGATCGAAGCGCTGGATGACGCGCTGGACTTTTTTGAGCTCGTCCATAAGGTTGGTCTTGGTGTGCAGGCGGCCTGCCGTGTCTATCAGTACTACGTCAGAGCCGCGGGCTTTGGCCGCCTGGAGGGCATCGAAGGCGACAGCGCCGGGATCGCCGCCGGACTGGTGGGAGACGACCTCCACATTGATGCGCTTGGCCCAGATCTCCAGCTGCTCGGCGCCGGCCGCCCTGAAGGTATCGCCTGCGGCCAGAAGGACCTTCAAACCCTTATCCGTCAGGGATTTGCCGATTTTGGCGATGCTGGTGGTCTTGCCGACGCCATTGACGCCCACTAGAAGAACAACGTAAGGCTTTGCAGGCAGGGCGGGCCTCTCTTCCACGGCCAGGGCCGAGGGTCTGCCCACCACGTTCAGGACGCGGAGCATCTCGTCCTTGAGGATGGCCTGGACGGCTGCGCCATCGGCGACTTTTTCCTTCTTCACGCGCTCCTTGATGCGGCCCAAGATGTCTATGGCGAGCTTGGCCCCCACATCGGCGGCGATGAGGGCCTCTTCCAGCTCGTCCCACACGTCATCGCCGATGGTGGGCTTGTCCAGGATGCCAAGGATGCGCCCAAAGAGGCCGGAGCGGGTCTTTTGGAGGCCGGATTCGAGCTTTTGCTTGCGTCCAAAGAGGCGGATCATAACCGGAGCATGATAGCAGAAGGAGAGGGAGAATTTTCCACAGATTACGCAGAAGACGCAGATGTATCAGGAAAGGAGACGGGACAAGCATTGGAATAGGACGAGGCAACTCGTATACTGCCGGGGCTGCAACGCTCCCATGCGAACGAGGTACCCACATGAAGATCGGCGTGCTCTTCCCACAGACGGAAATCGGGACGGACCCCGGGGCTATACGCGCCTACGCAGAGACGGCAGAGGCCATCGGCATTGACTATATCCTCTTTTACGAGCACATCCTGGGGGCGGACGTGGCCTCCCACCAGCCCTGGAAGGGCGTCTACGATGCGCGGCACATGTTCCATGAGCCTTTTGTGACCTTCGGCTTCATGGCCGCCGTCACCAAGCGCATCGAGCTGGTGACGGGGGTGGTGGTAACGCCGCTGCGGCAGACGGCGCTGCTGGCGAAGCAGGCGGCGGAGGCCGACGTGCTGAGCAACGGGCGGGTGCGCCTGGGCATCGGCGTGGGGTGGAACCATGTGGAGTACGAGGCGCTGGGCGTGGACGTACACAAGCGGGGGGCGATCCAAGAGGAGCAGATCGAAGTGCTGCGGCATCTATGGACCAAGCCGATCGTCACCTTCATGGGGCGCTTTCACACGATCACAGCCGCCGGCTTGAACCCCATGCCGGTCCAGCGCCCCATCCCCATCTGGATGGGGGCCTATTCCGAGCGCGCCCTGCGCCGGGCAGGCCGCCTGGCCGACGGTCTTATCCCGGCGGGGCCGGGGCTGACGGACCACATCAAGGGCGTGGTGACCGCCTTTCGCAAGCACGCCAAGGAGGCGGGCCGGGACCCGGCGAAGCTTGGCGTGGATGCCAGCGTGGTGCTGGCGAAATCGTCCATCGAGCAGTGCGCGGCGCAAGCGGCCGAGTGGAAGGCCTTCGGCGCGACGCACGTGCGCATCAATACGATGGATGCAGGCGTCACCGGCGCGCAGGGGCACATCGAGGCGATGCGGAAGTGGCGCGAGGCGCTGCGGCAGCGGGGGATCTGAGAGAGATAGCCACAGGTAGCCAGGCATCGCAAGAGCAGGGACGCGTCTCGCGCACCGAAACAAGTGAGGGATTCAGTAGAACCCTGGACTATTCGCCCCGGATACGGCTCAGCAACTTAGAGGCTCCCGGGGTTTCCGGATTCAGCTGGGACAAGTCGATAGCAGCACATGTCTCGCTGATTCTCTTATCGGCCACCACAACATACATCGCTTCGTCGTCCAGCGCCTCTTGAAGTCGGCGCGCAGTCGCCACATGCAGGGCGTCACCCGCTCGCAGCGGGTAGTCCGGCAGCAGCGCTAACGCCTCTGTGACAAGCGCGCTTTGGAGTGGTAGCACGATGATGGCATACCTATTCAGGTCCTCGGCAAGCGTCCCCACAATCATGCTGTAACGCGCTTGGGTTATCTCTCCATTTTTAAGCAACCTGGCTGAGGAAGAGCTGATCTCGAAAATGGTCAGATGGGAAGTGACGAAGGTCTCGTCTGTCGCCTTATTTCGCACCAGCTCTGTGACGATATCCGAGCCAGCTTCCGACTTGTACAGTTTCATCAGGGCGGAAGCCTCAAGGTAGTAGACGGCCATCAGCCCTCTTCCCTCATCTTGTACAACCCTGCGGTAAGCCTTTTGTCGCCGAGCTCCTCGTCGAGAATCGACCGGAGCTTATCTGTGGAGACAGCGTACTTGCCATACCGTTTCCTGAGCGCATCCAGAGACCTTTGCACCTCTTGGCTCTGAAGGGTGGAGATGCGTAACATCGTAGCTGTAGCGCCCGGCTTTTTGGATTTGTAGCTTGCCATCGTGATCCCCTCTGCCCTTATCTGCCCGCCTCGTCGTGCCCAGCATATCGTTTCTGTCCGAAATGGCTAGGTGCTAATACCTTATCACAATGGGCAGAGCGTCTCCCCTATCGGGCTAGCCATAGCCTTAGTCTGGAAGACGGCCAAACCCGTCCCTACCCCGGCAGCGTTGGCCGGGGCATGCCCCACATGGTGGGGCCGTAGGGCGGCGGCAGCTTGGCGCTGTCCACCAGCTTGTGGTCCACCACAAAGCCGGGGGCAAAGACGTTCATGCCGGAGTAGTAGAGAGGCGTTGGGTGCGTGGCGAGGAAGGCGCAGGTAAGGCCGGGGACATCCACGCCGAGCGCCTTGCTCACATCGAAGCCGAAGGGGCCCATATCCTGAGCCAGGCGCTCGGTGCCGACGAAGCCCGGCTCCAGGTTGATGACGGCGATGTTGAACTGCTTGAGCTCCTTGGCCAGGCCCGGCGCGATGCGGTTGAAGGCGGCCTTGCTGACGGAGTAGCCGAGGCCCCAGCCGCCTGCGCCCAGCATGTTGGGCGTCTCATGCCAGCCTGCGGCGGAGGTGACGTTGATGATGACGCCGCCGCCCTGTTTGCGCATGGCGGGGATGACGAGCTTGCAGAGGAGCAGCGGCGAGAGGACGTTGCACTGGAGATGCTGGTCGAAGAGTTCCACGGGGGTGTCCACGAACCAGTCCATGTGGCCGGGGCCGATATAGCGGGCGTTGTTCACCAAAACGTCTATGCGGCCCCACTGGCGCAAGGCCGTCTCCACGGCGGCCTCCACCTCTTTCCGGGCCAGCAGGTCGAGCTTCACCACCAGGGCCTGGCGGCCTAGGGCTATGATCTCCTTCGCCACCGATTCCAAGCTCCCAGGCAGAGGCGTGGTGTCCGACTTCTTGACGGTGGAGGAGTGCTCAAAGGCCTGGCCCTCCTTCACGGTGCGCGCGCAAAGGACAACATCAAAGCCCTTCTTGGCAAGCTCCAGGGCACAGCCGCGGCCGATGCCTCGGCTTGCCCCGGTGACCATCGCGACCTTCGCCGGCTTGGACATACGAGCCTCCTTTGTGGGCAACGGGGAGACCATCCTTCGCAGAGCCTCAGGGCAGGCTCCAGGTCGCCATTATTTGATTGATTTTGGGGCGACCATGCAAGGTCGCCCTTACACGCAGACTGTTAGGATTCGCCGCGGAGCTTCACCAGGGCCTGGCGGGCGGCCTCCTGCTGGGCGGCGCGCTTGCTGCGCCCCTGGCCCCGGCCCATGACTTCGCCGTCCACAATGACCTCGATCTCGAAGTCCTTCAAGTGGTCGGGGCCTTCCGAGCGGATGACACGATACTTGGGCGCGCGCCCGCCTTCGGCCTGGGCCTCTTCCTGCAGTCGGGACTTGAAGTCCTTTGGAGGAGCATCGGAGAGGGCCGCCAGGCGCTCTTCAAAGAGGGCCAAGGCCCACGCGCTCGCTACGGCGTAGCCCTGATCGAGGAAGACGGCGCCGAGGACGGCTTCGAAGGTGCGGGCCAGATTGCGCTCCTTGGCGCGGCCGCCGGACTGCTCTTCGCCCTTGCCGAGGAGGAGATGCTCGCCGAGCTTGAGGCGCTGGGCGATCTCCGCCAGTGTGGCGGAGCGCACCAGATCGGCGCGCATGGTGGTGAGCCGGCCTTCCGGGACGTCCGGGAAGCGGCGGTAGAGCGTTTCGGCGATGGCGGCGCCGAGGACGGCATCGCCCAGGAACTCCAGGCGCTCGTTGCTCAGCGAAGCCTCATCGGGCGATTCGTGGAGGTAGGAGCGGTGGACGAGGGCCTGCCGGAGCAGGGCAAGGTCGTTGAAGGAGAGGTCGAGGCTGTTTTCGAGGTCTTGGAGGGAGCGATTCGCCATAGCGGAGGCAATGATAGCACCGGGGCCAACGGGGTCAAACTGGTATAATCCGACCGCCCATGCCAAAGGCCGCCGCCGAATCCAACATCAAGCCCCTCATCGAGCACTTGCTGCCCGCGCAATCGCTCAAGCTGCTGAGGGCGGTCGCGGCCATCGCCGATGAGAAGGGCCTGAGGGCCTACCTTGTGGGCGGCGTGGTGCGCGACCTCTTCCTGGTGCGGGAGAACTTCGATCTCGACGTGACGATCGAGGGGAACGCCCAAGAGGTGGCGGGGCAGGTGACCCAACGCCTTAGGGGACGCCTAGTGAGCCACGACCGCTTCGGCACGGCCACCGTCTATGCCGATGGGGGCCATGTGGACCTGGCGATCGCGCGGACGGAGAAGTACGCGCGGCCCGGCGCTCTGCCGGAGGTCGCGCCCAGCACCATCGAAGAGGACCTGCGCCGCCGGGACTTCACCATCAACGCCATCGCCGCCTCCATAAACGCCAAGGACTTCGGGCGCATCCTGGACCCCCTGGCCGGGAGGAAGGACCTTGACGCTCGGCGCGTTCACGTTATCCACGATCAGAGCTTCACTGACGATGCGACTCGTCTCTTGCGGGCCATCCGCTACACGGCGCGCTACGACTTCGGCATTGACCCGGAGACGGCGCGACTGATGCGCCAGCAGGCCTCCATGCTCAAGACGATCTCGGGCGACCGCATCCGCCAGGAGTTCGTCCGCATCCTGGAGGAGCATGCGCCGGAAAAGGCGCTGGCGGCGGGACACCGCTTCGCCATCCTGCGGGAGCTGCACCCGGCGCTGGTGTGGGACCAGTGGCTGGAAGAGGCCTACCGCCGCGCCCGCCTGGAGGGCGATGGGACGCCGGCTGTCTACATGGCGCTCCTCTGCTTCCGGCTGGACGCCACGGACGGCGAGGCGATCGTCAGGCGGATCAAGCTGCCCGCCGCCATGGCGAAGGCCGTGCGCCAGGCGCAGGAGATCCGGCTCCTTTCGGACGCCCTTGGGAAGCTGGAGGCGCGCCCGAGCGACATCTTTGAAGCGCTCAGCGGCAAGGGCGATGAGGCGCTGGCGGCGGCGAGGGCCGCCTTCGGCGGGTCGCTCGTGGGGAAGCGGCTGGACGACTATATCGAGCACCTCAAGACCATCGAGACGGCGCTGGGCGGTAAGGAGCTCATCGCGATGGGCGTGGCGGAGGGCCCGGACATCGGCGCGGTGCTGCATATGCTGAAGCGGGCGCGGCTGGATAGCCTGGTGAAGGACAAGACGGGGGAGGCGGCGATGGTGAAGGCGTGGCTGACTCATCGTGTAGAATCTGAGAAGCAAGGGAAACCCAATGGTTGAAGCAACGGTTGAAGCATGCGGCGTCTGCGGCGACTCGATGGAGACGGACTACGTGGCGAACTGCGCCTTCTGCGGGCGCAACTTCCACCTGACGTGGGATACCCGGAAGCCCATCAAGGACTGCGGCCGCTTTGACCTGGACGAAGAGAGCCTGGGCCTCTTTTTCACCTGCAACCCGTGCCTCCAGACGCTGGGCGGGCCGCAGAGAACGCTGACGCGAGGGTGAGCATGACGATGCGCAGGCTTGGATCGGCGGGGGCGGTTCTCCTTCTCGTTCCGCTCCTGTTCAGCGCGTGCGGCCCTGCAGGCAGGGACGAGGGCACGAAGGCGGTTAACCATGAGTCGCTGAATCTCATCCCCCCTGGGGTGACGGTGGTCGCCAGCGCGCGCATGGAGAAGCTCTTCAACGGCCCCCAGGTAAAAGGACTCTTGGAGCGCATCACAGAACTGGCAGGCGAAGAAGTCAGCGGTGTCCTTAGCCTAACGGGCGCGGAGGCGACGTGCGCCTTCAATCTCAGGCCGAAGTTCATCGTCGCCTTCGGCTCCTTCAAGGGCGACCGGCTTGCAGGAATCTTGGACAGCAATGGGAATCCCCTGGAAGAGGGCGACTCTGGAGCAATCATCACCGAAGGGTCCTACGAAAAATCACGGGTGCTCAAATGCTTCGTGGGACCGGACGGCGCCGCGCCGAAGGCTGTTTCGTACAAGGGTGTGGAGGTCTACCAGGCCGTAAGCGGCGGCGACCCCCTCTCGATCGCCTTTCTGAGCGATGGCCTTTACGCAACTGGGACGCCCGAAGTCATCGTCTCCGTCATTGATATCTTCAAGGGCGAAAAGAGCGGTTTGCGCGGCCCGCTGGTGCGCTACCACGACCAGCGGGATACGGCGCTCGCAAAGGTCAGCGCCACCGCAATAGGCGACCTGATAGGAGAAGAGGACCAGGATGCGCAGGATGTCCCCGCAGCGTTTCGGAAGATCCAAGCTCTCACGCTTCAATTTGAGAAGGCGCGCAGAGATTTCGTTGTGAAGGTACGGGTGGACCTGCCGAGCAGGAAACAAGCGGATGATCTCAGGACAGTTGTGGGTGCGGCTCAGGCCCTAGCCAGCCTGTCTGAGGACGAAGACGACGATATGGAGGGAATCATCAAGGCCCTCAGCGATATCTTCAAGAGGACTCGCAGCGCAGTCTCAGGAAACAGCTATGTGCTCAGCATCACGTTCAGCCCTGACGATATTGAGTCCTTCATGGCGACCGCACTGAAGGCTGCTCAAGAGCTCCAGGACGAAGAGGAGTAGGCCATGACTCAGATGAAGCCGGTGCCGATAACGACGCTGAAATCGCCTGCGGCTAAGAAGGGCTCAACGCCTATCTGCCACGTCTGCCGGAAGCCCATCTATGACGATATGGACTCCACCTGCCGGGTCTGCACCAAGCCGGTGCACATCGCCTGGGAGCAGGGAGCGCCGGAATCGGCCTGCAGCAAGGTGGTGGCGATGGTACAGTGCTGCGGCATCTCCTTCGTCTGCAACCCATGCTCCGAGCGGGACCGCCAGTTCGGGGAGCAGGGCTAGCCCTTCGCGGCCTTGGCCTTGCGAATCGGCGTCTTCCCTGATTGCCGCTGGCGGTGGAAGAGATATTGCTGGGCGTAGGCGGCATCCTTGCCGAAGTAGCTCGCGGCCCACTCCCGCACCACCTTGTCCGTCACCTTTCCCCCCGGCAGGTACCAGCGCTTCACGGCGCGCCGGATGTGGACGTCCACGGGGAAGGCCTGCCCCTTATCCAGCGAAAAGGCCAGCACGCAATCGGCGACTTTGGGGCCCACGCCGCGAAGCCGCTCCAGGGTGGCCTTGGCCTGGGCGTAGGGCTTCTTGCGGAGGCCCAGCAGGTTGATGCGCCGCTTGATCACTTGCCGCGTCATCTTCACCAGGTGCACGTCGCGGTAGCCCAGCCCCAGCTTCGCCAGCTCCGCCTGGGTGGCCTGCGCCAGCTCCTCCACCGTGGGGAAGCGCCGGAACGGGCCTTCCGGCGTCTCGACCAGCGTCCCATAGCCCTCGCAGATGGCGTTGATGTTCTTGGTGATGCGCGGGATGTTGGAGTTCTGGGAGACGACGAAGGTCACCAGACACTCCCACGGCTCCTGCCGGATCAGCCGCATGCCGGGATAGAGGCGCGTGGCGCGGACCATCCGCGCATCCTTGCGGATGCGGCGGTAGACGGCGGGGAGGTCATCGTCAAGGCGGAGGTAGCTGCGGAGGACCGGCGCGGCAACCGCCTCGGCTAGGGGCGCGGAGGTGAAATCGACGGCCTGGGGGCCGGCCTGGCGGACGCGGAAGAGTATCCCTTGGACGATGCCCTCGTACGCCTCGCCCTCGCGCCGCCAGCGGAAGGCCTGGCCCGATTCCAACGTGTGCTGGAGATTGAAGGGGCCGTTTGCGGTGAGGCGCATCGCTCTCCCTTGGGCTGACCACAGGCCAGCCTCCGCAGGTTACCCTTGGGTCCGGCCAAGCCAGCCGACGATCTCAGCGGGCAGATTGGCCGAAGGGCCGGACTTTCGCGTGCAGGGCGGGATGGAGCCGAAGAAGGCCGCGCCGTAGCGCGCATTGAGGATACGCTTGTCCAGCACAACAAGGACCCCCCGATCCGTCTTGCGGCGGATGAGCCGCCCAAAGCCCTGCTTGAAGCGCAGGACGGCCTGGGGCACGGCGTACTGGCTGAAGGCATCTTCGAACTGCTCGGAGCGGGCGGCGAAGACCGGGTCCGTGGGCACGTTGAACGGGAGGCGGGCTATAACGAGAACGCTCAAGGCATCGCCGGCGATGTCCACGCCCTCCCAAAAGCTGCCGGTGGCTAGGAGGAGGCACTTGGAAGTGGTCTTGAACTGCTCGGTGAGCTGGCGAGGCGAGCCATCGGCCCCCTGGGCGATGACGGTGACGCCATCGGCGGCGAGGGCGGCGGGCAGGCGCGAGCGGGCGGCGCGGAGCGGCGCCCAGCTGGTGAAGAGCACCATCGTGCGGCCCTTGGCGGCGCGGGCGACCTCCGCGATGACCTTTTCCAGGGCGGCCTGGTAGCCCGGCTGGGAGGGCTCCGGCACGTCATCGGGCGTGTAGGCCAAGGCGAGCTTGGGATAATCGAAGGGCGAGCCCAGCGTCAACTCGTCGGCATCGTCCAGGCCCAAGCGGCCCTTCACATAGGCCATCTTGCCGCCCACGGCCAGGGTGGCGCTGGTGAGGACAAGGGTCTCCTTATCGTCAAAGAGCCGCTCGTTCAGCTCCGCCCCCACGTGGAGCGGCGCGCTGTGGATTGCGACGTTGCCATCCTTGGAGTTGACCACCACCCAGTAGACTTGGCTCGCGCGCGGCTGGACGACGGCGTTCGCGAGGCTCTCTTTCACCTGGCGCAGGCCGTTCACCACCGTCAGCAGCTCCAGCCGGAACTCATCGCGGTTCGTCAGCTCGCCAAGGGCCAAGCGTCCCACCATGGAGTCGAGCCGCTCCAGGCCCTTCATCATCTTTTCCAGCAGGATGTTCACATCCTCCCACGCGATCTCGATCTTCGCCCATTCCGGCCTGCCTCGGGCCGCCTTGGTGAGGCGCACGGCGGCATCGTAGGTGCTCCTTTCCGCCTGGTGGAGGGAGAAGGCGCTGATGAGGCGGAAGAGTCCCGTGACCTTGCCCTGACACTGAAGGGCGTCCGTCTGCACCTCTTCCAGCAGGAGCTTCAGCTCCTTCCCCTTCTCGCTCGCGCCCAGAAGCCCGCGCGTGAGGGCCAGAACGGGCGCAAGGAGGCCCGGCCCTTTGTCACGCTGGGGCGCGGAGCTGCCGATGATCTCTTCGACGAGGTCGGCGATGGTGCCTTCATCAATCTCCAAGCCCCACTGGTCGGTGACGACCTCTTCCAGATTGTGCGCTTCGTCAATGATGAGGCGGGTGGAATGGGGCAGGAGCCCTTCGTGGACGGCATCGAGGGCGAGGAGGGCATGGTTGACCACGATGAGGTTGGCCTGCTCGGCGCGACGGCGCGCGGCATCGTAGAAGCAGAGGCCGCGCTTCACGAAGGGGCAGGGCCCCGTGCCGCCATCAAAGCTCTCGGCGGAGAGGCGGCTCCAGACGGGCTGTTCCTGCGGCGTGAGGTTGATCTCGCCCTTATCGCCATCAGCCGTCTCCCGGAGCCAGATGAGGAGCTTCACCAGGATGCGCGCCTCCACAGCGGAGAGGTTCGGCGATTGCTTGAGCCCGGCCCAGCGGCGCATGCAGATGTAGTTGGAACGGCCCTTCAGCAGGGCGACGCGGAAGCTGTCCACATTCGGCTCCCCAGAGACGGTCAAGGCCTCCAAGGTGCCGGGGATGTCCTTGAAGAGCAGCTGCTCCTGAAGGTTGATGGTGTTGGTGGAGACGACCACCGGTTGGCCGGTCCGCAGGGAGAAGACGGCGGAAGGCAGAAGATAGGCGATGGACTTTCCCGTGCCGGTGCCCGCCTCCACGATGAGCCTCCCATTTTCGGCAAGGGCCTTGCCCGCGGCCTTCGCCATCGCCACCTGCTGGGGGCGCGCCTCGTACTGCGCGATGGTGCGTGCCAGGGGGCCATCGGTGGCAAGGAGGTTTGCCACCGCTTCAGGGTCAAAGGCCATGCCGGACTTGGGCGCGGGGGCCGTCTCCTCCACGGCGAGCCGGGCCTTCATATCGCCCACCACAAGCCCCTCAAAGCCGGGCTCGCTCGCGTAGACGGGGCGATAGCCCGGGCCAAAGACGTCCCGGAAGAGGAGGCGGAGAGGCCAATCGCTCCGTTCGGCTATGCGCATGATTTCCGCTTGCACATCAGACGGCAGGCTGCGAAGGAGCTGGATAAGGCGGAGGAAGATTCCCATCGTCGTCTCGGCGTCATGGACGGCGCGGTGGGCATGCTGGTGTGTGATGCCGAAGTGCCGCGCGATGCCCGTGAGGGTGTAGCCGCCAAGGCGCGGCAAGAAGGCGGAAGCCAGGTCCCACGTATCGTAGGTGGGGCTGGCGAAGCGGACGCCCTTCCGTTGGAGAAAGCCCAGATCGAAGGGGATGTTGTGGCCGATGACGGGGCTCACGCCAACAAAGGCCACAAGCTTCGGCGCCACTTCGCTAAAGGCCGGCGCGGTAGAGAGTTCGGCATCCGTGATGCCCGTGAGGGATTGGATGAACTGCGTGAGGGGGCGCTTGGGGTTGACCAGCTGGCTCAGGGACTCCACGCGCCTATCGCCGTGGTACTTCACCGCCCCCACTTCGATGATCTCATCGGTCTCAACGCTCAGACCCGTGGTCTCCAGGTCAAGGGAGACCCAGGTGATGTCTGGGACGGAAGGGTGGCCTGAGGCGGCGGGTGGCGTCACTGGAGGGCCAACGGCGCTCTAGTTGGCCGAGGGGCCAAAGGGCTTGGTGTGGCCGTTCAAGAGGCCGTCGGTGGCGTGAAAGCGTCCGGCCTTCAGCTCGTGGATGAACTCTTCCTGGGAGCGGATATCCCGTTCGAAGACGGTAGCGCCGCTAGCGAAGCCGTGGGTGGAGTGGGCGTCGCTGCCCCCCAGGGTCGGCTTGCCCAGCTTATTCGCTGTCTGTAGGGCAAAATCGTTCTCCTTCAGCGTGCAGGCCCCGTTCACGATCTCCACGGCGTCCGTTAGGCTGAAGACGCGGTGCTGGACGGCATCCTCAAGTGGAACGGGGTACTTGAAGAGGAGCGACTTGTTCAACGGCGGCTTCTCAAAGAAGCGGCGGAATGGGTGGACAGCCACCATAAAGCCGCCGATCTCCTGGACCACCTTCCGCAGGTGCTCGATGCGATGGATGCCGCTGATATAGCTATCCAGCCCATAGACGATGATGTGGCCCATATCCGTGTCCACTTCAAGGGCGCGGATAAGCAACAGGTCCGGGTGCTGGGCGGCGAAGCGTTGGAAGTCCCACTTATCCCAACCGCCGCCGTGCTCCGTGAGGCAGACCCCGCCAAGGCCAAGGCGACGCGCCTCTGTCACCAGCTCTTCTGGAGAGAGATTACTATCGGGACCGCCTTTAACGGTGTGGACGTGGGTGTCAAAGATCACGGCGCAGGGGGGCCTTCCTACGAGCAAATCTGGAAAATTGTACCGTTTTCATACACTTTCCGTCAAACAAAACGGCACAGCCCAAATCTGTTGAAAAGAGTTATGTATAATCATTGCGCGTTGCCGCAGCGGCATCAATCCGGCGGTACAATGCCTGCGTAGTATCAATATGGGACTCCGGGAAAGGGAGGCGGCAATGAAGCCGGCCCCGCGAGACTACACCCAGCTGAGCGACAACGAACTCCTCGGCTTCATATTGCGGAAGGATCGAGAGGCTCTTTCGGCTCTCTATGACCGCTTCGTGCGGCAGGTCTTCTCCCTCTCCCTGCGCATGGTGGAGAACCAGAGCCTGGCGGAAGAGATCGTGCAAGACGTTTTCATGACCGTGTGGTCGCGAGGAGGGTCGTACAAAAACGACCGGGGGGCCTTCTCTTCGTGGCTGATGAGTATCGCGCACAACCGCTGCATAGACGAGCTGCGAAGGCGGCGTCGCCGGGCCAAGCTACCCACCGTGCCCATAGAGGACCTGACGCACGAGCCGAAAGGAAACGAAGAAGAGGTCACAGACGAGGTCTTTGCCAAGCTGGACCGGGAGGCCATCGTCCAGGCCATGAGCAAGCTCCCCCCGGCGCAGCGCCAGGTCATCACCATGGCTTATTTCCAGGCCTTGACCCAATCCGAAATCTCGAACGTGCTGGCGACGCCCCTCGGAACCATCAAGACGCGCATGCGACTTGGACTGCAGAAGATGCGGGACCTGTTGGCGGTATAGAAATACATATGGCTATCACGTGCGACGAGGCTGTTGAGATCTCCGCCTCCTACGCCCTTGGGGCGCTGGATGAGGCGGAGAAGGCGACAATTGAAGAGCACCTGGAGGGGGTGCCTTGCTTGCCGTTTATCCCTGGAGCAGGACCGGGCTATCGTGAGCCGCCTGCCTGAGGCCGTGAAGCTTACCGAGCCGCCGCCCGCGCTCAAAGGACGGCTGATGGCGCGCGTGGACGAGTTCGAGGCCGAAGAGGCCGAGCCCGTGGTCGCGCAGGCCGAGGGCAGCGGCGGCGGCAACAAAGGCTCAGGTTGGTTCGGCCTCTTTGGCAACCGCCCCTTCGTCTTCGGGACGGCCATCGTCGCCGCCATCGTCTTCCTCATCGCCTGGAGCATCACCCAGACGGTCCGCCTGAACGACCTCTCCAGCGAGAATTTGGAGATGACCGCCCGAGTGGAGGACCTGGAAGCCCAGAATGCGACCGTTTCCACGAGCGTCAGCGGCGTCAAGGAAGAGAATGCCCAGCTCGCCAGTATCGTGCGGCGGCAGTGGGACGCCCTCGCCTTCGCCACCGCGCCGGAGATCAGGGCCGTCCGCTTTGACGGCACGGACGGTTCGCCCACCATCAAGGCCAGCCTCTTCCTGGACGATTCCACCCTCCGCGCCATGATGATGGTGACCGGCCTCAAGCCCCCGCAGGACGGCTACACCTACCAGCTCTGGCTGGTCACCTCCGAGCGCAAGGTTGTGAGCTTGGGTACCTTCCGCACCATCGCGGACGGCTATGCCGCCTGGCCCTTCCAGATGCCCTACACGGCCGCCCCCTACTACACCTACATCGTCTCGCTGGAGCCGCGCGGCGGCAGCGATTGGCCGACGACTCCCGCCGTCCTCCGCTCCAAGACCACGTAACCGCCCCGCGAACCTGGATTTTGGGTGTGTCGCACCTTTCAGCCCACGCGCCCCTTTGATATACTTTCGCCTGCCCATCGAACGTTGACCGTGGTGAACGCATGCCTGCAATAGTCGTCGTCGGCGCCCACTGGGGCGATGAAGGAAAAGGCAAGATCGTAGACATGGTGGCCCGGCAGGCCTCCATGGTCGTCCGTTACGCCGGGGGCGATAACGCCGGGCATACCGTCATCAACGACCACGGCAAGTTCGGCCTGCACCTTGTGCCTTCCGGCATCTTCACCAAGGGCGTCACCTGCGTCATCGCCAACGGCGTGGCCGTGAACTTGGAATCGCTGAGCAAAGAGGTGGAGAGCCTGGAGAAGAGCGGCATTGCCATGAGCCGCCTCCGCATCAGCGATAAGGCCCACGTGGTGCTCCCCTACCACATCCAGCTGGACGGCTTGGAAGAGAAGGCCCGCGGCGATGAGGCCATCGGCACCACCAAGCGCGGCATCGGCCCCATGTACCAGGACAAGGTGGGGCGCATCGGCATCCGCGTCGGCGACCTCCTGGACGCCGACCAGCTCGCCTCCCGGCTGGGTCAGGCGGTGGAGGCCAAGAACACGCAGCTCCGGCACTTCGGCGAAAAGCCCGTCTCCTACGAGGCCCTCTACTCCTGGTGCCGCACGTTAGGCCGGCGGCTGGAGAAGTACATCTGCCCCACGGAAGACCTGATCAACGATGCCCTGGACAAGGGCAAGACCGTCATCTTTGAAGGCGCTCAGGGCGCCTTGCTGGATGTGGAGTTCGGCACCTACCCCTTCGTCACCTCATCGTCCACCATCGCCGCCGGCGTCTACCCCGGCGCGGGCCTGCGCCCGCGCGCCATCGAATGCGTCCTCGGCATCTTCAAGGCCTATACCACGCGCGTGGGCACCGGGCCATTCCCCACAGAGCTGCTGGACGCCACGGGCAACCGCATCCGCGAGCGCGCCCACGAGTTCGGCACGACGACGGGCCGCCCGCGCCGCTGCGGCTGGTTCGATGCCGTGGCCGGGAAGTACAGCGCACGCGTCAACGGCATGACCGCCGGGGCCATCACCCGCCTGGACGTCCTGGACGATTTCACCTCCGTGAAGGTCTGCGTGGGCTACACGATGGAGGGCAAGAAGGTCCCGCACTTCCCGGCGAACCAGCACCACCTGCGCCTCTGCAAACCCGTCTATGAAGAGCTGCCCGGCTGGATGGAGCCGACCTCCCACCTGCGGGAGTTCAAGAAGCTGCCCAAGAACGCCAAGGCCTACGTGAAGCGCCTGGAAGCGCTCGTGGGCGTGCCCATGAAGCTCATCTCCATCGGCCCGCGCCGCGAGGAAACTATCGAAGTCGCGCCGCTGGTGACGGTGAAGGGAAAGCAGAAGCTCCGCTAGGCCTTCTTCTTCACCGGCAGGTCTATCGTCACCTTCGCCAGGGCCGCGCGCACCGTTGCCGCGCTCTTCTCGTCTATCGCAACGAGCGGCAGCCGCAGCCCGCCAACGCTGAAGCCCAGGTAGTTCAGCGCGTACTTGATGGGGATGGGATTCGGGACCACGTAGAGGTCCTTGAAGATCGGCGATAGGCGGTCGTGGATCGCCTGGGCGCCGGCATTATCGCCCTTCGCATCCCGCTCGATCATCTCCTTCATCTGCCTGCCCGCCAGGTGCGAGGCGACGGCAATGACGCCGTAGCCGCCCGCCGCGACGATGGCGTGGGTGTTTCCGTCGTCGCCGCTCCAGACGCGGAAGTCCTTGCGGGTGACGCCCTTGATGATCGCCTCGGCCTGCTTGACATCGGGAGCGGCCTCTTTGACGCCGATGATATTGGGGATGGCGCTCAGGCGTATCGTTGTCTCCGGCGCCATGTTGGTGACGGTGCGAGTGGGCACGTTATAGAGGATGCAGGGGAGCTTGGTGCTCTCCGCTATGGCCTTGAAGTGGGCGTAGAGACCGTCCTGCGTCGTCCTGTTGTAGTAGGGGACGACGAGCAAGACCGCATCGGCCGCGCCCTGCTTCTCCACCTTGCGCGTGAACTCGATGCTCTCTTGAGTATTGTTGGAGCCCGTGCCCGCGATGAGCGCGGCCTTCTTGCCGATGGCCTGGCGCACGGCGGCAAAGAGCTTCAGCTTCTCGTCCTTGGAGAGCGTGGGCGATTCGCCCGTGGTGCCGGAGACCACCAGGCCGTCGCTCCCGGCGGCGATGAGGGCCTTCGCCAGCCGCTTCGCTTGGGCGTAGTCCACCTGCCCCTTCCTATCGAAGGGCGTCACCATCGCGGTGATCAGGCGGCCTATCTCGCGCATGGAGGCTCCGAACCCCTATCGCTTGCCGAGGAGATTGCGGCGCACCAGCTCTTCGGCGATCTGCACAGCGTTCAGCGCCGCGCCTTTGCGAAGGTTATCAGTTGCCAGCCAAAGCGCAAGCCCCGTGGGGTTGGAGCTGTCCTTGCGGATGCGCCCCACGTACACATCGTCCGTCTCCGCCGCCTGGATGGGCAGAGGGTAGAGGCCCTTTACCGGGTCGTCCGCCAGCTTCACGCCGGGCATCTCCGAAAGGAGGACCCGCGCCTGCTTCGGCTCCACGGGGCGCTCGAAGTCAATGTGGACGGCCATGCTGTGTGCCTGGTAGACGGGCACGCGGACGCAGGTGGCGGAGAAGGGCAGTCCGGGCAGGCCCAGGATCTTCCGCGTCTCTTCCTGCATCTTCCACTCTTCCTTGGTGTAGCCGTCGTCCCGGAAGGTGTCCACCTGGGGGATGAGGTTGAAGGCGATCTGGTGCGGGTAGACCGACGTTTCGATCTTCCCGCCGGCAAGGGCAGCGCGCGTCTGGTCCGTCAGCTCGCGCACGGCGGCCGAGCCCGTGCCGGAGACGGCCTGGTAGGTGTCCACCACGATGCGCTTGATGGGGCTTGCCTGGCGCAGGGCGTGGAGCACCATCGCCAGCGGCACGGTGGTGCAGTTGGGCGTGGAGACGATGCCGTGGTGGTTCTGCAGCTCGCTTGCGTTGATCTCCGGCACCACCAGCGGCACCTTGGGGTCGAGGCGGAAGGCCGAGCTATCGTCAATCGCCACTGCGCCCACCCGCGCGGCTGCGGGGCAGTAATCCACAGAGGCGGCCGTGGTGGCCGAGATGAAGGCGATGTCCGCGCCCAGGAAGGCCTTGGCGGGGTCCGTCTCCTCAACGGTGATCTCCTCACCCCGGAAACGCAGCTTTTTGCCCGCCGAGCGCTGTGTGGCGTAGAGCCGCAGCTTCCGCATGGGAAACTTGCGCTGCTCCAGAACCTTGAGGAACTGCGCGCCGACTGCGCCCGTAGCGCCGACCAGGGAAACGACAACACTCATCGCAAACTCCTAGAGACCGAGCAGGCGGTCCAAGCCGAATAGGAAGCCTTTGTTGGCGGCGACGTGCTTCACGGCCAGCAGAACACCGGGCACGTAGCAATCGCGGTTGATGGTATCGTGGCGGATGGAGAGCGTCTGTCCCAGGTGGCCGAAGATGACCTCCTGGTGGGCCATCGTCCCCGGCAGGCGCACGCTGTGGATCGTGACGCCGTCCAGCTGGCCGTCGCGGGTGTGCTGGATCGCCACTTTCTCCGGCGTATTGCGCTTGAACGGCTTGCCCCTGGCGCGCGACATCATCTCCGCCGTCGTCTTCGCCGTCCCGGACGGCGCGTCAATCTTCGTCTCGTGGTGCGTCTCGATGATCTCGGCATAGTCGAAGTGCTTGGCGGCAAGCTGGGCCAGGTGCATCATGACCACCGCGCCCAAGGCGAAGTTGGAGGCGGCCATGCCGCCCACCTTGTGCTTTGCCGAGATGGCCTCCAGCTCTTTCAGCGTCGCATCGGAGAGCCCCGTGGTGCCCACCACGAAGGAAACACCCTTTTGCGCGGCGGCGCGCACGGCGGGAAGCACCGCATCGGCGGTGGAGAAGTCCACCAGCACGGAGGCCTTCACCTTCCCCAGCAGCTCGTCCACGGAGCGGGCCAGAGGCAGCTCGCCGGGAAGGCCGGGGATCATGACCCGCTCGCTCTTGGCCATGACGTCAGCCCCGCCGACAACGGCGGTGTCAGGCCCTTTGCCGAGGCCGGCGCACATGGTCTGACCCATCTTGCCGAGAGCGCCGTTGACGATGACAGTGACCGGGGACATGGGGAGCATTCCTTATGCGAATCGAGAGAACATTATAGCGCAAGAAAAGGGATCGAAAGGGGGTTGACGAAGGTGCTACTGTACCCCTGAGCATCACCACAGCCACGGCGGAGGAGGCCCCTATGAGTTCCGCGGTCAGCACGGGAAAATACGGATTACACACAGGCAAGCCGGAGATCAGGTCCATCGGCCCCATCGCCTTCGGCCCGGAAAGCATCCTCTTCGCGGCTGATAACTCCGGCGCGAAGATCTTCGCCTTCGATGTTCGCGATACGGATGTCGCCCATTTCACCCGCCCCGTCAACGTGGAGAATCTCGATACCCGGCTGGCCGCTTACCTCGGCTGCTCCCGGGACGACCTCACCATCCGTGACGTGGCCGTCCACAAGGCCTCCCAGAACCTCTACCTCTCTGTCATGCGAGGGAGCGGCGCTTCCGCCATCCCCGTCCTGGTAAAGCTCACCGCCAACGGCGCCCTCTCCGCCGTCAGCTTCGAAAGCATCCCCTTCGCGCAAACGGCAGTGGAAAAGGCCCCTTCGGAAGACGACCCTCGCTTGGATGGCCGCGTCGTGCCCGATTCCAGCAAGGAGGGCGAGTTGCGGGTCCTACCGGGAGGCAACCTGCGGCTGGCGCGGGAAAAGCTCCGCACCGTCACCGTGACCGACCTGGCCTATGTGGATGGCGTCCTCATCGTGGCAGGGGCTTGCAATGAGGAGTTCACCTCCGCCCTCCGCCGCATCCCCTTCCCCTTCAGCGGCAAGACGGAGATGCACACCGTTGAAATCTTTCACGTCTCCCACGGCAAGTATGAGACGGCTTCGCCCATCCGCAACTTTGTCCCCTTCGCCGGGAACAAGAGCATCCTCGCCAGCTACACCTGCACGCCCATCGTCCACATCCCGGTGAAGGACGTCGCACCCGGGGCGCAGATCAAGGGCAAGACCGTGGCCGAGCTCGGCGCGCGCAACACCCCGCTCGATATGGTCTCCTACAAGCTGAACGGCGAAGAGTTCCTCCTCGTCTCCAACGCCCGCCACCCGCTCATGAAGATCGCGGGCAAGGACGTGGAGCGCCAGGAGGCGCTCACCCAGCCCAAGGAGCCCCTGGGCGTGCCGCGCAAGGACCTGCCGCATCAGGGCGTCACCCGCATGGCGAACCTGGATTCCGGGCATGTGGTGATGCTGCAGCAGGAGGCCTCCGGAAGCATCCACCTGCGCACCTACCGCGCCGCAGACCTTTGAGCGAGCCGCGCGCCCTTCAGCTAGCCTGGTCGGAGCGCGAAGGCCTCGTCTCTCTTGAGGTGCGCGGCTGGACGGCCGAGGAGCTGCGCGCCTTCCAGCGCGGCGGCGACGATGACCTGAGCCATCGCCTCGCCATCCTGCCCTCTGAACTCGTCGCCGCCATGGCATCCTTCGGCTCCCTCCAGCCCCTCGCGGGCCGCTTCGCCATCATCGGCGATAGCCTGCGCTTCACCCCGCGCTTCCCCTTCCTGGATGGCCTGAGCTACTCCCTCCTCGTCCGCCGGGAAAGCGGCCCCGGCTTTGAAGAGTGGCGCATCCGGCGTCCAGCCCCCAGCGGCGCGCCCACAACCCGTGTTCTTGCCATCTACCCCACCGCTGAAGAAGTGCCCTTTAACCTGCTTAAGTTCTATATCCACTTCTCTAACCCTATGAGCGAGGGGAAGGCCCTCCGCTCCGTCCATGTCCGCCGCGCGGACACCGGGACGACGCTGGAAGACGTCTTTGTCGTCATGGACGAGCTATGGGACCCTGAGCGCCGCCGCCTCACCCTCCTCCTGGACCCCGGCCGCATCAAGCGCGGCCTCGCCCCGCATGAAGAGTCGGGCTACCCATTAATCGAAGGCGTTCCCATCACATTGGCTATAGACACATCCTTCCGGGATGCCTCCGGCATGCCTCTCCAGGCGGCGGCGGAGCGAGGCTACGCCGTGGGCGCGGCCCTTCGCCTCCGTGTTGACCCCAAGGCCTGGCGCATCCGCCCGCCAAAGGCCGGTTCCAAGGAAGCCCTCGTCGTGGACTTCGATCGCCCGCTCGACCACGCCCTCCTTCAGCACTGCCTCTGGGTGCGCGATGGCGCCGGGAAGAGCCTCCCCGGTCACAGCGCCATCGGCCCGCGCGAACAGTCCTGGCGCTTTGAGCCGGAACGTCCATGGGCAAAAGGCCGCTACACGCTTGTGGTAGACCCACGACTGGAAGACCTGGCGGGCAACTCCCTCACGCGCCTCTTTGACCGCGACCTCGAGCGCGCCGAGGATGCCCCGGCCGATACGCGGCTCATCGAAATACCGTTCACCTGCGGCCTCTAGCCTCAGGATCCGCAGCCAAAGAAAAGGCCCCCGAGAACCGGGGGCCTTTTTGCACTCTCTTTAGCGGGGGCCTCTATCGCGGAAGGGAGGCCTGCCGCCGCCATCGCCGCGCGGCGGGCCGCGGGGGCCGCGATCCCCGTAGGGGCGCGGGCCGCGGTCACCGTAGGGCCTGGGCCCGCGGTCTTCCCGCGGGCCGCGATCCTCGCGGGGGCCGCCGTCGCTCACGCGCGCGCCGGAGCTTTGGAGGCCTTCTGAAAGGGCGCGCTTCGATAGGTTGATGCGCCCCATCCGGTCAATCTCCGTCACCATCACCGTGATCTCGTCGCCCACCTTCACCACATCTTCCACGCGGTTGACCCGCTCGGTGGAAAGCTCGCTCACGTGGACCAAGCCCTCCTTGCCGGGCAGGATCTCCACGAATGCGCCGAAGGTCATGATGCGCGTCACCTTGCCGGTGTAGATCGTGCCGACCTCCACCTCGCGGGTGAGCCCTTGGATGATCTCGATGGCCTTGCGCGTCCCCTCTTCCGTCGGCGAGCCGATGAAGACGGTGCCGTCGTCCTCGATGTCCACGGATGCGCCCGTCTGCTCGATGATGGAGCGGATCATCTTGCCGCCTGGGCCGATGACCGCGCCGATCTTCTCCGGGTTGATGCTGATGCGCGTCATGCGCGGCGCGTACTTGCTCATCTCCGTGCGCGGCTGGGCGATGGCCTCATGCATCTTGCCCAGGATGAACATCCGGGCCTCATGGGCCTGGGCCAGAGCCTCCGTCATGATGCCCATGGTCAGGCCCTTGATCTTGATATCCATCTGCAGCGCCGTGACGCCCTTGGCCGTGCCGGCCACCTTGAAGTCCATATCGCCCAGGTGGTCTTCGATGCCCTGGATGTCCGTCAGCACCTTGTACTTCTCGCCCTCCTTGATGAGCCCCATGGCGATGCCCGCCACAGGCGCCTTGATGGGCACGCCGGCGTCCATCAAGGAAAGGGTGCTGCCGCAGACGCTCGCCATGGAGGTGCTGCCGTTGGAGCTGAGCACCTCGGAGACGAGGCGGATGGTGTAGGGAAACTCCTCTTCGTTCGGGATCACCGCCAGCAGGGCGCGCTCGGCCAGCGCCCCGTGGCCGATCTCGCGGCGGCCGGAGCCGCCGATGCGCTTCGCCTCACCAGTCGAAAAGGGCGGCATGTTGTAATGGTGGAGGTAGCGCTTCTCCTCCTCCACGCCGATGCTGTCCAGCTTCTGCTTCTCGCCGATGGAGCCGAGCGTGGTGATGGTCAGCACCTGCGTCTGGCCCCGGCTGAAGAGTCCGGAGCCGTGGGTGCGCGGCAGGAGCCCCACCTTGCAGGAGATGGGCCGTATCTCCTTGGTGTTCCGGCCGTCGGGCCGGAGGCCGCGCTCCAGGATGGAGCGGCGGACCGCCGTCTTTTCTTGCTCGTCTACGGCCTCGTCAATCAGCTCCGACGGGAACTGGTCGCCGATCTTGGCCTTGATATCGGCCTTCAGATCAGCCAGGCCCCGCATCTCCTCCTGCTTGGTCACCGGCTTGAACATGAAGGTGTCCAGCCGGTTGCCGAAGTGCCCCGCCACCATGCGCTGGAGCTCTTCGGGAGCGGTCTTTTCTTCCCCAAAGGCGAACTTGGCCCTGCCGATCGCCTTGGACATCTCTTCGATGAGCTCGATGATTTCCTTGTTCACGATCTGGGCCATCTTCAGAGCCTGGAGCAGGATCTCCTCGGAGACCTCCTTCGCCCCGGCCTCCACCATCACAATGGCGTCCTTGGTCCCGGCCACCACGATGTCCAGCAGGCTGTTCTCCAGCTGCTGGTAGGTGGGGTTCACCACAAGCTGGTGGTTCACATAGCCGATGCGCACGCCGCTCACGGGCCCGTGGAACGGGATGTCCGAGATGGAGAGCGCGGCCGAGGCGCCGATGATCGCCAGGATGTCCGGGTCGTTCTCCTGGTCGGCGGAGAGGGTGGTGATGATGATCTGGACATCGTTCCGCAGGCCCTTGGGGAAGAGTGGGCGGAGCGGGCGGTCCACCAAGCGCATCGTCAGGATGGCGTCTTGGGTGGGGCGGCCCTCCCGGCGGAAGAAGCTGCCGGGGATCTTCCCGGCGGCGTAGAGGCGCTCTTCATAGTCCACCGTCAGCGGGAGGAAGTCTATCCCGGGGCGCGGCTGGACGGAGGCGACTGCGGTGACCAGGAGGATGGTATCGCCGTAGCGGACGGTCACTGCGCCGTTGGCCTGGCCTGCAAGAGAGCCTGATTCGATCTGGAGAATCTTACCTGCGATTTCACGTTCAAAAACACGAGACATTGGGCAAAACCTTTCTTGTGCGGGGAGCCGAGGGGGAGAGGACGGTGGGAGAAAGCGAAAGACCTCGCGCGATGGCGAGGTCTTTGTCTACTTCCGAAGGCCCAACTGCTGCACTACCGACCGATACTTATCTACATCGCTTCGGTGGAGATAGCTCAGCAACCGACGGCGCTGTCCCACAAGCGTGAAGAGACCGCGTCTGGAGATCTGGTCCTTCTTGTGGTCGCGGAGGTGCTCGGTGATCTGATTGATCCGGTGCGTCAGTAACGCGACCTGAACCTCTGTAGAACCCGTATCCTTCGCCTGCTTCTGGAACTGGGAGATGACTGCTGTCTTCTTTTCCTTATCCAACGACCCCGCACCTTTTACTTTCTTCTATGTTTTTATTTTCGAAGGCATTATAGCATGCGCCCTTGGACGTGCCAAACAGGCGATGGCGCAGCGCTGGAAATGCCCCAGGAACGCGCTACCCGATCCTGCCTGACCCGCGCTTCTTTACGTCAAGCACCACAAGCGTCTCCGTCTTTCGGATGCCCGGCACCTTGGAAAGATAGCTCTCCAGGAAGGTGCGCAGGTCCTCCAGCGTGTGCACAAGGACAAAGCAGATAAGGTCGTAGCGCCCAGTGGAGACGGCCAGGTACTGCACCTCTTCCCTATCCTCGAGCGACTTCGCCGTGTCCTCAAGCTGGTCGGGCTGCACGTCTATGCCGATGAGCGCCGAGGTGTTCAGGCCGAACTTGTTCGGGTTGGGCACGGCGCGGATGGCGAGCGTCCCATCCTCCACCAGCATACGGATGCGCCGGCGGATCGTCGCCTCGCTCACGCCGATGTCCCGGGCGATGGCGGCATTGGACTGGCGGGCATCCTCTTGAAGGAGACTGATAATCTTGCGATCGGTCTCGTCAATCTTCATTGAGCGACTCCTTTAGACGTGCATATTCGAGGCAAAGGCAAACCTCTTGGGGGGGAAAGGAGAACGACGAATATTTAATCAGGACGGCCTGATTTCGTCAATATTCGTCATGGCTGGAGCGGGTAATTCGTTGCGTATTCCATCTGAAGAGCCGGGATTCCAGGCGGCTTCGGGCACAGCGACTGGAATGCCACTCCCCAGACAAGGCGATAGAAAGCGTAATGCCAGCGCTCGGGAGCGCCGAAACGGCTATGCGCCCGGCCTCGCCGAGCCGTTTTCCTTTGCCTGCTCGCTCTGACCTGTCGCCCCTGCCGCCTTGGCCGCTGCAGCCTGCGCCTTCGCGAACTCCTCCAGACGCTTCTCCACCAAATGATTGATGGTGCCTTCCGGGAAGTTGCCCTGCCCATCGCGCTCGCCAAAGGGAAGACCAGTCAAGAGCTCAACCCCCTCGGCGATTGTGCCGACGGCATAGATGTGGAACTGGCCTTGCGCCGCCGCCTCCACCAAATCCTCCCGCAACATCAAGTTGCGAACGTTCTGCTTGGGAATCATCACGCCCTGCTTGCCTGTGAGGCCGATAGCCTTGCAGACGTCAAAGTGCCCCTCTACCTTCTGGTTCACGCCGCCGATGGGCTGGACCTCCCCCTTTTGGTTCACGGAGCCGGTGACGGCGATGCCCTGCTTGAGCGGAACGCCGGAGAGGCTTGAGAGGATGGCGTAGATCTCCGTGGAAGAGGCGCTATCGCCGTCAATCCCCTCATACGATTGCTCAAAGCTCACCGTGGCAGAGATGGAGAGGGGGCGCTTCTGGGCATACATCCATCCCAGGTAGCCGCTGATCGTCAGCAGCCCCTTATCGAACGTCTTGCCGCTCATCTTAGCTTCCCGGTCTATGCTGATGACACCGCCGCGCCCAAGGAAGGTCTTTGCCGTGATGCGGCTGGGCTTGCCGAAGGAAACATCGCCCAGGTCAAAGACGGCCAGCCCGTTCACCTGGCCCACCTCGCTGTTCGTCACATCCACCATCAGCGTCCCTTCCTGGATCAGTTCCTGGATGCGCTCAGACACCAGGTTGGATCGGAAGATCTTCTGCTCCAGCGCCTTCTGGACGTGCGCAGCCTTCACCACGTCCGCGTTGTCCTTGCGCGCCCAGAAATCGGCCTCGATCAGCACATCCAGCAGGAGGCCGAAGCGCGTCGAAAGTTTGGTCTGGTCGGAGACGATGCGCGCCGCATACTCCACCACCTTCGCCACTCCCGAGGAATCAAGGTGCTTCAACTTGTTCTTCTCGCAGGCGCTGCAGATAAAACCGGCGTAGGCATCTAAGTTGTTCAGCGTGCGCGGGATCTGGTAGTCAAAGTCCGCCCTGACCTTGAAGGTCTCCCAAAAGTCTTCGTCGTACGCGGCAAGCAGGTGATAGAGCGAGGCATCCCCCGTCACCACTACCTTCACCTCAAGGGGCATCGGCTCCGGGCGGAGGGTCTGCGGCGCGATGAGCCCCATCGCATCCATGGGGTCCTCCAAGCGCACCTCCTTATTCTTCACCACGCGCTTGAAGGCCTCCCACACCAGCGGCGCCATCAGCACCTGGCGCATGTTGAGCACCAGGTAGCCGCCGTTCGCCTGGTGGAAGGCCCCCGGCTTGATAAGCGTGTGGTCGGTCACATAGGCGCCCATCAGGAACTTGCGGTCTATCCTGCCGAAGAGGTTGGCGTATGTGGGGTTGCTCTCTGAGACAATCGGCGGCCCCTTGGAGGCAGAGTTATCCACAAAGACGTTGACCACGAAGGGGACGAGCAGCTCCCGCTCCCGGGCGGCTCGCGCCGCCTCCAGCATGGGCGAGGAGGGCTGGCCGTCCTGCCCATCGCGGATGACGTCCATGTGGGAAAGGACGAACTCCCGCAGGCGTTTGAGAAAGTCGCCCACCTCTTCATACTGGCCGAACTCCTTCTCCACCTCTTTGAAGGAGCCTGAAGTGGAAAACTCCGCCACCTTCCGGTCAAGCTCTTCCAGCCTGGCTCCCGCATCGCGCTCCACCTGCTGGGCGCCCTCCAGCGTCTGCTGCACAAGCCCGCTCAACGACCTGCGTCGCTCGTCCAGGGCGCGCTTCAGTTCGTCCGGGAACTGGGCGAACTCCTCTGGAGTCGCGGGGCGCCCCTCCTTCGTCATCGGCACCAGCGCGATGCCCATCGGCGTCAGCTGAACGGTGAAGCCCTTCGCCCGCGCCTCCCGGTCAAGCTCCTGAAAGAGGCGGCGCTGGTTCGTCTGCCCGCCCTCAAGCGTCGCCCGCCGCTCCGCCTGGTACTCCTCGCTGGAGAAGGCGGCGGCGGCGTGCTTCCGCAGGTCGTCTTCCAACTGCTCGAGCTTTGCCTTGAACTCGCGGCCCTTGCCCGCAGGCAGCTTCACGATGTTCGGCTTGTCAGTGTCTGCAAAGTTGAAGAGGTAGCACCAGTCCGGAGGAGAAGCCGCCGTCCCTGCCGCAATCTTCTTGGCCACCACGTCCTCTAAGTGCTGCTTCACGATGGTGGACTTGCCCGTCCCCCCCAGGCCGGTGACAAAGATGTTGTACCCGGGCTGCTCCACCCCCAACCCGAACTCGATGGCGCCGATCGCCCGCACCTGCCCCACGAACTCCTGCAGCGGCACCAGCTCGTCCGTGCAGCGGAAGGAAAAGGCCTTCTGGTCGCAGCGCCACCGCAGCTTGTCAGGCGTCAGCTCCAGGTGGTGACCTTCCATAGCGCTCCTTTCGGCGGCCGCCGAAGGCGGGGGCCTTGCCGTCAGTCAATCATAGTTACGCCTTATACCTGTTGCAAGGGAAATAGCCGTGTGCCACAATGGGTCGCCCCAGGCTTCTATCAGGAGAAAACGATGCCGAAGATCTGCGAAGGTTTGACGGTGCTGGATGTCAGCCAGGGCATGGCCGGCAGCCTTGCCACCATGGTGCTGGCCGATGCCGGGGCAGAGGTCATCAAGCTCGAACCGCCATCCGGCGATAGCTTCCGCTCCCACCCCGCCTCTATCATGTGGAACCGCGGCAAGAAGAGCGCCATCCTGGATCTAAAGACATCCCAAGGCAAAACTGCTTTCCAATCCCTGGCCAAGACCGCCGATGTCGTTGTCTATAGCGGCATGCCGGACGGCGATGCTCGCCTGGGCATAGACTATGCCGCCCTCTCCAAGACCAACCCCGGCCTGGTCTACTGCAAGATCACCGGCTTCGGTCCCCTCAAAAGCCTCGCCCACCTCAAGGGCTATGACGCCATCGTCAACGCCAAGACGGGCCGCATCCACTCCTTCGATAAGCAGCTCCCCAAGGACGGCCCCCGCTACGCCGCCGTCATGTGCGGCAGCTATGGCGCCGCCATGCACGCCATCCAGGGCGTCATGGCCGCCCTTTACGCCCGCGATAAGTACGGGAAGGGCCAGAAGGTGGAGACCAGCATCACCCAGGGACTCTTCGCCTACGATTGGGGCTGGCTCGGCTGGCAGACGGCGCGCCGCTCCGCGCTGCCGCCCGCCTTCGTTACCGGCTCTCCCACGCCCCAATACTTCGTCGGCCGCACCAAAGATGGTGTCTGGCTCCAGGGCTCCAACTCCATGTCTCATCTCTTTGTAAACTTCCTGGTGGGCATGGAGCTTTCGGAAGTCCTGGCCGAAGAGCGCTACCTGAAACTGCCGAATATCCCTCCCGGCAAGGACATGGAAGAGCTCTACGAAAAGATGCACGCCCGCATGCAGGAGAAGACCGCCGATGAGTGGATGGATATCTTTGTGAACAAGGTGGACGCCGCCTGCGAGCCCTTCCGCACCACCCAGCAGGCCCTCGATCACCCACAGGTCATCCACAACGGGAACGTCATCGAGCTCTTCGACCCAGCCGTCGGCAAGACGCGCCAACTCGGCCCCATCGTCAAAGCCGCCGATACCCCCCTGGAGCCACAGGGCCCCAGCCCTGCCCTGGGCCAGCACACCCAGCAGGTGCTGGACTCCATCAAGGCGCGCAAGCCTAAGGTCTTCGCCAACGGCAGAAAGATGGCCAAACGCCCCTTGGAAGGCGTCACCATCGTCGAATTCGCCACCTGGTTCGCCGCGCCCTTCGGCACCGCCCTCCTGGGCGAGCTCGGCGCGCGCATCATCAAGTTCGAATCCCTGGACGGCGATTCCTTCCGCCGCTGGGCCAACACTGCCACCAAGCCCATGCAGGGCAAGAACAGCATCGCCGTGGACCTCAAACAGCCCGAAGGACAGAAGATCGCCCATACCTTCATCAAGAAAGCCGATATCCTGATGCACAACTTCCGCCCCGGCGTCACGCCGCGCCTGGGCATTGACTATGAGACGTGCAAGAACCTCAACCCGCGCCTCGTCTACCTCTACGCCGGCTCCTACGGCTCCACCGGCCCCATGGCCCACCGCCCCGCCATGCACCCCATCCCCGGCGCCATCTGCGGCGGCGCGCTCTACCAGGCGGGCCAGGGCATGCCGCCCCCGCGCGATAAGAAACTCGTCTATAAAGAGCTCCGCGAGATGAGCAGCGCTCTCTTCCAGGCGAACGAAGGCAACCCGGACGTCTCATCCGCCCTCGGCGTCGCCACGGGTCTCCTCCTGGGCCTCTACGCCCGCGAAAAGACCGGCAAAGGCCAGTACCTGGAGACCACCATGATCGGCTCCTGCCTCTACGCAGAGGCCGATGACGCGATCCAGTATGCCGGCAAGCCCGAGCGCGCTCTGGCCGATCCGCAGCTCAACGGCCTCAACGCCCTCTACCGCTTCTACAAGGCCTCCCAGGGCTGGGTCTTCCTCGCATGCCCCACGGAGAAGGAGTGGCATGACCTCTGCGAAGCCATCGGCAAAACGGCCCTGGCCAAGGACCCGCGCTTCGCCGCCAAAGAGGCCCGCCGTAAGCATGACGCCGACCTCGTCAAAGAGCTGACGCCCATCTTCGCCCAGCGCACCGCCGCACAGTGGGAGGTCATGCTCGCCGAGCATGGCGTCGCCTGCGCCGAGGCGCGCGACAAGGACTTCGCCGATTTCTCAAATACCGATCCGGAGATGCGCAGCGCCGGCCTGTGGGTGGAGACCAAGCACCCATCCCTGGACGTCTATCATCGCTACTCCGCGCCCATGACCTTCTCCGACCAGGAGACGGTCCACGGCCCCACCATTTACGTCGGCGAGCACACGCAGCAGCTCCTCAAGGAGGTCGGCTACAGCGATCAGCAGATGAACGACCTCAAGCAGCGCAAGGTCGTCACCTGGTCCACCCGCGAAGCCGACGACGAGGCATAGTGCTAGAAAGAGCCATCATGGCCAGCTTCATCGTCCCGGAAAACATCGAAGGCTACGCCGCGCGCCACACCACGCCCGTCCCCAAGCTCCTCCAGGAGCTGACGGACGAGACCTTTCGAACGATGGAATCGCCCGCGATGCTCTCCGGCCAGCTGGAAGGGACGCTCCTCCAGTACCTCATCTCCCTCTCTAGCGCCAAGCGCGTCCTTGAGCTGGGGATGTTCACCGGCTTCAGCGCCCTGATGATGGCCGCCGCGCTGCCGCCGGACGGCAAGCTCATCACCTGCGACGTGAACCCCAAGGCCAGGGAGTTCGCAAGCCGCTACTTCAGCAGCAGCCCCCACGGGCATAAGATCGAGATCAGGCTCGGGCCCGCCCTTGAGACGATGAAGACCCTCCAAGGCCCCTTCGACTTCGTTTTCATAGACGCCGATAAGCCGAACTACATCAACTATTACGAGCGCGCCCTGGATCTCCTCTCGCCCAAGGGCATCATCGCAGTGGACAACGTCCTCTGGAGCGGCCGTGTCCTTGACCCCAAGGACGAAAGCAGCAAGGCCATCGCCGCCTTTAACGACCATATCGCCAAAGACAAGCGCGTCCAGGTCGTCATGCTCACCATCCGCGATGGCCTCTCCCTCATCCGCCGCGCGCCTGCCGCCTCAGCCTAGCGCCGCTACCTCGGCTTGCGATGATGCACAAATAGTGCAGCACTTCGCTATCTCCCCTAGTACCCGCCCGCTAGAATTGCCCCCAGATTCAGGCGGAAATACAGGTTGCAGTGACCGTCGCTCCGATATAATGAGCCGAACACCTACGTATGGGAGAGACTGTTGTTCGAATTCCTACGCGGACAAATGAAACCCACCTACGAGCGTCACCCGGATAGAGAACTCCTCTTCATCCGCATCTCGACTCTTTTTCTCGTCATCGCCCCCTTTGCCGGCGTCATCTGGGCCACCGTTTACTCCTTGAACAACGGCATCGGCGTCAAGGACCTAGGCATCCTCGCCGGCTTCTACCTCGCCACCGCCTTCGGCGTCACCGTCGGCTTCCACCGCATGCTCACCCACCGCAGCTTCGATGCCAACCCGGTGGTCAAAGCCATCCTCCTCATCTTCGGCACCTGGTCCATCCAGGGTGCCGCCATCGGCTGGGCCGCCATCCACTCCAAGCACCACGCCAAGTCCGATGATGTCGGCGATCCGCACAGCCCCTATTGGAGCGAGTCCGGCAAAGTCGGCGGCTGGCGCGGCTTCTTCCACGCCCACATGGGCTGGATGCTCGGCGGCATCCGCGCCGACCCTGAGCGCTACGCCAAGGCCCAGATGCAAGACCCCGTCATCCGCTTCATCAGCAAAACGGCCTTCTGGTGGGCTGTGCTGGGCATGTTGCTCCCCTTCTTCATCGGCGGCGTCAGCGGGTTCATCTGGGGCGGCCTCGTCCGCGTCTTCCTGGTGCATCACGTCACCTGGAGCGTCAACTCCATCTGCCACATCTGGGGCAGCCGTGATTACTCCACGGGCAAGGACCGCAGCACCAACAACCGGTTCGTCGCCCTCCTCTCCATGGGCGAAGGCTGGCACAACAACCACCACGCCTTCCCCCGCTCCGCCTACCACGGCCTCACCCGGTGGCAGGTGGACTTCTCCGCCTACCTCATCCGCGCCCTCCGCGCCGTCCGACTCATCAGCAACGTCTACGAAGTCCCCAAAGACGTCATCTCCGCCCGCAAGTCTCAGGCTATCAACCGCCGCGCCGCCTGACACCCACAGATCCCCTCGAACAAAAATGCCCCGAAGGATCGGGGCTCTTTCCGGATCGGATGCAATCAATCCGGGCTGATGTAGGGGCGTCCCAATCCCGTCGGGAAAGCGCGGTCCTTGCTGAAGGACTCTCGGTCTTACGAGTCCGGACCTATCGGACCGTATGCTGCATCGAAGCCGCACCGGAGCGCGCGCCCTCAAAATTCTGAATGGCGTAGCCTACCGAAACTTAAAGACCTTCACTGCAATGAAGGCCGTCACGATGATCCACACGCCCAGGATCGCCATCTCCTGTGGGAAATCCCATAGCGGCCTGGCGTCCGTTGCGATACCCCGCATCCCCTCCAAGAGCGGCGAAAGCGGCAGGTACTGCACCAGCCAGCGCAGGAAGGCCGGCAGCGTATCCGTCGGGAAGAACGTCCCGGAAAGAAACATCATCGGCAGCGAGACCACGTTCCCCAATCCGCTCGCCGCGCTCACCGTCTTCGCGAACGCCCCCACGATGAACCCCAGGTTCAGAAAGACCAAGTTTCCAAAGACAACAAAGACGAGGAGGTAGAAATAGTTGCCGTAGAAATGCGCGTCAAAGAGCAGCATCCCGGAGACCAGGATGATAGCCGCCTGGATGAGCGAAAGGACGAGGAACGAGACGATGACCGCCGCGAAGAACGTCTGGATCCTCAGCGGCGTCGCCAGCAGCCGCTTGAAGATCTTCTTCTCCCGCCACACGGCGAGGTTCGATGCCAGCCCGATGATCGAATAGGTCATCACCCCAAGGCCGATGAACCCCGGCAAGAGGAAATCGAAATAGCCCGTCTGCCTGGACAGGATGCCCTGCGATTCCAGATTCAACAGCGGCTGCGCATCCGCAAGCTCCAGGTTCGCCCCGTCTACGAAGCGCCGCACCAGCCCGATGATGACGGCGGATACGGCGCTGCTCTCATCGTAGATCAGCGTGATCTTCACCGGCCTCTTCGCCGCCACATCCTCCCCCAGTCCCTGGGGAAGGATGAGCAAGAACCGACGCTCCCCGTCCCGCAAGTCCTGCCTCGCCTTCGCCTCGTCGGCCGCCTCCTCCATCTTCAGCGTCTCGATGTCGTCCAAGCTCTTAACCAGGCTCTTGGAGAGTTGGTCCCGGGAATAGTCCACCACCAAGACCTTCGTCGTCGGCGTCTCGTCCAGGTTGAAAAGGCCGAAGACCACCACGAAGATGAGCGGGAAGAGCAGGGCCCAAAAGATAGACTGCCGGTTGCGGAAGAGCATCTTCAGGTTCGCGGCTACCAGGTAAAGTAGCATCTCAGTCCCTGAGCCCGCGCCCGGTGATCGTCAGAAAGACGTCTTCCAAGTTGCCGCGCACCACTTCCAAGTGGTCTATCCGCCGCCCGTTGGCGTTCGACCACGCCATCAGCGCCGGCAGCGTCCGCGCCGCGTCCGAAGAGGCGAGTGTCAATGCGCCGTCCGCCTCCGCCTGCACATTCATCACCGCCTCAAGACCCTTGAACAGCTCCGGCGGCTGGGCCTCGGCAAGCTTGATGCGCACCTTGTACGGCACCGGTAGCCCTTTGATCAGGCGCTCCGGCGTATCCAGCGCCACGATGCGCCCGCGGTCCATGATCGCCACGCGCTGGCACAGGAACTGCGCCTCTTCCATATAGTGCGTCGTCAGCACCACGGTGCGCCCCTCGCCGTGGATGCGCTGGATGAACTCCCACAGGTTCCGGCGCGCCTGCGGGTCAAGCCCCGTCGTCGGCTCATCTAGAAATATGACCTCAGGGTCGTTCACCAGCGCCGCCGCTATGGCGAAGCGGTGCTGCTGCCCCCCGGAAAGCTTCACCACCGGCGTCTCGATCTTCTCCGCCAGCCCCACCTTCTCCAGCAGCTCGGCGGGAGAGAGCCGCTTCGCGTACAGCCTGCCGAACAGCTCCAATATCTCTCGGAGCTTCAAGTAGTCGAAGTAGGCCGAAGCCTGCAGCTGAACGCCGATGCGCTCCTTCGCCTTCCACGGCTCCGCCGCCGTGTCTATGCCCAGGACGCGCGTCTTCCCCGCTGTCGGCTCCTGCAGCCCTTCGATGCACTCCAGTGCCGTCGTCTTCCCCGCGCCGTTCGGCCCCAGGATGCCGAACACCTCTCCGCGCCTCACGGCAAAGGAAACATCCTTCACCGCTTCCAGCGAGCCGAAGCGCTTCGTCAGCCCCTCAACAACGATGTCATGTTCCGCGTGCTGGGTCGCCATGGGAAAATCGCACTCCATTGTAGCAATGACTCGCCCCGCGGATATGATCTCCCCCTCTCTCGCCCTAAGGAGCGGCGCTGCCTCATCGCCACGACGAACCGGCCTACACTGTCTGAGTTGCCCCAGCAACTCCTACCCCTTCTACTTGACTTACCAAAACCCCTCTCCCTATCATTTGCCCCCATTCCACGGCCTGAGTCTCTCTCTAAGGAGATGTCATGAACTACGGATTCAAAGCCGTTGATTCCGATGGCCACGTCTCAGAAGCCCTCATCAACTGGGAAAAGGAACTCCCCGAGCGCTATCGCAGTTTCGTCGTCCGCTCACCCAACATCTACCACCAGCGCGATGCCAAGGGTCGCCTCGTCACAGGCCAGCTCACACCCAAAGACGCCTCCTTCGTCAACTTCAAAGGCGTCCGCCGCAACCCCGGCCCCGGCCATCCCAAGACCCACTTCCACGGCCCCGCCAGTGACATCCTCTCCATGCGCAGCCCGGAGATCACCGGCATGTGGGACCCCCACGCCCGCATCAAGGACATGGAGCGCGCCGGCACCTGGGCCGCCGTCCTCTTCCCATCCCACGCCATCGCCCTCCCCACCTGGGACAACGCCGGTCTAGCCGTCGCCGCGGCAAAAGTCTACAACAACTGGCTCGCCTCCTATTGCAAACCCTACCCTGATCGTCTCTTCGGCCTCGCCGTCCTGCCCCTCCAGCACCCGGAGGCCGCCGCCGAAGAGCTCCGCCGTTGCGTCACCCAGCTCGGCTTCCCCGGAGCCTGCGTCACCTCCAACATCCGCAACATCCCCCTCAGCGACCCGATGTTCGATACCCTCTGGGCGGAGGCCTCCCGGCTCAAAGTGCCCATCGGCATCCACGCGGCAACCGGCTCCAAGGGCATCGAATCCGTCGGCCAGGACCGCTTCGATCGCTTCATCCACACCCACATGGTCTCCCACTCCTTCGAGCAGATCTGCGCCGTCAGCGCCTTCATCCTCGATGGCGTCCTCGATCGCTTTCCCGGCATGCAGGTCGTCTTCTGCGAAGGCCAGGCAAGCTGGCTCCCCTGGTGGCTCTACCGCATGGAGGAGCACATGGAGAAGCTCCGTCCCCAGGCATATTGCAATGAAGAAGACCCCGCCGAATACTTCCGAAATGGCCGCTGCTACATCACCTGCGAATCGGACGAGCCCGCGCCTCTCCTCAACGCCGTCGCCGAGTTGGTGGGAGATAGTTGCGTCTGCTACGCCTCCGATTACGCCCACTGGGACACCTCCTGGCCCAGGGATGTCGAGATGATCGCCACAAACCCTAAGCTCTCCACCGCCTACAAGCAGAAGATCCTTGTGGACAACCCCACTCGCGCCTTCAAACTGCCCATCGGCGGGAAGAACGGGAGCGCCGCCAAAGCGAAGCCTCCCGCCAAGGCACGAGCATGACAAAGCCCGTCATCGTCTCCAGCGACTCCCACGTCGTCGAGCCGCCCGACCTCTGGACCAAGGGCATCGAGAAGGCCTACCGCGACCGCGCACCCCGCGTGGACTATAACGACGAAGGCGATTGGTGGGTCTGCGACGGCCTCTGGCTCATGTCCATGACCGGCGGCACGGACGCCGGCTTCCGTTTCGAAAGCCTGGAGAAGATGCGCCGCGAGGCCAAGTTCTCGGAGGTCGTCAAAGGTGGCTACATCGCAAGCGAAAAGCTTAAGGACATGGACGCCGACGGCATCTACGGCGAAGTCGTCTACCCCACCACCGGCCTCGTCATGTGGCGGCTGGAAGATAGCCTCCTCTTCGATGCCGTCTGCCGCGCCTATAACACCTGGATTGCCGATTTCTGCAAGGAGGATCCCAAGCGCATCAAAGCCGTCGCTATGATCAATACCGATGATGTCGCCGCCGGTGTCGCGGAGCTCCAGCGCGCCGCCAAGCTCGGCCTCGCCGGGGCCATGATCAGCGTCAATCCCGGCGATCGCGATCAGTACAGCCAGCCTAAGTACGAGCCCCTCTGGGCCGCCGCGCAAGACGCCCAGCTCCCCCTGACGCTCCACATCGGCACCCACCGCGCCAGGCAAGGCGCCAACTCGCCCATCCGCATCCGCGAGCGGGCGCGCAACATGATGTCATCGCCGCCCTTCACCTCAACCGCCGCCCACTGGTTCCAGGTCTCCGTCGCCCACATGATCTTCTCCGGCGTCTTTGACCGCTTCCCCAAGCTCCAGGTCGTCTCCCTGGAGCATCGCGCCTCCTGGGCGCCGCACTTCCTCACCGCCATGGACTACGAATACACTCAGCGCCCGCCGAGCCCCGATTGGCCGCGCTTCCGCAGCGCCTCCCTCCCCAGCGATTTCTTCCGGACCAACATCGCCCTCAGCTTCCAGGAAGACGTCCTCGCCGTCCAGCAGCGCCACCTCATCGGCATGGACTGCCTCACCTGGGGCGACGACTACCCCCACCCGGAAGGCACATTCCCCAGGAGCCGGGAACGCCTCGCCCTCATGTTCGCAGGCGTCCCCGAAGCGGACAAAGCCAAGATCCTCGGCGCCAACGCCGCTCGCATCTACCGCTTCGCCTTGTAGCGCCGAGGCAAGTCTTTCGATTCGTCGCACCCGGGTAGAGGTGCGCCCCCTCTCGCCCTGAGGAGCGGCCACGCCTCATCGCCACGACGAACGGACCTACGCCGTGTGGGTTGCCCCCGCAACCCAAATCCTCCTGGTAGGGGCTGGCCTTCCCCCAGGGCTCCGATTTCAACGGAGAGGCCAGCCCCTCCCCGTCGGGCGCACCACGCGCCCCTCTCCACCCCATTCCCCTGGGTTGCCCCCCAACCCAGCGCGCACTGGGCTGCACAGCAGCCCCTATCCCTCCCTTCTCAGGGGAGGGACCAAGGTCGAGTCTTCGAGACCCCGATGCGGCATCGGGGGAGAGGTCTCCCCTGAAAACACCGGCCTCTCCCAACCACGCCGCACACCGCTTGACACAGAAGCCTACTATGCATAGTATTGTCTTGTGAGCGTAGAGATACGCCCACGCCTTCGCCAGGACAGAGAGCCGGGGAGGCGCAAAAACTGGCTGTGTTCCTGGCTCCATGGGCGTGGAACCGGCTGGCCGAGCGCCTCCCCTTTTCTTTGCCCGCGACCGGGGTCGGCCGCCCTGAGTCACAATGGCGCGGGCACAGAGCGTCGCGCGGGCGGCTTCGGAGCGAAACTACGTCGGAGCAGAATAATGGCGGCGGTCCGGTAACCACAATCGAATAGCTCACACGCGAGATTGACCGGCAGACGTGAGTCGCTGTGCATGCTTGAAAGAGCGCCCTGGCCGTTGCAGCCTCGGCCGCAGCCTCCAGGTCGCACCGGCTCAGGGCACCGTGGGCAAGCTCTGGTTTCTACCAGGGCATGCAGCGTCGGCTGTCGAAAGGTCGGCGGCCGGCGCGTTAGAGTCTCGCAATCTCGGCCCGAGATGCATGTCCCATTTCCCAAACCACCAATAGCAGTTCGAACCACATACCGGACCGCCCGCGCGACGCTCAAAATCACCGGACAGGAACAACACAAAAGGAGGGAAAACAAAAATGTAGGGGCAACCCGGCGCCTGCCCTGAAGCTCAGCGAAAAGTGAGGGTGATTGCGTTCCCCGGCACTTGGCGGCGACGCTGCACATCGCTAGGATGTGGCTGTAAAAGCCGCATCCCCATGCCCCACACGCCCCACATCGCACAGAAATGCCTCTCCCTCTCAGGAGACGGCGCTGAACTCCACGGCGAGCTCTTCACACCGGAAAGCGCTCTGCCGCTCCCCGGCGTCGTCCTCCTCCATGACCGGCACGGCCTCACAGGCCATGTCCGTGACACCGCGCGTCGCCTGGCGGCGCAGGGCTATGCCGTTCTCGTCTTCGATCTCTTCTCCCGGGGCGATGGCGACCGGCAAGACCCGCCCTCCAGGGAACAATCGCGCAAACTGTCCTTTTTCCCTGATGAGCGCGCCGTCCGCGATGTCCAGGCCGCCCTGGCTCGCCTTCGCAGCGAACCCGGTGTTGACCCCAAGCGCATTGCCCTGGGAGGCTTCTCCTTCGGCGCGCGCTATAGCCTCCTCACCGCCGGGACCGGCGAAGATGTGGCCGCCCTCTTCCTCTTCTACCCCGTCATCATCTATCCTGAGCTGCACGCCAGCCGCCCCAGGCAGCCCCTCTCCCTGGTGCACGCCATCAAATGCCCCGTCATGACCGTCTTCGGAGAGAAAGACTGGATGGTGCCGCTCCCGCACCAGACCTTCATGGAAGCGCTCCGCAAAGGCCACGGCCTGCCCCGCGAATGTATCCGCTACCCCAGCGTCGGGCACGGCTTCTTCAACGAGGAGATCAAGCAATACGATAAGGCGGTCGCGGAAGACGCCTTCGCCAGGCTCATCGCTTTCCTGGAGCGGCATATCAAGCGCACAGGCTAAACGGCCAGCGACTCCAGGTCCGCCCAGAAGCGCGGATACGAAACATCCACCGCCTGCGCCTCGTTGATGGTCGTCTTCCCGGAGGCCACGAGCCCCGCCACAGCCGCGCACATCGCCAGCCGGTGGTCGCCGTGGCTCTCCCACACCGCGCCCGTAAGCTTCGCGCCTCCCTCGATCACCATGCCGTCCTTCAGCTCGCGCACCTTCGCCCCCAGCTTCGTCAGCTCGGAGGCCGTCGTCGCGATGCGGTCGCTCTCTTTGGTGCGCATCTCCTCGGCGTCGCGTATCTCCGTCGCCCCCTCTGCCATCGCCGCCGCAACGGCGAGGATCGGCAGCTCGTCAATAAGCCGGGGGATGATGGCGCCGCCGATCTTCACACCCTTCAGCCGCGATGACGTGACCCGGATATCGGCGACGGGCTCTCCGCCGATAAGGCGCTCCCTCTCGAGGGAAATCTTTGCCCCCATCTCGCGCAGCACGTCAATGACGCCCGTCCGCGAAGGGTTCACGCCCACCCCGCGGACCAGAACGTTCGCGTTGGAGTGGATCGCGGCTGCAACCATCCAGTAGGCGGCGGAGCTGATATCCCCAGGGACGGCTACATCCACCGGCTTCAGCACGCCAGGCTGCACAGTGATTCGCAGTCCCTCCACGGAGATCTTCGCCCCCATCGCCTTGAACATACGCTCCGTGTGGTCCCGGCTGACGGCAGGCTCCTCTACCGTCGTCTCGCCCTCGGCAAAAAGCCCCGCGATCAGAATCGCCGATTTCACCTGGGCGCTGGCCACCGGCATGCGGTAGCGGATGCCGCGCAGCCTGCCGCCCCTGATAGTGAGCGGCGCCAGCGTATCGTTCGCCGCGCCGTGGATATCGGCGCCCATCAGGCGCAGCGGCTCGATCACCCGCGCCATCGGCCGACGCCTGAGCGATTCATCTCCCGTGATCACCGATTGGAAGGGTTGCGACGCCAGGAGCCCGCTCATCAGGCGCATCGTCGTGCCGCTGTTGGCGGCGTCCAGCGTCTCCTTCGGAGGCTTCAGCCCTTGGCCTCCGCGCCCTGTGATGTGCGCTGTCCCCTCGCCCTTCTCCTTGATCGTCACGCCCAGCGCGCGGAGACAGCGCATCGTCGCCAGGCAGTCTTCGCCGCGAAGGTGATTGGTGACCGTTGCAGACCCGCCGGCGATGGCGTTGAAGATGAAGGCCCGGTGCGTGATGGACTTGTCCCCGGGGACAACAACCTCGCCGCGCAGGAGGCGCGGGCTTGTGACGGTGCGCGTCGAGACGGGCCGCTCGTTAGCGCCCATCCCTCTTCCCTTTGCCCTCGGCGCGCTCTTCGTAGCTCTCCATCAGGGTCCTGCTCTTCTTCGCAAGAAGATCGCCCAGGAAGACGGTCGAAAGCTGCTGGCCCATGGATGGGACCTTCACCTCGGGGGCCGCGGCGGGGCTCGTCACTGCGCCTGCCTCCCACTTCACCCGCTCCTCATGGACAGCGCCGAAGTAGCGCGCCAGGGCCGCCTCGTTCTTATCGCGCAGGGCCTTGCGCAGCTCGAGAAGCTCCGTGATCGCGCGGTCAATCCACCCGCCGATCTCCTCGGCGTTCGTCATGTAGATATCCCGATTCATCGTCGGGTCGCCCCCGGCTAGGCGCGAAACATCGCGATAGCCGCTGGAGGCCAGGCGCGCGATCTCATGCCACGATGGGCTCTTTGATGTCGCCGAGACCAGGGCCGATGAAAGAGCGATGGGCAAGTGGCTCGCGGCGGCGACGAAGCTATCGTGCTCCTGGGGATCAAGGAAATACGGCTTCCCGCCGATGGTTTCAACGATGCCGACGACCGCTTCGACGGCCCAATCCGCGGCGTCCCGACTCGGGAAGAGACACCAGACCTTATCGCGAAAGAGCGTCGCCTCGCCCGCCTCCGGGCCGGAGGTCTCTTTCCCCGCCATCGGGTGCCCGCCGATGAAGCTCACGCTCTTCGGCAGGAACTCCTCGGCCCACTTCATCACCTGCTGCTTGGTGCTCCCGGTGTCCGTCACGGCGCACTGGGCGGGCATCTCCCTCCCGATCTCCTGAAGCACCTCGCGGATCGCGGAGACGGGAGTCGCGATGATGACGAGGTCGGCGCTCCGGACGGCATTGCGAAGGTTGCCCTCGGCTGAGTCTATAGCCAGCCTCTTGTGGGCCTGGCGCGCATTGCCGTGTTCCACATCGTAGCCCACGATCTTGATGCTCGCCTGTTTCGCGTTCTTTAAGCCAAGGCCGATCGAAGTGCCGATAAGCCCCATGCCGATGATGGTGATTTGCGCCATAAAAGACGTCCCTTCTACTTCTTCCGTCGCTGCAGGATCGCCGCGACCCGGTCCAAGATTCGCTGGGCAACCTCATACTTGGGCATCAGCGCCACCGGCTCCTGCTTCCCCTGGGAATCTATGATGACGACTCGATTATTATCCGAAGAGAAACCGGCATCCCTGGCCGAAACATCGTTGGCGACGATAAGGTCAAGGCGTTTCTTCTGCAGCTTGGCCTTGGCATTCGCGATGAGATTCTCCGTCTCCGCCGCAAAGCCCACACGTACCTGACCGCCTTGGACTGTCGCCAGGATATCGGCGGTGGGCTTGAGGTCCACAACGTATGCCGCATCCTTTTTCTTGATCTTAGACTTGGCCGGGGATGCGGGCGTGTAATCGGCGACTGCGGCGGCCATGATGAGCGCGGATGCCCCCTTCACCACCTTGGCGACGGCATCGCGCATCTGGCGGGCCGTCTCCACGTGAACGACATCAACGCCCACCGGGTCGGGCAAGGCCGTCGGCGCGGTGACCAGCGTTACCCTCGCGCCGCGGTCGCGCGCCGCTTCGGCGATGGCGTAGCCCATCTTGCCGGAGGAGCGGTTCGTGATGACGCGGACCGGGTCTATCGGCTCCTGGGTCCCGCCCGATGTGATCACCACGTGCCTGCCCCGAAGGTCGCCATCGCGCTTGCCTAGGACCTGGCTGATGGTCCCAAGGAGCTTGGCCGTCTCCGAAAGTCTACCGACGCCCGAGAGTCCCGAGGCGAGGTAGCCCCTGTCCGGGCCGATGAAGAGGACGCCGCGCCGCTGAAGCGTTTTGACGTTCTCCTGGGTCGCCGGGCTATCCCACATGTGGCCGTCCATCGCCGGAGCAACGATGACCGGTGCGGCAGTGGCGAGGAGCGTGCATGTCAGCAGGTCGTCGGCAAGGCCGTGAGCCATCTTGGCCATGATGTTTGCCGTCGCGGGGGCGACAGCTACCACATCGGCGCGGTTCGCCAGTGCTACGTGCTCAACGCTCGTCTCGGAATCAGGGTCGAAGAGCTCCCGGTGGACGGTGCGATGGGTAAGACTGCTGAAGGTAAGGGCCGAGACGAACTTCTCCGCCTCACGCGTCATGACTACGTCCACGATGGCGCCCGCCTGGGTGAGCTTGCTTGCCAGGTCGGCGGCCTTGTAGGCGGCGATGCTCCCGGAGACGCCAAGGACGATGTGTTTCCCCTTAAGCACGAGCGCCTGCCGCCTTTTCGTTCATCTCATAGAGGATGCGCAGGCCGATGAGCACCAAGTCATAGTTCACGTGGTCCACCACCTTCGTTTCACTGGCGATGAGCCGGGCAAGGCCCCCGGTCGCCACGACCTTCGCGCCGCCGCCAAGCTCCTTCTGGAAGCGGGCAACCAGCCCTTCGATGAGGCCAACATACCCGTAGAAAAGCCCCGCCTGCATGCTGGCCACCGTGTTGCGTCCGATGGCCGCCTTCGGCCGGGCGAACTCGATACGCGGCAGCTTCGATGCGCGCTGGAAGAGGGCCTCCGCAGCGAGATTCACCCCGGGCGCGATCGCGCCGCCGAGGTAGTCGCCTTCAGCGGTTATCGCGTCAAACACGGTGGCCGTGCCGAAGTCAATCACGATCAGCGGCGCGCCGTAGAGCTTGCGAGCGGCGACGCCATGACAGATCCGGTCGGAGCCAACCTCCCGGGGATTTTCATAGAGGACGCGCATCCCGGTCTTCGTCCCCGTGCCGACGACAACCGGGGTGACCTTGAAATACTGCTGAAAGATTTCCTCGAAAGTCGGGATCAACGGCGGGACGACGCTGCTGAAGATGCCCGCCTTCACATCGGTGAGCGCAAGGCCGTTGTGCTGGAGGATCTGCATGCTCATCGCGGCGAACTCATCGGGCTGGCGGCGAACGTCGGTCGCCATGCGCCATGTTGCGCGCAGCTTCTCGCCGTCCCAGACGCCGTAGTTGATGTTCGTATTCCCAATGTCAATGGCAAGCAACATGAAGGTCCTCGCGGTGGCAACCCAGAGATTATACGGACTCCAGAGATGGGGGTGCAAACGGCCCGCTTCAGTGGGCCAGGGGGAAAGCTAGCCCCGAAGCGCCGCGATGGCCCGGGGAAGCCTCTGAAGGAGGTCTGAGGCGATGGCCCCGGTGTCGCCTACCTCCGAGCGGACCAGCTCACCCGCGGCGCCATGGAGGTAGGCCCCCAGGGCTGCGGCCTTCTCCGAGGACAAGCCCTGCCCCAGGAGGGCCGCCACCACGCCGGCCAGAACATCGCCTGTGCCAGCGGTGGCCAGGGCCGGGTTGGCAACCGGGTTGACGATAACTGCGCCGCCAGGAGAGGCGGTGAGGGAGTAGGCGCCCTTCAGGAGGACGACTTTTCCCCATGAGGAGGCCACCTTCTTTGAGATGCCGAAGCGGTTTGTCTGGACCTCTTTCACAGATAGCCTGGCAAGTCGCGACATCTCTCCGGGATGAGGCGTCAGAATTGCCTCTTTGGGAGTCCTTTTCGGCCAGGAGGGCATCCTCGCAAGGATATTCAGCGCATCGGCGTCTAAGACCACCCTTCCCCTGAAGGAGGCCGGCAAAGAGGCAAGCAGCTTTCTTATCGCCGTCTCCGCCTGGGGGTGCTGGCCCAGACCACAGCCGATAAGGAGGGCGTCATATCTAGCTCTAGCGGCTGCTTCCAGAATCTGGTTCGCCGCAGCCTCGCCATGGACGACGCCGTGAGCCGTCTCCTCAAGAGGCAGGTGCGTCGCCTCCGGGAGCATCTTGGCGATAAGGGGGGAGAGGCTCTTGGGCGTCGCCAGGGTCACAAGGCCGGCTCCAGCCCTCAGGGCGCCTGCGCAGGCAAGATAGGCCGCGCCGATATAGTCGGCGGACCCGGCAAAGACCAGGACTCGGCCAAAGGTACCCTTGTTGGCATCAGCAGGACGGGACGGCAAGAGCGCCCTGGCCCACTCAGGCGTCGCCAACTCGATCTTGACGTCCTTGGCGAAGCTCTGCGGGATCCCGATGTCAACAACTTCCAGTCTGCCCACGCGCGCCGAGCCGGGGGCGCAGAAGAGTCCAACCTTGGGGAAGCCAAGGGTTATCGTGAGATCAGCGTGGGGCGTGGCGGGGTCGCAGGCGCCGGTATCAGCATCAAGGCCGGTGGGAAGATCAAGAGCGAAGAGTGAAAGCCCGCGACGGCGGGCCTTCTCCTGCGACACCAGGCGCAGGGCATCGCGTATCGCCCCTTGAAGAGGGCGGGCGCGTCCGGTGCCGAGCAAGGCATCGAGGACGGCACGGGCCGATGGAAGGTGCTTGGCTAAAGCAGCGCGGCTCTTTTCAGGCGGCACGATATCCAGCGCGCGCGCCGCCAGGGAGGCCATCTTCTCATCCGGCTCCCTGCGCGGGGCGCAGACGACCACATGGACCTTCGCTCCCCGATCGCTCAAGTGGCGCGCCGCGACGAGGCCATCGCCGCCGTTGTTCCCCGGGCCGACGAGCACCACGATATGCTCGCCCTGAAGACTCCCGATGCTCTTGCGCATCGCCTCCGCGACGGCCAGCCCTGCCTTTTCCATGAGGCTATCCGTGGAGATGCCGCTCGACTCACATCGCGCTTCGAGCCGCCGCATCTGGTCTATCGTCACGACCTTCATCTATCGCTCCCGACGACTGAGGCGACGGCGTACTCCTTGGAGTGAGAGAGGCTGATCGCCAGCTCCTTCACCCCGAGGAGCTTGGCACGCTCCTTGGCGCGGCCGTGAAGGTAGACGAGGGGCTTGCCCCGGCGGTTCGGCAGGACTTCGACCTCCCGCCAGCCGATGCCGCGGATGCCGGTGCCAAGGGCCTTCATCACGGCCTCTTTGGCGGCGAAACGGACAGCGAGCTCGTGGATGCGGTCGCGGTACAACGTGATCTCCATCTCCGTGTAGACGCGCTTCAGAAAGGCTTCACCCCGGCGGGCGATGGCCTCTTCCACCCGGGGGATCTCGACGATGTCCACGCCGACGGTCAGCATAGTTGCGCCGCCCTAGCGCAGGCCCGCCTGCTTCAATGCCTCGGGGATGAGATGCTCCCACCCCATGGCCATCATGTGGACGCCACGGCAGATGGGACGCAGCTCCCTGATGATGCGCGCGGCGATGGCGATAGAGGCGGCCTCCTTATCGCTCGCTGAGTCTATCTCGGCGATCAAGGCCTCGGGCACGTGGATGCCCGGTATCTTCTCGTTCATGTACCGCGCCTGCTTGGCGGACTTCAAGAAGATGATGCCGGGGATCATGGCGGCATCCAGGCCGGGCACATGCTTGATGAAGGCGGCATATTGGCCCGGCTCGTAGACGGCCTGGGTCTGGATGAACTGCGCCCCTGCCGCGACCTTTTTGCGGAGCTTGACCAGCTCCGGCTCCTGGGTCTTCGCGCCAGGGTTCGCGACGGCGCCGATGCAGAAGTTAGGCGTGCCTTGGAGCTTGTTGCCCGCTAGGTCCTTGCCCGAATTGAGCTGTTTCACAGTCGCCACAAGGGCGACCACGTCCAGATCGTTAACGGCCTTCGCCTCAGGGTGATCGCCGGTGCCGGGAGGGTCGCCGGTGAGGCAGAGAACATTGCTGATGCCGAGGATGGATGCGCCGAGAAGATCGCCCTGCATCACGACCCTGTTGCGGTCGCGGCAGGTCATCTGCATGATGGGCTCGATGCCGCGATCCTGAAGGGCCTTGGCCAGCGCCCAGGGAGAGGCACGCATAACGGAGGCCTGCTGATCGGTGACGTTAAAGGCGTCAACAATGCCTTTGAGCCGCTCGGCGGCGGCAAGCGGGGCTAGGATATCGGTGCCCTTTGGGGGCGCAAGTTCGGCGGTGACGAGGAACTTCCCGGAAGCGATGGTGTCAGATAATCGGCTCAACCTATCCTCCACTTCTGCATGCCATTATATGGGCACACCTGGAGTCAGTCCAACGAACTCCCGCTATAATGATGGCGCTCATGGGACTAGCCGAACGCCTCCGTAGACACGCCGCCGGACTCTGGCGCGCGAACCTTCGCCATCCCTTCGTGCACGGCATCGGCGACGGCTCGCTGCCCCTGGAGCGCTTCACCTACTTCCTGAAGCAGGACTACGTCTTCCTCATCGGCTACGCCAGGGCGCTCTCCCTGGCTTCAGCCAAGGCGCCGGACCATGAGGGCATGACGAAGTTCGCAGAACTGGCGCACGCGACACTCTCCCAGGAGATGGCGCTACACCGCCGCTACTGCGCAGGCTTCGCCATCAGCGCGAAAGCCCTTGAGCGCACCAACCCGGCAAGGGTCACGAGCGCCTATTCAGGTTATCTGATCCGAATCGCCAAGGCCGGCTCCATCCAGGAGATCGCGGCGGCGCTCTTGCCCTGCCAGTGGGGCTACAGCGACGTGGGGCTGCACCTAGCGAAGACGGGCGACCTTTCACCGAATAATCGCTACCGCGAGTGGATCGCCAGCTATGCCTCTCCCGAGTTCAAGGCAACGGCCGATTGGCTCCGCGGCTACCTGAACCGGCACGGGAAGGTCGTCACAGCGGCGCAGATGAAACGACTGGATACCATCTTTGCCACGAGCGCGCGCCACGAATATGCTTTCTGGGAGATGGCGTGGCGCTCATGAAGAAACATTGACGGCAACGGGAGCAGACATGGCAAGCATCATTGACGGCAAGGCGATTTCCGAGCAGATTCTCAAGGAATCGGGCGAAGAGGTGACAAAGCTCAGGCAGAATGGCCTCACGCCCGGCCTGGCCGCGGTGCTGGTGGGCGATAACCCCGCATCTCAAGTTTATGTGCGCAACAAGACAAAGTCCTGCGAGCAGATCGGTATGTTCGCCGAGACGATCCGGATGCCGAAGGAGTCGCCACAGGAGGCAGTGGTGCAGAAGGTGCGCGGGCTGAATCGAGACCCTCGCTTCCACGGCATCCTTGTCCAGCTACCGCTGCCTTCGCACATAGACGAAGGGACGGTGGTGAACACGGTCGCGCCGGAGAAGGATGCCGATGGCCTCACTGCCGCCAGCATGGGCAGGCTCGCCTTAGGCGAGCCGATCTTCGTGCCTGCCACCGCCGCAGGCATCCAGCAATTGCTCCTGCGCACCGGCCACGACCCTGAGGGCAAGCACGTGGTGATCTGCGGGCGGAGCAACATCGTCAGCAAGCCGCTGGCGCTGCTCCTGGTGCAAAAGGCGAAGGGGGCGAACGCCACCGTGACGATGTGCCACACGCGCACCAAGGACATCGCCTCCTTCACGCGCCAGGCCGATATCCTGGTGGTCAGCACCGGCGTGGCGCAGTGGGTGAAAGGCGACATGGTGAAGCCGGGAGCTGTGGTGATAGACGTCGGCATCAATCGCATCAACGACCCGACAACGAAGAGCGGCACGCGCCTGGTGGGCGATGTGGACTTCGCCAGCGTCAGCACAAAGGCCGCCGCCATCACACCCGTCCCCGGCGGCGTGGGACCGATGACCGTCGCCATGCTGGTGGCAAGCACCGTAAAGGCAGCGGCGCACTCGCTCAAGGCTAGATAGCGCCGTGCCGCAGGATCTCCGGACGGCCGATTTCGACTACCATCTGCCGCCGGAGCTTATCGCCCAGACACCTATCGAGCCGCGCGACCATTCGCGCCTGCTGGTGCTGAACCGCCGGGACGGCTCCATCGAGCACCGCCGCTTTTTCGACCTGCCGTCCTATCTCCGCAGCAACGATCTGCTCGTCTTCAACGATAGTCGGGTTATCCCGGCACGCCTCCTCGGGCGAAAGGCGGGCTCCCAGGGCAAGGTAGAGCTTCTCCTGCTCCACCGGATAGGACCGAAGCGCTGGCAGGCGCTAGCCAAGCCTGGAAGGCGGTTGGGCCCTGGCATCAAGGTGGAGATCGAAGGGGCAAAAAAGCAGTACGTCCTCGAAATCGAGTCGAAGAGTGGCGATGGCACGGTGATCGTGCGACTCGACGACGAAGGCGTGATCGAGGAGTGCGGGCATGCGCCGCTGCCGCCGTACATCCAGGAGCGCCTCAGCGACCCGGAGCGCTATCAGACGGTCTACGCCCGGGTGAAGGGGAGCGCAGCGGCGCCGACGGCGGGGCTGCACTTTACGCCGGAGCTTTTGCAAAGGATCCAGCAACAGGGCGTGAAGTTCGCCTTCGTGACACTGCATGTTGGACTGGATACCTTCCGCCCAGTGGACGAGGCGGACCCGCGCGAGCATGTTATCCACAAGGAGTACTGCGAGCTCCCGCTGGAGACGGCAAGGGCCATCGCCGAGAGGCGCAAGCGGGGCGGGCGGATCATCGCGGTGGGGACGACGACGACGCGGGTGCTGGAGACGGCGGCAAAGGCGGGAGGCGTTGCCCCCTGGAACGGCTGGACTTCGACCTATATCCTGCCGGGCCACACCTTCAGAGCGGTGGACGCCCTCATCACGAACTTCCACCTGCCGAAGTCAACGCTGCTGATGCTGGTGAGCGCCTTCGCGGGGAAGGCCTTGATTGACAAGGCCTACCGGGAGGCGATAGAACAGCGGTACCGCTTCTATAGCTTTGGGGATGCGATGCTGATTGAGTGAATGAAATGCCTACACCAGTTGCACGTTCATTCTATTCAAACTCGATAGCAAAATTCCTCACGGAGGAACCTAGCCAAATTCTAGGCAAGCTAGCTGCGGCTAGTTCCTCCGACGACACTGGCGACCAGAAGAATGCCTGGCTGGAACAAATTAGGCTTCTGCAAAGAACTCTCCCCCCATTTCAACGCGGCCACATTCTCTTCGAGTACTCGATCCCAAGAATCGGGAAGCGTATAGACAACATCATAATTCTAGATGGCATCATATTCGTCATCGAATTTAAGGTTCGCAGTTCGGGAGAAGCAAAACACCAGCTTCCTGATATTGAACAAGTCACCGATTACGCCCTCGACCTCAAGTACTTTCATTCCGCAAGCAGAGATGCCCCGATCATTCCAATCCTCTTTGATACCCATGCTCAATCGGCAAAGACTGAAGTTCGCATTGCCGAGGACATGGTTTCTAAATGTCTGCCAGCAAATCAAAGCACATTCGAAGATGTTATGAAGTCGGTGCTAAAGAAGGTTCCAGCCTCACACCTAGACCCGGTTACCTGGGAACGAGCCCATTACAGCCCTACTCCGACAATTATCGAAGCGGCGTGTGAGCTCTACAGAACCCACGCCGTCTTAGAGATTTCTCGCTCCGACGCAGCAAACCTTACTGAGACAACGGATGCCCTGTCACTGATCATTAGAGAAGCGAAGTCCAGCTCGCAGAAGTCGATCTGCTTTGTTACAGGAGTCCCAGGATCAGGCAAGACGCTTGCTGGATTAAACCTGGCTATAGCGCAACAAAATCAGGCCACTGACGAACACGCCACCTTTCTTTCTGGCAATGGCCCCTTGGTTCAGGTTCTTCAAGAGGCGCTAGCCAGATCTACAACTAAAGAGTCACAAATCAAAACGACGAAGAAAAGCGCCCTCCGGAAGGTTAATGAGTTCGTCCAACCAATCCACCGCTTTCGTGATGAGGGTCTAAGAGATTTAGAGACTCCACCTACGGAAAAAGTGATTATCTTTGATGAGGCTCAAAGAGCGTGGAGTCAAGAGCAAACTGCAGACTTCATGAGAAGAAAAAGAAAGCAAGCCGATTTCTCGCAATCTGAACCTCAGTTCCTTATTAGCTACGTGAATCGTCACAAGAATTGGGCTGTCGTCATCTGCCTGGTCGGCGGGGGCCAGGAAATTAACACCGGTGAAGCAGGACTCTCCGAATGGTTCAAAGCCTTGGCTACGACATTTCCGGATTGGCACGTGCATGTCTCTGATAGACTTACTGACTCGGAATATGCCGTAGACGAGATTTTTTTCAAGAGCATCAACCCTTCAAAGTTGCATATCAATAACCACTTACATTTGGCCACTTCTATCAGATCTTTTCGATCTGAACATGTCTCCAATTTTGTGAAGGCTTTGCTTGATTGCGACATCGCTACCTCAATCGAGATGAAAAAGGCACTGAAAGAGAAATACCCACTAGTGCTGACACGCAACCTCGATAGAGCAAAAGAATGGGTAAAGACAAACGCACGAGGGTCAGAGCGCTATGGATTGGTTGCCTCGTCAGGGGCCAAACGGCTAAGACCCTTAGGAATCACAGTTCAAGCAGAAATTAATCCAGCAAATTGGTTCCTAAATCCATCATACGATGTTAGGTCATCATATTACCTTGAAGAAGTTGCTACAGAATTTGATGTCCAAGGGCTTGAACTCGACTGGACCATCGTTGGATGGGATGCCGATTTTCGGTTCACCGAAGGAGCATGGCGCACTCTCTCATTCAGTGGCTTTAGCTGGAAGCAAATCAAGAGTCCAGTCCAGCAAGGCTATCGAAAGAACTCTTATCGTGTGCTTCTAACACGTGCTCGTCAGGGCATGGTAATATTCATCCCCCTGGGGGACTCCAGAGATAACACCCGGCGACCTGAATTCTACGACGGTACTTACAACTACCTGCGGCAAATCGGTGTTGAGGAAATCTAGAGTCCCTTCCGTTTACCCCTCCGCACTTTTGTTTTACACTAGAGCCCTATGCGTGACCTTGAACTCTTAGCGCAGGAGCATTTCAAGCTCTGCCATGCCGAATCGCCACGGCACCGGGCGGAGCTCATCATCTGGTATGCAGACGTCGGCGTGGCAGTCGAAGGACAGAACGTCCAGTACCACTGCCCCGTGTGCGGCAAGATCGTTCATTCAACGGTGGACGAATTCGTCCACCACGAGACGCGCTGGGGCCTCACGTGCCCCGAGTGCAGGGCGAAATCGGAGTCTCGCCCCGGAGGCACAGACTAGCCATGGCCGTGAAAGCGTACATCCTCGTTTCGACGGAGCCGGAGCACACGGCGCAGCTTCACGCCAAGCTGAAGAAGCTGAAACGCGTCAAAGAAGTCCACGAGGTGATGGGCCCCTACGATATCGTGATCGAGGTGAAGGCGAAGGAGCTGGCCGAGGTCACAGACCTCCTCCGGAAGTCCATCCGCCCGATGACGGGCGTTCGCAACACCACCACCTGCGTGGCGATGAACTAGCCGAGGACGCACCGAGTTACCCCGGCAGCCCTGCCCGGGCTTGCTTGCATCTCCTATACTGGGCGGACCCCATCCGGTGAGGTTCGCCATGACTACCCAGGATTTCGCAAAGCAGTTGGCAGACACGCACGCCAAGATCACGGACGAAGGCATCGCCAAGTTCCGAGAGCGCATCGGAGTCGTTGTGCCAAGGGAGAAGCCCTACAACGAGTACGCCGCCATTGACAGCATGCGCCACTTCGTCGAGTCCTACGGCGGTGACAACCCCCTCTACACCAATCCGGAATACGCCAAGGGCACGCGCTGGCGCAACATGATCGCCTCCCCCGAGTTTCTGACGACCACCGGCGTCAGCGAGGTCAAGGAGATACGGCCGGAGATCCGCAAGCGCGGCGAGCACGCCCTGGCGGGGGTCCACGAGTTCTTCTCAGGCGACGAGTGGGAGTGGTTCGCCCCTGTCTATGCCGGGGACTCCTTTATCCGCCGCTACTACCTCTATGACGTTGTGGAGAAGGAGCGGAGCCAGTTCTCCGGCGGCCGCTCCGTCATCACCAAGTACCGCTCCGACTACATCAACCAGCGTGGAGAGCTTGTCGCCACGGACCGCTTTTATTTCATCAAAGTGGAGCGGGATGCCGCGGTGAAGACGGGGAAGAACAAGCACATCGAGCGGACGCGCTACACGGTCGAGCAGATCAAAGAGATGGACGAGGCCTACAAGAACCAATTCCGTCGCGGGGCGGATGTGCTCTACTGGGAGGATGTGAAGGTGGGCGATAGCCTGCCGGCCCTAGTGAAGGGCCCCATGACGCTGACAGATATGATCGTCTGGTGCCGTGGCTGGGGCGGCGGCATGCAGCACACCAGGAACGCCTGGAAAGACCGCTCGCGCCATCCCAAGTTCTACTCCTTGAACGAGTGGGGCGTGCCGGACATCGTCGAGCGGGTGCACTGGGACGACGCCTGGGCGCAGAAGATCGGCAACCCGCGCGCCTATGATTTCGGCCGCATGCGCAGCGTCTACCTCTCCGAGCTGGTCACCAACTGGATGGGCGACGACGCCTGGCTATGGAAGCTTTCCAGCCAGTTCCGCGCCTTCAACTTCATGGGCGATGCCACTTGGTTCAAGGGCAAGATCACCGGGAAGAGCGTGACACCGGAAGGCAACCACATCGTTGAACTGGAGCTGTGGGGAGAGAACGAGCGCCACGAGGTTACGGCCCCCGGGAACGCCACGGTCATCCTCTGCTCCCGCGAAAAGGGGCCGGTGCAGCTGCCTCGGCCTTCGGCGAAGACGGAAGGGACCGTGCCGCTGATATACTAGGCGCATGCCTCTGAAGCTCATCGTCTACTCGGACTACATCTGACCCTGGTGCTACCTCGCCCTGGACCGGGTCGAGCGGCTGGAGAAGCAGTACGGCCTAGAGGTGGAGTGGCGCGCCTTTGAGCTGCATCCCGAGATCCCGCCGGAGGGGCGCGTCCTTACCCGCGACCCGGATCGCGTAAAGGCGGGGCGCGAGCGCCTTCTGAAAGCGGCGGCGGAAGACGGCGTGGAGATGCGCTTCCGCGAGCGAACCTCCAATTCCCGGCTGGCGCTGGAGGCCACAGAATATGCCCGCGACCAGGGCAAGGCCAACGGCTTCCACCACGCCCTCATGAAGGCCTACTGGGTTGAGACGCGGGACATCGGCGACAGCGACGTTTTGACGGATGTGGCCGCGGCCTGCGGGCTGGACGCCGCGGAGCTGCGCCAGGCACTCACGGACAGGCGCTACTCGGAAGAAGTCCAGCACCAGATAGACCTGGCGCGCCAGTTCAACATCTACGCCGTACCGTCCTTCATCTTCAGCCACAAGTTCCTGGTCCAAGGCTGCCAGCCGTACGACGTCTTCGAGCGCATCATGGAGGAGCATGTCCTGCCGGACGCCAGGGCGGCAAGGGGCGAGGCACAGAGCGAAGATAGCGCCTCGTAGCGCGCTTCGAGCGTACGAGGCTTGGGAAAAGCAAAGGGCCCGCCGGATCGGCGGGCCCTTTTTGTTCACCTTAACCGGAGGATAGTAGAAGGAGTAGGGGTAAAAAGTTCATTTTGGGAGTTTGATCGAGTTATTACATCAATCAAACTTAGAAAAAGGTGCCTTCCGATCGCTCGGAAGGACCGACCTAGAAGCTAGCCTCTGGAGCCGAAGCTCCGGAGGAAGACTCCCTAGAAAGGAGGTGATCCAGCCACACCTTCCGGTACAGCTACCTTGTTACGACTTCGTCCCAGTCACCAATCCCACTCTCGGCGCCTGCCTCCTTGCGGTTAGCCTGGCGACTTCAGGTGTTATCGGCTTCCATGACGTGACGGGCGGTGTGTACAAGGCCCGGGAACGTATTCACCGCAGTATAGCTGACCTGCGGTTACTAGCAACTCCACGTTCATGCAGGCAGGTTGCAGCCTGCAATCCCAACTGGGGGAAGGTTTGATGGGATTAGCTCCACCTTGCGGTTTGGCAACCCTCTGTCCTTCCCATTGTAGCGTGTGTGTAGCCCTGGGCGTAAGGGCCATGCTGACTTGACGTCATCCCCACCTTCCTCTCCTTTTACAGAGCAGTCTCTCGTGAGAAAACAACACGAGACAAGGGTTGCGCTCGTTGCGGGACTTAACCCAACACCTCACGGCACGAGCTGACGACAGCCATGCAGCACCTGTGCTAGCTCCTGACTTTACAGGTCGTCCACCTTTCGGATTCCTACTTCTAGCATGTCAAGCCCAGGTAAGGTTCTTCGTTTTGCATCGAATTAAACCACACGCTCCGCTGCTTGTGCGGGCCCCCGTCAATTCCTTTGAGTTTTAGCCTTGCGGCCGTACTCCCCAGGCGGGATACTTAACGCGTATGCTTCGGCACGGGAGGGGTCGATACCCCCCATACCCAGTATCCATCGTTTAGGGCGTGGACTACCCGAGTATCTGATTCGGTTTGCTACCCACGCTTTCGCGCCTCAGTGTCAGGAAACGCCTAGAGAACCGCTTTCGCCACTGGTGTTCCTCCCGATATCTACGCATGTCACCGCTACACCGGGAATTCCGTTCTCCTCTGCGTCCCTCTAGCTGAACACTTTCCTCGGCACCCTCCCAGTTAAGCCGGGAGATTTCACCAAGGAGTTATCCAGCCACCTACTCGCCCTTTACGCCCAGTAAATCCGGACAACGCTCGCCTCCTACGTATTACCGCGGCTGCTGGCACGTAGTTAGCCGAGGCTTATTCTTAGAGTACCGTCCTATCTCGTCCCCTAAAAAAGAGGTTTACGACCCGAAGGCCTTCATCCCTCACGCGGTGTCGCTGCGTCAGGCTTTCGCCCATTGCGCAAAATCCCCTGCTGCTGCCTCCCGTAGGAGTCGGGGCCGTGTCTCAGTCCCCGTCTGACTGGCCGTCCTCTCAGACCAGTTACCCGTCTTCGGCTTGGTGGGCCGTTACCCCGCCAACTACCTGATAGGACGCAAGCCCGTCCAACAGCGCCTTGCGGCTTTCAGCATCCTCATGAAGAGGAGGCTCGAATGCGGTATTAGTCCGCCTTTCGGCGGATTATCCCCCACTGTAGGGTTGGTTGCTTACGTGTTACTCAGCCGTTTGCCACTAATCCTTTCGGATCCGTGCGACTTGCATGCATAAGGCACACCGCCAGCGTTCGTCCTGAGCCAGGATCAAACTCGCCAGAAATGATTTACCTTACCTAATTCCTTCTACTATTCTCTTGTTAAGGTGCGCACCCCTCAGAGGCGCAAACCACCCGCACAGGAGCGGGTGGAACCTAGTAACTATACCTCGCGCGGCTTCGAGTGTCAATAGCTTTGGCGGTGACTTGCTCTCTCCATTTCCCCGGGTTCAGCCATGGGTATGAATCATCCGCGCGAACAATGGGCGCTACTCCTTACCGTATCACCGCCCCCGCGATCCGCAGCTCCGCATCGTTCGTGCGGTCCAGGTAGCCCCGGAGCCGACGCATCCACATCCGCGCCTCCTGGCCCTGGGCAGCTAGCGTGATTTCAGTCCCACCGGGTGCCTCTCGGGCGCCAATTTTGAGGATTGCCGCCCGCATGGGGTTCTGCAGCCCTTGAACCAACGCCGCTTCAGCCATCGCAGGCCAGATGAGCTTTGGCCCCTGGTCGCGGCTGTGCTCGCCCATCTGACTCGGCTTCATCCGGTTCAATTCGCGCCACATCAAAAAGTGGACGTCCGCCTGGAATTGCATCCCTTGCGGCGAGGTGGTGTTCACAGAGCCTGAGGCGAAGTTCCCGAAGCCGTTGGAGGTGAACATCTCGCGGATCACAAAGCGCACGGCGCGCGGCGGGAAGAGGACGGCGGTTTGAAGCGGATGTCGCAGAGGCTTGCGCAGGGTTAGGGCGCCGGCAACTCTGCCGACAGGCGCCCAGCGACGGGCGGTAAGCTCGCGGGACTGCATCTGGAGCCACGCCGCGATGGCCTCCAGCGCCACAGCCGGGGTCACGTTTCGCCTGAGGACCTCAGTCGCTACATCCATCGTCCGGCACCAGACCAGTCCGCTAAAGAAACAGGCTCCCCGCGCGGGGAGCCTGTTGTTCCTGCACTATGCGACCCTACTTCGCCGGCGCAGCCAACTCGGCTCCGGCGACGGCCGGCGCCTCTCCCTGCTCCTTGCGGAGGATGATCTTCTCTTCATCGGCATCCACTACAACAGTGTCGCCCGCATCGAACTCACCCTTGAGCACCGCATCCGATAGGGCATCTTCCACCATGTTCTGGATGGTGCGGCGGAGCGGGCGGGCGCCGTAGGCCGGATCAAAGCCTTTCTTGGCCAGGAGCTCCTTAGCCGCTTGGGTGGCTTTCATGCCCATGCCCTTCTCCAGCATGGTCTTGCCGACGACGTTGAGCATCAGGCCGACGATCTGCTGGATGTGCTCCTGGCTCAGGGCGTGGAAGGTGACCTGAGAGTCTATTCTGTTCAAGAACTCGGGCTTGAAGCGGCGCTTCACCTCACCCAGGACCTTCTCTTTCATCTGTTCGTAGGCGCGCTTGGATTCGATCGCCTCGGTGCCCGTCTGCACAAAGCCCATGGAAGTGCTCTTGCGGATCAGATCGGCGCCGATGTTGCTGGTCATCACGACGATGGCGTTGCGGAAGTCCACCCTGCGACCTTTGGCGTCGGTCAGGTGTCCATCGTCAAAGATTTGCAGGAGGATGTTGAAGACCTCATCGTGGGCCTTCTCGATCTCGTCCATGAGGATCACGCAGTAGGATTTGCGGCGCACGGCTTCGGTGAGCTGGCCGCCCTCGTCATAGCCCACATAGCCGGGAGGCGCGCCGACGAGCCGGGCTACGGTGTGGCGCTCCATGAACTCCGACATATCGAGGCGGATCATGTTTTCTTCGCTGCCGAACATGAACTCAGAGAGAACGCGCACAAGCTCAGTCTTGCCCACGCCGGTAGGGCCAAGGAAGAGGAAGGCGCCGATGGGCCGTCGCGGGTCCTTGAGGCCTGCACGGGCGCGGCGGATAGCCTTCGAGATAACGGTGATCGCCTCATCCTGGCCGATGATGCGCTTGTGGAGATACTCCTCCATCTGGAGGAGGCGCGCCGTCTCTTGCGTGGCCAGACGCGTCACGGGGATACCTGTCCACATGGCTACGACCTGGCTGATGTGCTCGGCGGTGACCTCCGGGCGCTCCTTGGACTGCTCGCTCTGCCACTCCTTTTCAAGTTGCTCCAGGCGCTCGTTCAGCTTGAGTTCGCGGTCGCGAAGCTCGGCGGCATACTCGTACTGCTGGCCGCCGATGGCCTCTTCCTTCTCCTTGCGCACCTTTTCCAGCACCTGCATCGCCTCTTTCACGGAGAGCGGCGTGGTGGCGCTGCTGATGCGCACACGAGAGGAGGCTTCGTCCATCAGGTCAATGGCCTTATCGGGCAGGAAGCGGTCGGAGATATAGCGGGAGGCGAGTTGCGCGGCGGCGCGCAGAGCCTCGTCCGTGATGGTGAGCTTGTGGTGCTCCTCATAGCGGGCCTTGATGCCGCGGAGGATCTCCACCGTATCGTCAACGCTGGGCTCGTCCACCGTCACAGGCTGAAAGCGGCGCTCGAGGCCGGCATCGCGCTCCACGTACTTACGGTACTCGTCCAAGGTCGTGGCGCCGATGCACTGGAGTTCGCCGCGAGAGAGGGAGGGCTTCAGGATGTTTGCGGCATCTACAGCGCCTTCAGCCGCGCCTGCGCCGACCATGGTGTGCATCTCATCAATGAACAGCACACAGTTGCCTGAGGCCTTGATCTCTTCGATGACTTTCTTCAGTCGCTCCTCGAACTCGCCGCGGTACTTGGTGCCAGCAACGAGCGCGCCCATATCGAGCGTGACGAGGCGCTTATTGAGGAGCGTCTCCGGCACTTCGCCACCGACGATGCGATGGGCGAGAGCCTCGACGATAGCCGTTTTGCCTACTCCAGGCTCACCGATGAGCACCGGGTTGTTTTTGGTGCGGCGGCTCAAAATCTGAACTACACGTTCGATCTCCTTGTGGCGGCCGATAACCGGATCGAGCTTGCCTGCGCGGGCGGCAGCGGTCAGGTCAATGCCGAGCTGATCCAGGACCGGTGTGCGCGTTTGGGGGCGCGCCCCCTGGCCTTGCTGCTGGGACATCGTCTGGCTGAGGATGCGGCTGGTCTCGTTGCGCACCTTCTCCAAAGTGACGCCGAGGCTCTCGAGGACACCTGCGGCAACGCCCTCACCTTCGCGCATAAGGCCGATGAGCAGATGCTCCGTGCCGATGTAGCTGTGATTGAGGCGGCGCGCCTCGTCAACAGCAAGTTCGATGACCTTCTTGGCGCGGGGCGTCAGGCCGATCTCGCCGGGCACAGCCTTTTCGCCGCGGCCGATGATGAATTCAACTGCGGAGCGAACCTTGCTCAACTCCACGCCAAGGTTGGAGAGGACACGGGCGGCAACGCCTTCGGTCTCGCGGGCAAGACCCAGGAGGATGTGCTCCGTCCCGATATAGTTGTGGTTAAAGCGCTGGGCCTCTTCCTGAGCCAGGGAGAGCACCCTTCGTGCCCGCTCCGAGAATTTTTCGAATCTACTTGCCATTGTTTTGGCTCCTCGTCGAAGTATTCCGGGCCAATCCTCGCATCTCCGCACATCCCATTTGCTTCGCCCGCATTCGCGGCAAGGTCTCGACCCCCAGCCGCAAGCTATATGCTCTTAAGTTTATGCCTGGGGCTGCCCCTCACTTGAGGCAACAGCCTCGGCGATCTGTGCGGCCATCGCAGTGCTGAGCGCAGGCCGCTCGACCCTTCTGTCGTCTTCGCCGCTCTTGTACTTGGCGAACAACTCCTCCGCTTCGGTCGTCTTCACTTGCTTGATACTTAATCCGATGCGGCGGCGCTCAGGTTCGATTCGCACAACCTTCACGGCAACCTTATCGCCCTCTCTAACGACATCTTTAGGGTGTTGAACCATTTTATCTGAAAGCTCAGAGATATGGATAAGGCCCTCGACGGACCCGTCCAACTGGGCGAAGGCGCCGAACGTCGCGAGTTTGCTGATGGTAGCAGGGATTATCTGACCGATGGTATACGTGCTGGCCACCGCGGCCCACGGCTCCGCCTGGGTGCGCTTCAGGCTCAAGGCGATGCGCTTGGCCTTCCTGTCCACCTTGATGACATAGACATCCACTTCATCGCCAACCTTAACTACCTCTTCAGGAGAACGGACGGACTTCCAGGAGAGCTCCGAGATGTGGATGAGGCCGTCTGCCCCGCCAAGGTCAACGAAGGCGCCGAAGCTGGTGACGCCGCTGATCCGACCTTTGCGGATATCCCCCTCTTTCAGCTCGTCCATGAGGCGGGTCTTTTTCGCCTGTCGGACTTCCTGGCTGGCGGCCCGCTCAGAGAGGATCGCCCGATTACGCTTCTTGTTGACCTCGATGAACTTAAGGTGCAGCTTCTTTCCCACAAGGCCGGAGAGGTCCGGGACCTCCGTGCTCCCGGCAGGCATGCGTGGAACGGAGGATATTTGTGAGAGAGGGATGAAGCCCTGCACGCCCTCCACCATCACGACGGCACCGCCTCTATTGTGGCCGATGACCTGTCCCTCGATGGCCCCGCCGGATTCGGCGTATTCCTGCAGTTTGCGCCAGCCTACTTCCCCAGCCGCGCGGTCCAGGGAGAGGATGGCATGCCCCTCTTCAGATTCAGGGCGGATGACGGTTACGACGATCTTGCCGCCGGGCTTGAACTGGTCCCAGGAATCCATCGGCACACTGCGCATCTCACGCGCGGGGACGACCCCTTCCGTCTTCTGGCCGACGTTCACAAGGAGGCCGTCCTTGTCCACCTTCATAATGACGCCGTCTACAACCTGGCCGCGTTCAAGTGACGTGAAGGTTCGATCAGCTTCATCAAGCAGCCGATCCATCTGGGCGCCGTCATCAGACGGGGGTTTAGTGACCATCGCAGTCAGCCTTCTTCACCAGATTACAAGCATTATAGTTTAGACCCCACCCGGTGTAAAGGTGGCGAAAAGAGGAAATGCCTGTACTCAACCATACGCTCCGGGCCCGCTCGCGGATGGGCTGCGCTTCCTGTAGACAAGCGAAGGCCGTCTGTTTAGGAAGCTGCTGGAAAATCGAAAGGCTCAGCTTGCGCTGAGCCTTCTAAAGTGCCCTGGCAGTGGCATATTTTCCGCGGAGACTTCCGTCCCTAGTATCGTCTGCGCTGGTGCGTTTCACTTCCGTGTTCGGGATGGGAACGGGTGGGTCCACACCGCTCTGACCACCAAAGCCTATGTAGTATACCCCATCCCGTGCCCTCGCTCAACCAGCTCCACCATATCTGATGATTCCTTGACACCCCAAGATTGGATACCTGAGAATACACAAGCCTACTACTTCCGAAAGAGGCCTCCCCATGGACAAACCAGTCATCATTGACGGTGCGCGCACGGCGATCGGCCGCTTCGGCGGCGGCTTCAAAGACTTCTCCGCAGCCGATCTCGGCGGCGTGGTCATCAAAGAAGCGTTGAAGCGCTCCCACGTAGACCCCGCGCAGGTGGACGAGGTGACGGTCGGCAACGTCCTCCAGATGAACAACGATAGCTATACGGCCCGTCTCGCCTCCCTCAGCGCGGGCGTTCCCAAAGAAGTGCCGGCCATGACCATCAACCGCTGGTGCTCCTCCGGGCTGGAGGCCATCAACTTCGGCGCGCAGCTCATCATGACGGGAGAGGCGGAGACCGTCGTAGGCGCGGGCACGGAGAACATGAGCCAGACGCCGTACCTTGTGCCATATGTGGCTCGGTGGGACGGCCTCCGCCTCGGCGATGCCACTCTCAAGGACGGCCTTGTGGGGGCCCTCAACTGCCCGGTGAACCACTACCACATGGGCGTGACTGCGGAGAACGTCGCCTCTCGCTATGAGGTGAGCCGGGACGAGCAAGACAAGTTGGCCCTTCTCAGCCAGCAGCGCGCCGGTCGTGCCCAAAAAGATGGCAGGTTCAAGAAGCAGATCGTCCCTGTCTCCATCCCCCAGCGCAAGGGCGACCCGAAGATCGTGGAGACGGACGAGCATGTCCGCGCCGATACGACGATGGAGGGCCTGGCCAAGCTCCAGCCCGCCTTCAAGAAGGGCGGCACAGTAACCGCCGGCAACGCTTCCGGCCTGAACGATGGCGCGGCGGCCGTGGTGATGATGTCCGCCGCAAAGGCAAAGAGCCTGGGCCTCAAACCGCGCCTGCGCTGGTACGCTCGCGCCGTAGCAGGGGTCGACCCCAGCGAGATGGGGACAGGTCCGGTGCCTGCGGTCCGCAAACTGCTTAAGAAGACCGGCATGTCTATCAAGGACATTGACGTCATTGAGCTGAATGAGGCTTTTGCCGCCCAGGCCGGTTACTGCATCCGGGAGCTTGGCCTGGACATGGAGAAGACAAACATCAACGGCAGCGGCATCTCCTTGGGGCATCCCGTAGGGGCCACCGGCGCCATCATGACGGTGAAGGCGATGGAGGAGCTGGAGCGCACAGGCGGCGAGTTCGCCCTGGTGACGATGTGCGTGGGCGGCGGCCAAGGCGTTGCCACGCTGTTCCAACGCTTGAACTAGCGCTGGGCATCTCCGACAATAGACTGGTTGCGCATGGGGCTGTAGCTCAGCGGTAGAGCATCCGGTTTGCATCCGGGGGGTCAGGGGTTCAAATCCCCTCAGCTCCACCATGCCTTGCCACGCTACGGATCCAACTCTCCGTGAGGGTTCCGCCCATGCAGCGCGCTCAAATAGTGAGGAAGCACACGGGCCTTGTAGACACCCTCTAACTTGTCCATGAGTGCATAGGGGGCCGATTCATAGCAGACTACGGCCTTAGTCTCTTTCTTCACAATCTCTATGACGGTGCCTAGGCTATCGGCAAGGCCGCCTGTGCCTTCCAACACACCGATGACTTTGCCCTCTTCATAGGCGATAGCAAACTCTCCAAGAGTGCCCGAACGTCCGCCTGCGAAAACCACCACGTCGCAGCTTCTGATGTTCTCGATTTCGCGTCCCATCAGCCCGCTGCCAGTGTAGATAATCGTGTCATAGCCAAAGGTTGGTGAGCGGTATTTGGTCACGTGCTCTTCAAGGTTATGGCCGGGTGAAATGCCGACAACAAAGCCGCCGATCTCTTTAGCCCCGGCAACGGCCTCGTGAGGCAGTCCAGGACAGGCTCCCGTGATGAGCACATGCCCGCGCTGAGCGATGGCTCTGCCTAGGTCGCGCAGCACACGGCGTATTCCGTCCGAAATGCTCCCTCCCGCCGACCCCATAACTCCAACAGTCATCCGTGGCAGGAGCACGGGCTGAGGCACGACTGCCGCGTCACGCTGCATGCGCATATGGGTCATTTGGTCTCCCTCTAGCAGAACACGGCCTCTGCACATCTCTCACGAAAGGGGACACTTTCCTTCTTCAAGCTTCCCTGAAAAGGTCTCGCTTGCCCACGGTGCCGGCACCTAATGTGGAGTGAGGGCGTGCATGGTCTCTCCGCTATCTTCCACTCCGGCCGTGGCCCTAAGAACATTCACACCGCCTTCACATTCCACCATCCTTTCTTCACTTCTATCTCACGTCTCTTCATGAAACTTAAAAGGTCGCTCACGTTCAGCCGTCGGCGGATAGAGGCTTAGCGGCGACAGAAGGGACAGCTCTCATGCAGATACTAAAGCTGCGTGTACTTGCAGTAGTCACGGTGCTCGCTCTAGCCCTAAGCTTGATTACCTCAACCATCGTTCTCAGCGCCCCCAGTGCACAAGCTCAACAGCCTCCGCCTCAGGTCCCCAATCCTCAGATACCGACACCCCCGATCCCGGCGCCTCCAACACCTTCGGTCCCAACTCCGCCGCCCCACGGCGGGCCTCCCGATATCAACATCGAGATCCCTAAGGGTACCGGGATTGATATCCCAGCCTTCGCCAAGGAAGCACTCTCCGACCAAGAGTTTATTGACGTCTTCTGCGCAACGGCGCGCTGGCAGACGCAAATCTTCTTCGATGTGATGGACGTGATGAGCGCCGCCATGCCCAAGGTGCACGCTGCAGCGAAGAGGTCGGGCGTTGACCTCACGATCCCCGATATCGGTAAAGCGAAGAGCGAAGGTGAAGCAAAGCTCAGTGCGCTCTGCGCCGTGAAAACTGTCGCGCAAGCCCAAGACAGCCTCACGGACTTGCTGACGTTCGCGAACGATCAGCGCACCCTATTCATGGGCATGGGCCAGTTGATTGAGCAGCAGATGACGGCCGCAGGGACACGGCTGCAGGCCTCGATCGAAGGGCAGCTCACCCAGTTCGTCAACGCGGAAGCATCACGCCTCCAGGCAGAGATCGAAGGTGCGGTTTCGGGCTTCGTCGCCTCCGCTCTCGCCGCCGCCGGCCCAAGGCCGAACCCGGCCGCGATCACCGCTGCCGTCACGGCACAGGTGAACGCCTTAGTGGCGCAGAAAGAGACAGAACTGACCCAGCGCATCCAAGCGCGTGTGGATAGCATCGTGGCCGCGGAGACGGGGTCTCTGCGCGAGATCGAAGAAGTGCTGACGGAAATGGGCAAGCAGATTGACCCGTTGATCCTCAACGGTTCGGCGAAGGCCCAGGCCTACAAGAAGCAGGCGCTGGATAAACGGAAAGCCCTTGTCAGCAAGATGATTGATGCGAACATCGCGAAGGCCAGGGCCCAGATGGAGCCCTATCGGAAGGACCTTGATGCCGCAAAGGCGAAGGATCCCACTGTTAAAAGCATTGACGATATCACCGCCCAGCTGAACAGTGAACGCCGGACGCTTGAGCGCACTATTGACGAACTCTTCGCGCCAAACATCATCAGCGCCGAAGCTGAGGCACGATTCCGCGCAGCTGTGGAAGAGTTCGCCCAGCGATGGGAGAACCTCTCCAAGGAAGCCGGCAAGACCAAGATAAGCTGGGCGACCCTTATCCAGATTGTGCGGCCTCAGCTTGCAGCGGCTAAGGCCCAATTGCAGCAAGCCCTCCAGGAAATCAACCAGGTCCAAGCCCAGGCGACAGGCAAGACAGACTCCCAAAGCCTGGCCGTCAATGCGCTTGCCTCCGACCTCAATGCCCTCAAGGGCCGAATCAACGCGCTGGTCACTCGCGTTGATTCAGCTATCTCCACGCTGGATGGGCCCGCGCCCGCCGAACTGCCCCAGTCCTTCCTTGACCAGCTCACCGCACTACAGAAGGACGGCGAAGCTCTCTTAGCTGATGTGAAAGGCGTGGACTACAAGGCCACAAAGCGGCTCTCTCTGCTCATCCAAGCAGAAGACCAGTTCGCTGCATCAGTCGCACGGCCGGGCACCTCTTGGGACTCCACCGAGGAAGTGCGTCCATCCTGGAGGAAGGATTGGATAGGGACTGGGGATTGGTACCTCTCGCGCGGAGGGGACAAGCTCTCCTATCGCTTCGATGTCCCGAACGATGGCGTCTTTTACATCTGGGTGAGGGACATGCGCGACGATAAACACCCCTACGGTGCACGCAGCATCAATATCGCCATAGACGGCAAGCTCCTAGGTGAATTCAACGAAGTACAGCAAGCCAATGATCGCTTCCTCTGGCACCGTTTGACTGCCCAGGGCGATGCGACCAGACCCTTTACCGTCGCCATTTCCGCGGGCTCACATGTCATGGAAGTCTCCAAGGCGCGGACGACCTCAGCCGCCGCTGTTCTGGACGCCTATTACTTCACCACAGATGCACAAGAGACACCCCCGACGGTGTTGCCCACCCAGCCGAAGCCTCCGAAAGTAGAGAGTATCCTGCGGCAAGCTGAAGATGAAACGTCCGCCTCCGTAGCCAAGCCGGGCACGTCATGGGACTCACGCGAGGAGATCCGCCCATCTTGGAGGCCGGGCTACACCGGCGAAGGCGTGTGGTACATCTCCCGCCGGGGCGATAAGCTGACCTACCAATTCACGGTCCAATCTGACGCTGAGTTCTACCTCTGGGTCCGCGATCTGGACGATGGCAAACACGCACCGGGCGCCCGGAACGTCATCTTGGACATTGATAACGGAGCGTATCGCTTCAATGCGGGAGACGCGGTCACAAAGGACAACCAGTTCCACTGGAGACGGGTCGGCCAGAGCATCCGCATCCGCCTCAAGCCCGGCACCCATACGCTGGTCATCGAAAAGCCGGCGACTACATCCGCGGCCTTTGTGATTGACGCCTTCCTCCTCACTACTGACCCCCAGGCGGTTCCCTAAGGGGACAGCCATGAACACCCACAGCAACTCACGGATCGCCATACTAAAGTTCGCCGTCCTCGGCCTTCTGTTGGTCGCTCTCCTCGCGCCCACAGTCGCCCATGCCCAAGCGAAAAAGCCGCCGACACTTAAGATTGACAAGCCCGCCAACGGCGCCACGGTGCGCGACACGGTCACTGACCTGAAGTTCAAAGTCTCCAATTTCAAGCTCAGCACAAAGGGCATCGGCGGTGCACCGAAGAGCGGCGAAGGCTACTTGCGCATCGAAGTGAACGGCGCGCTGCTCGCGGCGACAGCCGGCACAAGCATGAAAATCACAGGCTACACTGTTGGAGCAAATACCATCGTGGCCGAGTTGATGGACTATGACCGCACGCCCCTTGAGCCATCCGTTCGCATCGAATCGTCCTTCACCTACCAGGCGACGGGGAGGACCGTGAAGCCCGATAGCAAGACCCTCCACGTTCAGAGCGCCCTTACCGCGATTCCGACGACGGCCCCGACGGCACGGCCGACGCTTCCTGCCGCACCACCCCCGCCTTCCACAACATCCACCCCAACGTCGCCTCCTGCCCTCACCCCATCTCGCCCATCCTCACCAACGGCCGCGACGCCGCCAACGGCGACACCCAGCGCAACCGTTGCGCCCACGCCGACAGGCCCGACATTGACGAGCGCCCTTGGCAACCTCTCCACTTTTAGTTTCGGCAACCTTCAGCCAACCCCGGGATTCGATAGCGTCTCCGGCTTGAATGTTGGTGACGTCTCCTTGCCCACCGGCTACCTCTCACCTACCGGTTCGAACCTGAACTTCAACTATCAAAGCTTCTACGCGCTGCAAACGCCGACCATCCCCCAAATCACCATCCCTCCGGGCATCCCCACTGGCCCGGGAGGCGGCTTCCCAATGCCTCCGCCTGGGTTCTAGGGCTACGTTAAAACCGTGGCTGCACCACAAGCCCGGAATCTCCCGGGCCTGTCGCTCTTCCATGGGTTGCCTTCCTCGATTGACGGCAATAGACTAAGAGGTACCCTCTCCGGATGTGCCATCTCATGAGCCTCACCGCCGCGGAACGAACCGAACTAACCACCCTCTTCAGCAACCTTGTCGCTCGCATCCATGACCTCCCGCTTTCCAACATCCAGTCGCTGTGGGACATTGACGAGCGTATGAAGAGCGACCGCCTAACCGCTGACGACTTGAAGCGCCTCCGCGAGTTGACCGCGCACATTGCCTCAAAGCCCAGATGAAGACGTTAGAGATCGCCTTCCTTGGCGATGCCACCTACCGCCCGAGCGAGATCGTTGCCGATCTGCGCAACGCCACGGAGAGCTTCTTCCATCCCATGCGCATCGTCGGCTATTGGGACGACCCTTCGAACGATCATACCTGCCCGCAATCCCTCTTCGGCCGGAGATGCCCCCATGTCCTGCCGCAGGGAGACGCCGGGCGCGTGGACTACCTAGAGACAGTCCAGCGAGACCTCAACGCCGTCCTGCACATCCACTATCCGCACGCTCGCGTCCATTTCTATCTGGGATAATGTGAGCGACCCCTCATGAACCCCCTCCATTCTCCGGCAACCTCCCAAGCGCCTCGCGTTGTTATCCTCGGCGGAGGCTACGGAGGCATCTACGCCGCCCTTGGGCTACAGAAACAAGCAAAACGCGGACACATCGCCCTCTCCTTGATCAGCCGGGACAATTACTTTCAGTTCCAACCCATGCTGGCTGAGGTTCTCTCCGGAAGCATCGAGCCGCCGCACGTCGTGAACCCCATCAGGCGACTCTGCAAGCATCTGGACTTCCACCAGGCAGAAATTATTGGTGTTGACACCAAGAACCGATGTGTGAGCGTCCGCTATCCCGGGCAAACGTCCGATCACACGATCTCCTACGACCACCTGCTCGTAGCCGTCGGCAGCGGCAGCGACCTTACGATGCTCCCAGGCATGTCTGAACATGCCTTCGCCTTCCGCAGCATCGGCGACGCCTTCCGCCTCCGGAACCACATCATCGGCATCCTGGAAGAGGCCGAGGTGGAAGAGAACCCGCTCCGCAAGCAGGCGCTGATGACCTTCGTTATCGCCGGAGGCGGGTACACAGGCATCGAAGTGGCTGCGGAGATCAACTCCTTCGTGAAGGAAGCGGCCAAGAGCTATCGCAAGGTCCGCCCGTCAGATGTGAAAGTCATCGTGCTTCAAGCCATGGACCGGATCCTCCCAGAGCTTACACCCGACCTGGCCGCATTCAGCCATCGCATCCTCGAACACCGCGGTATCGACATCCGCCTGAAAACGCTCCTTAAGGGAGCGACAGCCGAACGGGCCATACTCGCCGATGGAACCGCGATCCTCACCCGTACCCTTGTGGCCGCCATCGGCTCCTCCACGAATCCCGTTGTACGCACACTGAGCGGCGAGCACGATAAGAAGGGCCGCCTGGTCACCGATGAGCTGCTCCGCGTCCGCGGTCTGGAAAACGTCTGGGCTGTCGGCGATTGCGCCTCCATCCCAGACCTCGTAACCGGCGGCGCCTGCCCGCCGACTGCCCAATACGCTCTTCGTGAATCGCGGCACGTCGCGAAGAACATCAAGGCAGTTGTCAGCGGCAGACAGCCCAAGCCCTTCCGATTTAAGATCCTCGGCGTCTTTGTCCCGCTCGGAAGGTTCACCGGAGCTGCGCAAGTCTTCAACCTGCGCCTCTCCGGCTTTGTCGCGTGGTTCCTCTACCGAACCTATTATCTCTATCAATTGCCGCGCGTGGAACGGAAGCTTCGCGTCCTGATCGATTGGAATCTGGAACTCTTCTTCCGCCGCGATATCGTCAAGCAAGAGGTCCACGCCAGCGACGCCGTCGCCCGCGCCCATTATGAAGAGGGGGAGACGATCTTTTCGGAAGGTGAAATCGCCAACCGCTTCTATATCATCCTGAAGGGCAAAATCCAGATATCACGCCTGCGCAACAGCCACCGGGAGGAAATCGCGACCCTGGGTCCGGGTGAGTTCTTCGGCGAAGTTTCTCTCTTGCGCGGGGGGATGCGCACTGCAACCGTTCGCGCCGTCACGCCGGTGGATCTCCTGACGATGGACGGGACCGACTTCCGCGCCATCGCCAGCACATCGAAGCAGTTCAACGAGATGATCGAAGAGACGATTCGCCGCCGGGCTCAGATGCCCCCGCAGCAGCATAGATAGCTTCGGCTATTTCAGTTTCTTCAGCACATCCGTGTAGCGCTTCACACAAGCCTTATCGCCTTTGCCCATCATCGTCTCAGGGCGGTATTGGATATGCATCGGCAGCCCGTGGTTCACGCCCTGAAAGAGCGAGGTTCTCGCCCCGCACATCATCTGGCACACCACTTCCTTGTGTACCTGTTCCCGGGGCGCTCGCGCAACATACGGGCAGTGCCAGTTGGTCACCTTCACCTGGTGCGGGCTGACCTCCACGGTGGACTGGATGTCCATGGCGCGAAAGCTCACGTTCATCATATCCGCCAGCTCGGTGAGGCTCTTCAATTCGCCGCCGCGGGCGCTCATCATCTCCCACATCCACCGCCTGCCCGATTCGCTCAGCCCCTTCGCCACGATCAGCTCCGCGTCATGGGCCGGCATCGTTGTTTTCAGGTCGCGGTAATAGCCTAGGGTCAGATTGCCCACGAATTGGAGCGTATGGTTCCACTTCACTTCAGACGGCACCGGCATGCGAACCATCATCCCTCGCGCAAGCCTCTTAAAGGGGCGCATGGCGAGATTGAAGACAGGCGTTAGGAGAAGCACAAGCCGCGCAACGAGGAGCAAGAGCCAGACACCGACCTTCCGTAGCCCCATGATCGGAAGCAACAGAATGGTGAGGAGGACTTTGCCGGGATGGCTCTTGGCGTCCTCCACAGCGCTCTCCTCCACCGCTTCCGGAGTCTGGAAGATCGGGGGCGGCAGGTGCTGCGGTCGTGCTCCCGCCGGTCGCTCACGCAGTTTGGTCGCTGATGTGCTCATGTCATGCCCCTACAGTGCTATAGACGGATCGCCAGGATCGAAGCGATGAACGCGGCTATTGCGGCAATCACGAAGGCAGGGAAGTAGCCGAAAAATCCGGCTACCTGGCCGCCGACGATCGCTCCAGCCGCCAGCGCCATAAAGCTGAATGCAGTGAAATGCCCGGAGGCCGTGCCTTTTTGACCTGCCGGTGCGAGGTAGACCAGGCGGTTGCCTCCGGACGTCGCCGTTGCCGCCCACGTCAACCCGGAAAAGGCCATCAGGCCGATCACCGCTAGGTGGGCCGGAGTGCCGGTCAGCACAAGCCCCACGAGCCCGATGCACAGGAACGCGGCGCTGCGCCCCAGGCTTCCCAGGGCGTGAAGGCGCGCCGGCATCATCTTGCCCATGTTGTGCGCCACATGAGGCATCGCAAGCCCCGCCGCCAGGTTGAAGACCGTGGAGCCGATGACAACCTTGTACACCTCTGCATCAAGCTCCTGCATCATGTAGGCGGGATAGATGCCGCCCATAATGCCGATGCCGAAAAAGAGAACCATCGTTGTAAGAAAGAGATTCTTCAGGCCATCGCTATACGCTGTCTTGTGTTTCCAGGTGATCGGGCCGCTCTTCGCCATCGAGGCGGGCTTCGCGAGGGCCGCAGACCGTGGTGGCGCCGTCTCTTGACCTCCGGAAGCCCCGTGCTTCTGATGGTCCGCGGGGCGCAGCCACAGCAATGCAAAGGCGATGGCGATGCAGCACATGATCGCGCCGAGTACGAAAAGGATGCGGATGCTGTTCGCCTCGCCGATCATCCTCCCTCCCACAAAGAGCCAGAGCACGCACAGGCCGAAGGCCGTGGCGGTGCCGAGGGAGTTCATGGCGCTCAATCGCGCCTGCTGGGTCGCCCACTCGGACCGCCGGAAAAGACGGGTTAAGACGATAGGCACTACAGGCCCAGCGGAAACAAAGACGATTCCCCACCCGATACACAGGACAACCAACACCATGGGATTGTTTGTGATGGCAAAAGCAATCATCAGGGTCGCGGCTGCGGCAAAGACCATAGTCAGATACTTCCGCGGCGATTGCACCCGATCAACGACCTTACCCACCCCGAACGGCGCGATGGCTGAAAGCATATCTCCAAGGGCCTCAATCAACGCAACCACCCCGACCCCCGCTCCCAGTGCGGAAGCAAAAACAAGAAGGAGAGAATCGGCGGTGTTGGTGGCCATCGAGTAGAAGTTAAAGGCGAAGGGCCACCGCTTCAGCCTGCTGGCCTGGATGTGCTCAGCGGCTGTCCGCAGTTGCAGCGAACTGAAGGTCCGGGACGTTGTGGCCATGACATCTCCCCTGGTGAGCAGGGAACAAGCTAGTTTTGAACCAGTTCAATACCAAGTCTATCATTAGGCCGCCCCAGGGTCAATCTTCAGAGCCCGCACCCGGTGCTATTATGGTGCCTCAGCCCATGATTACCGTCGGCATCCTTACCATCAGTGACGCCGCGTCCCGAGGTCAGCGTGTGGATACCAGCGGCGAAAATATCGCCAAGCTCGTATCCAGGCTGGATGCCGCCGTCAAGGCACGCAAAGTCATCCCGGATGAGGCTGCCCAGATCGCCGAGACATTCAGGACTTGGGCGGACGTTGAACACCTCGACCTCATCCTTTCGACAGGCGGCACCGGTCTTGCCCCTCGAGATGTCACGCCCGAAGCCACCCGCCAAGTGATAGATCGCGAGGTGCCGGGACTCGCCGAATGGATGCGCGCCGAGAGCGCCAAGCGCAACATTCATGCCGTCCTCAGCCGGGGAGTGGTTGGAGTGCGGGGCCAGACGCTTATCGTGAATCTTCCAGGCAGCCCCAAAGGCGTCAGCGAGATGCTGGAACTGATCATGCCCGTCTTACCCCATGCCATCCAAATCATGAAGGGCGTTCAGGACGACCACACTCCTCCCAAGGCTGACTCGCACAAGCACCACGACCACAGAGAGCACCACCACGACTAGGCCCGCATGAAGATTTCAGTTCTTACGCTCTTCCCCGGCATGTTCACGGGGCCGCTTACCGAAAGCATCCTTAAGCGGGCAGTGGAATCCGGCATCGTCACGATCGCCCTCAGCAACATCCGAGACTTCACCCACGATAAGCACAACGTAGTGGACGACACCCCGTACGGCGGCGGACCCGGGATGCTCATGAAGCCCGCCCCGCTTGCAGAGGCCATAGAAGTCGCCAATCGTACCGCAAAGGATAAAGCGCGGGTGATTCACCTCTCTCCCCAGGGCCGGGTGCTCACGCAGGGCCTGGTAAAGGAACTCGCGAGAGAAAAACATCTCATCCTGGTCTGCGGCCACTATGAGGGGGTAGATGAGCGGGCCGCCGCAACACTCTTTGATGATGAGGTGAGTATCGGCGACTACGTTCTCACCGGCGGGGAGCCTGCCGCCTGGGTGCTCATAGATGCCGTGGTCCGCCTCCTGCCGGGCGCGTTGGGCGACCCCGGCTCGCCCGCACACGATACCTTCTCCGACGGCCTCATCCAGTACCCACAGTACACACGCCCGCCGAACTTCAACGGCATGCCCGTGCCTGATGTTCTCCTCAGTGGCGACCACCGGGCCATCGCTAAATGGCGCAGGAGGCAGTCTATCCTGCGAACACTGACCCGTCGTCCTGACCTACTGGAAGGGGCGGGCATCTCCCCGGAAGAAGTGGCCGATGCCCTCCGTTGGGCCTCTGAACAGAAGAGTGACACCTAAGGCTGTCCCGCAGCCTAGAGGTGTGGTATCCTATCCGAGTGCCCGCCTCTTGGCGGACGTTATTTTTCCTGAAGGCAAACTGCTATGGACGCACGCAAACTTTTCGAGATTAAGGCAACCATCAAGGTCCCGGACCTGAAGCCTGGAGACACGGTCAACGTCAAGTCCCAGGTCAAGGAAGGCGATAGGACACGCTCCCAATCCTTCCAGGGCGTTGTCGTCCGGGAAGGCGGCTCCGGCCCCTCCAGGTCTTTCACCGTCCGCCGCATCGCCCACGGTGTCGGCGTCGAGCGCACCTACCTGGTGCACTCGCCGCTCCTTGAGTCCGTGGAACTCTTGCGCAAAGGCTCCGTCCGCCGGGCAAAGCTTGGCTACCTGCGCGGCCTCTCCGCCCGCGATGCCCGCATCAAGGAAAAGGGCAGGCTCGCTGCTGAAGAGGCGGCCGAAGCTGCGCCTGCCGCAGAAAAGCCAGTCGCTCCGGCCGAAGCCAAGAGCTAACCGCTTCCAGACTCCCTTAATCCGCTGCGTAGGAGCGCGTGATGACCTACGCGGAAATCGCCGTTGACGCCCCTGCCGGTCAGGGTGACACCTTTACTTACAGCGTCCCTGCCGGGCTGCGCCTTCGTCCAGGCCAGCTTGTAGAAGTCCCCTTCGGCCCGCGTCAGGCCCCAGGCTTTGTCTTCACCCTCTCAAAGACCACGGCGTACCCCGGTGAGCTCCGTCAGGTCACCCGGGTCATTGACGAACGGCCCTGGCTCTCGGATGTCCAGATCGCGCTCGCCAAATGGGTCTCCACCTACTATCGCTCGCCCGCCTATGCCGCCGCCGCCCTCGTCGTCCCGCCCGACCTTCGCCAGCGTGTGACCACTATCTATAGCCCGGTGCCCCAGCCCACATTAGAACAGGTCCGCGGCATCAAAGAGCCGGCGGCAAAGCTCCTTGGACACCTCGCCTCCTCCGGTCCATCAGCCCAGGGGGCTCTGGAGAAGCGCTTCGGCAAACGGCTTGCCGCTTCGGCCCTCCGCATCCTTGTCTCTCGCAATCTCGTCCAGCGCTCATGGCTCTTCGCCAAGCCCAAGGTGGGGCCGAAACTTGCCCCGGTCGTCTTCCTTGCCGTCTCCCTGCCAAAGGCTCTCGCCGAAGTATCGCGCCTCGAATCCACCGGCAAGCCCGCCGAAGCAAAGCAGGCGCTGCTCCTTCTTGATATCGCCCTTTCCGGCGAAGAAGGAGCCTTCGAATCTAGCCTCCGCCGGAGCCATACGGCCGTCACAACAACCCTTGCCTCCCTTGAAAGGCGCGGCCTGGTCCAACGCTCCCGCACGCGCGTCATGCGCGACCCGCTGGCAAACATCAGCCCTGCAAAGAGTGCGCCCCTTACATTGACGGCTGAACAGCAAGCCGCGTGGAACGCCGTAGAAGCTGCGATCGCCGCCAAGCCGTCCGCGCGAAAACCCCTGCTCCTCTTCGGCGTTACAGGCAGCGGCAAGACCGAGCTCTACATACGCGCCCTTGAGCGCGTCGTCCGGCAAGGCAAGCGCGGCATCGTGCTTGTCCCGGAGATCGCGCTGACGCCGCAGATCGTGGAGCGCTTTGCAGAGCGTTTCCTTGGGCGGGTCGCCGTCCTCCACAGCGGCCTCACGCCAGGTGAGCGCTTCGATGAGTGGTGGCGCATCCATGAGGGCGAAGCGAGCGTCGTCATCGGCTCGCGCAGCGCCATCTTCGCCCCACAGCCCGATCTCGGACTTATCGTCCTGGATGAAGAGCACGAATGGACCTACAAGCAGGAAGAGAACCAGCCCCTCTATCACGCGCGCGACGTGGCCTTGAAGCTCGCCGAACTGACCGGCGCCACCGTCATCCTTGGAAGCGCCACACCTTCGCTGGAGAGCTACCACTGCGCCCTCACCGGCCGGTATCAGCTCCTAGAGCTGAAGGAGCGCATCGGCGCCTCGCTTGAGACCGGGAAATCAGGCGCCCTTGCCCAGGTCAGCATCGTGGATATGCGGGAAGAGCTGAAAGGCGGCAACTCCAGCATCTTCAGCAACGCCCTCCGCTCCGAGATGCACCGCGCCCTTGCCGCTGGCGAGCAAGTGATCCTCTTCCTCAACCGCCGAGGCGCGGCGACCTTCGTCCAGTGCCGCGATTGCGGCTACGTCGCCAGGTGCCGCCGCTGCGATTCGCCCCTCACCTACCACAGCGATGCCGCCGACCTGGAGTGCCATCGCTGCGGCTATCATGTGCGCGCCCCAAGCCTCTGCCCCGAATGCGGCGGCAGGCGCATCCGCTACATGGGCCTCGGCACCCAGCGGCTGGAGGAAGAGACGGCTCAGGCATTCCCTGCGGCGCGCCTCCTGCGGTGGGATCGCGATGTGACGCAGGCGCGCGGCTCCCATGAGGCCATCGTCCGCCGCTTCATCGCCCACCAGGCGGATGTGCTCATCGGCACGCAGATGCTCGCCAAAGGCCTGCACATCCCCAGCGTCACTCTCGTCGGTGTCGTCAATGCCGATATCGGTCTCCACTCGCCGGATTTTCGCGCCGCCGAGCGCGTCTTCCAAGTCCTCACCCAGGTGGCTGGGCGTTCCGGACGCGGCGAGCGTCCGGGCCGGGTCATCTTCCAGACCTATTCCCCGGACAACTATGCCATCCTGGCCGCCGCGACCCAGGACTACCCCGCCTTCTTTGCAGATGAGGTGCGGCGTCGCATGGAGCTTGGCCTCCCGTTGCTTACGCGCATCGCCCGCCTCCTCTTCCAGCACACGAACCGGCAAGCCGCCCAAGAAGAGGCTGAAAAGACGGCCAACCACCTTTCCGTCACTGCAGATACGCTTGGTCTTCCTGGAACAAAAGTGATTGGGCCTGCCCCTGCGCCCTACGAACGCCTGCGGGGACGCTATCGCTGGCAGGTGCTGGTCCAAGGCCTTGACCCCAACGCCCTGCTCGATGCCGTCAAGCTCTCCAAAGAATGGCTGGTGGACATAGACCCGCAGCATATGATGTAGCGAACCCATAAGCCCTCCTTTGCGAAGGGGAAATGCCTCCCCTATAATCAGGTTGAACGTAGCGTCCGTCACGCGTCCCTTGAAAGGTATCCAAGTGGCCGTCCATCCAGTCCGCCAAGCGCCGGACCCGGTGCTGAGCACAAAGACAAAGCGCGTCACAAAGATCGACGCCAAGATCAAGCGATTGATCGAGGATCTATTCGATACGATGGTCGCTGAGCATGGTGTCGGTCTTGCCGCGAATCAGATCGGCGTGCCTCTTCGCGTGGCCGTCATCGTCATCCCTGCCGCGGAGGATGCGCCGGAGGAGCGCTACGTCCTTATCAACCCGGAGTTCGTGAAAAAGGGCGGTCAACGAACGATCAGCGAGGGCTGCCTAAGCGTCGCAGGCTACCGGGGAACGATCACCCGCTCCGAATGGGTCAAGGTCAAAGCGCTGAATGCAGAAGGCAAGGAGTTCCGCCTGAAGGCGGAAGGACTTCTTGCCCAGGCCTTGGAGCATGAGATAGACCACTTAGACGGCGTCCTCTATGTGGATCGCCTCCGCGAGCAGGGCGGGCTCGAGACGTTGCAAAAGGTCGAAGAGACGCCCGAGCCGGTAGAGGCCTAGGTCCCCCCATCGGCGGTCAAGCCTCAAGTAAGAGACTCGGAGGAATCGCCATCCGCATTCCTGCCGATACCGTAGCCCTCCTCACCCATGTTCGCGCTATCCTTGCCGCCCACAACGCGGAAGGCTTTCTCGTCGGCGGCGCCGTCCGCGATCTGGTCATCCCGCGCCCAACCGCTGATCTTGACGTGGCCGTCTCCGGCAATGCGCGCCATCTGGCAGAGAGCCTCGCAAAAGCCCTCGATGGCCACTTCGTGCCTCTGGATGAAGAGCGCCACGTCTACCGCATCGTCCTTCCTTCCAATAGCCACTATATTGACCTCAGCGCCCTCCAGGGGAGTCTGACGCAGGACCTCAGGCGGCGCGACTTCACCATTAACGCCCTCGCCCTTCCGCTTGAACACGTAGAAGCGCCTGACATCAAAAGGCATGTCGTTGATTTGGCCAACGGATCAGACGACATCACAGCTCGCCGCATCCGGCTCGTCTCCGATGAGGCGCTCCGCGACGACCCATTACGCCTCCTCCGCGCCGTCCGCCTCGCCACGCAGCTTGGCTTTACGATAGACGGCTCTACCGAAGCCGCCATCAAACGGGAGGCCCACCGCATCGCCACGGTAGCTCCCGAACGCGCCCGTGATGAGTTCTCCAAAATCGTCGGCTTTCCAGGGGCGGCCGCACGCCTCCAGCAGTTGGACGATTACCGGCTTCTTACCACCCTGATCCCGGAACTGGAAGAGGCCCGTGGCTGCGGCCAGCCGAAGGAGCACTACTGGGACGTTCTCCAGCACTCCATGCAGATCGTCGGTTATGTGGAGCGTGTTGCCCGCCAATCACTCCCGGAGGACTCGCCTATCGGCGATGTTCCGTGGGACCAAGCGTACATTAACTACTTTGGCGAAAAGATCAGCGGCGGCAGAGACCGGCTCTTCCTGCTCAAGCTTTCCGCCTTACTCCACGATGTCTCAAAGCCCGCTACCAAAACCGTGGAAGCCGGCGGACGCATCCGCTTTTTTGGCCACCCCAAAATAGGGGCTGATGTCACGAAAAACATTATGGAAAGACTGCGCTATAGCAACCGGGAGACGCGCATCGTCGTATCTACAGTATTGGAACACCTTCGCCCCGGCCTTATCACCCGGGAGGCAACGGGCCCCACCAGGCGCGCCGTCTACAGATTCTTCCGAGATGCCGGAGAGGCCGCTGTAGACACCCTCTTTCTCAGCTATGCCGACTACCTGGCGGCTAGAGGCCCCCTCCTGGACATGAAAGACTGGAAGCAGTATTCCAAACGGATTTCTGGTATCCTGGAGGCTTGGCGGCAGGCTTCACCAGAAGTCAGGCCGCCGAAACTTATTGATGGACATGACCTTATTCGAGAGCTTGGCATGGACCCCGGCCCAAAGGTAGGCACTCTTCTGGAGGCTGTCTACGAAGCCGAGGCGGCGGGCGAAGTGGCAACCCACGCCCAGGCCATCGCCCTCGCGAAGCGGTTGAAAGACCAAGCCCGATAACGCGAAATACTCTCACAAAGAGGCGAAGATGCCTGTGCGCCTGACCAAGAAAAGACTCCAGCTCCTCTTCGTTGCCGTCTTGATCGGCCTCTCCCTCACCGTCCTGGTGATGAAGACGATTTCCATCGGTGATTTCGAGCGCGGCTCCAACGACACCCCTCTGGGTCTGCGGCTCGGCCTCGATCTCCAGGGCGGCACTCACCTCGTCTACCGCGCGCAGACCGGCGGCGTCACCAAAGACCAGATGCGCGGCGTCGCTGACGCTATCGAGCGGCGGGTCAACGGCTACGGTGTTGCTGAAGCCGTTGTCCAGCTGAAGGGGGCCAATGAAGTTGTCGTCCAGCTTCCCGGCATCAAGGACATTGACGAAGCGAAGCGACTCATCGGCAGCACGGCCCAGCTCGATTTCCGGCGCTGCGCGGTCCCCAATAGCTCGGCGGCTGCCTGTCCCAACTGGGTTCCCGCCACCGGCAGAGGGAACGGCGGCATAGAAAAGCACCTCACGGGCAAGTTCATGCGGCCCACCTCCCAGCTAGTGAACGATCCCCAGACAGGCCTCCCGGAAGTGGCCTTTGAATTCAACAACGAGGGTGCGGGCATCTTCGAACAGATCACCAGCTCCCTCATCGGCCAACCCCTCGGCATCTTCCTGGATAACCAGCTCATCTCCGCCCCCACGGTCCAATCAACCATCTCCGATAGAGGCCGCATCACCGGCTTGACCTCTCAGGAAGGCCGCCGCCTCGCCATCCAACTCAACGCTGGTTCGCTCCCCGTTGACGTCCGCGTTGTTCGAGAGGAGGCCGTCTCCGCCACCCTCGGGAAAGACTCGCTGGACAAGAGCTACGTCGCGGCCGCCATCGGCCTCGGGCTCGTTATGCTCTTCATGGTTCTCTACTACCGCCTGCCTGGGCTGGACGCCGCGATCACTATCGGCATCTATACAGTGATCGTCCTTGCCATCTTCAAGATGCTGAACGTGACCCTTACCCTGCCCGGCATCGCGGGCTTCGTCATCTCCGTCGGTATGGCCGTTGACGCAAACGTCATCATCTACGAGCGCCTGCGCGAAGAGCTGCGCGGCGGACGCGGCCTCGGCGGCGCCATCGCCACCGGCTTCGACCGCGCCTGGAACGCCATCCGCGATAGCAATATCACCACCATCATCACCATGGCCATCCTTTGGTGGTTCGGCGATCGGCTGGGAGAGCCGAAGGTGACCGGCTTTGCCATCACCCTCATCATCTCCCTCCTCGTCGGCATGTTCTGCGCCCTCTTTATCAGCCGCCTCTTCTTGCGGCTCTTCGTGGGCACCAAGTACGCGGACCGAACGAATCTCTTTGCCCCAGTGAAAACATCCGAAACATCCGCCCGCACAGCCTTGGGCGCGTGAAGCAGGAGCCGCCGTGATCGACTTTGTACGCTATCGGAAATGGTACTTCCGCCTCTCGCTGGTGATCGCGGTCGTCTGCATCATCGCTCTGGCCGTCCCCAAGCACCTCCCCTTCGGCCTGGAGTTCTCCAGCGGCAGCTCCATCACCGTTGACTTCAAGGAGCCCGTTGAGATAGACCAGGTGCGCGCCAAGCTTGCCGCCGTCGGCATCGAAGACGCCACCATCCAGAAGACGGGCGACACTTCCTTCTTCATCCGCACGGAAATCATCGAAGAAGGCCTCGCCGCTATCCTGGAAAGGGACTTCGGCAAGGTCACCATCACGAGCCTTGAGGACGATGCGGCGAACCTCGCTTTGAACATCGTCTTCACGGATGCCGTGCCGCTCCGGGAACTCCGGGAAGGCTTCGGTTCGACGAAGCCCACGGGCCTCATCGCTGAACGCGCGGGAGCCAACACCTACTTCGTCAGCTCCCTACAACTGAGCAAGGAGACCTTGGATAAGGCCGCCGCCCTCTGGGAGCAGAAGTACGGCAAGACCGAGCGCATCACCTTCGAAGCCGCAGACGACTTGGCTATCACCATGAAGTTCAAGGCTGCCGTCACAGCGGCCGACGCCTCCAAGGAACTGACCGACCGCGGGATCCAGGGCGTCGTGACCGCCAATACAGCCGCCGATACCCTGATTGTCGCCGCGCGCACCGTCACCGCGGAAACCCGCGAGACGCTTATCAAGACCCTCACGGACAAGTTCGGCGAGGCCGAGCAGGCCCCCTTCCCCTTCGATAAGGGCCAAGCTGTCATCTTCCGCTTCACAGACCCCGTTTCCCTGGAGAGCGTCGTGACCGCCCTTGGCGGCGCCCGGTTGAGTGAGCTGGCGGGCGAAAACGTGACCCTCTTCCGCCTCAACGATGGCTCTTACATCACAACGGCTTCGGCCATGACGGAGGAAGAGGCGGCCGCCCTCGTGAAGCGGTTCGAAGATGCCCTGGGAACGGTAACCCGCGTCAATCTGACCGCTCAAGACCTGGCCGTCACGGTGAACTTCGGAGCGGCCTTCAGTCTAGATACGCTTCGTCAGCATGTGAATCGCTTCGGCGCGGGCAAGGGCTTCTCCGACCCCTTCGGCACAAAGGGCCAGGCCGCCTCCCTCGTTGTTGAAGAGATAAGCGCTACGGACCGCGAAGGCCTTCTGACGGCGATCAAGGAGAGCTTCGGCGAGGCCAATCGCACCGTCTTTGACGGCCCGGAGGGCTTCGCCTCCATCTTCCGCTTCACGGCGCCTCCGGCAACCGTGACGGCGGCCGACGTAGAGGCTGAGCTGAAGTCCGGCGGCGTAGAGGGCGCTTCTGTGGTTGCCGCAGGCGAAAACCGCTTCTTCATCGGCATCGCGGCGATTGATACAGGCGCCAAGGCCCTCACTACACAGCGGCTCCAGGGCCGCTTCGGCCCGGCTGAGATAACGCCCCTAGACCTGACGAAGTCGCTCGCTCTCACCCTCGATTTCGGAGAGCCTTCGATAGCCCGCAACAACCTTGTCGCCTCGATCGAAGATGTCTTCGCTGAAAAGCAGGTCTCCGTGCTCCACAGCGCCGCCAACACCTTCACCCTCGTCGCGCGCGGCGTCTCAGCGGCCGACCAGGAGAAAATCCTCAAGCAACTCGAAGGCGAATTCGGCGTTGCGGTGAAGACCCAACTCGTCACCGATGCCGGAAAGGCCTTCACGGTCGCCTTTACTGATAGCGCGAAGGTCTCAGCCGCGGCGCATGAGTCCTTCATCATCCACAAGACCGGCCCTAACGCCTTCTTCCTTGGCGGCACCAAGGTGTCTGCCACACAACAGGCGGCTGCGCTGCTCGGCCTTGCCCAGACTCACGGCCCTATCGGCCAAAGCAGCTTCAACTACGTCACAAGTCTCGCGCAGCAGCTCACCTTAACTCGCGCCGTCACACCGGACGAGTTGAAAGCCGCCATCGAGCCCTTCGGCTACAAGGACACGACGATTGAGGCCCGCGATGGCGGCCTCTTCATCCGAGGTCCGCGCCCGCTCGATGACCAGCGGAGCACCATCCTCCGCACCCTTGAGGGGATCGCCCCCATCAACCGCGACACGGTTGAGTTCTCCTCCGTTGACTCGGAGATCGCCAAACGCTCCATCCTCAACACCACCTGGGCCGTCCTCGCAGGTATCATCGGCATCCTTATCTACCTCTGGTGGGCCTTCCGGAAAGTGCCCAAGTCCTACCGCTACGGCGTCGTCGCGACCATTGCCATGTTTCAGGACGTCCTCATCGTCCTCGGGGCCTTCGGCATCCTCGCCAAATTCACCGAGGTCGAAATCAACTCCCTCATGGTCGTCGGCATCCTCTCTGTCATCGGCTATAGCGTCAATAACACCATCATCGTCCTCGACCGCATCCGCGAGAATCTCGCCGATAGGACCGCTCGGGATTTTGAAACCTACGTAAACATCGCACTGAACCAGACCCTCACGCGCAACTTTAACACCAGCATCACCACCCTCATCACCATCCTCGCTGTCCTCTTCTTCGGCGGCCCCACCGTGCATGACTTCATGTACGTCTTTCTTATCGGTGTGCTCGCGGGCGTTTATAGCTCCCTCTTCATCGCGCCGACGCTCCTTGTCTCCTGGGAGAGGGGCGAGCTGAGAATGCCGTTCTCCTCCAAAAAGAAGGCGGCGGCCTAGGCCCGAGTCGAACGCAAGGGAGAACCTGTGTTTGGTGCTCCCGGAGGTGCAGGAGAAGGCCGTTAGCGCCTGCCCGTCTCTTCGCGCACCTGCCGCGTATACGCCTTCTGCAGCTCTCGCGTCACCGGGCCGGGATTGCCGCCGCCGATCGGCCTGCCGTCCACCTCAACCAGCGGCATCACTTCAATGACGGCGTTGGTGAGAAAGGCCTCTTCCGCCAGCAAAAGCGCCCACCGGAGGAGCTTCCCCTCATGCACGCGCCGTTCCGTCGAACGGGCCAGTTCAAGGACCGTCTTCCGCGTGACGCCGGGCAGGATGCCGCAACCCAAAGACGGGGTGTACAGCGTGCCCCGTCGCACGAAAAAGATATTGCTCGTCGCCCCTTCGGCTACATCGCCCTGCTCATTCAGCAGCAGCGCCTCATCAGCTCCGCTCTCCCTGGCCTCAGCGCGGGCCATGAGATGCTCTACGTAGCTCGTCGCCTTGACCCTTGCCGCGCGCGACGTGCTGCTCCTTCGGACGGAGGCGAAGATCGCCGTGTACCCGGATCGAGCGACCTTTTCAAGGCCGGGAGGAAGCTCAGCGCACGTCACAAAGACGTTCGGCGACCCCTTGGCCGGAAATACCGGCCCGTCGCCCCCGGACCCCGCCGTCACCGTCACGCGGATCCGCGCCTCTCGAAGCCTGTTGCGGCTCAGAACCCCGGCGATGGCCCCGGCGATAGCTTCACGCTGCCCCCGGATAGCTATGCCGAAGCTATCGGTGTTCGCGATGAGCCTGTCCAGGTGATCGCCCAACCGGAAAACGACGCCGTCATAGGCCCGCATCGTATCGAAGACCCCGTGGCCGTAGAGGACGCCTTGATCAGTGATCGGAAGGCTGGCCCTTTCGATACTCATGTACCGGCCGTTGAGATAGACGATTGGGGATGGCATTGGGGCTCCTTGCAGTCTTTATTCTACGGCACACCCTATGTTTCGCCTTGTTCCCCCCTCTGGCGCTATGCTACGATTCCCCGGCACTGCATCCAAGGACACCTCATGAAAGCCGAAATCATTTCCATTGGGACCGAACTCCTGCTCGGCGAAATCACGGATACCAACGCCGCCTACCTCTCCTCCGAACTGCCCGCCTTGGGCATAGACCTCTTTTACGTCTCCCAGGTCGGCGACAATATGGACCGCCTCTACGAAGTCTTTCACCGCGGCTGGTCCCGTTCCGATATCCTCCTCTGCACCGGCGGTCTCGGCCCCACTGAAGACGACCTGACGCGGGAGACCATCGCGAAGCTCACCGGGGAAAAGATGACGATTGTACCGGAGTTGGAGAAGGACCTGCGCGCCTTCTTCAGTCGCCGAAACTTCCCCATGCCGAACAACAACCTCAAGCAAGCGATGCTCATCCCATCGGCAAAGGCCCTCCCCAATCCCGTCGGCACAGCACCCGGCTGGTTCGTGGAGAAGGGCGGCAAGCTTCTCATCGCAATGCCCGGCCCTCCCAGAGAGCTGCGCCACATGTGGGAGAACCAGGTGCACCCCCGCCTCCGGGAGCGAGCCGCAGGCGGCATCCTGGTGAAGCGCACCCTCAAGGTCACCGGCATCTCCGAAGGCGCCGTGGACGAGCTGTGCGGCGAACTCCTCCGTTCTCCCAATCCCTCCATCGGCGTCTACGCCAAGCCCGATGGCATCCACGTCCGCCTCGGGGCAAAAGCCGCCGATGAAGCCGCCGCCCACGCCCTCATCTATCCGGTGGAAGTGAAGCTCCGCGAGCGCTTCGGCCAGTACCTCTGGGGCGCCGACGAAGAGACCATGCCGTCGGTCGTCGGCAAGCTCCTCCAGGAGCGCCGCTTGACCCTTGCCACCATGGAATCATGCACCGGCGGACTCCTCGCCAACACCATCACAGACATCCCAGGCAGCTCTGCCTATTACAAGGGCGGCCTGGTCACCTACGCCACGGAGGGAAAGATCGCCCACGGCGTTGACCAATCGGTCATCCAGGCCCACGGTGTTATCAGCGCTGAGACAGCCACTGCCATGGCGAAGGCCGCCCGCCTCTCCCTAAATGCCGATGTCGGCATCGGCATCACGGGCGTGGCCGGCCCTGCGGAGCAGGAGGGAAAGGCAGTCGGCACCGTCTACATCGGCATAGACCATGCGAAAAAGAGCTTAACTTTCGCCGGGAAATACCCCGGGACCAGGCTAGATATCAAGAACCGCGCCGCAACCAACGCCATCTTTCAACTGCGCAAGCTCCTCCTGGAATTGTGAGGGGGTACACTCCGGGAAACCTCCACCCGTCGTATATACTGGACATGAAGCGTTGTGACGGGTGAGGATATGCACGCCCAAGCAGTGCGCCGCCAGGCTCTCCCCTTCCAAGCCCCCATCGGCTGGGCAGCGCTGGCTGCTATCGCCCTCTTGCTTATCGGCCCCTTTATTGACCCCTACTTCGCCCAGCGCTCTCCCGACCATTCCCACCTCGGCCCGAACTACGCCGTTCCTCACATCCACGTCTATGAAATGGATGTGTCCAAGCTAGGGCTGCCCCTTCAGGCACAGCGCCAAGTCAATGCCGCCGCAACGGGCGGACCTATCATGCTCTCTGCCGAAGAGGCCGCTCCCGGCATCGCATTTCTCTCTCCCTCAGCGCCCAGCGCCACTGCTGACTTAGTCTATGCGCCGGATAAGCCTACTCTCTGGCAATCCCTCGAGCGCCCTCCTGCTCCCATCGGCCAAAGTTCAATCGCCCCTCTCAAACAGCCGCCGCGCTAACTTCTCCTAGTCCTCTTCCTTCCTCCACGGCGCATCGTGTGCCTCCGCCTGCGCCTTCGCAGGCGATAGAATCACATTCACGACTAGGAGCATCATGAGAAAACGCATCATTGCCATCCCTGCCCTTCTCGCGGCCCTGTTGCTTGCCCTCCCAGTTGCGACTGCCTCAGCCCATGAAAATCGCGATGTCGGCGCCTATCGCCTCACCGTCGGCTTCATCGTGGAGCCTGCCTTTGAGGGCATCAAGAACGGCGTTGACCTGCGCATAGCGAAGGGCGGTAATCCTGTAGCGGGTGTAGAAACCACGCTGAAGGTGGACGTGACTCACGTCTCCTCCAACACCACCAAGACCATGGACCTGCGCACCATCTTCCGCGACCCAGGCCACTACACGAACGACTTCATCCCCACGGCTCCCGGCCAGTACCGCTTCCGCTTCTTCGGCACCATCGAAGGCGTGCCCGTAAACGAGACTTTCACCTCAGGCAGCGGCTTCAACAATATGGAGCCCTCAGCCGACCTCCAGTTCCCCGTCCGCCTCATTGAAACCCGCGAGCTCCAGGGCGCGACCGAAACCGCCCTCGACACTGCAAGCGATGCCGACGACAAAGCCTCCTCCGCCAGGTTGATCGGCATCATCGGCATCATCGTCGGCGCAGCAGGCGTTGTCGTTGGCTGCAGCGCCCTACTTGCCTCCCGAAAGAAGTAGCCTGACAGTGTGACGGGTGCAGGCGGCCCGATTCATCGGGCCGCCTGCACGAAGGACTGAGCCGATGCTTGCCCTACAACGCGCGCGTCCCCTTGCGGCCCTCCTCCTGCTTGCCGTGCTTGCGCTGCAGTTCTTCGCCCACGGCCCGCAAAAAGCCTCCGCCCACGCCAACCTTGAGGCTGCCGATCCTCCGCAGAACGCAGTCCTCCAGGCCTCGCCATCGCGCATCTCTCTCCGATTCTCGGAGCCTATCGCCCAATCCTTTAGCTCCATCCAAGTCCTCGATACCGCTGGTGCCCGCACGGAAAAGGGCGAGGCCGTCGTTGACCCAGGCGATTCCAAAGTTCTGTGGGTCGGCCTGGATGCCCTTCCCAACGGCACGTATACCGTCGCGTGGCGCAACCTCTCCACCGTGGACGGCCACTCCGTGCGCGGCTCCTACGTCTTCTCCATCGGCGAACCGATATCGGCCCCCGCCGCCCCTCAACAGGAGCCACCGCTCCTCCGATCCAAGGCCGAGCCCTTCGTTCGCTGGGGCGCCCTCCTCAGCGTCCTCGCCATCTTCGGCGGCCTCGCCTTCCAGGTCCTCATCTTCGGGCCGGCCATCGCGCGCCTTCCGCGTTCTGAAGCCCTAGCCGGGGCCGCAACTCTCGTTCGCACGCGGAGCGCTCGATTCATAGGCGCGGCAGGGGCGCTCTTCATCGCCTCGTCCCTCGGCCTCTTCCTCGTCCAGGCAGGCACCGCCCGCGACCTCCCCTGGTATCGCACCTTCGGCGAGCCTCTCAACAGCGTCCTCCTGGACACCGATTACGGTCGCTGGTGGCTCTGGCGCGCCGCCCTCTTCATCGCCGTCTTCCTCTTCCTCGCCTTTCACGGCGCGATGGCCCGCAGGGGCCGCCCCCGCGACTTCCAGTTCGTCTTCCCCCTCGCCGTGGCGGCGGCAGGGGCGATGCTCCTCACCTATAGTTATACCAGCCACAGTGCCGCCGCTCCTGTTGTGCGCCCCTTCGCTATCACCTCTGATTTCTTCCACCTCATCGCCGCGGGTCTCTGGGCCGGCGGCCTCCTCTCGCTCTTCATCACCCTCCGGCTCTTCTCCCGCTCTCTCGGGGATGAGGAGCGCGTGAAACTCCTGCGGATCCTGATTCCGCGCTTCTCCGTCCTCGCCTTCACCAGCGTCGTCGTCCTGGTCGTCACTGGCGCCTACAGCGGCTGGGTTCACGTCTCCTCCCCCAGCGCCGCCGATACCCCGTATGGCGGAGCCTTGATCGCCAAGGTTGCCGTCCTTGCCATCCTCATCGTATTCGGTGCGCTCAACCTCCTCTGGGTCGGCAAGCGCCTCGCTGCCGATAGCCGCGCGCCGGCTCTCCTGAAAACCTTCGTCGCAAGCGAAGCCTCCCTCATCCTCCTCGTCGTCCTCGCTACGGGCTGGCTCACAAGCCTCGAACCCGCTCGCCAGGTCGAGGCCCGCCAAGCGCGGCTCGACGCGATAGCGCTCATCCAAAAAGTGAACGATGCCGCAGTGAGCGTCCGCGTCACCCCTGGGGTCGTCGGCAGCAACACGATTGTGGTGGAGGCCAGGGACCGCCGCGGCGCCATCGCCAATGCAAGAGAAGTGCGCGTCACCACCACCTTCCTCGGCGGCGATCTCGGCGCGCAGTCGGCTATCGCCGCGAATCAAGGCGATGGGCGATACATTGTCGAAAGCCTCTCCCTCAGCGTCACGGGACTCTGGCAGCTGGAAGTCCTGGTCGTGCGCCCTGACGGCTTCGACCTACGGACGGCTCACCGCTTCGAGCTTACGCCCACCGGCAGGCTCTCTGACGTCGGCCGTCCGGACGAGTCTCTGGGCCGCCGCCTCTTCGGCCTCGAGCTCCTCTTGATCGGACTGGCCTGCGCCGTCCCGGTCTTCGTCACAGGCAGCGTGCGAAGGAAGATCGGGAAGCAGCTCCTCGCCCCCGCCATCGGCCTTTCAGTGATCGGCCTCCTCTTCGTAGTCGTCCCCTCTCAGAAGGAGAGCGCCCGCGACGGCTTCCAAGTTAATCCCTTCCCTCCCACCGGCCCCTCGATCCTGGCGGGAAGGGTCGCCTATTCCCAGCAATGCGCGGCCTGCCACGGCGATACAGGTAAGGGCGATGGCCCGCGCGCCGCCGCACTCTCCATGCGCCCGCTCGATCTCACGGTGCATGCGCCCTTGCACCCGGAAGGCCAGCTCTTCAACTACATCAAGAACGGAACCAAGGTTCCCGGAAGCCCTATGCCCCCCTTCACCGGCACCCTCGCCGATGACCAGATCTGGCACATCATCAACTACATCAACTCCCTTGCGAGCCAAAGCCAAACCTCCACATCGCAAGCGCCGACGATCAGCTCCGCTGCCCAAGGGAAAAACATCTACATCGCCTCGTGCGCGCCATGCCACGGCGAATCAGGGAAAGGCGATGGCCCGCACGCCCCGGCCCACAACCCGCCGCCCTCCAACCTCACCCTCGGCGTGGCCCGCCTTACAGAAAAACAGCTCTTTGACTTCACAAGGAACGGTGTGCAGGGAACGGCCATGCCTGGCTTCGCAGGCTTCCTCAACGATCAGCAGATCGCCGACGTCGTCGCCCACCTCAAGACCCTCGCGCCTCCGTAAGGGCGACCGGCTGGTCGCCCTCGGCTCCGCTACCCGCCTACACCGTCAACCGGCGGTACAGCTGCGGCAGCCGGTGCGGCAGCGATGTGATGTCCGGCACGATCTCATACCCCATGTCGGAGCACATCGTCTTCAGATAATCGTGCCCGGCTCGGTCAACCGTCAGGCAGAACGGGACGATATTCTTTCGCCGCGCCTCGTTCAGCGCCATCCGCGTATCGTGAACGGCGTACTCCTTCTCAACACCCTCGCGGCTGTACCCCCGGTCCTGCGGGCGCCCGTCGCTCACCAGGAACAGCACCTTCGTCCGCGATTCCTGGCTCTCCAGTTTCGTCACGGCGTGCCGTATCGCCGGGCCCATGCGCGTCGCGTGCATCGGTGTGATCTTGTCTATCCGCCGCTTCACCGGCTCCCCGAATCGCTCGTCTATATCTTTGATGACGTAGAACTCCACATTCTCCCGCCCGTAGCCTGAGAAGCCGTAGATGCCGTACGTGTCGCCGATCGCCTCCAGCGCCCGGATGAGCAGCACCGTGCTCTCCTTCTCGATGTCAATGATGCGCTTATACGTGCGTCGGCTCATCTCCTCACGGCGCGTCCTCAGCCAGGTCATATAGTCCCTTGGGTCGTCCGGAAAATCCACCGTGTCAATCTGGCGGCGCGCTTCGTCCACCGCCTCCGCCGTGGATGCGCTCATATCCAGCAGGAACGCCACGGAGACCTCGCGCTCGATCTTGTTCCGCCGCCAGTAGACCTTGTCCGTCGGCGTCCCGCCAGCCATCCCTTCGATGACCGACTCCACGACCGTGTCGAAATCGTACTCGTCCCCGTCCGGCAGGTGCTTCACCTTCCGGTACATCTCCGGCGCCAGCATCTCGAACTGCTTCTTGATCCTCGAAACGAGTTGCGCGTAGCTCTTCAGCGTCTTCTCGTAGAAATCGCTCGTCCCCTCGTCCATCACCTTCTCGCGCACGGCGCACCAGCGCGGCTTGTAGTCCGCCGCGCGGAAGTCCCATTCATCGTAGAGGAACGTCTTCGGTTCGTTGCTGGAAAGCGGTCGGTCGTCCTCCGGCACGTGCGGGAACTGGTTCCCCGGACGCGCCTTCGCCTGCTGGTCCGCCGCCTCGCTCATCAGGTTGTCCACAAAGTTGCTTGCCTGGTCGTCAACCTCGCCCTCTTGAGCCTCCGTCATCTCCAGCTCGGCGCTCTGCTCCAGCATCTGCTTCAGCGCCTCCTGTGAGATCCCCTCCATCTGCATCTGGCCTTCGGGCTTCGATTTCTGCTTCCTTAGCTCCTTCAGCGCCTGCACCAGTTCCGGCTTGAAATCGCCGCGGAACTCCACCTGCTGCGGACTCTTGTACTCCCGCTGCTTCCCCTGAGGCGGCTGGCCGCTGCCGGAGCCTCCGGCCTGTAGTTCCTGCATCAGCTTCTCCAGCGCCTCGTCGCTCTGCTCATCCCCCATTTCGTCCATCTTCCGCTCGTCCGATCGCTCCTCTTCCGATTCCACGTTCGGCACCTGGCTGACGATCTCGTAGATGCGCAGGGCCGTCTCCGCCGTATCCTCCACCGTCGCCGTGTCCGCCTGCACCCCCCGCATCAGCATCGCGATGGCGTCTATGTGCTCATGCAGTTCGCTCGGCACGGAGAGGCTGCCGCCCGATTGCAGGCTCAGGCGTACCAGTACCTCCATCAACGCCTCGCGCAAGGGCAGGGTGTCCGGCGAAGGCCGCTGCGCCACCGATTCGCCCTGCACCCGGTCATACGCCGTTCGTATGCCGCGATAGTTCCCCTTCACCAGATGGTCAATACGCCCGTCTTCCACCAACATGAAGATATCGGAGGCGAGTTTCCGGTCCGGGAAGAGGTCAAAGAATCGCTGCAGGTCTGAGACCGCCGCCTTCGGCTTCTGTGTCTCTTTACTCAAGACCTCGCGCTGGTCTTTTCCGAGAAAAACCGTGGATGGCTTGTCGAAGAGGAACGCGAAGCTGCCGAACTCCAAATGGCCCACCTGATGCGTGACGATGACCTTGAACCAATTGAAGTTCTCGTCCTTCGTCGGGTACCGCTCTACGAACGACGGCACGAAGATATTCTTCCCCTCCGTCGTCGCACGCTCGGCTGAGTTCCAGCCGATGTTCTTTTCCTTCAGGTCCTGCGTCGGCATCAGGTCCACCGACTCCCCCGCCAGCGCGCGGCAGTACATCATCAGCAGCTCCTTCACCCGGTCCAGCGCCACGCCTGATGAAAGCGCCTCCACCACCCGCTCGCCGCGCGCCGATTCCATCCGGAAGAAGGCCAGCCCTCCATCCTCGTTCTCCTCCAGGATGCGCATCCCCTCGTCGAACCATCGCGCCAGCTGCTGGTCCTTGATCCGCGCCTGCACCTTCGGCGCATTGCGCAGAAAGTCGCTCACCGCCTGGGGGCAGGCGTTCACCAGCCGCTCCGCCATCCCTAACAGCGCCGGGTGCGTATCCTGGTCCATCTCGGAAAGCGCCGACGACGTCTCCAGAAGGAAGGGAATCACATTTGCGCCAGTCTCGCGCGGCAATCGCTCCGCCAGGGCCAGGAACCGGCTCCGCTGGCTCTTCTCCACTCCCGCCAGCGCCCGCGCGCCGTTCTCAAAGAAGGGCTTCACATCGCGCCAGTTCGCCTTCGCCAGGGAGACGGCCAGCGAAAGGAAGCCCTTCCTATCGCTCTTCTCCACCTTCGCGAAGACCTGCTCCGCGATCTGCAGGCACTCCGTCGCCGCGTCATACGAGCGCTGCGCCAGCCCCTCGATGAACTGGGCCGTCTCGTCCAGCTCATCCATGGAGATCGTGCGCAACAGGCGCGGCGTCACATCGAAGTAGGTGGAGGCCAGGGTGCTCGATTTCCACGTCCCCTTGTAGAGGCCGCGGCCCAGCCCGGCCCAATGGCCCAACTGCTCAATGGGCAGATAGTGGATGACTTCAGGCGTCGCCTTGAAAAATGCCGCCGCGATCACCGGCGAATCCGCCGCCAGCGTCCGCCCCCAGCGCGCCCAGCCGATCAGATGGCCGTAGGCCATCACGCCCACTACGGACGGCGTCGCGCGGAAATACTCCGTCGCCGCCTCCCAGGAGCGGAACGAGTGCTGGGCGATGGCGATGCCTTCCCGCGCCCACCCCTCAAAGTCCTGCGGTTCCAGGTTCCGCGCCGCCGCCTCCGCCGCCTTGCGGTACTCGGCGACGACCGAGACCGGAAACTTCTGCAGCTCCGCCTCTATGGACGAGCTATCGGGCATCTGCTCGCTCATGCCCTCTGCTTGCCAGGTGAGTTGACGTAGGGCGAGGCAAGGCTTGCCCGGAGTCGCCCGCAGGGTCCGCGCGACTCGCCCTTCCGTCGTTCCCCTCTACGAAAATATCGCCGAGACGACCTCTTCAAGGCTGCGCTGCACTTCCGCATCATCCGTCAGCGCCCAGATCACCGCCGATTGGCAAGCCCGCCGCGCCGGGATCCCACTCGCGATGAGCTTCCCCGCGTAGATCAGCAGGCGCGTGCTCACGCCCTCTTGCAGGCCGTGCTCTTTCAGGTGCCGCACCTTCTCGCCCAGCTTCGCCAGACTCGCCGCCGTCTCCGGCGCGACTCCCGCCTCGTGCTCGATGACTTTGCTCTCGATATCCCGCGTCGCGTAATCGAACTCAAGCGCCACGAAGCGCTGTCGCGTGCTCTGCTTCAGGTCCTTCAGCGCGTTCTGATATCCGGGGTTGTAAGACATCACCAGCAGGAAGTTATTGTGCGCCTCCAGGATCTGTCCGCGCTTCTCCACGGGCAGCAGCCGCCGGTGGTCCGTCAGCGGGTGGATCAGCACCGTCGTATCCTTCCGCGCCTCCACGATCTCGTCCAGATAGCAGATCGCTCCCGCCTTCACCGCGCGGCTCAGCGGCCCGTCTATCCACTTCGTCTCATGGCCCTCCAAGAGATATCGCCCCACCAGGTCGCTCGCCGTCAGGTCCTCGTGGCATGCGATGGTGACCAGCGGCATCCCCGTCCCGTTCTGTCCCGCTGAATCCTTCCCGCGCTTCTTCACCGTTGTCAGCGGCTTCCCCAGCCTCCACGACATATATTCGATAAACCGCGTCTTGCCGCAGCCCGTCGGCCCCTTGAGCAGCACCGGCACCTTTTGGCGGTACGCCGCCTCAAAGATCTCCACCTCGTCCTTCACCGGCAGGTAGAACGGCTCCTCGGAGTGGACGTACTCCTCGATGATGTACTGGCGGTAGAGCGTCTGCGTCTTTCCCGTGGTCATCTGGGGTGGTCCTTCGCTTTTCCGGTTAGCCGTTCGTCCCATAAGTGCTTCACCTTCGCCCGCACCTCTTCCAGCGTGCAGTTCGTATCGAGCATCACGTTCGCGTGCTTCGCCCGCTCGTCGTTCGTCATCTGCGAACGTATCCGCGCTCGGATCTGCTCCTCGCCCCAGTTGTTCCGCGCCATGATGCGCTTGATCACTACATCCTCCGGCGCGTGGGCCACCCATACTTCGTCCACCACGTTCTGCCAGCTCGCTTCGATGAGGATTGCCGCCTCGATCACCAAGACCTTCGTCCCCAGCGCTCGGTTCTCCTCGATCTTCTTCAGCAGCAGCTCCCGCAGCCGCGGGTGCACGATGCCGTTCAGCGTCTGCAGGTTCTTCGGGTCGCTGAAGACGATGGCCCCCAGCTTCTTCCGGTCTATCTCTCTATTCGGCAGCAGCAGGTCGGTGCCCCAGGTGGCGATCAGGTCCTTCCACGCAGGCGTCTCAGGCAGGTACGTCTCGTGCCCCACCTTGTCCGCGTCAACGATCACAGCCCCCAACTCTTTGAGGTGCTGCGTCACGGTGCTCTTGCCGCTGCCGATTCCGCCCGTCAGGCCGATGACAATCATGAACTTCTCTTCACTGTCGAAAATCTAGCAAATTGCCAGTCTAGCAGTCCAGGTGTACTGGGGCAAGGACAACAGAAGCGGCGCGCCTGGGGTCGCGCGTCTGTTCACGCGGCAGTATTGACAACATTGGTTATAGCATATACCATACTACTTCGGATCACAACATATACTAACTCCAATTTAACTATAGAGCGAGGGCTGATATGAAGGACCTGATGACGAAAGAGATTGACATTCTCCCTGATAGAAGCCTGATGCCCAAGATCGGCCAGACAGGCTACTCGGTAAGCCAAGCTATTGCTGAACTAGTCGATAACTCAATTGATGCTCGCCATGAAAGCAAACCTCTCGTGGTTGAAATCGAGTTTGACGATAGCAGAGGTGAACTCCTGATCACAGACAATGGTGTGGGAATGGATGAGTCAACAGCCGCCCAGAGTCTGAAACTGGCTCACTCCACCAAGAAAAACAAGTTGGGGGAATTTGGTCTCGGTCTGAAAACTGCGGCGACAAGTCTCGGGAAGAAATTCCAGATTGTCACTAAAAGATCTGGCAGTGACGAGCAGTACATCCTGGAATACGACGAGGACAAATGGCTCAAGAGCGGTGACTGGACCAAACACGAAATGAAGATCAGGACGGGAGTCGACAAACAATTATCAGGCACAACTATTACGATTAGCCACCTCCGCTTCAATATTTACCCAAACCTGCCTGGGAATGTTAGAAAAGACCTGGCCGCGAGGTTTGCTCCTTTTGTCGAGAACAGCGAGGTGAGTATCAGGGTAAATACGAAATGGTGCGAGCCTCAGCCCCTTGAATTGAAGACGGAATATCACGACCCCGATGGCAAGGAACCATTTAGCGTGAAATTGGAGAGCGGCAATATTGTGACAGGCTGGCGGGGTCTCCTTAAGCGCGGCTCCGACAAGGGAGACTATGGTTTCCGAGTATACCGACGTGGTCGACTGATACTCCAGCACGCGAAAATCGGCTTCAATCCTCACCCTGAGGCCCGCCAGATTATCGGCGAAATCCACTTGGATCACATACCAGTCACCCACAACAAGCGTGAATTCATACAAGAATCCCCTCTGTGGCAAGAGTTAATAAGCGAAGAGGGGATCTTCTGGAATTTCATGCGTGACCTCGTAAGAGAAGCCAGGTCCTCTGTACGAAGAACCCAAATTGATCAGGGTATTCTCGACAAAATGGAAGTGCAGAAGGACATGATAATGAAAGCGATAAAGAAAATTCCAGAACTCAAAGAATACGCCTTCCCAGATATCAAAGAAAAGATTAGGAGTGATAAGAACCAGAGCGACGAAATCGATACGGTGCAGGTAGAGCAGCGAACTCCAACTGATGCCATGCCTGATGTCGTCTCTATTGAGGAAGAGTCTGTCCCTTACAACGCAGGTGGCCGCAAACCAAAGAAAACGCACGCAAAGAGCACCTACTACATCATCGTTGATGGAAAAAAGTTTAAGGTTGAGCACAGTTTCGTTGATCTAAGGACCGAAGACGTCTTGAAAGATAAAATTGTCGACGAGACATCAGGTATTCAGGTTTTCACTAACATTTCATTCCCGGGATTTGCTAACACCAAGGATCACGTCTTTTACGGTGCGTGGAACATAGCCGAAGCTATTGCTGAGGTTATGGTTGAAAAGAACAAGAGGTCATTTTCAGAGGTAATAAAGATCCGGGACCTCATCTTAAAGAAAAGCGCCGAAATCACTCGCGAATTGGATGAGGTCGAACGGGAGAAAAAGGCTGTTGAGCGCCTGAAGAAAGAATACGAGGAAAAGATGGCGAAGATCAAAGAGATCGAGCGCAAACACGTGGAGATACGCGCTAAAAACTAATACCGCACATGCTGATTCGATAGTCCTCTCATCACCATATTGCATGGTGGATTATGTTCCCTAACTTGTCCTCCCCGTCCTTCCGCAGCCTCCCAAGCGTGGATAGGCTTCTCGCCCATCCGCGTATGGAGGCCCTTGCCCGGCGCTATGGCCGCGAGACGGTGGCCGATGTCGCCCGTGCCCAGCTCGCCATTGCTCGCGAGCGCATCGCAAGCGGCAGTCCCGCTCCATCCGCGGACGATCTCTCCCTCGCCGTTGAGTCTGCTGCCGCCGCCCTCTACGCGCCCTCCCTTCGCCCTGTCATCAACGCCACCGGTGTCGTCATCCACACCAACCTCGGCCGCGCCCCCTTGAGCGCCGAGGCGACGGAGGCTATGCGCGCCGCAGCCCTTGGCTACACCAACCTCGAGCTCGATCTCTCCACCGGCGAGCGCGGCTCCCGGCACACCCATCTCGAAAACCTGCTCACCCGTCTCACCGGCGCCGATGGCGGCATCGCCGTCAACAACGGCGCAGCCGCCGTCATGCTCGGCCTCAACGCCTTCGCCTTCGGCAAGGACGTCCTCGTCTCCCGGGGCGAAGCCGTGGAGATCGGCGGCGGCTTCCGCATCCCGGACATCCTGAAGAATAGCGGCGCGCGGCTCGTCGAAGTCGGCACCACCAACCGCACCTACGTCCGCGATTACGAAGCCGCCTTCAGCCGGAACACCGGCGCTATCCTCACCGTCCATCGCAGCAACTTCCGCGTCGTCGGCTTCACCGATTCACCTACGCTGGAAGAGCTCGTCCAGTTCGCCGCCAAGAAAAAAGTCCCGCTCCTTCACGATCTCGGCAGCGGCTGCCTCTTAGAGACGCGCGACTTCGCTCTAGCCCATGAGCCGATGGTGCAGGAGAGCGTCAAAGCCAAGGCCGATCTCATCTTCTTCTCCGGCGATAAACTCCTCGGCGGCCCCCAAGCCGGGCTTATCGTCGGCAAAGCCAAATATATGAAGGTGCTAAAGGCGCACCCCCTCGTCCGCGCGCTGCGCATAGACAAGATGACCACCGCCGCCCTGCAAGCCACCCTCCTCCACTACATCCGTGGCGAAGCCAGCGCGAAGGTCCCCGTCTGGCGCATGATCGCAACCCCCATCGCTGAGCTCGAACAGCGCGCTGGCCGCTGGGCTGGCGCCATCGGCGAAGGCGCGCGCGTCGTGGACGCCCAGTCCACCATCGGCGGCGGCAGCCTGCCTGGAGAGACCCTGCCTACCCGCGCACTCGCCATCGCCGGCAGCGGCACGGCCCTCAAGGACCATGCCGCTCGCCTCCGCGCCGCGCCGACTCCTATCATGGCCCGGATTGAGAAAGGGATGCTCCTCCTCGACCCCCGAACCGTTCACCCGGACGATGATCCCATGCTTCTCGGTTCCCTCAAAGTCGCCCTCGGAGCCAGGCAAGTCTAACCGCGATGGGCACACCAAAGCTCTCCCCTGGCCAGCGCGCCCTCCTCGACCGCTCCCTTCGGACCCTCGAGTTCGATAAGGTCCTCGATCGACTGGCCGCCCACGCCTCTTTCTCCCTTAGCAAAGAGGCCGCCCTTGCCCTCAGGCCGTCCTTCTCCCACGAAGAGATCCTCCGTGCCCAGCGCGAGACCTTGGACGCCATCCGCCTCCTCCAGCTTCGTCCCGATTTCGCCCTCCAGGCCATCCACGATATCTCGCGCCTGGTGCATACCGCCTCCATAGGCGGCCAGCTTGAGGGCCCAGACCTCGTCACCATCGCCGAGACTCTCGCCGCCATCCACTCCGCCCGCGCCACCCTCCTTCGCATGGAGCACGACCTTCGCACCCTCGGCGCCATGGGCAAGATGCTCGGCGATTTCAAAGAGACCGAGGCAATCATCAGGCGCACCGTCAACCGCCAGGGCGAGGTCCTAGACGGCGCAAGCCCCCTCTTGGCGCGACTCCGCAGCGAGGAGCGCATCACTCACAGCCGCCTCCAGGCGCGACTCCGCGAGATGGTCAACAACCCGGAGACGCGGCGTCTCCTCCAAGAGCCGTTCCTCACCACCCGCGACGACCGCTACGTCCTGGCTGTGAAGTCGGACTTCCGCGGCCAGCTCCAGGGTATCATCCACGATATCTCCGCCAGCGGCGCCACCGTCTTCATGGAGCCCATCACCATCGTCGAGATGGGCAACGCCTGGCGCGAGCTCAAGCTCGCCGAGCGGCGCGAAGTCCAGCGCGTCCTCCGCGAAGTCAGCGCCATCGTCGGCGAGCGCGGCGAGGAGATTCAAGCCGGCCTCGAGATACTCGCCCAGATAGACCTCGCCATCGCCAAAGCCCGCTACGGCAACGCCATCAAGGGGATATGCCAGGAGATCGCCCAGCCGCCCCAGGGCGGACGCGCCAACACCATCCGCCTCCACAACGCGCGCCACCCCCTCCTCACGGGCGATGTCGTCCCCATCTCCGTCGAGATTGGCAGGGACTATCATGCCCTTGTCATCTCCGGCCCCAACACCGGCGGCAAGACCGTCGCCCTCAAGACCATCGGCCTCCTCGCCCTCATGGCCCAGGCCGGCATCCCCATCCCGGCGGGCCAAAGCTCCTCCCTCCAGATCTTCGACGGCATCTATGCCGATATCGGCGATGAGCAGAGCATCGCCCAGTCCCTCTCCACCTTCAGCGGCCACCTCAAAAACATTATCGAGATCCTGCGGCTCGCCACCAACCGCTCCCTCGTCATGCTCGATGAGCTGGGCGCCGGCACAGACCCCCAGGAAGGCTCCGCCGTCGCCCGTGCCATCCTCGTCAGCCTGGTGCGCAGGCAGGCCACCGCCATCGTCACCACCCACCACGGCGAGCTGAAAACAATGGCTAACTCCACCCCCGGCGTCCGCAACGCCAGCGTCGAGTTCGACCCCGTCACCCTTGCCCCCACCTATCGCCTCATCATCGGCATCCCCGGCCGCAGCAACGCCCTCGCCATCGCTGAGCGCCTCGGCCTCCCGAAAGACGTCCTTGCGGAGGCGCGCGCCTCATTAGGCCCGGCCGCCGCCCAGATGGACACTCTCCTCCAGGAGATCCAGGCCGAGCGAAAGAAGATCGAAGAGAACCAGAAGACCATCGAACGCGCGCGGCAGGATCTGGAAACGACCCGCGCCGATGCCGAGCGCCGCCTCGCCGAGCTGGAGAAAGAACGCCTGCGCGGCACCCTCCATCACAAGGTGGAAGTCCAGGTCCAGGCTGAAGAGCTTCGCAGCCGACTGCGCCATGCCGCCCGGCGACTCAACTCCCTCGTCGGCGATAAGGGGCGCAAGGAGCTTGCCGAAATCACCGCCGAGGTCGAAGAGATCAAGAAGGCCGTCGGCAAAGAGGAGTGGAAGACGGAAGCCGTCGAACGCCCCGCCGTCGCCGAAAGCATCTGCCCCGGCGACCTCGTCCGCATCCAGGGGCTCGATACGCCCGCCGAACTCCTCTCCGGCCCCGATGACCGGGGCCGCTACGAAGTCCAGGCCGGCCCCCTCCGTATCCACGTCACCCGTTCGCGCATCCTATCTAAAGAGAAGCGCTCGCCGCCGGAGCCCAAGCGCCCCATCAACGTCTTGAAAGGCGTCGAGAAGCGGGCCATCGTCGGCGATGAGCTGTGGGTCCACGGCATGCGCGCGCAGCAGGCGGTGGAGGCGGTCAATGACTACATTGAAAAGGCGGCTCTTGCAGGCCACACCAGCGTTCGGATCATCCACGGCAAGGGCCAGGGGATACTCCGCAAGGCCATCCAACGCGCCCTGGGCGACCACCCCCTCGTCGGCCTCTTCCGCGATGGCGGCCACGGCGAAGGCGGCGAAGGCGTCACCATCGTCGAACTGTAGGGGCGGAGAACCTGCCCTGAGTCCATCGAAGGGTCCCGCATCGTCCAACTCCGTCACCCTGAGCGTTTCTTATCCGCAAGGAAGCGAAGGGCGTACATCCGCCTCCTCTTTCCCATCTTCACCGGTACGGGCGGCCCTTCCTCGGGCTGGCTACGCCAGGGCTCAGCCCCGCCCGCTCTGAACTGTGAGGCACACCCATGCTCACTGAAGAATACATCTGCGAAAGCTGCGGCCATGTCTTCCCCAGCCGTTTGCCCATGGCCCAGGAGACCTGCCCCCGCTGCGGCGCCTCCAAGCTCAAGCGCAACCCCTGGCTCATGGGCACCGACCAAGCCGTCTCCCTCACCGACGAGGACTACCGGCACAAGGTTGAAGTGACCACCTGATGCTAACCCCGTCCGCCGTGCGCGGACACAGCAAAACGTAGGGGCGGCCCGATACCATCGGGCGAACGCGGCGCGCGCCCTCTCCCTTCCCCCGCCGTATAATGCCCTCCACCGCCATGCCTCCCTCTCGCAAAGCACACGACCCGCGCCAGATGCCCGGCCTCTTCCCGCCGGAAGAGACGCCAGCTGACGCCTTCGACCACAAAGCCCCCCTTGCTGCGCGCATGCGCCCGCGTACCCTCGATGAATTCGCCGGCCAGGAGCACCTCGTCGGCCCTGGGCGCATCCTCCGCAAGTCCATCCAATCCGACCAGGTTCCCTCACTCGTCCTTTGGGGTCCGCCTGGCAGCGGCAAGACCACCCTCGCGCGCATCATCGCCAACGCTACCAAGGCCCACTTCTCTCCCGTCAGCGCCGTCACCTCCGGCGTCGCCGACTTGCGTCGCGTCGTCCAGGAGGCCCAGGAGCGCAAGCGCGCCACCGGCCAACGGACCATCCTCTTCATTGATGAGATCCACCGCTTCAACAAGGGCCAGCAAGACGCCATCCTGCCCTATGTGGAAGACGGCACCGTCACCTTCATCGGCGCGACTACGGAGAACCCGTCCTTCGAAGTCGTCTCGCCGCTCCTCTCCAGGGCGCGCGTCTTCCACCTCAAGGCCCTGGAGCCGCAGCACCTCAAGCGCCTCATCGCCACGGCCCTTCGCGATGCCGAGCGCGGCCTGGGGGCGTTGAACCTCCGCCTGGAGCCCGAGGCCGAAGCCTTCCTCCTCACCGTCGCCAACGGCGATGCGCGAACGGCCCTCAACGCCCTGGAGCTTGCCGCCTCAGCCGCCGAAGTCGGCCCCGCCGGGGAGCGGCTTATCACCCTCGCCATTGCGGAAGACGCCATGCAGCGCCGCCACCTCAGGTACGACCGCGCCGGCGATGAGCACTATGACACCATCTCCGCCTTCATCAAGTCCATCCGCGGCTCCGACCCCGATGCCGCCGTCTACTGGCTCGCGCGCATGCTGGAGGCCGGCGAAGATCCCCTCTTCATCGTGCGCCGCCTGGTCATCCTGGCCTCGGAGGACATCGGCCTCGCCGACCCGAACGCCCTCGTTATCGCCGTCGCGGCGCAGCAAGCCGTCCACTTCCTCGGCATGCCGGAGGCCCACTTCGCCCTCACGGAGGCAGCGATCTACCTGGCCGCCGCGCCCAAGAGCAACAGCGCCCTCACCTCCTACGCCGCCGCCAAGGCCGATGTAGAGGCGACCCTCAACCAGCCCGTGCCGCTCCACCTGCGCAACGCCCCCACCGGCCTCATGCGCGCACTGGGCTACGGCAAGGAGTACCGCTACGCTCACGATTACGCAGGCCACCAGGTGGAGCAGCAGCACCTGCCCGATTCGCTGAGGGGCAAGCGCTACTACGAGCCGGGGTCGGAAGGCTTTGAGGCAGAGATCGCCAAACGCCTCCGAACCTGGCGAAAACGCCCGTAGGCTCGGTCGATCGCTCGCTAGCGCGTCCCCGCCACCAACTCCAGGAACTGACGCACCTCTGCGATGGAGGCCAGCCGGTACTCCGCCGCCGTCGGGACCGTCGTCCCGCCCACCCGCGCCGTGATGCCGATGCGCCGTATCGCCTTGAAGCCGTCCTCGTCCGTCTCGTCGTCCCCGATGTAGAGCGCCAGCACATCCTTCGCATCGCCGGTGAAGGCCCCTGATGTGTCCACGATCTTTCGCGCGTCCGCCCCCGGCCCGCCCAGCAGCATCGCCAGGCCGTGGCCCTTGCCCCATGGCTCGCCGGGGCGCACTTCCAAGAGGCGTTTGCCCAGGGTCACGCGCACCTCGCCGGCCTCTCGCCAGGGAGAGACCACCCGCTCGAAGGCCCGCTTCGCCATGGCCACCGTCTTCGCGTCCGGCGCCTGGCGATAGTGGACGGCCAGCGTGTAGCCCTTCGGCTCCAGGTTCACGCCGTTAAACGGCGCAAGCTCCCGGGCCAGCTCCTTCGCCACCTGGGCAGTGACCCGCTTGAACTCCGCCGCCCTGGGGTGATGCCACAGCCTGCCGCGCCGCTCGATATCGAAACCGTGGGTGGCGATGTAGGTGATGTCCCGCAGGCCGACGCGGCTCTTGAGATCGTCCAGGGCGCGCCCGCTCACGATGGCCACTTCCACCCCGGGCAGCTTGCCCAGCCGCGCGATGAGGCCCTTCGTCTCCCCGGGGAGACGCGCATCGGCGAAGTGCTGGACGATGGGGCTGAGCGTCCCATCGAAGTCCAGGCCGATGAAGAGCTTGGGCGCACCCGCGATCCGCTCGCGCACCTCAGGCCAGGCCGCCAGCAGGTTCGCGGCGCGATCCGATTTGGCTGACGTTCTTTTCGGGCTCATGGGCATCAAGTATAGGCTATCGCACCTACTATTATCGAATTCATTCAAAACTCGTCTAAAAACTTATTGACAGCCTATCCCTGGTCGCGGCATAATTATCTTGAACTTAGTTTAGAACCACGTCACGGACGTGGGGCTGGACAGCTATCTCGCCCCATTGGGGCTTGGGCGAAGGAGCCGCTATGCCGTACGACGCGACATCTCCAAACCCGATGCCTGAGCAGGTCATCGGCAAGGCCGTCATCAAGATCGTGGGCGTCGGCGGCGGCGGTGTGAATTCGGTGCGCCGCGTCAACGTGAACGAAGTCCCCGGCATCGAGCTTATCGCCATCAACACGGACACCGTCTCCCTGGACACCGTGAAGAACATGAAGACGATCCACATCGGCCCGCAGACCACGCGCGGCCTGGGCGCGGGCGGCAAGCCCGAGATCGGGCGGCGCGCGGCGGAGGAGACCAAGGAGACGATCCGCAAAGAGCTCACCGGCGCGGACCTTGTCTTCGTCGTGGCCGGCATGGGCGGCGGCACCGGCACCGGCGCGGCGCCCCTGGTGGCGCAGCTGGCCCGCGAGTGCGGCGCGCTCTCCGTCTCCATCGTCACCACGCCCTTCGGCTTCGAAGGCTCCCGCCGCAAAACGATCGCGCAGATGGGCTTGGACCCCCTGAAGATGGCCTCCGACACCATGATCGTCGTCAACAACGACCGCATCATGTCCTCCGTGAAGAAGAACACCACCATCATGAACTCCTTCGCGGTGGCGGACGATGTGGTGAAGGACGCCATCATGGCCGTCTCCCGGGTCATCAACGTGGCCGGGGACATCAACGTGGACTTCGCCGATATCAAGACGGTGGTGAGCGGCGGCGGCGCAGGCGTCATGGCGGTGGAGCGCGCCGAGGGTAGCCAGCGGGTGATGAAGGCGGCCAAGCTCGCCATCGAAAATCCCCTGATGGACGCCACGGTCCACGGCGCCAAGGGCATCATCTTCTGCGTCAACGGCCCGCCCGACCTGAGCATGGCGGAGATCAGCGAAGCAGGCACCTTCCTCTCCAGCATCGCCGATAAAGAGGCGAATATCTTCTTCGGCATGCACATTGACGAAGGCCGCCCGAAGGACGACGACCATGTGGAAGTGGTCATCATCGCGACGCACCTGCCGCCGCCGGCGGACGAGGGCAAGGCTGAGCGCATGTCCGTCACCGACCGGGTGAAGCTGGCCACAGCCCGCTACTACTCGGACGAAGACCTGCCCTCTTTCCTCAGGCTTCCCGGCCAGCAGGCCCCCGCGCCGACGAACCAGAACGGCCCTGCCAGGCCCAAGTACCAGAAGATGGACGATATCTTCCGCTAGACCGAGACCAGCGCTACGACATTCCCTACCCGGGCTCACCACACCCCTAGACACCTCCGGAGCCTCCCATGCCTGCACAAGTCGTCGAAGACGAAGAGATCGAATACGAGTCCCCTCGCGCGGAGATGACGCCGAAGGTCTACCTCCCGCCGAAGGAGACGGAGACCGAGGCCTCCAAGGCCAAAGAGCCGTCCCGCGCCGCGATGCCGCCCATCGGCGCGGCCGCGCCGCCTTCGCCCGAGCTTTACCGCAAGAGCGCCGTCCCGCCGAGCGACAACTTCATCGAGCGCTACGGCCGCGCCTGGACGTGGGACTCCTGGGCGCGACGCATCGAGCATGAGGCGCTCATCATCGCCCAGACGATGGAGTCGGTCATGTACGGCATCGTCGGGGGGCTGATCGTCTTCGGCCTGGCCGCCATCCCCGCCATCTATGTGGACGACTACCGCCACCTGCTCTGGCAGCCCCTGGGCGCGGCCTGCGGCATGCTGGCGGGCGTCATGCGCTCCCACCGCCGCTGGAAGGCCATCTTCAAGTCCCACGGCAACCTTACTTAACCCCGTCATCCGCTGGTGAGCGGGGAGGCCGGCCCATGTGGCCGGCCTCTCTGTTTGTGGGGAAGAGGCAAGTGCGCTTATCCACCGATTGCACAGATTTTGCTTTTGGGACCTGGTGGTTTTTCTCTTTTACCTGTCTTTCCTGCTTGTTTGAGGAGTCTGGTATGGGCCGGCCCTCCCTTTCCGAAGGGCGCCGGGGCTACACTGGAGAGACCAGGGAGACATCTCTCAAGCCTCCTTGACACACTCCCTGGCCATCCCGCACTATGGTGGAAATTCCGATTTTCTGAAAGTAGGCTGTTCCCCATGGTCCTCATCAAGCCTCGCAACAAAGTCGTCCGCGCCCTGCCCAAGGGCCAGCTCACCATCCCCCGCGACTTCCGCGACGCCCTGGGCATCGAGGCCGACTCCCTCCTCACCATCTCCCTGGTGAACGACCACCTGGAGATCGCACCCCTGCGCCCGGCTGCCGATGACCTCCGGCGCTATTCGGAAAAGGACATCGCCCGCTTCCTCAAGGAAGACAGGCTCGATGCAACGACCGCCAAGAAGGTCCAGGCCCTCCTCCGCAAAGCCCCACGCTAGATGGCCACCCCCTCGCGCCCGAGACTCTTCCTGGACGCCAGCCTCCTCGTCGCCGCCGCGCGCTCGCCCCAGGGAGGATCCGCCACGGTCCTCCAGCTCTGCGCCCACGGCCTCTGCCGCGCCATCGTCACAGAGAAGGTCCTCCTGGAGGCGCGCGTCAACATCGCAGAGAAGTTCGGGGCCGCGGAGCTAGCCCGGTTTTACGAACAGCTCGCCTCGGCCAAACCGGAGATCGCTCCGCCTCCTTCCGAAGATGCCGTCCGGCGCTGCCAGCCGCTCACCACGGCCAAAGACGTCCATGTCCTCGCCGCCGCCATAGACTCGAAGGCCAGCCATCTCCTCACCCTGGACCGCCGGCATCTCCTGACCCCCGCCATCCAGCGCGCGGGTCTTTCCTTTGCCGTTCTGACGCCAGGGGATTTTTTGAAGGCCTTTGTGGCCAACCTGTAGGGGTTGTTGTGTCTCTTCGGCTTTCCCTGTTGCCTCCTACTTCACTTTTGGTTTGAGGAGTTCCGCAGACGGCCCGGAAGCTGACTTTCGAATCGCTGAACGGTCTAGGGACGGGAGAGCGATCGCTCGAAACGAGAATCGAGCGTGGCGCAGCTGTTGGGGCATAAGCCCCTAGGCGGACGCCACTGCGCCGTATCCCGCCAGCGAAGAGGCCGGCGGGAAGAACCCACGTGAACCCCGGGGGACCGGGGCCCGGCGCACGGCGACTGACGTCTGCCTGCCATTCTCGACTGTGAGTCGTTGGTTTTTCCGAACCGGCGCGTATACCTCCGTAAGCCGACCGCCGTGATCGCGGATCTTCCAGACACGGGCCCCCGATGGCTCGGGATGCTCGGCGGCCTTGGCGACTCCTTCGCGAATGGAGGCGCGCGAACGCCGAGCATGTCTGCGGGTGCGCGCCTTGCGGCGCGCTATGGGCGTCCGGGCTCCTGTCCCGGACGCTGGGGCAAACAAAAGGGGAAGCGGTCCGACAGAGGGGCGCGGGCTACGCGCCGATCCACCGGTCCGCCTCCCCGGCTGTTTGTCCTGGCGAAGGCTTACACAATCATGCTAACCGCATAGTGCGGGAGTGTCAAGTGCTCCTTGGCGACCCACAAATCAAGATTTCGAGCAATTGCAAGTAAGGGGATAAAAGAGTGTCGTATTGACAGGAAAGTCATCCATAGATAAATGTATCACCCTTAATTAGGAAAGCCTCTTCAATAGGCGCATGGCGGAAGCTCTCCAGAAGAGCACTCCTACCTACTATTTTTGGTTCTCACTCTTACAGTTCTCGGGATCTATCTGGTGTTAAATGGTAACCAACCAGCTTGGGTAGTCGTCTCAGTAAGCGCAGATATCGTGGTTGTAATAACTCTCTGGGAAAATTGGCGTCCTCTAAGGGAAATAGTAGGAGAGAACGTCTCGCGGGGCACGCACAGAGGACGCTCGACTATACACAATGAACCGCCCCGGGTTTGATGGAGGGCTCGTTTATTGAGTCCCGGCTCTTGCCGGGGCCAGTATAGCACCGTTGGTGGCCTCATACTCCGCTGGTGGCAGGTAGCCGATGGCGCTGAAGAGACGCCGGTTATTGAACCAATCCACCCACTCCAAGGTTGCCAACTCCAGGTCTTCCCTGCCGCGCCA